>Ga0187892_10002172_pt1 | contig 40990 bp, 43 predicted proteins | sample MA1701073metaG_FD_139345 | JGI IMG/M metagenome (GOLD analysis project Ga0187892, IMG submission 139345) | Bio-ooze microbial communities from a basaltic lava cave in the Kipuka Kanohina Cave System on the Island of Hawaii, USA - MA170107-3 metaG ... | reverse complement strand
ATTAAAAACGAGAAAAATCTGATCAGATTGATCTTTTGACCTAACTGATCATGAGTTGTTCCCCGCATCTGACCCACAAGGGATCACTGGTAGCATGACGCTTTACCTCCTCCCGCACTCTCTACGGGGTGCCCGCTGTTGCACGGCTGGGTGAAGCTGAGAATCATTATTGTCATCACAGCCCGTCTCCGTGCTGTTATGCGAGCAAGATTATCATTACTTTACTGTTTTATTAACCTTCTAATATTCGTGAAACATTAAGCTCGAAAACTGAAACTGGCACGCGCAACTTGAAGTTATCAATTACTTGCTGGCTAACCTCGCCAACAATCCCAACGTTTTCCTTCTTTACGAATATTTCTGCCGATCTACCTTCTACAAGCATTACACTTGAAGCCATTCTGGTTTCTGGCTCGATGTTAAATAAAGTTCTCAGCAAGGCTTGCAGATAGGATTTGGATTCTGTATAATTCGTATCCTTGTTCGCGATTGCGGCGGCAACTGTCCAGTATTCTTTAACATTCGACGATCCCGCAAAGAATGTCTTACCTATTTCGAATATTCTTTGAGGGTATGGTTCGTGTATATTTTTTGATAATACGGACATTAATGGTGGTATGAGCGAATCTCTGAGCACTTCATGCTCTATGCTTTTTGTCTGCTCTACGGCTAGAACATTTACTCCAACTCTGTTCGTCATCTCATACTGCACTTCCTTGCTTACGAGGTTGAAGTTCATCACTTCGATCATACCCAGACCAACAAGAACTTCCCTAGCAGCATCGAGGACCTTAAGCATGGGATTTCTTGCGCCTACCGATCTTGACTGCGGAAATGTAGTACTTATTCTGTTTACACCATATCCAACCGCGACATCCTCAACCAGATCAACCTCATGCATTACATCCAGCCTATATCTAGGAATTTTGCACGTTATCCTACTGCCTTTGCCTCTTGCGCCTAATCTGCTTCGCTGCAAATATCTGGTAATCTCACCAGCACTCATGTTTAATCCCAGCAAGTCGTTAGCATACTCTTGTCTTATGCTCCTTGCAACAGCGTTCATGTCTGGTGTTTCCATTTTTCTACCTAGGTAGTTTATCTTCACACTTTCTATCATGAACTTCGCATCATATAGCGCAACAGCGACTATTGCCAACGCATCTTCTGCGGCTTTGAGATCTGTAGCTGTTACGTCGATCAAGAGGTTCTTTGTCTTATCCGTAACACGTGTTAGTTGGGAATTGATTATTGGCGGGAACGATAACACGTTGCCTTCCGCATCCTTTATGACGGGGTATTTGTTTTGATCGTCGAGGAACCGGCCATACTGCTTTCCAACATCTGTGTTGTTTAGAATATCCTTCATACTCATGCTCTTATCAGAATTCAGTGGTACGAACCGAAAATTCGATCCTTCAGTTGTGTATAGCAATGGAGGTTTGATGGCATCATAGTTGTGTATTCCTATAGAGACTTTTTTCCTCTTTCTTCCTATGCCTTCATGAATATCCTCCTGCATGGCAATTATCTGCCTTATACTCTCATCATCCAATTTTCCGTTCATAGCAACCAAGGAAACGACGTAAGGTCTTACAGCGCCAACACTCTTGTCCACCTTGATCGACACATTGCTCTTACCAGACTGAAACTTTGGTAGTCCTACTTCGATGTTAAAGATACCTTTCAAGGCTCGTACAATTCCGTAATCTGTTGAAAAATCTGGTCTGTTTGGATTGTATTCTATTTTTACGTAGTCCTTGCCCTGCTCTTCAATGTCGAGCCCGATGTAGGGCAACATCTCCAAAATTTCGTTTATACTTTTGCGTCTTCCCAGCAATGATTGCAATCTATTGTGGTAAAGAGTTACTACTGGCACTTAGGCACGCTCCTCAACCATCCAAGCTTGTTACTGTAAAGTTCTCTAACATCGTCAAGACCATATCTTAGCATTGCAATTCTCTCCAAACCTCCTCCCCAAGCTAGAACCGGATTCTTCACTCCTACAGGAAGAGTTACTTCTGGTCTGAAGATCCCCATACCAAAAAGCTCAACCCATTTTCCGAGCTTTTCATGATAAACCATTGACTGTAGTGATGGTTCAGTATACGGAAAGAATGAAGGCCAGAACTTTACTTTCTTCAGCCCCATCTTTGAATAAAACTCAGTTTGCAGACCCATCAGATCTCGCAAGGTAACCTTCTTGCCAACGACTATGCCTTCCACTTGATAAAATTCAGCAAGATGTTTGTACGTTAGTTTCTCGTTTCTAAAGACCCTTCCTACCGAGAAAACGCTTGCCTCTTCTGGCTTTTTATCTGCAAGATAACGGATAGTTACGGGAGTTGTATGTGTTCTTAGCACAAGTTTTCTTGCATCCTCGATCCTCCAACTGTAACTCCAGTCCTTTTTGTGAATGCTTGCTACATTATTGATTATCTTCTTGTCAGCAACGTTTTCTGCCTGTAGGCCAGCAATATAGAAGGTGTCCTGCATCTCTCTGGCAGGATGATCTTGTGGCGTAAACAAAGCATCAAAGTTCCAGAAACCGTTCTGCACCATAGGACCATCGATCTCCTCAAATCCTAGACCAACAAATATCTCCCTGACCTCATCCACAATGTCCTGTAATGGATGCTTCCTACCTGCATAGATGATTGGTGCGTGAGCTGTAACATCAAGTACTCTCTCTGTTTCTGGAAGTTTTGTCACGTCATCAAGTATTGAAACACCATTAGTCGATAGTGCGATCTCTGTTGTTGTTTTTGGATATTTCTTTATGATTTCTCCCTTTGCACTTAAGGAATCGAAAACTTTACGTTTATGCTCTGGCAATGAATCATAAACTATCTGCTGCTTTTCTTTTAATTCTTTTAATGCTTTCTCCTCATCATATTCCATCATATTAGTGGCGGAAGTTAACCGTATCCCATCACCCTCGCGCGTTATCAACCCCCTTCTACTATTGATCGAGAAGGCGGTAGTAAACTCAGTCTCGCTAAGTTTAGAGTTAGCCTTTGCCTCAGAAAATGTCATGAAGGTTTTGCCTTTAAACGCATCCATCAGCTTGTTCTGAGGCGTTTCAGCCGAATTTTCTAGGATTTTTTCTCCTTCACGCCCCAAGCTCAGGAACGTGATAGATCTCTCATCTTTCCTGATCAAATTCTTATGTCTAAGCCATTCCACTCCCCTTCGTACCTGATCGACATTAAGCCTTGTTTTTTCTACCAAATCATCAAGAGTTACCTTGCCATCAGCAAGAGCTTTGATGATCTTGCGTTCAATTTCATGTAATGTTTTGGGATCGACGGTCATCCATTCAATCATGAGATAAAGACTTTTTAAACGTTGAGATGAACAGAAAAATGAATGTCTGATAAAGACGGATTCAAGGTCACTCCATGGTCGGTAGAGGGAGAGATCGATTATGACAAACTTGTACAAGAATTCGGCACACAAATGATCACTGATGAACTTCTTGCTAGGATCAAAAAACATACGGGAGATCTGCATACCATGCTCAAGCTCAAGTACTTCTTTAGTCATAGAGATTTTGACTGGATTCTAGACAGATATGAAAAAGGAGAGAAGTTCTATCTTTACACGGGACGCGGCCCATCAGGCTCGATACATTTGGGACATTTGATGCCTTGGATCTTCACAAAATACCTGCAGGACAAGTTCGATGCAAAACTATTGTTCCAGATCACAGATGATGAAAAATTCCTCTTCCATGATGAGAAGAGTATGGATGAGATCAACCAGCATACCTATGAAAATATACTCGACATAATAGCCGTCGGATTTGACGCCAAGAAGACCAAGATATTGATAGATACAAAGCACATAAAGCATCTATACCCCATCGCAATTGAGATAGCTAAACGAATCACGTTTTCAACCGTGAAGGCTGTTTTTGGTTTCCAGAATTCAACAAATATTGGAATGATTTCGTTTCCGGCTGTTCAGGCTGCACCTTGTTTCCTGCCTTCAAAGATCGAAGGAAAGCCAACACCGTGCCTGATACCTGCTGCAATAGATCAGGACCCTTACTGGAGAGTTACTAGGGATATTGCAGAAAAAATGGGTTACTACAAACCCGCACAGATACATTCCAAGTTCTTGCCTGGATTGGGCACAGATGGTAAGATGTCGTCGTCACAACCCGAAACTGCGATATTTACTACGGATGAACCAGAAGTTATAGAGAAGAAGATCTCTAATTCATTTACTGGTGGACAGCCAACTGTCGAACTACAAAGAAAGCTCGGAGCTAACGCTGACATTTGTCCTGTTTTCTGGTATTTGAGGTACATGTTTGAAGATGAGAAGACATCTGACGAACGTTATGTCAAGTGCAAAAGCGGAGGTCTGTTATGTCATGAATGCAAACATGATCTTATAGGACCAGTAAAATCATACATGATAGAATTTAAGAGGAAACGAGAACAGGCAAAGAACGTAGTCGATAAGTTCATGTTCGAAAGTTAAAGTAAGTTTCCTTCAGGATCTATCTCTCCAGATCTTATTCTTGTTGATGATATACGTTTTCCATCTTTTGCTAGCACAAGATCAACGGTCACAATGTCTACAGGTTTCAAACCTTTTTCCGCTCTTAACTTGTTCAGTAAAGTACCCTTATGACCAGTTTCCTTGCTCGCTATCAAGGCTTCCACATTGCTAGTGTAAAGGGCTGGTCCAAAATCTTCATTCAACTCTTTTAATTGATACTTCTGATCTTTGAACATACTGTCCAGCAATTTTGAAAGACCAGAAGTCCTTGCACTGTAATTGTTGACTATCTTCTTTCCACGTTCTGCAGCAAACTTGTCACTCGTTACGCCAATAATCACAGATTCGCTAACCTCGAAAGCCTTCTGCAGCAGTGCCAGATGTCCTCTATGTATGACATCAAATGTTCCTCCCGTAGCGACCAGTCTGTACCTGCTTTGCATCCCATAATCTTCAGCATCAAGATGCAATTAATTTTACCTATTGTGCATCAATCACTCCGGACAAATGTATACAGATCATGCGCATTACGAGCATTGTAAAGCGTGTTGACGTCCTCGCTAAATAACATAATCACTGAAGGTATGCTATGAGAACAAAAATCATGGTCGGACTTGCCATCACCCCGCTCATAGGGCTAATGCTGGTCACAGCGTTGCCAGCATTTGGTCACCATGTGGATGATGGTCTTGGGGAGGTAATCACAGTAGTGCCGCAAAAGTACGCCTACGAAGCAGGCGAGATAGTGGTCATAAGTGGAGAGGTGCACGCGTTAAGGAATGGCTATCCCGTAGTGTTGAAGGTTTTCAATCATAAGAATCAGGCCTGCGACTTTCAGCATATCAAGCTCGACGAAGGTATGAAGTTCAAGTCTGAGCCCGTAAAGATCGACGGAGATCTCTGCGGTGTCAAGGGAGAATACAAGGTAACTGTACATTATGGGAGTGCCAAGGCAATAACGGAATTCTATGTAGGCAACACCTACCAAGAATTCTCGACAGGAAAAGCAGAAGTAATGAATGCAAAGATGGTGTATAACTTCATCAAGAGCGGTAACAAGTACCCAGTAGATCTGTACTGGAGCACTAATTCTGTGCTAGTCAAAAACAACATGGAACAGACGATAACATCATACATAGTATTTGCTGAATACGACGCAGATGAATTCACCAACGATGTCTCCTTTGTGCAGATAACGGTGAAGCCGTTCGATATCCAGTCTACAAGTGTTCCATTTGTGCCCCAGATCATTGATGGAAAACCCAATGGATATTTACACGTCTTCGCATGGACAAGTCTAAGTGAACCAACACCACTGCATCCCGGTCTCTATGTACCATACTGATATGTATGGACCGGGAGGGATTTGAACCCTCGACCCTACGGATCATGGAGTTAACCAAACATTTTCCGCGTGCAAGGCGGACATTCTACCCCTGAACTACCGGCCCACGAAAAGCTTTGGATTCCGCTGATGATTTAAGTCTTTATTGCTCCAAAAATATGTTCAGTTGTCTTTCAGTGGGTTTAGAAAGACAGCTTCAGAACAGTCTCCCAAATGCTGTCGCAATTCTTCCCTAGTGCTCAGATCTACACAACAGTTTACGCAGTGATACACCCCATCGATCTCTTTTTCACATTTTACGCATTGTTCGCTCATGACCTAAGGATTTTACAACATTCTTATGACATGACTGGTTTGACATTTTTTGCTTCTAGGTGAATCCATGCTCATTAGTGTTATCAGACTTCAAACTTAAATAACTGTCAGATTTTGAAAGTTTGGGCCGGTAGCTCAGCTTGGCTAGAGCGTTCGGCTGATAACCGAATTGTTTTACAACACGGTAGAGGTCGTGGGTTCGAATCCCATCCGGCCCATTTTTACTTGAGAGCGAAAAGAATTTTTTGTTTCAGATCCAATTCCAACTGCCTACTTAAATACCTGAAACGACAATTTTCAATGAATATTATTGATACCGACCGCAGTTGAATTTCTTGCCTTATCTGCTTTGCTACTAGGCGGTGCAATGACCATCGGTGCATTGATCAAAAGAATCCGCTATCCACCTGTTCTCGGTTTTATCTTGATGGGAATGGCGATCGGACCATTTGGTTTTGGTGTCGTGAAAGATCTTGAATTTGTAAATATATTGGCTGAACTTGGGATTGTATTGATATTTTTTGTTGTAGGGCTTGAACTAAGCATAACAAAGTTCAGACAATCTAGTGGCCCTTCCATTATTGTGGGTTTACTTCAACAATCGATCATGTTCTTCCTAGGTTACATTACGGGTTACTTGCTGGGATGGAGTACTCTGGAATCTTTGTTCTTGGCAGGTATTCTAGCCGTTACAAGTACAACAATTACTGTTAGGCTCTTGAGGGAAGCGGGAATACTTCAGACAAACATGGCTGGAACCATTGTGACAACATCGATCATAGATGATTTATCCGCGCTCCTTATCCTAGCGATCCTTGCTAACGTGGTAAGAGCCGGCACCGCGGGATTATTTGATATATCCATCGCGATCGGAGAGACTGTTGCATTTTTCGTGATTACTCTAGCTATAGGTTTGAAAGCGGTGCCAAAAATAATCGATGCAGTTGACAGATCGGGTATCGATGAAGCGCCATTTCTAGTCGCTTTGGCCTTGGGATTTGGCTTGGCCTTCTTAGCAAATTACCTGGGCTTGAGCAGTGCTATTGGGGCATTCTTGATGGGTATGATGGTGGCCTCTGCATCAAAATCGAGTGTCATTACAGAAAAAATCTTGCCGCTACGAGACTTTTTCGGCACAATATTTTTCGTATCAGTAGGCATGCTGGTCAGCGTCACCATTTTGTTGGACAACGCGTGGATGTCATTGCCAATTATTGCAGTAGCCATAGTAGGAAAAATAGTTGGTAACTTCTTCGGGGCAACTCTAATAGGGCACAGCAGAGAGGAAGCAACTACAATTGGCATATTTATGGTTCCAAGAGGCGAGTTTTCATACGTCATCGCCAAGCAAGGAGTGGACTTGGGTGCAGCTAGAGACGCAATATACCCAGTCACAGTAGTTGTTTCTTTTGCAACCATGATCGTCATGCCAGCACTTATGAGGTTCCTCCCAACAGTGATGGATTCGAGAACAATTCTACCTTCTAGGTTTTTTGTTCCATTTGAGGTTCTTGGGAATATATTCAGGAATTTCATGCTCAGTTTGCAACAGAGGGAGAGTGTGGCTACACGCGTACGCGTATTGATACCAAAATTGTTGGTAAACATCGCTCTAATAGCCATTCTTCTTTCTGCATTATCACTTGGTGATCCCTATATTCTTGGGCTGTATCAGACATTTTATTCCTTGCAAATAGTATCCTATGAAATATTCAAACTAATTCTCACTATAGTTGTTATAGCATATCCCATAATGAGTATTTTGGGCAAGGCAGAACAAATTACCGAGACTATGTTTGAATCGACGCAGCGCGGGATTGTCAAAACTCCCATAATAACTGGTGGTATGAATTATCTGCACAGACTTATCAGGAACGTAGTAATGGGAATAGCAGTATTATTGATATCTAGTTTTGTGACACCATCAATTTCCGTAATTACCCAGATTGATGTCGTGCTTCCTATATCAGCACTCATCACGCTTGGATTGTTTGTCTACCTAATGCTTGATACTTTCATAGTGATAAATAGAAGATTAGAGAGAGGTCTAATCAAATCGTTGCTGAACCCCTCGCCTAATGCAAAGCAGCAAGACATACTAACAGAAGAAAGCCAAGTACAGTCTAAACCGAAAGCGGAAGAATCTGGTATCAAAACATTACCTGGTTCCAACACCGATATCAGCAAGGAAGAGCAGAATAAGTAACCGTAACTACCATTTGACCTTTCCATAAAGTTTTTCGGCCCAGTCGATGGCAAAATAAAGATCCTTTGCGTAAAAATCTGCTCCAACGCTTGCAGTAAGTTCATCTTCCGTACTGAATGCCTCTCCCCCGGCAAGCACGAACACGTTCTTGCCAAGCTTTGATTTGACTGATTTGACAGTTTCGCCAACACTTTTGAGATGTTCCTTGAGCATAGCTGACACACCTATCACCATCAATCCTCTCTCTGTCTTCCATATCTTGTCCAAGAACTTCAAGAGATCAATATCAAAAAGCAGATCAACTTCCGATGCAACATTACCTAGAAAGTACGTATGCCATCCTTTAAGGTAAAATGCTACTGAAGCCATCTTCGGGCCTATTGTATGCGTCTCTCCCTGTGCACTCATAAAGACAGCATACGCATTTGGTTTGGCATCTTCCCGCTTCGCATTGAATTTTATCAGATCAAGCGATTCCGTGATAAGATTGGTAACAAACATAGTTTCGGTTACAGTCATTCTACCTCTGCTGTAAAGCTCGCCCGCAGTGTTGAGAGCAGGTGTTATTATCTCTGCCAGTACCTTTACAGGATCCATATCGGAATGAATGACGTTTAGTATGATCCTTCTTGCCTCATCCTCGGCATGGTTGAAGAGGGCGTTCATGTATAGCCTTTGAACATCAAGTATATCGATAGGAAGTTCGAGCTCTGTCACTCCATGCTCAAGATGCCACACATTTACAGAACCTGCCTTCTTCTTCTTGATCAGACCTATGGCTTCAAGAACGCTGAGATACTTTGTTATCGTGATTCTGTTGATATCTGTCTTTTGAGCGATCTCTATGCCCGAAAGCCCCGTGTCGGCGTCCTTCAGAATATCTACTACCTTGCGCTTGATCTCTTCCAGAGAATATCGCTTCGACACGCCAATAATCATGCGATATCGGATAAAAGCTTATCATGAATGATTATCAGATTCTTTACATAAGCTTCCGGTATGGCTACACAAAAACCAGAACATTGCAGAGCGCTAGAATCACAAATGTTTAGCAATTCAATTCTGTCGATCTTTAGTCTTGCCCGAATCAATATTGTTCCGAAATTCTCTGTTGATTTGTTGACTGCTTGATTCGTCCTTTAGGAAATAGCCTTATTCGCTTGAATTTCACTTGAATATCGCTGGAAAACAGCTTGAATTCCGTCAGTTCCGCTTTGACGGATCTTGCTTCACAATGGATTCCGCTTTAATTTCTTTATAAAGACCCCCCCTCCCGTAGCTTTTGCATCCGTGCGTTTTTTCGCGTATTCGGGAAAATACTTCATGTCCAAGTATGAGATTATGGTATGTATCTATGATTGAGAAGGAAAATCTTCTGAACCTTGCTGAACAGATAGCTTATGCGCTACTGAAAAAGGTAAAATTATTTATATTATGATAATGTACCGAACTAGGATCGTACTATGCCAAAGAGCGGTTTTAAGTCAATAACTGTAAGCGAGTATGTGTACAAGAAGTTCTTCGACGTTTACGAAAAGAGCAGGAAAGAACTTGAAATGAAGGGCATAACCAGCTTCTCTGGGTACTTGACGAGCATGATGGAAGAGCTGATGCAAAGATACGAAGTATTCGCTAAATATGCACCTATGATAGAAAAGGTGGCTACAGATGACAATAGAGTTGTAGTAAAGGACAACAAGAAGAACAGGATTGCTGAAGTTCAGGTGAAAGGAGGAGAGTTGTACTGCTTGCTGGACGAAAGAAATGACTGTGTCCATGTTGGCTTTGTATATTCACTGCCGGAAGTGTACAAAACGCTTTATGAGCACGGCGTTAAGATGCCTAATATCAAATAATAATATCCAAGAATTTGCTGACAGTAGAAATTGTGCTACTCTTCTTCGCCACGGAGTCGTTCAAGTAATCTGCCGAACGGAAGATTCAGCCTTTCTGTTTTTACCAACCAGAAGATTACACCTCCAATTGCAGGCAGTATAAGGAAGTATGAGTAGCTGATCATTGAATTGTCCTGGCCTGTGTTGCCTATGTCTGGTAGAACGTTTACTGGGGTTGATGATTCAGTAGCCAGATTTAGTGCAACTTCGCTCCTTTCATATCCATAACCTTCTGCTTCTGCCCTAATTGTAAATGGTGTTTCGCGGTTTATCAAGAACACCGCTTCTGCCTTGCCATTTTCGTCGGTCTTCTCATCACCCTCAACCAGTATGGCTGAATCGCTGGACCACTTTATCGCAATATCTTTGAGAGGCATACCTAAGTACTTGGAGTCTAAAGTTATTGTGAACTGATCGTTGAGCCTGACTGTACCTACAGATGGAGTTAGGACGAACTCTGGCTTTGCTGTAGTAACTTGCACATTTATCTTGCTTGACTGGAAGTTGTTTGCAAGTGCTGCAACCTCTGTGCTGCCCTGACTAACTGCCTCTATAAGCATCGTTGTATAATACTGACCCTTTGGTATGATTACAGAAGCAGGTGTTGATATCACATTGCGTATAGAAGGTACAAGCATAACCTCCACGTCGCTCGTTGTCTTTATCGGAAAACCATTCCTGTCAATTACTTGCAACGGTACGGTATACTTCGCGTTACCGAGTATCGTTGTTGGTATAAACATACCTAGATTCTCTGGTATCTGACTGCCCATCACTATCGAAGTCTGAGTCGAGAAGGTAGCATCCTTCACAGAACTTTCAAAGGTAACTGTCGATGTGCCCTTGCCCTTTGAAGTCGCCTGCAATAGTTTGACAGATGAACCTTTTTGTATTGTTGCTGACTGAATGTCAAGAATGTCAGTTGTCGTAGTCGACGTACCTATCTCCGCCTCAGGCACGTCAACCTGCGATATCGAGATCAACATATCATCGGGCGCATAGGAAGACGCTCCATTGGCATCCTTGAAATACGTTACGATCGGAAACATTGTTCTTGATAAGATTTTCGAAATCACTGGCTCTGATACCAAAACTACACCAGAGTGTCCAGTAACCATTATCGGAGTCACGGATTCACCAAAGAATTCTGCGACTACTACCACTTCAGGATTTCCGGTTTTGTATCCCATTTTACCTTCTATCAAAGTAACGCTCTTAGATCGTTGCATCCTAACATCTCCCTTGATTTCCATAATTTCTGAATCCGATGAGTGTACTGCAATTGGAAGGTCTATCGAAGCAATAACAGGCTGGGTTGTTTCTCGATCAATCAATCCATCCGAATCAGTAATCTGCAATTGCACTACCCCTATAAACTGGTCACTACCGTCCGCCAGCAACGGAACTGAATATAGAACGGGTTCGATATTCGCTCTGGGATCGAATATACGCGTATCGGGGTTTATGTCCTCCTGATCAACTGGTGTTCTGAGCTCCACCTGTGCTGGTCCAGTCCTGTACCCTTTCGCTATTGCTGTAAGTGTAACGCAAGGATCAAATTCCAACTCTCTTGGGTTCCCGTTCTCATCTAAAGAGGCTGGACATTCTGTGCTTGTATTGACTGTCAGCGTTACCACCGCGTGCGACGTTCCCTTTTTTATCACGCCAGTTCCTTGCCTGATATCGTTGCTGTCAGTAATTATATTCACAGGGATATCCGTACTTGCTTTCAGAGGAAGGCCATTTGCATCTTGCAGCTGAGCAAATGCGTACAGAAGGGCTCCTTGGCGGGCTGGTGCAATATCTGGGAAAACTTTAAGCGCAATTTGCAAAGGATTTGTTGGCTGAAGTACGTTTACTCTTGCACTTTCCTTCCACATACCAAGAATTTCCGCCTGTAATAGCGTTATGCCAGCGTTAAGTACTGTGAATTCCTTGTGAATAAAATACTCTCCTTGCTTCATTATTACTTCCTGATCTAAATTGATGATGTTAGGATCTGATGATGACAAGCGGATCACTAAATCCTGATCCGCGGGTATGGTATTGCCAAAAAAGTTCACCAGCTGCACAGATACATAGCCCTTGTATGGACCGTACTGCGAAAAAGTGGAAGGTGTTGCCTTGACTAATAGCCCTGAAGGTTTGTACGCGTCTCCAACAACATCAAGTTTTACTTGTGACGACAGAAAACCTTGGGCTGCAGCCGTTAGTGTTGCCGAACCGATCTTGCCTGCGTGTATGCTCACCTTTACACTATTGTCGAATTCACTTGAGGTGACATCATTTACGCTTATTACCGAGGGATCTGAACTAGTTACGGTCAGTGCTGGGATTCTTATTGGCATCGGTGTATTGGTACTGTCAACAGCATATATGAGCAGAGTGGCATCTGTATCAGCTATCAGCTTTTGCGGAACAGTCATGAATGCTAGGTTCATGCTTGTTGGCGATGTTTGAGCTTCCAAATTATAATTGGCATTTCCAAGTATCATCATTGTTACTAATAGAGCGCTAACCAATAGTTTCATTTTCATACGGTCAATTCATCTACGCTATGGATTAAAAACAACTGTGTGTAAGACTAAGATACATAATTGAAGTATTTATTGCAAATATGATTTTATGAGTTCAACTGCCTTCTCAGCAGCATCTCGCCTAGGCAGCTGCACCATGAAGATATTTGCACTTGCTTGGCCGACTGACTTTGGTGCTATTGCTATGATACCACTCTCTGCCAAATGTTCAAAGAACTGCAAATTCTCGTTGGCGTAGAGCAGCACCTTGTGTTCCAAACCAGCGTAGGAAAACTTCAGTAGTATCTCTACAAAGACATGTTTCTGGTCATCATGGAGGATGTTAAGATTTGCATCGACTCCAAGAGGTTTTCCATAGCAAGCTTTGGCTAACTCGTCAAATCTTTCGGGTTTTACAAGAATGCATGGCACCATAGTGTCATCGTGGTGGAAAAGAGTGACACCTTCCTTATGAGTCAAATTCATCAGATCATCGAAAGAATAATCCACTGATCTTCCACGTGCTTCATCCATAAAAGTTTGATCTGCTTGCTGATACGACTACGAAACTGTATTGTAAAGAGATGCAAACCTTCGACGACATGACACAAATATTAGTGCTTATATAACGGTTGTATATAACCCACTGATATGAAATATAGACTGAGAAGTATGCTGGTTGCATGCTTGCTTTCTATAATTGCCTTGTCTATGCATACGATTTATACTAATGATGTGTATGCTCAACAAGCGCCGCCGCTTTCAGTTGCTCCTTTCAAAGGTGATTATGCCATCGGTATGAGAGTTACATTGATTGGTGATGTTACGGGTTCTTTTGCGCCGAATGATTCTGTGTCGATAAAAGTTACGAATCCAAATGGCCAGACGTACAAAGATGTTACTGCAAAGCTGGATGATGGAGGCGGTTTCTTTTACGAGTTTATGCTAGAAGGATCTCAGGCATCTGTTGTAGGGATTCATGCTGTTGAAGCTACCTACAAGAGTCTCAAAGCAAATTCTAGTTTTGAAGTTAAAGAGAAACCAACGCTTACGATAAGTCTGAGTCAGCCCAGCTATAACCTCGGTGATGTTGTTACTCTTACGGGAAAGGTTAGCCCCCGTATTCTGGTTCCGGTCGAAATCAGGGTTTATGGTTTTAACAATACAGCTTGGAAGGCTGTAGCTGTGAATGCTGATGATATTAGGGCCGATGGGACATTTTCTATTGATGTCGGTGAATTGAGTGGTAGAAATGTGCAACCGGGGAAGTATAGAGTAGAAGCTAGCTATGCGGAAAAACTCGCTACAGCTTCACTAACGTTTGATGTGAAGGCGTCAGGCAAAGTAGCACCAGGAAGGTTCATGATTGTGGATGCAACAGGCAAGCAGCAGGAGGAAATCTTGGTTGGACAACAAGTGCTTGTGCAGGCTGATGTTAGAAATAACTTGATGGAGAAACAGCCGTTTGCTTACCTCGTTCTGATAACCGATGTTGATAAAATTACCGTGTCACTATCATGGATAACGGGAACTCTGCCTGAAGGTGAAACGTTAAGTGCAGCCCAGTCATGGGTCCCAGACGGTGCAGGCAGGTTTACTGTGAAAGCTTTCGTATGGAAAAGCGTTAACGAACCAGAGGTTCTGGGCAAGGTGCTGGAAACAACTGTAACTGTCTCTGAATAAAACAATTATTTATTTCACGCAAAGAAGTATTAGGAGATCATTAACGTTAGTACCGGTTGGACCAGTTTGAATAGTATCACAAAGTCTTTTGAAAAATGAATAAGAATCATTGTTTTGCAAGAATTTGTAGGGATTGAGATTCAATCGGTCTGCTCTCTTGATTGTAAATATATCGGCAATTGCTCCTGCCACACTAGAATTGCCATCTATACCATCCGTTCCAATTGATGCCAGTGCTGTACTGCGAAGTGTGCTTATTTTCATTGAAGCCGACAGAACAAGTTCCTGATTTCTACCTCCTTTTCCCTTACCCGTAACAGTTACCGTAGTCTCTCCGCCCATGATCAATGCAGCTGGTTTACGTTTTCCGTTCTCTTTCTCTGCCAGTGAGGCAACATATCTTCCAACATCTCTTGCCTCGCCATGTAATGAAGTTGTAAGAAGTCTAGCATTAATCCCTCTTGATCTTAGCTTGTTCAATGCCGTTTTACACACCTGTTCATTGTCTGCAATAACGAAGTTTCTCACGTTCCTGAATATCTTGCTGCCAGATTTTGGCGTCTCAGGTATAGTTCCAGATAGACCCTTTTCTATTACACGCTTAACCTTTATGCTCAATGAATTCCATAGTCCGTACTTGATTAGAACATCTCTCACGTCTTTGAACGTCGTGCGATCCGGAACTGTGGGACCAGATGCTATTGTATCAAGTCTATTGCCAATGACATCCGAAATAATCAGTGAAACTAAATGAGTGCTCTGCAGCTTTTCCGCAAGCCTGCCTCCCTTTACTGACGAAAGATGCTTCCTAACAGCATTCATCTCGTATATGTTTGCCCCTGATCTTAACAGATCACTAGTTATCTCTTGCTTATTTTCTAGGGTAAGACCATCATATGGCAATGGCATTAGCGCAGAACCACCGCCAGAGATAAGACAGATTACAAGATCACGTTCAGTTACATTACTGACACTTTCGAGCAATTGTTTGACGCCCCTTACACCCATTTGGTTAGGAATTGGGTGACTAGCTTTCCAGAGTTTGATCTTGCCGGTTCTCAATTTTATCTTAAGATTCTCCGGTATTATTACAAAACCATCTGATATTTTGTCTTCAAGTGTATCAAACAACGCCTCTGCCATGTGCCCAGATGCCTTTCCTGCACCTATCACATGGATTGAATCGAATTCATCCAAACAATACTTGGTTCCCATTATATGCAGAGTCTTGCCCTTCACTTTCACATTCTTCTTTACGGAAAGTTTCGGGTCAGCAGCTGACAAGGATGCTTCAAGCGCATCAAGGATCAATCTTCTTTCCCTAAGACATGTACCAGCCTGCAACAGTTTGTTCTTGTTAACGATCAATATCACCCAGTGGTAGTAGACATTTGTTATAAATTGTTAAACAGCGATCATGCACGGATCACGCGAGTGCGGGGGGTGGGAGTTGAACCCACGAACTCCTAAGAGACGGGATCACCCATCCCCAAGATCTTAAGTCCCGCGCTTCCAATTTCTAGCCTCTTTGGCCAGGCTCGGCAACCCCCGCAATACAAGAATAACTTGCTGGTCATAACTTAAACCTTTTAACCAAAACGAAATCTTTGAAACTTTACAAGTATTAGAAAGCTCAAGCCTTAATGAAATAACACCAGACTCGATTCTAGGAAGATTAATAAGTTATCCAGTCAAGCGGTTCATAATGCCTCGGTAGCTCAGCCTGGTTAGTGCATGTGCAACTAAAGCGCTTCCTTGGTAAGGAAGAGGTCGAGGGTCCAAATCCCTCCCGAGGCTCCATCATCCCATTCCGCCTATCATTCCCGGAGCTTTGGGTGCGCTTCTAAATTGTTTAGTTACATGAATGCCATTATCTGCCGTTACAGTAACATGATCAGGCTGGGTACCATCCTTTGGAGAGACCATGATCTTCTGACCTGGAGTAAGCTTGGGCAAGGTTTCTCTATGATCCCCAAAATCAACCACTACGTTAGTTAAAGTAGAATGACCTATGTTGGTAAGAATGACACGCGAAAATCCAATCAAGTCTGCCTGATCTCTAAAGGCATCCACATCAAGTGCGTACTCTTCTGAAGAATACTGCTGAAGGGAGAGGAACATTACGAGAATTGCTACACCGCCTGCTGCAGCACCGCCAATCCCCACAATAGTGTAAAGTTGCATATATTATAAAGCGAGAACGAATAATTTAACAATATTGCTGGTTGATTCTGCTCTCTAGAGATAAATTTGAGCCAAACCATCATGGTTATATTGTACCCCTTAGGATACCTATATGGGTCGAAAGGACGTGCACAAAAGATTAGTCTTAGCTATGGCATTTGCGCTGACGTTTGCAGCAATAATGGCTTTCCCGAGTATCGCCGCCATTGATGAGAATGGTCTAACAGAGACTATAGAGGAAAATTACTTCTGGCAGTTCCTGCCTATAATAGTAGGGCTCGGTGTCGGTGCAGTCTATTGGGCTGCAATCTCGGCCAGAAGATCCAGATAGGTAAACCCAATTTTTCTTTACGTTCCTGATAACTATTGCAAAATGAGATCAACTTTGGTTCTACTATTTGCCGACAAATAGAGAGTCAACGAATCATCGAAGCCAGCCGACATTGTCAAGATATCCAACGATAGGTAAGGTAGAAAAAGTAAAAGGAAGGGTTTTTAGTCCCACTTAGACCATGCAGCGGCCCATCTATATGTCCACGTGGTGAGCTTCACACCGAGCGCCGACAGCGGAACGGATATCACGGCGCCAATGCCTGCTCCCAAGGCCACGGGGCTGTTATAGAATTTCCCCACCTGTGGTTCAATAGGTGTCAGATACGGAGGCAGTGTTGGTCTAGGATACTTGAACGCCATTGCTAATGGATCCTGTACCAGCAGTAGATTCACCATATTGAACAGAGGCATTGTCAGCCCTATCAGCACGCCGCCGATAAGTATAGCTGAGTGTTTATTCTTCCTTGTGGCCCAATAGACCAAGTCCAACAACATTGCACTTGGGATCCATACAGGTACTATCACGAAGTCGTATGGATAGCCCAGTCCTGCAATCCAAGCATACTTTGCAACCCAAGTATAGATAGTTGCTATGGTTGCATAGTACGTTGCCGTACCTGGCACTCCTGTGAATGTCAGGTAGTAAATTGCACCAACTGCAAGCATTGTTGATTGGCTTAGGTTGAATATCACGAACGATGTCCACGCCCAATCTGTATAGAATATGTAGTCCCCAGCATTGATCAGCAAGAGCGTCGAATTGACTGCGACTACTACTATGAATAGATAGTGCACACAACGTCTTAGCCAGACCATGGTAAGCTTATGACAAAGCTCTATTATATAAAATTTTATGCCTATGGCTATGTTATCGCGAATAAGAGTAAATAAATAGGGTTAGAATTCGAATTTACGGGTTTGCAGGCTTTTCATTACAAATTTTCCATATGAAGATGAAGCCTACTGCCTCTATTACGAATAGCACGAAAAACGCATACAATCCCGAAGTCATTGGATAAGCCCATGGATAGTATGTAAAACCTACCCAAACACCAAACCACGTTGCCGCTACTACCAGCACAAAACCAGCTATCCAAATTCCTCCCATGCGTTCTACTCTTCTACCAATCATTCGTTCAACGTCATCCTTCCCAGACATTTGATTATATGGACCAGTACTAGCTTTTTAAATTTTACTATTAAGTTCAGTTTCTCAAAGATATAGCAAGGAAACATGCTATAAATTGCAACAATACATGCGTGGATTTGATTAATTATTTGAAGAAACAAAGGAGAGTCCCCTTGCGGGGACGGGTATTATCGTTTAGTTTATGGAATGCTTCTGCTGTACAGCTTGCCTTCCAAGGCCATCTTGTACATCTCGCCGACATATGGGTTCCTTGGCGGTGTTTCCACACCGAGTTCGACCATTCGAACATAGACGCGAACCACATATCCCAGCGCTCCCATGAATGCCACTACGACACCCATGTTGAATGACCAGTGGTTTGGTACCGCAAAGATTTCTTCGACGAACCAGAAGTGCCACATCTCATTGATACCAATCGTGAACATTGTTCCAAGATAACCGATGATGGTCATCTTCAGACCTGTATTCACACTGTTCTTTGGTCCTCTCAATGAGGGGATTCTTCGGTCATAGATCATCACGGCGCCCCAGCCTAGTGGTAGAACCACGAAGTGGCTGTACAACCACCAGTGAGCTGGCGTGAATGACGAGTCTCTGATCGATGTCTGGTGCAGCGAACCATCTACGAAATTGTCGACCTCTACCGATGCAGCGACTGAACCCATGACGATAACCATTACCATCACTTTCTTCAGTCTCTGTATCTCTACTTCTTTTGGTATTAGTGCTGGCATTTGTGCCATTGTCGCTCGTGTACATATAACGTTCATGATATATTAGTATTCTAACCTAAATAATGAATCAAGATATGTGTATTACATATATCATTAATTCAATACATGTAAATTGTGGTGTATTCTATCAAAATTGGTAAATATTTTCCAATAATCCAAAGATTACCTGAGCTGATTAGCACCAAGGTTAAACATAGATTTCGTAAGATACTTCCTATAACTCATTTTCACGAGGGGCAAAATATATATCTTTGTACAATGTCGTTAAGAATTAATGAAAACAAGCAAGGCAGTATTAATGACAAGTCTTGCTGTCCTATTGGTGTTAAGTGCTGCAACAATTGTATCACAAAATGCATGGGGTCATGGTGTTCAGGCACAGCTGCAGAGCAGGTTCATTGAGATCCAAGACGAAACCTTTAGCACTCAGAGTTTGGATACAGGTGACATTCTGGAGGTTAGGGGGAAACTTGTAAGTAAAGTAAACAGGGATCTGAGGGCATGGATTTCTATATTCTCGGAATCCACCAACGCTGGTAACAGATGGGAGTTTATAGCTAGAGATCCACCTGGCAACGTATTTGATATACCTCCAAATGGCGAAGTTCCATATACGTTGAGGGTGAAGGCATTGGAACCTGGTGTATATCATGTCCATACACAGTTGAATGTTGCAAGTGTAGGTCCGGGTCTAGGGCCAGGATTGACAGTCTTCGTCGAAGGTGACCCAATAATAAAACCATTATCAGTGGGCAATGTGGTCTATCAGACAGTACTCATAGCAATTGGGCTGGGTATATCATTCGCCACAAAACCGTGGCAAGTGATTTAACCTCCATTTTTTACTTTAATCTAGAACATAGTGTAGATGCTCTACTTTGCAATTTATGACTCCATCAATTCCATTTAGCAAATGCAGTACTTGCAACATAATAAAATAGAAAATAAAGGTGTTGGCTATTTTCTTGATTCTTCCGGTATTAGACCCATACCTTCTCTTTCGTAGTACCTCTCCAGCTCCGCGACCCAAGTCTCTTTTGCTGTTCCACCAAGTCCCTTCCTTCTTAACCAGAAGGCAATGACGCCTAGCAAGAACACGGCAAATACCATGACTCCGAATATGTAGACCATTACGTCGTAGAACAGAGGGTCAAACGTAGGTCCTATCTGCCCAGCCATGTTTGTTAGTGATGCGCTAACCCAAGCCACCAAGCCAATAATAGCGCTCATTGATAGTAGTGCTCGTTTGGCATGAATATATACATTTCTGTAGCTAATATGTAATTAATTCAAGCATAAGGCATTGCTTACGCTTTTATTGCACATAAATAAATAAAAATAGAAATTAAATTCTGCGAGAACTCACGGAGCTGCAGTGGCAGTTTTCTTTCTGCTCATTACAAAGAATGCAGCTGCAACGCCGCCGAATATAGCCCCTAATGCTGCAATGAACGCACCCATATCACCAAAGGTGCTGCTAAGCATTGAAGTGCCAGAACCTGTTGATGGATTCTCATTCGCTTTTATTAGCCTATTCTTTGCCAGAATCAGGTGCTCAGTGCATGTAAATACCGGTATTCCTAATTCCTTACACTCTTCAATCTGTTCTGGAGATGCTACTTGTGCTCCGCCGCCAGGAGTATATTGTGCAAACGCCGGAATAGAAACTGTTGCTCCCAGCACCGCAATCAGGCTCAGACCATAAGCCAGGAATCTTTTCATTACAATGAACAAAATCCTAATCGGCGTATATAACCTTTATGTTATTACATTAATCATGCACTATTGTGCATTATAGTTATTGTTTCGTAAATAAACATGCAAATCCTAAACCGAAGGTTTGCTTAGTAACATTTATCAGCTGTCATAAAACTAAAAATCTATCATGGCTAGAATTCATGCCCATAGAAAGGGCAAGTCACACTCGACAAGACCTGCAAAGTCTGTGGCTTCTTGGGTCGCTCTGAGCAAGGATGAAATTTCCTCCCTTGCGTTGAAGTTGGCGAAAGACGGTCTAACTCAAAGTGAAATTGGGATCAAGCTTAGAGATGAGTATGGTATCCCACTTTTCAAACCTATTGTAGGAAAATCGCTGCAGCAGATGCTGGAGCAGAACGGTGTAAAGAGCGAAATGCCTGAAGATCTGGATATATTGGTAAGGAAAGCAATTGGATTACAGAAGCATCTTAGGACACATAAGAGCGACAGGAACAATGTTAGGTCACTTGAACTTCTGGAAGCGAAGATCCATCGTTTGTCAAAGTACTACAAAAGGGAAGGCGAGCTGCCCCAGAACTGGAAGTACGCAGCTGTGGTAGCGAAGCTCGAGTGATCTTATGCATAGCAAGGAGTTTCAGGATGCTCTGCACTCCTTTTGTGACAAGATGTCTGACGTAATTTCTGCTGGAAAGGAGATAGCTGTCATAACGCATGTAGATGCTGACGGCATAACTTCTGGAAGCATTATTACCAAAGCATTGATCAGGAAGAATGCCAAATGTGTTTTAAGAACAGTCAGCGATCTGAATCCAAACGTAATAGCAAAGTTGAAAGAAGAAAATCATGAATTCTATATTGTCTGTGACCTTGGAGCCGGACTTGTGGATTCGCTGGAGAAGGGTCTGGGAGAAAACTGGCTAGTTATAGATCATCATCAGTTACCTGAGAATGAACAGCATAACGATCGCGTGCTGAATGCATGGAAGTATGATATCGACGGTGGTCTAGAAGTCTGTGCTGGAGGAATGACGTATATGGTTGCAAGTACACTTGACAGCAGGAACAAGGATCTTTCTGCATTGGCCGTGGTTGCTGCTGTTGCGGACAGGCAGGATCAAGGCGAGAAGAAGTCGCTTACAGGATTGAATGCTGAGATCGCTAATACAGCGAAGTCATTGGGTCTTCTGAGCATAGATCTGGATCTCATGCTTACTGGCAGGGAGACCAGACCACTGCACGAATCCCTTGCATACACATCATTTCCATACATAGACGGGCTTACCTGGAACAGCGATTCATGCCTCTCAGTCTTGAACGCTGCAGGGGTGAAACTCAAGGATGACGGCAGGTGGCGTGTTTTGGCAGAACTTAATGAGGACGAGAAGGGCAAGGTTCTAGAAGCAGTAGCAAAGTTTGTTGCATCCACGTCAAAATCGAGCGATGTGGTTGAAGATCTTGTCGGCTACATCTATACGCTACTAAAGGAGGACCGGAGGAGTATGCTTAGAGATGCAAGAGAGTTTTCTACCATGCTCAACGCATGTGGGCGCATAAAGAAGGCTGGAGTGGGGGTAGCGATCTGTCTTGGAGATCGCGGTTTAACGCTCAAGCAAGGTGAATCGATAATAAGTGAATACAGGAGCATGTTACGAAATTATATCAGTACGATCTTCAGCGAAAGATGGCGACTGATAGATGATGGTAAGAGCGTTATGGTAAACGGCGATGGTCTTGTCGCGGAAGATATGCTAGGGGCCGTATCATCATTATTGAGTGGATCACCATCGCTTTACGGTAAGCTTTTGTTTATTCGAAGCAAGTCAAAGGACGGTACCTACAAGTTTTCTTCCAGAAAGTGCTTGCGGTGCGAATCTAGCGTAAACCTTGGCTTGGTGATGCGGGAGTGTGCTGCAAGATTCAATGGTACTGGCGGAGGACATAACGCAGCTGCAGGGGCAAGGGTTGAAGAGGAGAAGGTCGAAGAGTTCATTGCGTGTATAAAGGAAAATGTCAACGCAAGTTAAGGTTTTGCTAACACTCGATCTCGGTAACAGTGAAAAGGTCGAGTCTGTCATGAAAGCATTAATACCAGACAATATTAATTTTCCAAGAGGTTTAAGCATGGAAATGAATGCCCAAGGAAATATTCTTCTTTTGTCATTTAAAAGTTCCAGAAAGATGCAGAGTTTGATCTCAACGATTGATGAGGTTCTGGAACATGTTTCAACAATGAGCAGAGTGCTGGGGTGATCCCATGCTTGATGTGAAGATCATCAGGGATCAACCAGGGATCATAAAGGATATGCTTGCAAAACGACACATTGAATTTCCGTTTGATGAATTGCAGGATTTTGACAAGAAAAGACGTACGCTGATTACCGAAGCGCAGGATCTGAAGCATAAGAGAAATGTTGTTTCAGAGCAGATTGCGGCAAAAAAGAAAAGTGGAGAGAATGCTTCTGTTGCAATAAACGCGATGAAGTTAATTGCTGACAGAATAGGTGCATTGGACGCAGAAATTGAGCATGCAGAAAAAAGGTATCAAGAACTCATGCTGATGCTCCCCAATCTTATACATGAATCGGTTCCACAAGGGAAGGACGAAAGTGACAATGTGGAGGTTCGACGATGGGGCGAACCTCGGAAGTTTGGTTTCAAGGTCAAGGACCATATAGAACTGGGCGCCTCACTTAATCTAATAGATCTAGATCGTGCAGCAAAAGTATCTGGTGCAAGATTTTATTTTCTCAAGGGGGATCTGGTAAAGATGAATCATGCTCTTATCCATCTTGCCCTTGATTTTCTAAGAAAGAAAAACTATACACTGATCCAAACCCCGTATATGATCAATAGAAGAGCGATGGAAGGTGCTGTGATGCTGAGTGACTTTGGTGATGTAATATACAAGATAGAGGACGATGATCTTTACATGATCGGAACGTCTGAACATGCAATGGTTGCAATGCATATGGATGAAATATTTGATGCCAAGCAATTACCTATACGATATGCTGGTATAAGTCCATGCTTCCGGAAAGAAGCTGGGGCTCATGGGAGAGATACAAAGGGTATATTTAGGGTACACCAGTTTGAAAAGGTCGAGCAGTTAGTCTTTGCAAACCCGGAAAACTCTTGGGTTGAACACGAAAAGATGATCCAGAACGCAGAAGAGTTCTTCAAACTGCTTGAGATACCTTACAGAATAATATTACTATGTACGGCGGATCTCGGTAAGATCTCTGCAAAAACATGTGACCTTGAGGCATGGATGCCCGGACAGAACGCATATCGTGAAGTTGTATCATGTTCGAACTGTCTGGACTACCAAGCAAGAAGACTTAGAGTAAAATATCGAGATAAACCTAATGAAGAATCAAAGTTTGTGCATACACTCAACAGCACGCTTGTTGCTACAGAGAGAACACTTGTTGCCATACTGGAAAACAACCAGACAGAAAAAGGAACTGTAGTTGTGCCAGAAGTGCTGCGTCAGTATATGGACGGCATAAGCGAGATCTCTAGATAAAGATTGCATTTACTAGAAATTCAATCTAACACTTATATTTTGGGCTCTTATGTTGCTCTCCGATGCCAAAAGGGAAGAAAGCTGGGAGAGTTAGAGACAAGTGGCGTGACAAGAAGTGGGTAGTAGTTCAGCCGCCAGCTACGTTTGGCACCCAACCAATTGGCTACATCCCCGTAAGTGATGAAGAGAAAGCGATCGGCAGGGTAATTGAATGCACTTTATTCGATATCTGGAAAACCGATCCACAGCAGCACACGATCAAACTATACTTCCAGATAGAAAGGATCGAGGGTAATATTGCACATTCTAAATTCAAGGGCCATGAATATGCGAAAGAATTCCTCAGAAGCCTCATAAGAAGAGGCAGTTCTTTAGTAAGCCATGTTAATGACTACACTACTTCTGATGGGTACAAGTTTAGGATTTCAACGATAGCATTCACACAGCGCAGAGTTAATACCTCCAAGAAACAGATGATAAGGAGAATAATAACAGAAGTTCTTACAAACGAGATATCCAAACTGACACTAGATCAGTTTGTGCAAGGAGTAGTTGGACCAAAGTTCAATGCAGATCTGCACAGCCAGACCAAGAAGATTATAGGTGTAAGACATATAGCTGTAAGAAAGACAAAGTTGCTGACCAAATCTGAACCTAAGAAGCTGGAAGTAGAAGCGCCTCAGCAATAAAAGTTAAAATATTAATTTTGCATAAAATATCATAGATTCATGCTAGATAATGACAGCATTATGAAATATCTTGCAAAGGTCAGAGGGGTAAAATATGCCGATATCAGAACCCTAGGCAAGAATTGTATCGAGGTCAAGTTAAGCAATGATTACTTTCAGGTCAGCGATAACGAAGATCAAATAATTGGATGCAGAGCGCTTGACAAAGGGTATGGTATTGCAAGTACGAACAAGATGGGAGAGAAGCATATTGAAGATACGATAGGACAGGCAATCGATCATGCAACAAGCATTAGTGGTAATGCAAGTTTGGTTGGGGTCAGACCAGAACATGGATCGTATGAACATCCTGTCAGAAAGAAACTGAATGCTGCAGATGCGCAGGATTTCATGATGCGTGTTAGGGACATGATGAAGGAGAAACTGGGTTCTTTAACAAACAGGGTCGAGATCGTTCTTTCATACACAGAATTTGGCACAGGTTTGGTGACAAGCGAGGGTACTGATGTAAGGGAGTCATTCAGCACTACTGATCTTGCGGTGCATCTAACGGTAAAAACACAGTCTGGGGTGCTTTCAACCAAGAAGATAATTGGAGGCAAGGGAGGTATGGAGACCATTGAACGCAAGGATCTTGAAAGCATGATCGACGAACTGACAAAGACGATACGAAACTCGGCCGGAGCAAAGCAGTTCTCACCCCTTGAATCTGGCAAGAAGTTCAGGATCATTCTTGATAGTGAAGCTGCTGGTGCGTTGGCACGACTGATAGCATATATGTTACAAGCAGACGAGTTCAAGAGCCAAGTGTTTCATGCGCTTAGCATACCGAACGAGCTGGAGATAATTGACAATCCGTCTATACCTGGTGCATATGGTTCGTTTGTGTGGGACGACGAAGGTGTTAGAGGTAGAAAGAAGGTTCTTGTTAGCAACGGTACTGTGAACCTCCTGCACACAAGGTTGACTGCCAAGGAGGGAGATTCCCCTGGTAATGCTTACGGAATATCGCAGGTCCCAAGACCGTCCATGAGCAACGTCTACATCAGCACATCGGACTGGCATCTGGATGAAATGCTCGAAGATACGAAGCATGGCATCTTTATGAAAGGTGTGAATAGAGCGGAAGTAAACCCTACCAGTGGTATAGTTGAGCTTGAGCCTGTTGTAGCGTACATTATTGAGCAGAAGGAGATCACTGAAGCGATAAAGAACATAAAGTTGATCGATAGTGTAAGAAACCTGATGCAGAAGATAGACGCCATAGGCAAGCTTATTTCTTTAATACCAAACACTGAGAAAGGCTTTCGAACGTCTGAAGGGGCGCCTTACATCAGAATAGATGGTGCCAGATGTGCGTATAGCGTAATGTAGTTAGTTCAAACTATCATACACAGATACATACCATGGTCTCATACCTTGACATAGAGTATCTTCCCGAATACGCGAAAACACGCACGGATGTAAAAGCTACTAGAGGGGGGGCTTTATAAAGAAACCAAAGCGGAAACCGTTCTGAAGCAAGATCTGTCAAAGCGGAACTGACGGAATTCAAGCTGTTTTCAAGCGATATTCAAGCGAAGAAGCTATTTCCTAAAGGACAAATCAAGCAGTCAACAAATCAACAGAAAATTTCCCAGCGTTATTTCATCGATAAACTTTCAAAAATTGACGATTAGCTAACAATGACATTTGCTTCCATGACGCCGGTAAGAGGCACAGCACTTTCTATCGTATCCCAGAGAAAGACTCGCACGCTATACTTGCCTGCAGTATCCGGAATCCATGATTTGGACATGGGGAAAGTTTCATTCGAGGATATTCTCTCCTCTCTGTATGAGAGAAACTCCGTAAATCCATTGGAATCCTTGATCAGCACAATAAACGTAGCAGCAATCTTGAAAGGCTGTCCATTAGTTATGTCAGACTCTATCACAACATTCTGTCCAAGCTTTGCCTCTGCCTCCTGTGTTTGTCCAGGTGTCGCTGTTACAATCACGCTATCACTGTTGATGATGAAATACTCCTTCACGGACGAAGGCTTTGATATTCCAGAATCATAGTAAGCAATCGCATATGCTTTGTACTTGCCATCCTCGTACTTGGTCGTGTCGAATGTAAAATCAAATGGTGCCTTGAATTTTGTATCCACAAGTTTGTTTAATATGTACAGTTCAACCTTAATCACATCCTCTCCAAGAGCAGCTACCTTGATGTTTGCGTTGCCTTGCAACGTCTCTTCGTCTTTCGGAGAGAGTATTGCTACAACCACGGTCGACTCGTTAAGAACTACAAAATCCAGAGTTTGGCAATGATCACCACCATCTCCTAATGATTCTCTGTCTGGACATGCTTTGAGTTGATGCTCTCCAACAGCAACTGACATCACAATAGTAAAGGATACTCTTGCACTCTTCATCGCTGGAACGTTGACATTAATATTATCGTTCATCCATTCGCCGTCAATACTGATCGAAAGTTTAATGTTCGACATATCCATGTTGCCTTTGTTCGTCAAAACCGTTGTCACTTTAACCGTATGTCCGGTGATAGGACTTTCGGGATCCATCTCTAGGACTGGAACAAAGATGTTGGTATGCGTAGCTAATACTTCCTGCAAATCTAGATATGATGAGAAGAAAAGTGATAACCATGCGAAAACCAGAACTGCCTTGTTCAACGTATATTTTCACGTCAGAGAATTGTTTATAATTTTATCGATATGTTCATGAAAATGTATCTTTCGAAAACTTGTTAAGCAACACTCTAGAATTCTCGTAGTGTTATGCTATGAGCGTAGAAGCAAACTTTGCCTCCGCAGAGATTGAACTGGTCATACATGCTACAGAAGACAAGCTGAAGGTACTGTTAGCAGTTGAGGACATGCTTGGCATAAAACCTGAGGAGTTTGCTGTAAATGGTGTCAAGGGACATTTTGGGAATGAAATCATGCGATTGAAAGCTAACATCAATGGCAAGCATGCTACAAATATAGCATATAAAATAGCCGGAATGATGAATGAAGTAGACAAAATGTACATGCATGACAACTTTGATCTTTTTGTGGATGAGAAAAAATCGCTCTACATCAGAATAAGCAAGCAGAAGATCTTTGAACGGAAGATAGTTCTATCGCAGACAGATTCTCTCAAGATCAAACTCAAGACAGTTAGGAGATTCCAACCAGAGCGCGAAATGGAAAATTATAGAAAGTTTCTGGTGCAAAGTGCTTGAAACCAAAGAAGAGGTATATTCTGATTCATCATGCCGGCAACGGAGACGTGCTAGACGTAATAAAGCAACGTTATGGCGAAAAATTTAGTGTTTCTGATCTGGAAAAAGCATCGCTCAAGATCATGTCAGATAAAGATGGGTTTTTGATCTTGCGATCTAACCTTGACTACTGCAAGTATCTTTTGGAAACACTAGCGTCAATGGACGGCAAGTTCGTGACCCTGAACATGTCAGGAACTCTGAAGGCGCTGCGCTCGAGAGAAGAAGAGATCAAGAAACGCTTCATTGCTGGGAATAGACATTAATACCGCGCAACCAAAATAAAGCTTGGGATGAGGTGAAATCGAGCCGCTCCAAGCTGAGCATAAAGCTATGAAGACCTCGCGACGAACCGACCCAAAATTTTGCTCTGATTGACCCTCACGGAGCAAATTTAAATTAGACGAGTTTTTTCCTAGGTTTGTGAATACAGATTATGACATTATAGTTGCTGGTGCAGGAATTGCTGGAATGATCGCTGCCGCTTCTGCCTCAATATATTCGCACCAGAACCTGAAGATCTTAATAGTAGATAGAAACCCGCAGCCGAAAGCGGGAATGAAAACATTGACAGGATGGGTGTGTGGCGATGCCGTTGGTAAGAACAGCGTTGATTACATGACAGAACGTGTGGGCATACACTGGAACAAGCCCGAGATCGAGAATCCTGTCAAGGGAGTTGTAGCTTATTCTCCAGATCACGAAACGTCGATCTACTTTGATGGCGATGGATACATCCTGAACAGAAGACTCCTACCGCAAAAACAGTACAATGATGCAGTAAAGGTCGGTGTGGAATTTCAATGGGAGGTTGCCTTGAGAGATGTCTATGCTGAGGACGGGTTTGTTAGAGGTGTAATGGGTAACTATCTTAAGGACAATTCAGTATTCAAGAAGACTGCCAGACTTGTAATAGATTGTGCTGGCGTTACTTCGGTGCTTAGAACTAACCTGCCAATAAACAGTCACATACAAAAGAAGATAGACAGAGACGATCTGGAAGCAACTGGACGATACATACTTGACTTTGAACCTGCTTCCAGTGACAAAACATACTTCGATCCAGATTATGCAATCATACACTTGGATCAGATGATCGCCCCCGGTGGTTATGCTTGGGTGTTTCCGAAATCTGAACGCAAGGCAAACATTGGTCTGGGAGTACAACAGAAAAGCTTTGATCTCAGGAACAAGACCCTTGGCAAAAAGGAAGACCTGAAGATGCTCATAGATAATTATGTCAAAGATAATCCCGTAATAAAGAACCCTAAGATAGCTGATGGTTTTGCCGATGAAGGTAATGGGTGGGGCACTTGGCAGGTTTCTGTCAGAAGGCAGAACGACTGCATGGTCGGCAATGGTTACATGATCGTTGGTGACGCAGCGTGGATGCCAAAACCATTGGACGCTGGCGGCATAGGACCGGCAATAATTGCATCCGTAATCGCTGGCAAGGACGCTGTTCAGGCGCTTGAAGCCAACGATACCAGCGAAAAAGGCCTCTGGAACTACAACGTTGATTTTGTCCACGATTATGGTTACAAAACTGCTGGACTTGAGGTTTTTAGAAGATTCCTGCAAACACTGACGAATGAGCAGATAAACTACGGGATGAAACACTTTCTTTCAAAGTTGGACGTTGATAAAATATCACATGGTGAACATCCGGACTTTGGATACATAGATAAAATAAACATGTTCATAAGGGGGGTACTCAACAAGAAGACTGCAGAAGGTTTGAAGTATACCGCGGACAAGAACAAATTCCTTGTTGAGCATTATCGCAACTATCCCAAAACACCCGAACGTTTCCCTCAGTGGCACGATCAGTTGTTGCATGAACTGAACGAAGCGTTTGATAGATTTGAGGTAAAACCGGAAGTATATGCTTCTTAAGCTCTAGCCATCTTTCTTGAGTTCATGTCAGCAAGCCTCAATGGCTCTGGAATTCTATATTTTGTAACTTCCTTAACGATCTTTGCAGCCGTTCTCAAACTCACTTTATGACCTATGCTAACATAGATCGGTTTACCGTTTGTCTTTAGAACTATGCCCTGCTTTTTACCATCCAGCATAACTATTTGAGAGTTGTTTTTCTGTACGACGGTGCCACAGAGCAAACTCTTGCCAACTCCTATTGTCGGTTTGTCTATCTTAACACCGATGTGACACGCAATCCCGAACATTCTTGGATGTAGCAAACCATGTCCATCTACCATAAGAAGATCGTAATCATGAACTTTGTCAAGAACTTCAAGGATGGGTTCGGATTCACGCAAAAACAGTAACCCAGGAATGTATGGGTCTTCAACAGTCGATTTAGTATACGCGGACTCAACAACAGCAAAGCTCCTGCGTTCAACCACTACTGCACAAGAAAATGCTTTGTTGCCACGATAAGAAACGTCAACTCCGCCGATATGCTTTATCTTCTGGTGATTCATAACATCATGCTTGACAACATCTTTTGCCATCTTTTGCTGCAGGCTGATTGCTTCTTCTACTGTGAGACGCATTAACTCATACCTGATTCCAAACTTGAATTCACTCTAGACCCCTTTCGATAGCTTGCTGTATAGCTTGTCTATGGCGTCTAGCATTGCTAACCTCCTAGAATCCTCTGTTACAGCGGCCCTAGTATCCTCGATCAGGATTCTGGCGACATCAAGTTTCCTCCTAACACCCGGCACGATGTTGTCGTAAGCAGAAAAGGGGAAGAGTGCCGCGTAGATCTGCTCCATCAAGGCAAACATGTTCTTCGCATCCTCGCTCTTGCCTACCCTTATCTTGTCATAAACCAGCCGTTTGAGTTCGCCCACGCAGTCAAGCAAGCCCAGTATGTACGAGTCGCCCTTGACATTCAGGCTATCCATAGAAGGCATAGTAGATCCAGAAATTATTGCTCTCAATGCGTTTGCTTCAACAAGTTCGGTTTCCGCCCCAATCATGTATCTGTAAAGATCTGTCTGCGCCTCGTGTCTTAGTTCGTCAAGAAGTTCTCTTGCCTGCTTAGCCTGCTGTGACGCTTCGTCAAACTTTCCACCATGGAGTGAAACTATGGATTTGCTGCAGAGCATTATCACATCCCTCGTACTTTTGATCAGCTTTTCCCTCCTACCCTGAGTTAATTGCAAATCGTTCATTATGCTGTCAATCGATGATTGCATTCCATCCATTTCCATGCGACACAATTGGACACTGAAGAATAAAAACTCTAGGGCAGAAACTGATCACGTAGAAATGATCTTTGAAGAAACACGAGGATGAAGCACGTTTAAAAGCATCGTCATACGCACAATCCCAGATCCTTTTATGTGAAACAATTGTTTCGCAGTATCCCTTATATCAGATCTTGTTAGTAACAATGGTATGAGTCTTGCACCCTTGAAGCAGATAGTAAAAGTAGCAAGAAACAGCTGCTGGCATATATGGAGAGCGTATGACTGGTGCTTCTGTTGCACACACTGTGGATCTTGCTGTTTGAGGTCGTGCCACTGTTCAAAATGCGTGCATGCCACTGTGACAGTCATGGCCGGAAAGCGCATAAAGACTTGATTGAATCGGAGTGAGATTATGGGAAAATTGTTTTGGATATTATTAGCGGTTGGACTAGCGCTGCCAATTATGGCTGGATTCGCCTTTATCCCTACTAATGCAGAACCACAAATAGTAGGTGATTACTTCAATGGTGTAATCCAGTATTGGAGCAAGGTTATGTCAGAGATAAGATGGCCATTCTGAAATTGGATTATGAGTGGCCGGGCAATTTCGTAGCGCCAAGACTTTTCGTGGCTGCTAACCGTGGGGGCGTCTTGCAAAGCGCGTTGGTGGGTTTCAAATGTAAGACCCGACCACTCGTAAACTGATGAGTAATTAAATTATAATAATCATGTGTAACTCAAGTTACATAGACGAAGTTCATTCTAAACAGTCTTCTCTGTAATCGCATTCATGTTCTGCTTTGCTCTACCAAACGCTACCAAGAGTATAACATATGCAAAGACTGTAGGTATTGTTATCAATACGGTTGAAGCGAATGCAATATTGGTTACATACCACGAATGCAGAAATGTTTCTATAATTGCGTTGATACCATGCCCAGTTGCAATGGTAAGGCAGCCTATTAGCACTCCATTATTTCTCTTTACCCAATTCCAAGCTACGAGGGGTGACAATGCTAGTAACATAGCCAATAATCCACCAAAGGACCAGTAAAGCATGAGATTTGAAGATGCGCCATCACATATGACAGATGCCGCAACTAGGCTAACTTTGATTTCATATGAGTGACCATCTAAGGCACATATCATTACATGACCCAATTCATGAACGAAAGTAATCGGGAAAATAAATACAGCAAGAATGATTACTGAAATCAAACTGGCTTTCTTATCGAATACTTTTTTTCCTTCCTTCTTCTGCACAGAACTGCGTGCTGTCCGATATGATTATAGTTAGTGTAGTTTGCGATCACTAGCATTTGTTATGGTTATGACTTGCTTGACAAAACCGTACATATGTAGGCAAAGATCTAGTTTTAATAGTAACTTGTTAAGAAACTAGAATATGGCTTTGTACGGAATCTGGGGCAGTCACACAGTTGAATCATGTCCGCTGAACAATGCTGACAGCAGAAAGGTTGTACTGAGTGCGCCTCACCTAGAATCAGTAGCCAAGAAGTACAAGATCAGCAAGATCGTTGGAACGTATCATTCGCCACTGGAGCACACATTTCTTTGGGTGGTAGATGCAGAAGACCCATTTATGGTGCAGCAGTTCTGTATTGATTCGGGAGTGGCCAGTTTTAACGCGGCGAGAATTGTTCCCTTGATAACCTTCAAAGATGTTGTTGAAAAGTGCAAGCACATAGGGTAGGAGAACCTACCGACCATCATTTTATTTTGGACGGTAAAGTCAATATGCATGATACTTGCTAGGTTGTGCGTGCAAACGATAACGGCTGATAGAATGAGACAAATCGAGGAGAAAGCGCATAACATGGGCATGTTGCGGGTCTTCATGATGGAGAATGCCGGTGGTGGTATTACTGATCATATAGTAAACAAGTTCAAGAAACTGAACAAAACGAAAGTAGCGGTTGTTGCGGGAACAGGTAACAACGGCGGTGATGCTTTCGTAGCTGCCAGACACCTTGCATACTATGGTGCTAGTATTACAGTAATCTTGCTAGGGAGCCCAAATGATCTGAAGAGCGAGGAAGCACGGATTAACTGGAGCATATTGGAGCAAATGAATAGCATTGATCTAATATTGGCTAAAGAGGTAAGCAAGGAAGTAATGAAAATCGTAGGGAGTGCTCGTATAATAATCGATGGCATCTTTGGAACCGGCATTAGGGGCACAATAAGCGAGCCTCATGCAAGTACCATAGATGCAATAAACAGATCAAAGGCATACAAGGTTGCAGTGGATGTACCATCTGGACTTGACCCTGATACTGGCGAGATCCATGACAAGTGCATCAAGGCAAATGCGACGATAACGTTTCACAGGATGAAAAAAGGTTTACCCAAGAAAAGCGTCTGTGGAAAGATAATAGTAGAGCCTATTGGAATACCTCCTGATGCTGAACAGTAGGTGTTCTTGATGATTTTGAAACAGATACCAGTTGGTTCTATGGCCAACTTCACTTACATAATTGGTGATGAGAAAACTAAGGCGGCAGCTGTAGTCGATCCGTCGTGGGATCTGGAGAAAGTTCTAGATATGCTGAAGGCAAACGACCTGAAACTACAATACATAATCAATACACATACACATTTTGATCATGTGCTTGGAAATGATCAACTGGTAGGATTGACAGGCGCAAAGATAATCATGCACAAGAACTCGACACTTGACAAGGACATTACAGTAGAGGATGGTTCCATGATTCAGGTTGGCAGCCTGAACATAAAGGTCATTCATACGCCCGGTCATTCAAAAGATGCGATCTGCCTGCTTATAGACGACAAATTGTTCACAGGTGATACTCTCTTCGTAGGAAGCTGTGGCAGAATCGATCTTCCCGGTGGAAATGCTTCCGAACTTTATGATAGTCTTTTTGGAAAACTGGCAAAACTCGATGAACATATGAAAATCTATCCCGGACATGACTACGGCAGCCAACCCACTTCCACAATTGGTGATGAAAAGAAGACAAACTATGTTCTGAAACCGAGAACCAGAGAAGCGTTTATGCTCTTCATGCGAAGTGGCGATTGATGCTGAAGGATGTAACAATTAATGGTAACGAGGAACGTGCAAACAGTTTCATTAAGAAAGTTTCAGGAAAGAACTGCCACTTTGTGTGTGTGATCTCATATACAGAAACCTGCGAGATTCCAAGTATTACCGTTGCCGGTGCAGATGCAGGGCTAGTCAAGTATACACCGGCCGCGGATGCTGAATTCCTTTACCATGGAGAGTGTAGGTGTATAGATACAGTTCCTGCTACACCAGACGGAAAACCTACACCAGCTCTAATAACGCGGACAGCCCTAAATAGGGCTGGTATTCCATTAACTGTTGTTGATGCTGGAAGTATAGTAAAACCTGATCTCCCTTTTGTTTCACTTGGGCTAGAGCATGGCAAGAACATAGTTCATGGTAGAGCCCTCGATATAGCATTGGTAAAGAAGGCTTTCGAAAACGGTGTCGAGTTAGGTAGCAAGTTGAGCAAAACAACAGAGCATGTAGTGATAGGAGAGAGCATACCTGCAGGTACAACTACTGCACTAGGTGTCTTGTTGGCTATGGGAGTAGATGCTCGATACAAAGTTAGTAGTAGCATGCCAGAAAATCCTCACGGATTGAAACTAACTACTGTAGAGCGTGGAATGAAAGCTGCCTCCGTAACTTTTGGCTCGCTTGCAAACAAACCGTTCGAAGCCATATCACATCTAGGGGATCCTATGATACCAGCTGTGGCCGGAATTGCCACTGGTGCGTCAGAATCTTCCAGCGTGATGCTTGCTGGGGGAACTCAAATGGCTGCCGTTGTTTCATTGATCCATGCAATAGATAAGGACGCGCTCGACAGTATGGTCGTAGGTACAACGAGATACGTTCTTGACGACAAAACTTCAGACTTGCGCCAGTTGATCAAATCCGTTGCAGATCTTCCTATACTTTCATGTAACCTGCATCTGGATAAATCAACAAAGAATGGATTACGTGCCTATGCACATGGTTTTGTAAAAGAAGGTGTGGGCGCTGGCGGTGCATGTATAGCTGCCATGCTCAAGAGCAATGGTGCGATAGATGGAAGCAAGTTATTGCGTGAAATAGAAAGAGAGTACGAGCGTTCTATTGAGCTCCTGTCCTAGCAAACTCCTGAAGTATTATCTCCTGTACCTTCTCAAAATACATCCTAGTTGAATATGGCATCTCAGGCAGAGTCTGGTCTATTGCGCTTATAACAAATGGAACTGTCCTCTTTGAGATGTTTAATCTGAACTTCATCATGAGTATAGGATCTTGTTCAACGATTATCTTCTCGCGCAACTCTTCTGGAGAGAGCTCTCGTGCTTTGCTCTGAACTACACTATACCAATTTGCGAGTAATGTAGGATCCAAACCATCCTGCATCTCTTTTATTATGTTGTTTATCTTCATAGCAAGGCTACTTTCCATGGCATGTGATTGCTGGTGAAAATTAAAAGAACCGAGATCAAAAAATGTGCTGTAAATTGTTTGCTCATTTAACGGTAACAGACTTTGCCAAGTGCCTCGGATAGTCTGGATTAGATTCTCTCTTCAGTGCCGTGTGGTATGCAAGCAACTGCATTGGTATAACCTCCAGTATTGGATACATGATGTCTTTTGTTTTTGGTATCTTTATCCAGTTATCATACTTGTTACTGTTGATGTTAGACACTCCAATGACTCTTACGCCCCTTGCCTTGATCTCATGTACGTTTGACAAAGTATCACTGTATGTTTCGTCGTCAGGATTCAACATTATGACAGTTGTGTTTTCGTCCATAAGGGCCAAGGGACCGTGCTTAAGCTCCCCTGCTGGCAAGCCTTCTGCATGAACGTAAACCAGTTCCTTCAACTTTAGCGCTCCCTCAAGGGCTATCGGGAAGTGCAAACCCCTGCCTAAGATGTAGATGTTACCTATGTACTTGATCTTTTCAGCTATGTTCGCGATATTCTTGCTATCGTTCAGGACCCTGTTTACGAACCTTTCAACATCGCTTCTATTAAGAGCCAATTTTCTACCAGAAATAATTTCTGTGATTCTGTAGATAAGACCAAGTTGTGCTGTGAAACTCTTCGTTGCCGCAACACCGATCTCTGGTCCACAGTTCATCTCCACGAAAAGATCACTTGATCTAGCAAGCGAGGAAGTAGGTACATTTACTATCGAGGCTATCTTTGTCTTATGGGCCTTTGCAGCCTTAACTACTTGCAAAAGATCGGCAGTTTCACCGCTCTGCGAGATTGGTACCAAAACAGAATCCTTTCCAAAGAGTCCTGATGCAGACTGAAACTCACTTGAGATCACGGCTTCGCAGTGAATACCCGCATACTTTGAGAGAAGCTGTTTTGCAATAAGTGCTGCATGATAGCTGGTACCGCTACCAGTTAAGACAACCCTCTTAGCACCTGTAATCATATCGCAAAACTCGTTAATACTTGGATCTTTGCTGAACAATGTGTCTGCAATAGTATGCTTCTGCTCGTTGATCTCCTTCAATGTGTGATGGGCATACTTTCCCTTGTCAGCATCCGCAAGCTCCCAAGCTATCTGTGTTGTCTGCTTCTTTACCTTGGAACCATCAAAATCAAAGATTGAATATCCGTCATTCAAGATCACGATCTCGTTGTTATCAAGAAATATTGCCTTGTCAGTGTGCTCTATGAATCCCAAAACGTCGCTTGAAACATAGTAACCATCTTTAGCTATTCCGACTATCAAAGGCTCATCGAACCTTGCTCCTGCGACAGTCCCGTCGTCGAAGACAGCAACGAATGCGTATGTGCCCTTCAGCTTCTTTGTTACATTGATCATTGCTTTCTTGATATCGCGTTTCTTGTGCAGGAATTCGCCCAGCAAGTGTGCAATGACTTCGCTGTCGGTCTCACTCCTAAACTTGTGGCCATGTGCAATCAATGATTTTTTAAGTTCACTGTAATTGTCAATTATTCCATTGTGTACTATCGCTATATCGTTTTTGCAATTTTTGTGAGGGTGTGCGTTTGAATCTGTAACGCCTCCATGTGTTGCCCACCTAGTGTGACCTATGCCAACCTTACCTTCCATCATTTCGAGGGCAAGAGATCTGTTGACATCTTCCACTTTGCCAACGCCCTTCTTAACCAAAATGCGCTTGTTAGAAATCGTAGCCAAACCAACACTATCGTAGCCCCTGTATTCCATCCGTTTTAGACCTTGAACAAGCATAGGCGCAGCTACTCTATGACCTACGTAAGCTATAATGGAGCACATGATATGAAAAAGACGTCAAACTAGTTATAAAAATTGTGTAACTGTCATAACAAACAACACGCTCAAATTCTGTCTATTGTGTTGCAACTTCTTCTGCAGGCCCTGCTGCGGCTTCTGGAGCTTCTTGAGCTTCTGCAGGTGGTGGAGGCATTTTCGTTAACGTACTACCAGATCTTAAAGTTACTCCTTGCTCCTCGTCTCGTCTAACCATATAGCTCGGTATGTTAACAATCCTATCACTGATCGAAATATGTCCATGAACAACCGCCTGCCTTGCCTGATATGGCGTTTTAACAAGCCCTTTCTTCATAATTACACTCTGCAACCTTCGCTCTAGAAGATCCTCGATCTTCAAGTTTAGCACATCGTCTAGAGTTGCACCCTCTGACACCAAGCCCAACCTATTCAGAGATTTTAGCAGCTCTGTCTCCTTTCCATGTCTAACTTCAAGTGGAAGTGCAAGCAAGGCCCTCGCCTGTTTCCTTATCCTTGAGAGTTCGGTCTGAGCTTTCCAAAGTTCACGCTTGTTCCTTAGACCGTATGTTCCTACTGTTTGCAGTTCTTGTGCCAACTGGTCAGTACTCCACACTCTCCTAGGTTTCTTGAAAGTATTCTTCGGTCGTTTAGGATCTCCCATCACTTTCCACCTTTTTCAACTGGTTTCTTTGGAGCTTCCTTTGGTACTTCCTTAGCTGGAGCCGGAGCAGCGGCTGGTGCTTTTCCGCCCGCAGGAGCTGCTCCCTTTGCTGCTGGTGCAGGAGCTGCTCCCTTGCCAGCTGGTGCTGCAGCACCTGGAGCGCCCGCCGGAGCTGCTTCTCCTGCAGCTGGCGCGCCTGGAGCACCAGGAGCAGCTGTTGGTAACAGCTTGCCAGTTTTCTTAACACCAACGGCACCACCTTTTCTACCAGTGGTTCTTGTTCGCTGACCCCTCACCTTCAGACCCATCATATGCCTGAAACCTCGCCAGCTCATGACGCCCTTCTCACGTTCTATATCGTTCTTAACAATAAGATCCCAATCCGAAGTGATAACTTGTTTTATTGATCCTGTTTCAAAATCTTTCTGCCTGTTAAGGAACCATGTTGGCATGCCGATCTTAGCAGGATCTCTTATCCCACTTTCTATTTCGCCGATATCTTTTTCAGATATGAACCCTACCCTTGCATTCGGATCGATCTTCAAAGTGTTAAGCAGGACTTGAGCAAAATTGAATCCCACACCCCTTATTTCACTTATCGCAACAACTAGCTTCTTGCTACCTTCAACATCCTTGCCAGCTATTCTAACGATATGCCTATACTCTGAAGCAGACAATTAATTCAAATGCCTCATGAATGTACCAAAATAAAAACCTATTATTTCATTATAGTGAAGGAGGGCAGACAAGATTTAAATCTCTGAAAACATAGCATAAAGCCTCGCAGGCTATACAGATGAGTGATAAAACTGACGGGATAAAAGAGGCTGTGCATCGAAGTTATACATCACAGCCAAAATACAGCGAGATCGTAGCCGGTGTTCCTGAAGACTACAAGCAGATACACACTTTGGGACAGTTACTCGAGTTGTCATACAAGGATGCAAGTGTGGAAGAGCAGATGAGAGGTAATCTTATAGCTAAGAGAAAGCGCAACGAAGAGCCATATCCGGGAATAATTGGTTATGATGAAGATGTTGTACCCGCTACCGACCGTGCAATCCTTTCAGGTCATGACATAATATACATCGGAGAGATCGGACAGGCCAAGACAAAACTTGCTGAAACTATAGCAAAGAACCTCCTCTCTCCTATACCATCAATGAAGGGATGCGTTATACACGATATTCCAACATCGCTTCCAGAAGATGAGATGATATCTCTGCTTGCTGGCGAAGATTCTGTTCGCACGTCGCCAGAGTTTCACATATGCAACGAGTGCGAGCAGAAGATCAGAGATGACAAGCTTGATACGGAGATTGAGTGGACCGATGGCGCAGCTCGTTACAGGTATGTACTTGCGACTCCAGACATCTCTGTCAAGGATCTTGTTGGTCAGATAGACGCTATCAAGATCGCAAAGAAGGGTGTTGAAATTTACAGTATAGAATCATACTCTCCCGGACAGTTGCTGCAGTCCAGACATGGGATACTTTGTATTGATGAACTTCCAGTATTGGATCCAAGAAAGCAAGTTGCATTATTGAGCGTTCTCCAAGAAGGTAAGTTTACTACCGGTGCCTATCCGGTAATATTCAAACCAGAGTCAAGGATAATTGCAACTGCAAATCCAATAGACTATACACATTCTGGAAAAATAATCGAACCCTTGTTCGATAGACTAAGGAGTCATGTTGATACACACTACCCAACAACTGTTGAACAAGAGATGGCCATCATGGTGCAGGAAGCCAAGATTAACGATGGTAAATCATTCCTGCCAATATTCATGTTAAAGGTACTTGCGAGAATAACGCATATGGCAAGAGAACATCCTGATGTCAACAAGGACAAAGGCGTAAGTGTTAGGATGAGCATTCATGGTTTGGAATTATTGTTAGGAGAAGCGTTCAGAACGAGAGCCTTGTACCACGACGTGCGTGCTATACCTCGACCATGCGATATGTACTCAATACACCAGGCGTCAAAGTTTGAGCTTTCCGAAGTCGAAGACAACAGAGAGAATAGGATCAAGGTCCTTAACATGCTGATCGAGGAAGCTCTTAAGCAGACCTCGCTGGAATACATTTCCAGCTTAAGTCCTGATCAGCTGGCAAAGATCAAGACAGAGTTTGCCAAAAACAAGACATTTGAAGCCTCTCAAAATGTTTTGGGAAGCAATGCTGGCTCGACGGACTATGCGAATCAGTTAGAAAAGTTCCCTACACTGAAGCAGGTAGTAAGCGATGTGTCAGAGATGGTCAGGAAGGATCAAGGAGCGTTTGCGGAAAGTATCAAGAAATATAACATAGATAGTGCTATTATGACAGTGAAAGATAACATGAATGGCGAATTCACAGCGTCCGTTGCAGAGATAGTTCTTGAGGGATTGCGCTGGCTAAAGCCGCCAGTAGTTGACAAGAAAGAAAAGGGTTATGTCTCAACCTAGCGGTAAGGAGTTTTCGTATTATCAGAGTCAAGAAGGACAGCAAGAGCAGAAAGAGCTATCGAAAGATGTTATGAATAAAATGCTCACGGCTCTAGGACGTGAGGCCATAAGAGAGAAGACTCCGAATCTTCAGGAGCTGGAAAGGACGCTTGAAGAGATGCTTAGCAAAGAGGGTGTAAATCCAGACGATTTATCAGAAGATGCGGATTCTGGCAAGGAAGAGGGAATTAAGGGTGAGGGAATGGCTGTTGTGAAGTATCTTGTTCAGAAGGGCTACTTGAAGGAAGGAGACAAGTGGTTGAGCAAGCAAGGTTTCATGAATATTGGAGCAAAAATACTCAACGACGTGATGAAAGCGTTGAAGAGT
>Ga0187892_10002171_pt1 | contig 40997 bp, 35 predicted proteins | sample MA1701073metaG_FD_139345 | JGI IMG/M metagenome (GOLD analysis project Ga0187892, IMG submission 139345) | Bio-ooze microbial communities from a basaltic lava cave in the Kipuka Kanohina Cave System on the Island of Hawaii, USA - MA170107-3 metaG ... | reverse complement strand
GGGTGATCCCCGGCAACGTGTCGGTCGCCAGGGCGTTGATGATCCCTTGCGAATACTGTTCGAGGTCATCGCGGCTGGCGTCGAGGCGCTTGCCGACGTAGTACTTCTGCAACTGGGTCGGGTTGCTGCGCGCGTACTTCTGTTTCGCGGCAGCTTGCACCTCTTGCAACGCGCGGAGCAACGTGCTCTCGGCGGAGTCCTCGTCCACATCGAATACCGGTCGCACCTCAAGTTTGTGCACCTTCAGAGCAAGCTGAGCAAGAAGTTCCCGTTGCGCTCCGGCGGGTTTGGAGTAAAAGCTAGGGGTCTTGTCGGTCCCAAACGCGGAGTCGAATCATGAAATGGAAACTTGGCGTCCTTGCGTTCGCACTAAACGTCTGCGCCGTCCTGGCTGCGGACAAACCTCCCGTCTATCTCTGGTTCGAGCCGGAATGGTTCGAGGGCGTCGATGGAAACTTCGGCTACTGGTCGGGTCCGGCCAGCTACAAGCCGACCGGCAAATGGGGCATCGCCGGCCCGGGTATCAGCGCCGAATGGAGTACGGGCGGCGAGAGCGAATGGAATTCGATGGGCGCGGCGCCGAATGAGACGAAGGCCGAGTGCCATCGCGAGTTTGTCGTGCCGCGCGCGGGCAAGCACAAAGTGTGGGTGCGTTACTTCGATCACCGAAGCAAGACGGAGCCGTTTGCCGTTTCGATCCAGCAGGGGGGCCAGAACGTCTTTGCCGCCGAGTACGGCGTGCAGGCGGTCGTTCCGCCCAATGACGAGTTCCAGCTTTATTGGGGGTTTTCGTTCGGCTGGGGGTCGTCCGATGCCGATCTCAAGGAAGGCCCGGCGAAACTGGCCATCTCCATCAACAAGGCCGGTGAAGAATGGCGCCAAGTGGACGCGGTATTGATCACCGACGACCTCAATTACGTTCCCGTGGCTCGCGAGAAACCGCCGTTCGAGTTCACAAAGGCGATCGCGAGCATGAGCGAGCGGACGGATGGGACGCTCGCTCACGCCCGCGGCTACGAGCCGTCTTCGAAGCGCACGCAACTCGGCGGGAAGGATTTCACGATGTGGGTGAACACGCGCTGGGACAAGGAGTGGTGGGCCAAGCAGGAGATCGATGCGCTCACGTTGTTTCAAATCCTGTTCGGGCTGACGCCGCCGCAGGACATCCGCGAGACGTTCCACAAACAGTTTGCGGGCGCGCAGAACCTGCCGGTGATGAGCTGGCCGAAACATCTTCCCGGCCTCTATCTCGGTGACATCCCCGATCTTTCGCCCGGCACGCCGTGGCGCAAGTGGCTGGAGCGAACGAAGACGCCGTTCTTCATCATGACGAATTACGCGAACCCGCCGTACAACGAAACCAACGGCCCGGCGACCTACGCAGCGTTGACCGGCCCCTTGGCGTCGCAATTTCTCGGTTACATTCACGGCGAAGCGCTGGGGACGATGGGGGTTTCGTTCGCCCATGAGCCGCTCGCCAGGACACGCCGCGAGCACGTCGATGCGCTCGGCGCGTCGTTCAAGAAACAGCAGGCGGAACTCTGGAGCAAGATGTACAAAACGACCGTGCCGGCGGAGCATTGGGCGAAGGGCATCTCGTGCTTGTCCTGCCAGAGCATCTCGATGGCGCACCTGTACTGCGAGACGGGCGCGGAAGTACTGGGTTACGAAGTCGATTCCACCAACATCCACGTGCCGATGCGCATCGCGTTCGCCCGCGGCGCGGCGCGGCAGTACGGTCGTTCGTGGATCAACTATGCCAGCGGCAACTTCGGCGACTCGTGCAACTACTTCACGCAGGAGCCGGTCGTGCCGCGCGGCGCGAAATGCTGGTTCCACAGCAAGTACACCATCACCGACGGCGTGAGCGCGACGTGGTATCGCAAGCTCTATTACCTCAACTACCTCGGCGGCGCGGGGGCCATCTATTGGGAACAGGGGCTCGGCAACCAATGGATCAAGCCCGGGCCGGGCGAACATCCGGTGCAGCTTTCGCCGTTCGGTCGCGCGACGGAGGAGTTCCAGGCGTTCGTCGATCGCCTGCCCGATCGCGGCGAACCGTACACGCCCATCGCGATCCTGCTGAGCTACGGCCACGGGTACGACCGCTTGAACTACCAATGCCGGATGCTCGAAGTGTTTCCAGAGAACAGGAACGACCTCGAACTGCGCGAACTGTTCAATGTGCTCTGGTATCCCGTCGGCGTCGTCGAAGGCCAGCCCCAGGCGCCGGACGTGCAAAGCATGCCCAACGGGATGTACGGAAACATCTTCGACGTTCTCGTGGACCGACCCTCGCGGATGAAAGCGATCCACGACTATCCCGTGGTCGTCGCCGCCGGGGACGTGGACCTTGCCGGCAATCAGGCCGCGATCGAGGAGTACGTGAAAAAAGGTGGCACGCTCGTGGTCAATGTCGCCGCGAGCAAGGGCCTTTCGCAAAAACTGCTCGGCGTCAAATGGACCGGCAAGACCCGCGTCGCCACGGAATGGACGCCCGGCAACGAGGCATCGCGTTCGTCCACTCCGTTCGAAGTCGTCGGCGCGGACCTTGACGGTGCGGAAACCATCGTCGCTGCCGGGGCCAACGTGCCTTTGATCACGCGCAACAAAGTCGGCGCGGGCTCGGTCATCGTGACCCTTGCACCGCACATGCTCGGCCAGGACGAACGGGCGCATCCCGCGCTCCCCTGGCTCATGAATCGTCTCGCCGAGAAGCTGCTTCCCGTCGAGGTCCGTCTGCCCAATGGCGCCCGGCCCCGGGGGGAGATTCAGTATCAACTCAACAAGACCAAGGACGGCTGGCTCGTGATGCTCGTCAATGGCCACGGCGTAGACAAGACGCAGAACGGTGTCGCCCGCGTGGACCGTAGCGCATTCGCGGACGTCGTCGTGCGCACCTCTCTCCCGGTGAAATCCGCGAAGGAATACACCGAGCCGCGCGACCTGAAGCCGGAGAAACGCGACAAAGCGACCGAGATCGCCGTCCGCGTCCATCCCGGCGACGTGCAGGTGGTTTATCTCGTGACGCGGTAGCCGGACACGACCCAAACGATGCGTCGGGCCACACCAAGACGCACCCGGCCCTTCCGCTCACCCCGGCCCTCTCCCCGCGGGAGAGGGCCGGGGTGAGGGGAGAGTTCGTTTCCTTCGAAGGCTCAGTCGCTCGTTCGTAGTCGCGCAATTCATTGCGCGGAAATGGCGTCCGCCCGCGCAATGAATTGCGCTACGAACCGGTTTGCCGACGGTACGCGGCGGCGCGAAAGGCGCGTGGGCTTACGCCGTTCATCTGCCGGAACAGCTTCGAGAAGTGTTCGTGGTTCCGAATGCCGACCGCGCGCGCGATGTGCTCGATCGGCGTTCGCGTTTCCGCGAGGAGAGTTTTGGCCTGCTCAATCCGGTACTGCTTCAGGTATTGCATGGGACTGAATCCCGTCTCGCGCTGGAATAGGTGTGAGAAATGATAAACACTCAGGCCGATCTCCTGGCTGAGTTGCTTCAGGGACAGCGGGTTCCCGTAGAAACGCGCGATGTACTTGAGCGCCGTCTGGATCGGCTCCGACACGGCGAACGGCTGCGTGCGTACGTCGAGCGGACGCACCGGCGCGCGCGGCACGGCGAACAGCTCCGCCAATAGGCCGCTGACCAACGTGGAAACGCGCGCTTCGTGCCCGCGAGGTTCCTTCTCGACGAGACGGATCAGTTCGCGGAACGCAGCCACGAACCGGTCACGCTTCAGGTCCTGGAACGTCGGGTCGAGGCCGAGGTTCAATTCCTCGGCGATCTTGCTCATGTCCTTGCCGTTGAACCACAGCCAGTAGAAATGCGCCGGCGCTTTCGCGCTGTTGCCGTAGCGGACGGGGCGGCTGAGATCGAGCAGCACGGCATCGTTGCGGCGGATCACGTGCGTCTGCTTGCGCGTCTGATGCCAGAGTTCGCCGGCAAGGGCGAAGTGCAGCAGGAAACCTTCATCGTCCTTGTGCTGACAATCGAAGTCGGGATGCCCGTGGCGGAACCCGGGCGGGCATTTCGATTCGCCGATGCACAGCACGTAGAACCAGACTTGCCGGGCGAAGATGCTCGGGTAGCTGAACAACTCGTAGCCGTGCGGCGAGCGGGTGATCGCCGGCCGCGGGAACGTCCGCGTGTTGGCCGTGGCGCGTTTCATTCGCCTGGAGTTTGGGAAAGGCGCGCGCGATTGGCAAGCTTGCTCGCGCGCAGCAACTTTGCACAACTTTTCAGCAACTCACGCGGCTTGCCTTGCCGGTCCGTCCTGGCAAAATAGAGTCACGGAAGGATTGTCATGAAGCCAGCATGGAATGGGAAATGGATGGGAGTCTTGGGCGGCGCCTTGTTCGCGCTGCACGCCTCGCAGGCGCAAGTGCCGACGAACGGGTTGACGTTCTGGGTCCGCGCGGACGTGGGCGTTCAAACCTCGGGCGGGTTCGTCACCAACTGGGTCAACCAGGCCCCCGGCGGCGGCAACGACGCGTCGCAGGCGGCGCTCGCCAATCAACCGACCGTGGTCAACGACGTGATCAACGGCGAGCCGGTCGTGCGGTTCGATGCCAATGACCTCTTGCGCACGCTGACTCCCGTGCAAACGAGCCAGACCTTCAGCATGTTCACCGTCGCCACGCTCGGCCAGAACAACCTGGGCGGCGGCAACGGCTTCGTTGGGCCGTTCCACAACGGTCAGGAAGCCTTTGGGAACGGCTACGGATTTCGCCGGCAAGGTGCGACCACCTACGGGCTTGCCTTTCCCAACGTGGCCTTCGTCAACTTCGGCCCCACCATCGGCACGGGCATCCATCTGGAGGACGCGCACCGCAATTCCTCCGGCGCGATCACCTTCTACGTCAACGGCGGGCAATCCGATGGCGTGCAAACGCCCGGCGCGCCGATCGTGCCGACACACAGTTCGCAGGTCGGCGGCAGCGACATTGGTTTCTTCATCGGCGACGTGGCAGAGGTACTGATCTACAACGACGCCCTCTCCGCCACTGACCGGCACGAGGTCCAGGAGTATATCTTCGCCAAGTACGGCCTTCCCGAACCCTCCGCTGTTGCATTGCTCGGGCTGGGCGGTATGCTCCTGCTATGGCGCCGGCGAGATCGATAGGCCTGCAACTCGGGATGAGCGGTCGGCGGTCCGCGTTTACTCTCATAGAACTTCTCGTTGTCGTCGCGATCATCGCCATCCTTGCTGCGCTCCTCTTGCCGGCGCTGAGCGCCGCCCGCGCCTCGGCCTACAAGGCGAAATGCGCGAACAGCCTCCGTCAATATGGCATCGGCGTGCAGCTCTACGCCGCCGACTACAACGGTTATTTTCCCCCCTGCCTCATGGGGAACGACTACGCAGCGGCCGTGCGGGTGGTCCGACCCATCGTTCATCCGAACAGCAGCACCAACGCGTTCACGATCCGGGACGCCCCCGCTTTGTTCTGCCCCGAGCCGGCGGACAAGACCAAGTATCAAGTCGCTCACTTTGGGAGGCACCCGAACATTTACACCTACAACGGCATGCTCGGAGGCGAACAGTCAGGGACCAACCCACGGCACCGGTACGACGAGGTGCGCAATCCGTCGAAGTGTTTCCTGCTTGCCGATGGCGCGACGTACCTCAGTTCGTCGTTTATCGGGGCGGGCGTGCTGGCGTTCGACTACACGTTCTCGAACAGCAACGTCGATGTGGGCCTGAACTACGACGGTTTCCCCGTGATTGAGCTGGGCGACCTTCATTCGCGTTGCGCCGCTCCGAGATGCCTTTTCGCAGACATGCTGCGAGACTCATAACGCAGCCCACGGAGCGCGCGCGAGCGCAAACTTGCAGGTCCGCGCTTTGGCGCTGCGTCGATGGGAAAACGCGTACGGGTGCCGACTTCAGTCGAACCGCCCATCGACCGAAGCCTGGGCTCACTGAGGTCGGTGCACCAATCAATCAGGTTCATGACCCCGTGCGGGTTACGATCGTGGAGGCGATTTGGCACCGAATTTGCGCTTGACCATTCCTCGGGTTGGTTCTACTAGGGCGACGAACCCATGAACACGAACCGTCAGACAATCAGTTCCGTCGGCCGGTTGCTGCTGGCAATCGGGGTGGTCTGCTTGTTTGTGGCGGGTTTGACCGGGTTTTCGTTCTTGCACCAGCATGACGACGAGCATGGCGGCCAGACGCCAAACCATTGCGCCGTCTGCCTCGCGCACGCGACCTCGTCCTCCGTGGACGTTGTGGAAACGCACGTCGCGGCGACCGTCGTCCAATTACCCGCCACACCGATCTTCGCTGCGAACGACCGCGTCGTTTCGCACGCGCCTCTCACCGCGGACAGTCGCGGTCCTCCTGCCGTCCTCTAATCCGTCGTTGCCGTTTCCCAGTCGTGTTGTGCCCACGCGAGGGGTGTAACTCGCGACAACCTTTAACCTGGAGGACTTATGAACAAGAGGACTGCATTGGCATTGCTTGCAACACTTGCTCTGGCCGGGCCCTGGCAGGCGCGCGCCGAAGAGCTGACGGAAGAACAGATCCAACAGATCATCGAGAAGGCCAAACCCTACATCGAAGCCGAAGTGCAACGAAGGGTGAAGGAGGAACTGGAAAAACAGAAAGCCACCGAGAGGGTCGCCGCGCCGGCACCCACGCCGACGCCGGTGGCCGAACCCAAACCGTGGACGCCGTCGCAACCGATCCCGTTGTTCCGCGCCGGGCCCGCCTACATGAACATCAGCTTCGACTCGCTGATCAACTTCGGTTGGTCCACCGAGCCGGAGGGCTTGTTGAACCTTGGCGGACACGATCCTGCCCAACGCGGGTTCAGTCTCTCGAACGAGGAGATCGTGTTCGAAGGAGCGGTCGATCCGTACTTCAAAGGCGTTGCCGACATCGTGATGAGCCTCGACGAAGATGGCGAGACGGCGGTCGAGTTGGAGGAAGTCTATATCCTGACCACATCGTTGCCGTGGAGCCTGCAATTGAAGGGAGGCCAGTTCTTTACGGAGTTCGGTCGTCACAACGCCCAGCACCCGCATCAATGGGCGTTCGTGGACCAGCCGCTCGTCCTCAACCGCCTCTTCGGTCCCGACGGCATGCGCAACCCGGGCGCCCGGCTATCCTGGCTGGCCCCGACGCCGTGGTTCACGGAGGCTCTCTTGACCGTGTTCAACGGCCAGGGCGAGACCGCTTTCAGTTTCCGCAACGAAGAATCCATCGAGATTCATGGCGGCGAACCCGTGGAACGTGGCTTGCGTGGTCCGCAAGACCTGGTGTTTGTTCCACGGCTTGCCACGTCATTCGAGTTGGGCGAGACGCAGTCGATCTTGCTTGGAGCTTCCGCGGCCTTCGGGCCGAATAACTCGGGACGTCACGCCTGCACGCAAATCTACGGCGGCGATTTCTACTGGAAATGGCGGCCCGAAAACGCCGAGGCCGGTTTCCCGTTCGTGTCCTGGCAGACGGAAGGCATTTTCCGCCGCTACGAAGCCGACGATCGGATGACGCCCGACGATCCGCCCGGCAGCGCCGTGCCGTTGCCCGATGAGAACCTTCACGACTGGGGCATCTACTCGCAGTTACTCTGGGGTTTCCATCGCGGCTGGGTGGCCGGGATGCGCGGCGAGTTCGTCTCGGGCGACGACGGCAAGTTCGAATCCGATCTACGCGTGGATCGAACGCGCCTGTCGCCGAACCTGACGTTCTACCCGAGCGAGTTCTCGAAGCTGCGGCTTCAGTACAACTACGACCACCTCCAGCAGTGGGGTGACGAGCATTCGGTGTGGCTGCAACTCGAGTTCCTGCTCGGCGCACACGCCGCGCACAAATTCTAATTGAAAGGAAAATCACGCATGAAAGCATACAAAGTTGTGGTGGCCGCCGTCCTCGGCGGCTTGGCTTCACTGGCCACAGCCCACGCCAAGCTCAACGTCGTTTGCACCACGCCCGACCTGGGCGCGCTGGCGCGCGAAATCGGCGGACCGCTCGTCGAAGTGCGCAGCATCGGTCGTCCGAATGAGAACCCGCACTTCGTCGAAGCCAAGCCGAGCTACATCGTCGCGTTGAACAGGGCCGACGTGCTCATCGAAGTCGGCCTCGAACTCGAGATCGGCTGGCTGCCGGCGTTGCTCGATCAAACGCGCAACGCGAAAATCCGCAAGGGCTCACCGGGCCGCCTGAACGCCGGCACGGTGATTCAGCCGCTCGAAGTTCCGGCAGCCGCGGTAGATCGCTCGATGGGCGACGTCCATGCTTCGGGCAACCCGCATTATATGATGGACCCCGAGCGGGCAAAAATCGTCGCGCAGGCGATCACGGATCGGTTCGCGAAGGTGGACGTTGCCAACGCGGGCGCCTACGCGGACAACCTCAAGAAGCTGCTCGCGCGCATCGAGGCCGCCGAGGCCGAAGCGAAGAAGCTGCTCGAACCGTATCGCGGCGCGAAGATCGTCACGTACCACAAGAGCCTGTCGTACCTGGCCGATCGCTACGGACTGAACGTCGTCAACACCGTCGAGCCCAAGCCCGGCATCCCGCCATCGCCGTCGCACATCGCGGCGTTGATCGACCAGATGAAGGCCGACAAGGTGAAGGCGGTGTTGATCGAGCCGTGGTACGATCGTTCGGTGCCCGAGTTGCTCGCCGAGAAAACCGGCGCGAAGGTCGTGATCGTTCCACTCCTTGTCGGCGGTGAGCCCGAGACGCAGGATTATCCGTCGCTCGTGAAGCTCGTGGCCAAGCGAGTGGCGCAGACGCTGGGTGGTGGCCCCTGAGAATGGCGCTTCGCCTTCATTTTTCGTTCGCCATTTGCGAGTAGGTAGGACAACCATCTTGATTGTCCCGTTTGGACTGGCGCGAACCGAAATATTCGCATTGGGGCGTTTTGTGTGTGTTCAGTGCGTGCTTTGCTTGCGTTCGTATAAGTTCAAGCTTCAGCTTGCGTCTGGAACTCGTCCGCAAGGACAAGCTGAAGCTTGAACTACAAACGCTGTCGCCGTGGTCGCGACCGCTGAGCGCGTCCGGCTCTTCCGCGCGCTGCATGACGCATTGCAGAATACTATGGGCATGGCCGATTTGATTCGCTTCGAGAACGTCACGCTGGGCTACCGGCGCAACGTGGTGCTGGCCGACCTGAACTTCGCGGTGCAGGAGGGCGAGTTCTTCGGCATCGTTGGCGCCAACGGTTCGGGCAAGACGACCCTGCTACGGGCGATGCTTGGTGTCATGGCGCCGCTTGCCGGGCGCGTCCACGTGTCGCAAACCGCGGAGGTTCATTTCGGCTACGTGCCGCAACGCGGGTTCCTTGACGAAATCTTCCCGCTCACCGCGCGTGAGATTGTCCTGATGGGCTGCTACGGGCGGCTGGGCCTGTGGCGACGCCCCGGCCAGCGCGAACACGAGCAAGCGGAAAAATGCCTCGCCCAGGTCGGTATCGGCGCGCTGGCCACGCAGCGGTTCCGCAATCTTTCCGGCGGGCAGAAGCAGCGCGTCCTCATCGCTCGCGCATTGGTCGCGGAAGCGAAGGTCCTCGTTCTGGACGAACCGACCGACGGCATGGACCTCGAAGGCCAACGCGCCATACTCGATCTGATCGAAGACTTGCGCGAGCGAAGCGGGGTCAGCGTGATCTATGTCACCCATCGCCTCAACGAACTGGCCAACGCCGCGCAACGGTTGATGTTGCTCCACGAAGGCAAGGTCCGCATCGGGCGCGTCGAGGAAATCCTGACCGGCCCCGTCTTGCGGGAAGTGTACGGCGTGGATGCCAAAGTGGAACAACTCGACGGCAAACGGGTGATCATCGCATGAGCAAGTTGCTCGAAATGTTCCAGCAGGACTTCATGCAGAACGTGCTCGCCGGCACTGCGGTGGTGGCCGCCATCTGCGCCTACCTCGGTGTGTTCATCGTGCTGCGGCGGGCGGTGTTCGTCGGCGCGGCACTGGCGCAGGTCAGTTCGTTCGGTGTGGCGCTTTCGTTCATCATCTGTGCCATCCTCGAACGCTGGCACCAGCGCGAGATTCACTTCCCGCCCCAGCCATTCGCCCTGGCGCTGACGCTCGGCGCGACCGTGTTGCTGGCCGTGCAGCACCGGGAACGACGCGTCCCGCGCGAGACGGTGATCGGCGTGGCGTATTGCGTCGCGGGCGCACTGGCGATCCTCGTGGTGGCAGCGAGCGGGCACCTGCAGGCCGAGGTGTTGAATCTGCTTTTCGGCAACGTGCTCACGATCAGCCGGGCGGGCGTGATCGGATTAGCCGCGCTGGCTGCCGGCGTCGGCGTCGTCCACTGGCTGTTCCACAAGGAGTTTCTGTTCACGTCCTTCGACCCCGACACCGCGGTCGCGCTCGGGGTGCGGGCGCGGTTCTGGAACATCGTTCTTTTCCTGACGATCGGCGTCACCATCGCGCTGGCCATCCGGGCGGCGGGGGCGCTGGTCGTGTTCAACTTCCTCGTTTTACCCGCCGCGACCGCGCTGATGATCGGAAAAAGCCTGCGCGCCGTGTTCGTGGTCTCGATCATCCTGGGAGTCGCCAGCGCCTTTGCCGGCATCGCAATCTCCTACATTGCCGACTGGCCGAGCGGCGCAACCATCGTCGCGGTCAACGCCGTGTGGCTGGTCGTCGCCTCGGTGGCGAGGAGATGGTTGTTGTAGGCAACGGCAAATGCCGTTGAGGTTCGCGGCCCATCGATCACGCGCTCGGTGCGCCGATGTTGAACGCGATGGTCTTGAGGTCGCTCATGAACTCCAGCGTGTGCCGTCCGCCGATCCGACCCATGCCGCTCTGGTTCGATGCCATGCCGCCGAACGGCAAGTGATGCTCCCAGAAATGCGTCCAGTCGTTGACGACGGTGATGCCGGTGTTGAGCGACTCGGCCCATTGCCAGGCGCGGTCCATGTCCTTGGTGAACACCGCCGAGACCAAACCGAGATCGCAGGCGTTGATGTAATCCCACGCTTCCTGGTCGCTCCGGAACCCTTTGATCGGCGCGATCGGGCCGAAGGTCTCTTGCCGGTTCACGAGCGAATCCAGCGCGAAGTCCGTCAGCACGGTCGGCTCGTAGAAAAAGCCGGGCAGGTCGGGCCGTTTGCCGCCCACCACGATTCGCGCGCCGCGTTGCCTGGCGTCGTCGAGGTGCGCGGTCATTTTGTTGACAACGCCCATGTTGTTCTGCGGGCCCATCGTGACGTTCTTGTCCCACGGGTCGCCGGAGATCCATTTCTTCGTTTCCGCCGCCATCGCCTCGACGAAATCGCGCTCCAGGTCCTTCGCCACGAGAATGCGCTCGGCGCAGGAACAGACTTGTCCCGCAGCGAAAAAACACGCAAAGGCAATGCACGGCGCGATCTGCTTCGGGTCCGCATCGGGCAGGACCACGACCGGACCGTTTCCGCCCAACTCGAACAGCCGCGGTTTCAATCCCGCCCGCGCCGTGATGATCCGCGCCGTCTGCGGGCTTCCGGTCATCCCGATGGCGTGCGTGCCCGGATTCACCACGAACTCGTCGCCCACTTCCGCGCCGGGGCCGGTGACGAGATTGATGACGCCCTTGGGCACGCCTGCTTCGTGGATGCATTCCATTAACTTGACTGCGGTCGCGGCCGCCGTCGGCGCGGGCGACCAACAAACGGTATTGCCCATGACGATGGCGAACGGCAGATACTCGCCCGGGATCGCGGCGGGAAAATTCCACGGCGTGATCGCGGTCACCACGCCGCGCGGACGCCAGAAGGTGAGCACGCGCTTCTTCGCGTCCTGGGCCGGCTTGGTGTTTCCCTCGAAATACTTTGCCTGTTCCGCCGCGACGCGCCATGGCACCGACGCCTCGCCCGCCTCGATCGAGGCTTCGCCGTGGCGGGGTTTGCCGAGCTCCGTGCAAAGGATGTCGGCCAGCTCTTCTTTGCGTCGGTCGAGAATCTCGGCCACCTTCACGCACAACGCCGAGCGTTCCCAGAGCGGCACGTTGCGCCAGGATTTGAGCGCATCGTTCGCTGCCGCGACAGCCCTGCGTGCATCCTCGCGCGTTCCTTCGGGCACGAGCGCGAACGGCTCGCCTTTGGCCGGGTTGATGGCCTTGTAGGTCCTGCCGCTGGCGCTTTGGACCCACTGGCCGTCCACGTACATGGAGTAGGTTTTCATAACAGAATCTCGGTCCCATCTTCGCGAACGGCTCGTCGGAGTCAAAAGCAAACTTCCGGTCGGCGCCGCAAACCGGTCTTCGCATCCTGCCTTAGCTTGCCGGTCGGCGCGCGGAGGCGCCTCCCACATTCGGTTGATCTGAATGAGCACGGTCTCAGACCGGTGGGCCACAACGGGAAGGGCGCACCGGGTGTCGGACTGCCAAATTGGGAGGCGCCTCCGCGCGCCGACCGGGGGTCGTTGTTCAAGCAGAGGTGGACTACTTAAGACTGGGATGCGGCCTTCCGCGGCGACAAAAAGCTTTGCCACTCGCAAGCCAGTTCCGTAGCATCGGCTCTCGTGGACGGCGGATTTACGATTGCACGTTTCCGCGTCGAAGGCTTCCTGGGACTGCGCGCGCTCCATTTCCGCACCGGCGTGTGCGCGGTGTTCAGCTTCGCCATGCTGCTTCTCGTGAGCCTGGCCGGCGCGGAATCGATCCCTCTGGCCAAACTGACGCCTGCCGAACGCCAAGCGCGCATCGCCGGCGACCTGGCCGCGGTCCGCGTCTATCGCGATGGCCTGCGCACGACGCTGGAGTTCGTCCACGCCCGGCCCAACTTGTTCCCGACGGAGAAACAGAAGGAACCGCGGGTGCTCAAGCGCGAAGAACGGGAGACGGTCTGGACCACGTGGAAATCGTTCCTCGATTACGTCCTCGCGCTGGACGCGATCGGGAAATACCACCGCGGCAGTTGGAAGCTCCGCAACGACGCGGAACGAAGATCGTTCCTGGCCGGCTACGCGGCGTTTTTGGCGCAGTACCGGTATGCGCTCGAGTTCATCGAACGCGTCGAGAACGATCCGTCGCTGGAGCCGCTGCTGAACGAGCCCGTGCCCGAGGTCGGCCTCACGGCGGGGACCTACGCGAAACTGAAGTTCCGTTTCCTGAACGTGGGCCGCGGCACGGAGTTTGTCGCGCTGGAGGCCGGCTACAAGGCCATCGGCTCCGGCCTGGGCCGGGAGGTGCGGGACGGGATCGAGGCGGACCGCAAGGCGATCTGGAAGATGGGCCGCGGCAAAGGCGAGTTGATGACGCTCAAGAACGCCGGGCGGGTCATCCAGCGGACCGGCTTCACCGCGTATTTTCCCGTGCAGGCGGGCGTCTCCGAATGGATGGGCGACACGAAAGTCTGGCGGCACAATCGCTCGCTCGTCTCGCGCGAGCAGATCGACGCGCTCGCAAAGCAACTCGAACCCGGCGACGTCTTGCTCGAACGGCGCGAATGGTACGTGTCCAACGTGGGCCTTCCCGGCTTCTGGCCGCACGCGGCGTTGTTCATCGGCACGGCGGAAGACCGGCGCCGTTACTTCGACGATCCCGAGGTCAAGGCATGGGTGCGCGGGCAGGGGCGGGCGGACGGCGATTTCGACGCGCTGCTGAAAAGCAAGTACGCCGAACCGTACGCGGCGAGCCTGCTGGTCCAGGAAGACGATCACGCGCCGCGGGTGATCGAAGCGATCAGCGAAGGCGTATCGTTCACGACGATCGAGCACTCGGCGGACTGCGATTCGCTGGCGGTGTTGCGTCCGCGTCTGCCGAAAACGGAGAAGGCGCTGGCGATCCTCCGGGCGTTTCACTACACAGGCCGGCCGTACGATTTCAACTTCGACTTTCGCACCGATTCGGCGCTCGTGTGCACCGAGCTGGTCTATAAATCCTACGAGCCGGCCACGGGCACGCGGGGGCTGCGGTTGCCGCTGGTGGAGATGTTGAACCGGCCCGTGTTGCCGGCCAACGAGATCGTGCGCCAGTTCGACGAGCAATTCGGGACCGCGCAGCAGCAGTTCGACCTGATCGTTTTCCTGGACGGCTACGAAAAGCGGAAGCGCGCGATCGAAGTGGATACGAAGGAGTTTCGCCAGAGCCACAAGCGCCCGAAGTGGCACGTCGTAACGCAGGAACGCTGACGCAGAGCACGAGTCGTGTTAATCGTGTTTGTCAACCTTTGGGGGTTCAGCGAAGGACGAACGTGCGCCGCGGTTAGACGCTCGCCGGCTGCCGCCGGAGCAAGCCGTTGATCCTCGTGAACACGGCGTCGGGGAAACCCATCGCGCGTTTGAGCTGGTAGTCGCGTTCGATGACGTTCTCGATACGCGCACAACGGCGGCATGTCTTCCCATCGATAAATCGACGCAGCCAGGCCCACAGCCCGAGGATCGGAACCGGGAAATCGCTGCCGTGAACCATGCGTTCGAGGAGCGGCGACTGAAGGCAGTCCGGCGTGTGCTCGCCACGAAGCGGAAGGTTGAAGGCGCTGATATCGCCGTAGAGGTTGGGATATTTCTTCAGCATCTCGGCGAACACGGGAAAAAAGTCGGTGTCGCCCGGGCTGCTGCGCGTGGCGCAATGCGCGGCGATTACCGTGACGCCGCATTGGAGGGGCAGTTCGAGAATGCGCGGGTCTTCGAGGTCTTTGCGAACGACCTGGACGGTGTTTTCGCCGCCGGTGTGGGAGAGCAACGGAAAGCCCTTCTCCGCCATCCGCTCCCAAAACTTCCGGTACCGAGCGTCGTTGCAATCGATGTTGTGGCAGTTGGGCAGGATTTTGAGCATCACCGCGCCCTCGGCGATGCAGCGGTCGAGTTCCGCGATCGCGTCGGGCCGCGCGGGATGGATCGACACCGCGGCGAGAAACTCAGGGTGTTGCCGGGCGAGCTTCAGGACGTAATCGTTCGGCACGTAAAACGAGCCACGGTCTTCGAGGAGTTTGCCGTTCTCGTCATAGACGCGTTCGTGGGCGAGGACCACAGCGGCTTGCATCGAGGACTCGCGGACAAGCTGTAACAGCCGCTCGACGTACAGACGGTCCATGTCGCCGGTCAACGCGTTGCCGGGCAGGCCAATGTGATGGAGCATGTACCGGGCGAGTGGTTTGTGCCAGCCTTTGAGCCGAATCCAACAACCCGTGCCGCCCGAGCCGTTGCCGACCATGTGGACGTGCATGTCGATGGGTTTGTCGTTCATCCAATCGTCCTCATCGTCGTCTTCGTCCCGTACTCGGCCGGCTCGGGCCGATGACTCTCCTGCAACACTTCAATCAGCCACTTCACTTCACAGATCGATAAACGCCGACGACCACGCCCTGGATCGTCAGCTCCTGCGCGGGGATCAAGTTGGGATACTGCGGGTTTTCCGATTTCAGATAGGTTCGTTTGCCTCGCTGCACAAGGCGTTTCAGGGTGTTCTCGCCATCGATCAAGGCGACCACGACTTCGTTGTTCTTCGGCGTTCGCTGCTCGACGATCGCCACGTCGCCGTCGAAGATCCGCGCGCCGATCATGCTGTCGCCCTTCACGCGCAGGGCGTAGGCATTCCGTGCGATGCCGGCGGAGACCAGGCCGGGATGGATCGCGAGTTGCCCCAGCGCCAGTTGCGACTGCTGTTCGGGCTGGCCGGCAGGAATGCTTCCGTAGATCGGGACCTGGATGGCTTCCTCGGGCACAAATCGCCGGAGTCGCAAGCCGCGCGCTTTGCTGTCCCGTTCGAGGACCCCTTCTGCTTCGAGTTTTTCGAGGTGAAACGAAATGGCCCGGGGGCTCTTGAACCCGAAGTGCCGCATCATCTCGCGCACGCTCGGCGGGTAACCGTTCGTCCAGGTGAAATCACGGATGAACCGTGTGATTCGTCGTCTCAACTCCGTCACGGTGGCCAATTGATTCCGCGGAGTCCCGCCTGTCAACACGAATCTTGTCAGCCCACCGCGACGTCCGCGACGTAGTACGCATAAAGGCGAATGTCTTCTGGACGCGTTCCCGCGAACCGAAACCGCAAACGGAACGGACCCGGCGTCGGCAACGCGGGACCATGGCGCCACATCGCAGCCACCCGCAGGCCGGACTCGTTCACCTTCGCGCAATGTTCGCCGCTGTAAGCCGGGAGGGGATGAAAACCTTCATCGAGCAGATCGATCTCCAAGGACGCCTCCTGGCCGAGCATCTCGACGTTGACGAACAGTTTCGCCTTGTCATCGGACTGGATTGGACAGGTCACACACTCGGCGCGGGCGCGCGGACGGAACATCTCGACGTAGCCGAGCCGGTCGCGGTCCCACGTCGCCAGCCGCACCTGACCGACGTGACGCCAGCACGAGTACCAATGACAGGTTTTGTCGCCGAGGTTGGCGAACGCCTGGCCTTGCTGGAGCGCGGGCGCCCAGCCGGTCGGGTGGTCCCATTCTTCCGCGGCGGGGAGCATTGCGAAGCTCGGGATCGGTTCGTGATAATGCAAGCCGTCGTGGCTGATTGCGAAGCCGAGGTCGATGGCGACGTGGCGGCGGTCGCCCGTCGGGTGACCGTGCCACATGCCGTAAATCGCGAGGACGACGTTGCCGCGGTCCCACAAGCCCGCGCCCAGATGGATTTCCTCCCAGAGGTTGCGCTGGCCTTCCCATTGCGGTTCGGCATGAGTTGGCGAGCGGTTCAATCCCATCGCCACGCACGGACTCCACGTCTCGAAATCGGTGCTCGTGGCGTAGCAAATCCGCCCGATGCCGCCCTCGCGGTTGATCGCCTTCGATTCGCCCTGCCGGCCGAGGTACCACATGTGCAATGACCGGGCCGGAGCCCAGACAAGCCAACCAAAGAAAGAGATGACGTGATGACGTGTGATGACGTGTATGGCCCGAGTTTGTGGTTGCTTTCCGGGCAGCATCCCCTACCGTGATTTCCAGCGCACAGGGCGCATCCAGTTCGCGGAAAGGGCCGTGCCCACCTTACAAAACATAACGAAGGTACGAACCTTCTTTCAGCCTGATTGGGGCGGACTCCAGGCAAACCAATGAAAGGAAGTTTCGTAATGAGTGCCAAACAATTGCCGTCCCGTCCCGAACTGCAAGTACTGATCGCGAAGCAGGCGCAATACTCGGGAGATGAGTCGCGCACTCCAGAATCAATACCGCGGCACGCTTGGGTCGATTCGTTCGGCCCAAGCGTCGATGCCGCCGGCGAGGTTCTTGCAGTTGGTGTAGCCTTGTTCGCGCAGGAACTGCACGGCCCTCATGCTGCGAGCGCCCATCTTGCAGTGGACCACGACCGGCTTGTCCTTGGGGATTTCATTCATCCGTTGCGGCACTTGCGCGAGAGGGATCAATTTCGATCCCTCGATCTTGCAGATGTTGTATTCGTCGGGCTCGCGCACGTCGATGATCACCGGCTTCTCGCCGCGATCGAGCATCTGCTTGAAGGTTCTCACGTCAATCTCGATGTCGGTGCCCGGCGCCGGCTCGGGTTCGCCGCGACCGAGTCCGCAGAACTGCTCGTAATCGATCAATTCCTTGATTGTCGGGTGGGTGCCGCAGAGCGGGCAATTCGGGTCTTTGCGGAGTTTGAGTTCCTTGAACTTCATCTCCATCGCGTTGAAGAGCAGCAGCCGGCCGATGAGGGGATTGCCGCGTCCGAGGATCAACTTGATGGCTTCGTTGACCTGCGTGCAACCGATGATGCCGCAGATGACGCCCAGCACGCCGCCCTCGGCGCAACTTGGCACCAGCCCGGGCGGCGGCGGCTCGGGATAGAGGCAGCGATAGCACGGACCCTTCTCCGCCCAGAACACCGTGGCCTGGCCCTCGAATCGGAAGATGCTGCCATAGACGTTTGGTTTGCCGAGCAGCACGCAGACGTCGTTGACCAGGTAGCGCGTCGGGAAATTATCCGTGCCGTCAATGATCACGTCCCAGTCCTGATCCTGGGCGATCTCCATCGCGTTCTCGCTGGTGAACCGCGCCGGGTACGGAATGAACTTCACGTTCGGGTTGATGCCCTTGATCTTCTCCTCGGCGCTCTTGAGCTTGGGTTTGCCCACGTCCGGGGTGAAGTGCATGATCTGGCGCTGGAGGTTCGAGAAATCGACGACGTCGAAATCGACCATGCCGATCGTGCCGACGCCCGCCGCCGCGAGATACAACCCGAGGGGCGACCCCAGTCCGCCCGAGCCAATAAGCAGCACCTTGGCGTTCTTGAGCCGCTGCTGTCCCTCCAGCCCGACCTCGGGCAGGATCAAGTGGCGGCTGTAGCGTTTGATTTCGTCGGGGGTGAGCTTGGGTAACATTTGCATGTCGGGAATACTATACCGCGCAAGAATCTCCCGTCCAACTTGAAACTATGGAAACACCGGAGTCTTCGGTGGTATTCTGACGCGGCAAAGCGGCGACCAAAGACGCTGGCGCATCCGGCGGGCTGCGGGCCGGCGTCAACGCGACCACATCGGTCGAACGCCTCGTACGCCCGAATCGCGCCATGGTTCTCTTCGTTTGGCAGGTGTTCCACGTCGTTCAGGAAGTGAACCGTGAAGCGGTCCGGCTCGGATGGCTTTCACTGCTCCGCGCCTCAGTGTCCTCTGTGGTTTGTCATCTTCGCAACTTCTGCGCCTTCTCGCGGCCAATTCTGACTCGGTCTCGCGCTGTCGCAGCTCTCCGTAATCGATCCATGATTGCCAGGCCGATTCCCGCCGCGGGAACAGGCTCGGCGACGATCAGATCAAGCCCGGCGGCATCAAGCCGACGCATCGCGCCGAAGAGATTTGTCGCAGCGTGACGCAAGTCGCCGCGCGGACTCAGAACTTCGATGGCAGTGAAACGAGTGTCCGGTGTCGTCCCACGGAACGCGAGCAGACCAACCTTCTTGCCACGCGGCGCCACGAATTCCTCCGCGCGCTTCACCAACCGGAGCGGCGTCCTCGGCGCGTAATGACGGTCCAGCTGTCCGGGTGCCTCCGGGGCGTGTCCGCTTCGGGACGCGATGCCGACTTCGCGTCCGAGCGAATCACACAGCTCCTCGCGCGTGATCGGCCCGGGCCGCAAAATGCGCGGGCCATCGGGACCGAAGGCAACGATAGTGGACTCGACTCCGTGCGCCGTGGGACCGCCATCGAGAATCAGGTCGATGCGATCGCCCAATTCCTGTCGAACGGCCTCGGCAGTCGTCGGACTGATGTGGCCGAACCGATTCGCGCTGGGCGCGGCGACCGGTACGTCCGCTTGCTCGATCATCGCGTGGGCGACGGGGTGCGACGGAACTCGCACCGCCACGTTCCGCAGGCCGGCTGTCACGATGTCCGGGATACGCTCCCGTTTCGGCAGCACTAATGTCAGCGGCCCCGGCCAGAACCGCCCCGCCAACCGAGAAGCCTCCGCCGGCACCGACGAAACACAACGCTCTAGCCAGCCGGCATCGGCCAGATGCACGATCAGCGGATCGAAGTGGGGTCGTTCCTTGGCTTCGAAGATGCGAACCACCGCCGTCGGATTCGTTGCATCGGCGCCAAGGCCATAGACGGTCTCGGATGGAAATGCCACGAGTCCGCCTCGACGCAGAATTTCCGCCGCCGCGCGGATTTGTTTGTCGCTGACGTTGGGCGGCTGGCTCAAGGCTTCGTTTCGGGCGCCGGCGCGTCGCCTTTGCGCTTGAAGAACTTCGGAAGGACCACGGCGTCGAACGAGAACTTGCCCGCGCCGGTCAACACAAGCGCGCCGGAGATCGCCCAGTACGCCAGCGCGAGTTCCTTTTTACTAAGCGGGTCCGCTCCATGGGCGATGAACGCGGCCACCGTCATCGTGCAGAAAATCATCAGCGCTGCCGGGCGCGTAGCCAGACCCAGCACGACGAGCAAACCGCCGAAAAACTCCGACAGCGCGGCAGCCCACGCCATCAACTCCGGCATTGGCAACCCCATCTTTGCGACCCCTTCGGCGAGGTTCTCCACCCGGCCCTCGAACACCTTGCCGTAGCCATGCGTCATGATGCCCAGCCCCATCAACACGCGCAGCCAGAGGAGCCCAATCGAGGAGAGTGGTTCTTTCCAGTTCATCGGGGGAGCATCCTACTTCGGAAACCGTCCTGATGAGAAGCTTCACCTCATGATGACAAGCGGGACGCAGCGGGACGCCAGTCCTACTTCGGATTCGGCACGAACTCGCCGCCGCGGCATTTCTTCAGATATTGCAGGCCGTGGACCTGGCCGGTCAGTTCCAAGTCGCCGCGATAAACCGGGTCGTGCCAGCCCTCGATGTCGATCGATCCCTTGAACCCGCCCATCCGCAGGATCGTGATCACGTCGTACCAGTTCGTGTCGCCGAAACCGGGCGTGCGATGGTGCGCGATCGGTTTGCCGCCGCGAATGCCGTACTCGCGCACCACATCCCACATCACCGTGGCGTCTTTGCCGTGGACGTGAAACACTTTGTGGCCCCACTTGCGGAGTTGCGGCAACGGATCGATCAAGCTGACCATCTGATGGCACGGCTCCCATTCGAGGCCGAGGTTCTTGCCCGGCACTTCGTGGAACATCATCTCCCACGCGGCCGGCGCGTGCGCGATGTTCCAATCGCCGTATTCCCACGTGCCGCCCATGTCGCAATTCTCGAATGCGAGCCGCACTCCCTTGCCCTCGGCATGTTTCGCCAGAGGACCGAATACCCGTTTGAATTTCTTCATCGACTCCGGCACCGGCTGGTTCACGACGCGTCCCGCGAACCCGCACACGAGGTCGCAACCGAACCACTCGCAGGCGTCGATGCAGCGTTTCCAATCCCGGGCAGTCTGCGCGTCTTCGAGCGGGTTGCCGAAGATGGCGAGCGAGCTGACGACCGCTTTGCCGTCTCCTTCCGCAAGCGCCTGCTTGACCTCGCGGGCCAGCTTCTTCAGGTCCACGTCGCCGAGGTGCTTCCAGAAGTTGATTTGAAAACTCTCGAAGCCGTGCGGAAGGATCTGACGAATGTAATTGGCGGTCTCCTTGCCCTTGCCGGCCAGCGTGCCGATCCGGATGTCGTTGTGATGGTTCATCGTGAATTCAAGCCTCGTGAAAGGCGGGTAGTCTAGCGGGTCGGACGAGCACGTCAAGTCGTGCAAGGCATGGCGAACCGCGACCGATTTCTTCCGTGACCGTCGTCCAATGTTCGTGGCAGAATCCGGCTTGATGAAATCGCTCCGTATGCTCATGGCATCGCTGCTCCTTGCGCTGCTGCCTTCCGTGAACGCCGAGGACAGTCTCGTCGTCGGCATGGAACTGGCCTATCCGCCGTTCGAGATGACGGACGAAAAGGGGAATCCGTCCGGCGTGAGCGTGGACATGGCGCACGCGCTCGGGAGGTTCCTCGGCAGAAAGGTGGAAATCCAGAACACGTCCTTCGACGGCCTGATTCCCGCCCTGAAGACCGGCAAGATCGACCTCATCATCTCGTCCATGACCGCGACCGAAGAACGGGCGAAGTCGATTGATTTCTCCGAGCCGTACCTGAAGACGGGGCTGTGCCTGCTCGCCGGGAAGGACGTGGCCGGCAAGTCCATCGCGGACTTCGACGCAGCAGGGCGCACCATCGCGGTGAAGAAGGGAACGACCGGGCACGTGTACGCGGCGCAGAAATTGAAATCGGCCAAACTGCTCGTGCTCGACAAGGAGGCCGCCTGCGTCCTCGAAGTCGTGCAGGGCAAGGCGGACGCATTCATCTACGACCAGATGTCCACGTACCAGAACTGGAAGCGCAACCAGGAAACCACGCGCCCGTTGTTGAAGCCGTTCCAGGAAGAGTCGTGGGCGATCGGCGTCCGCAAGGGAAACGACGAGTTGCGGGCGAAGGTGAACGAGTTTCTGAAAGACTTCCGCGCGAAGGGTGGCTTCGAGCAACTCGGCGACAAGCACCTCAAGGAACAGAAAGCGGCTTTCATGCAACTGGGGATCCCATTCTTCTTTTGATTTTCCCTGCCCGCCGCCGTATCCTGCGCCCATGCAAAAAAAAACGCTGCGCGTGCTCAAGCAACTGCGAGGCATCCGCGGCCTGAGCGAGGACGAACAGATCCTCTTCGCCAGAAGCCTGGCCACCACACCCGACGAACGGTGGCGACTGCACGAAAATTATCTCCGCTCGCTCGGCTTATTCACGCGCTCCAGCAGGAAGGCATACGGATTCAAGTAGCCGGCATGTCCGCCGCGATCCTCCAGGGTGTGCCCGCGACCACCTTGCATACCGACATTTGGGTCCAAAGACATCGCGCACCTGCCGCTCTTGCGGGAAACCTTGCGCCTGAAAGCGAAGGTCGCGCGGAAGAAATGACGCATGCCTGAACGACTTCGGCAGCTCTTCCTCGGCCCTGAACGCGACGAGGCGACGATCCCCATCTTGGTACGCGCACTGAACTTTACGATCGCCCTCTTGCTCCTCACCCTCGTTTTCTTCTTCGCCTTCCAACAACTCCGTTATCACTGGGGCTGGGAGGCCGTCTGGAAATACCGCGTCCTGTTCGTGAAGGGATGGCTGGTGACGGTGTGGGTTTCGCTGGCCGCGCTGGGCTTGAGCACGCTGATCGGACTGTTTTTCGCGCTCGCCCGGCGGTGGAGTTTTCTTCCCCTGCGATACTTCAGCCAGATCTACGTCGAGCTGGTGCGCGGGACGCCGCTGCTGGTGCAAATCCTGATTTTTTTCTACGTCGTCGCCGACGCGTTCCATGTGCAGAACCGCTACCTGGTCGGCATCCTCGTGCTGGCGTTCTTCCATGGCGCGTACATCACGGAGATCATTCGCGCCGGGATCGAGAGCATCGGCAAATCGCAACTGGAGTCGGCCAAGGCCATCGGACTGACGCCTCCGCAGACGTATCGCTACGTCGTGTTCCCGCAGGCGTTGCGGCAGGTGTTGCCGCCGATGGCCGGGCAGTTCGTTTCGCTGATCAAGGATTCGTCGTTGCTCTCGATCATTTCGATCAACGAGTTCACCCTGAACGCGCAGCAGGTCAACTCCTTCACCTACAGCACGCTCGAAAGCTACATTCCGTTGGCCGTGGGATACTTGATTCTGACGCTGCCGATTTCGCTGTGGACGCAGTCGCTCGAAAAGCGACACAAGTATGAAACGTAATGCGTGACGCGCAATGAAACTGAAGCTCGACCAAATCACGAAGCGCTTCGACGGCCACGTCGTGCTGGATTCCATTTCGCTGTCGCTGGAGAAGGTGCACACGCTCGGGTTGCTCGGCCCGTCCGGCGGGGGTAAATCGACCTTGCTGCGTGTCATCGCCGGACTCGAGTGCCCCGATGCCGGCCAGTTGCAGATCGACGGAGAGCCGGTGGTGTTTCAAGAGGAGGCACTGCTCCGGCATCGCCGGACCATCGGCGTGGTGTTCCAGTCGTTCAACCTCTTTCCGCACCTCACCGCGCTGCAGAACATCACGCTGCCGTTGGAGAAAGTGCATGGATATTCGCCCGCCGACTCCGAGCAGGCCGCGCGCGAGTTGTTGAAGCGCTTCCAACTCGAAAAACACGCCGCCAAGAAACCCGCCGCGCTCTCCGGCGGCCAACGTCAGCGCGTCGCCATCGCGCGCGCCATCTCGATCAAGCCGCGGCTGCTGCTGTTCGACGAACCGACCTCCGCGCTCGATCCCGAGATGACCGCCGAGGTGCTCGACGTGATCGAGGAACTGCGCGAGGAAGACCGCGATTTCATTCTCGTCACGCACGAGATGGGTTTCGCGCGGAAAGTGGCCGACCAGGTGGCGTTGCTTGCGGACGGGAAGATCGCGGAGGTCGGCCCCGTGGAGCAGGTCTTCGAACATCCACACAGTCCGCAGAGTCGGAATTTTCTGGCCAAGGTACTCAAGTACTGACTTCGACCTGCCGCCACTCCGCTTCGAGGCCTAGATCCTTGATCCAGCGGTCGAGATATGCCCGATCTGCTGTCGTTGGCTGCGCGCAAACTCCTCCAGGCTGAACGGGTCCGATTTGAGGAAGATGCAGTCAATCTTCACACCAGTCTCTTCGTGCAGTGGATGGCTTGGGAGCGGTCTTCATATGCGACAATTCAACATCCGCTAGATGCAGCGTACACGAAAAAAGATTGGAGCCACCTCACTCCTCACTGGTTCTTTTTCTTCTTCTCCTTCTTCTCGCCGCCGAGCAACTCCTGCAAACCCTTCTCGATCAGCGATCCCGCCGCGCCCTTGGCCAACTGCTCCGGGATGTTCGTCTTCGGAGCGTCATACGGACCGGTGACGTTGAACGCCAGCGTGCGGAACCCATCCTCGCGCTTCGCCAGGACATTGGCGACTTCCTTGGGCACCGAGTTCATGATCGCGGGCGACAACGCGAGCGTCAATTGATGGTTCAGGTTGAAATCGAAGTCCGTCTTGCCATTGCCGGTGATCTGGACGTCCTTCGAGATCAACTTGATCACCGGCGTCTCGATCACGCCCTGGTCCATCGTGTATTCGAGCGCGATCTCATCGAACTGCACGCGGTCGAATCCCGAGATGCGCAGGAGCGTGCCAATCGTCTGCAACAACGGGATGCCGGCGAGCGTGCCATTCGTGACGTGCGCGCTGCCTTTGCCCTGGAGCTTGTCGGTGTCTCCGCCCACGCCCGCGACGTCGGCCTTCAAGTGCAGCTTCCCGCTCAGGTACTTCGCCTTGTCGGTGAACCGCGCGCCGATCTTGGCGAGGTCCACGTCCGCCACCTCGGCGTGGACGGTGTACGGGTAACCTTCCTTCTGCAGGTCCACCACGACCGTGCCCTTGAGCGTGCCGTCCTCGACCTTGCCGGTGACGTCCGTCAGCTTGAGTTGTTGTTGTTCGACCACGACCGGCGAACGAACGTCGCGCGCCTCGATCGACTCGATCACCGCCGCGCGCTGGATCGTCAACGCGCCCTTGCCGGCCACGGACCGGCCTCCGCCCGCGACGTTGGAATGCACGTCGAGATCGGCCACCTCCACGAGCTTCTTGCCGCCCGGCTTGAGGAACAACAGGTTCGCATTGGCAAGTTTCAGGTTCGCGATCTCGAATTTCAGATCCGACGGCGCCGACTGTGCCGCCGAGCCAGTGGTGCCGCCGCCGGCCGGCTTCGGCTCGCCCGGCTTTGCCCCGGGTTGCTCCTTGGTCAGCTTCTCGTAATTCCACGTCCCATCTTCCGCCTTTTCCAGCACGACGTTGACGCCTTCGACGCTGACCGTCTCGATCTCGACCTTCTTGCGCAGCAACGGCCAGAGACGATAGCGGAACACCAACTCCTCGCTGCTCAGCAAGGAAGGCGTCTGCGACCCTTGCGGGTTTTTCACCACCAGCCCCCGCAACTCGAAGCCGGAGAACAACGACGCTTTGAGCGATTGCACTTCCAGCGGCACGGCCAGTTGTTCCTGCGTCTTCGCGAGCACGTAGTTCTTGAACTCGGGACGCTGGAGGTAACTGTTGAGCGCGAACACACCGGCGACCAGCAACACCACGACGATCACGAGCACGATTACAATGATCTTGGCAGCCTTCTTCATAGTTGTCTCCTTTCGGGCGTTGCGCAACGTACTCCTCCGAGACGCAGGCGCAAACCGGAACTCTGGTGGCTACAATACATGCGTCTCTCGATACCGTCCCGGCGACGCGCCGATCAGCTTTTTGAAACTGTGCGAGAAGAACGCCGTCTCCGCGTAGCCCACTTCCGACGCGATGGCATCGACGGTCAAATCGGTCTGGCGCAATAACTGGCAGGCGCGTTCCATCCGGACCTGCCGTTGATATTGCACCGGCAACATCCCCATCGTCCGCAGGAACACCCGGCGGAACTGCGACTCGGAAAACCCGGTCCGCCGTGCCAGGTCGCGCACCGAAGGCGAGCGACGAAGATCGGTGCGGATGGACTCCAGCGCCGGCGACAATCGGCGCAGGTCGGCGAGTTTCGATTCCTGCGCCGGCATCTGCAACCACTCGCCGTGTTCGTGGATCACCCGGAACAACAGCCGCACGACCAATGCTTCGAGCGACCGCCGGTAGCCCGCCGGGCGCAACGCGTATTCGCGACACGCCTCATGCAACAACGCTTCGATCTCTTTGTCTCCGCCCAAACGAAAAACGTCCGGGAAGCTCAACAACTCCGGCAACGTCAACGACTCGAACACCGTCGCCGAGTAGTGCACCGACACAATATGGATCGGGTCCTCCGGATCGGTCGCCGCGCTGTGGAGCCAGCCGCGACGGAAATGGGCGCAATCGCCGCGCACCAGCTCGTGTCCGCGCCCTTCCACTCGGACGAACATCCGCCCGCGCATGACGTATAAAAACATGTCGTCCTGAATGCGGCGCTCTTCCAGAGTCCAGGTCGGCCTGCAATCATACAGGACGGCGGTCGCGCCACGGACGCTGAGTTCATCGAGGGTTCGGACCAACCATTCTTCGCGGGATTTCGTCGGAAACGGCGGAAAATTCCGCTTCGGAGTCTCCCGATTCGGGTCTGACTTCGGGAATGGTGTCTCCGCTTTCACGCGCCCACACGATACGAGGCGTGGCGGAAAAAGACAGCAAAATGACGGTTCCAAGTATGGCGCGCGGACGACCATGCGACTAGATTGCCGCCCACAAGAGCACGGAGAAAATCATGACCACATATCTCACAGACGCACAATGGGCTCAATACGAGCGGGACGGTTATTTGAAACTCGGCAAGCTGCTGTGCGACTCGGAGTTGAGGGAACTCCAGCAGCGCATCGACGACATCATGCTCGGCAAGGCGAAGGTCGATTACGACCGCATGCTGATGCAGCTCGACAGCGACAGCGGAAAATATGAAGCCGCCGGTCCGCAAACGAAGGGGTTCAAAGGCTCGACGCTCAATTACCGCAAGATCCAGGAGCTGGAGTTCGACCCGCTCTTCCTCGCCTACATGCAGAAGCCGCTCTTTCGCGAAATCTGCGTGCGCACCTATGGACCCACGACGCCGATCGCCGCGTTCCGTGCGATGTTCATGAACAAGCCGGCCCGAAAAGGCACCTTCCTGCCATGGCATCAGGACCGCTGGACGCATCTCGACCGCGATCCATTGATCACCGTCTGGACCGCGCTCGATCCGGCGACGATCGGCAACGGCTGCGTCCAGATCGTTCCCGGCAGCCACAAGCTCGGCTTGATCAATCCGTCGCATGGGTCCGGTTTCCTCACGCCCGAGCTAGCAAAACAGCACGCGCCGCAGGACAAGGTTGTCTATCTCGAACTCAAGGCGGGCGAGGTCGCGCTGCTTCACAACTACACTCTGCACGCCTCCGACGTGAACAAGACCGACATCCCGCGCCGGGCGTTCAGCGTCTGCTACATGGACGCGCGCACCGTGGCGTCCAACGGCGACAAATACTCGGTCGCCTTCGGCGAAGGCGCGCTAAGTCCCAAAGAGGAACTCGTCGCAGCCTAACAGGCAGTTGATTCAGGTTGGCAAGGTCCGAAGCTGACGCTCCGGCCACAGCGCTCACAGAAACGGATTGCACAAGCGGCTGCCGCTCGCCATCCTCCCCGCTATGCAAACGCCACGACTCCAATTTCAGCCGCAACTCGACGGCTTCTTTAAGCGCTACATGATTTCCGTCAACGATCGTCCGCTTTGCTTCTTCAATCCCGGCGTCGCCAACCGCGATTGGCTCGACTGGAACATGAAGCGCCCGAGCATTCATCCGCTGTACACGCCTGCCGGCCTGCCAGTGACCGAACAGGGTGCGCATAACTATCCCCACCACAAGGCATGTTGGATCGCTCACGGATTGGTCAACGGTGTCAACTTCTACCACGATGGCCCCGGCGGCGGGCGCATCCTCGCGCGCAAGGTCAACTGGACTGAGGGCGACGGTGGGGGGATACTCGACGCTGACGTCGAGTGGGTGGATGCCGGCCACGAGATCGTCCTCCACGAGAAACGCCGGCATTGGTTTCGTCCGGGCGCAACGGCCAATCGCATCGACGTCCGCACCGAGCTCAGCACTCCGCGGGAGAAAGCGGAGATCGCCATCGAGAAACACGCCTTCTTCCACGTTCGCGCGATCGAAGCGCTCAACGAAGAGTCGGGTTCCCGGCTTCGCGCCTCGAATGGCATCACCGGCGCGATGAAAATCTTCGACACGGAAGGCAACTGGATCGATTGCGCGGGCCGCATCGGCGGGCTGAGCGTCGGCGTGTGTATCATGGCCCACCCGAGCGAATGTCCGCAACCGCTGTTCGCGCGCCCCTACGGCACCATCGCGCTCAATCCGTTCTTCCATAAACCGTTGACGCTCGCGCGCGGCCAGACCTGGCGGCGTACGTATTCCGTCGTCGCTTACGACGGCGAACTGGACGTGGAGGCAGCCTACCGCGAGCTCGGCGCGACGAAGTTCGATTGATTGATCCTAGCCGGCACGCCAGGCTCGCTAAGCTCAGGTGTAGCCGCGCTTCTGTGAAGCGCGAACGCGCCAAACTTGAATCAAACCATCGCGTTTCACAGAAACGCGGCTACATCCTTGTTCGTTCTTGAACCCGGTAGCCTGCTTTACTACCATCGCCGCCAAGTACTCACATGCCTGGGACTTGGCAAACCATCCGCGTTTTCATCAGTTCGACGTTCCGCGATATGCACGCGGAGCGGGACCATCTGGTGAAGGTCGTGTTCCCCTCGCTGCGGGCGAGGCTGGAACCGTATCGGCTCCATCTGGTGGACATTGACCTGCGCTGGGGCGTGACCCAGGAACAGGCCAACAGCGACCTGGCGCTCGATCTGTGTCTGCAACAAATCCAGGAGTGCCGTCCCTTCTTCCTCGGCATCCTCGGCGAACGCTACGGTTATGTGCCCAAGACCTTCAGCCGCGAGGCGGCAAACCGCTACGGTTGGATTCAGCACCAGACCGGCAAGAGCATCACAGAACTGGAAATCCTCCACGGCGTGCTGCGCATCCCGCGAATGCACGATCACGCCTTCTTCTTTTTCCGCGATCGGACATTCAACCGTGACGTTCCCGAGCCGAAACGCGCGGATGTGTTGCCCGAGGACGACGACTCGGCCGGGAATCTGACGAGACTCAAAGAGGCAATCCGTCGCGCGACCTGCCGGTGCCGCCGATGGAGAACTACCCGTGCCGGTATCGCGGGCTGAAACTCAACTGGCGGCTGCTGCGAAAAGAGTTGAACGAAGCTGACCGCCGGGTGCTGGAAGAGATAGGTCGCGACGGTATTGTGGACCGGGTCGAGTACGAGCGGCTCGAACCGCGCCTGCGTGAATTCGTGAACCAGCACAGCGTGGTGTATCTGGACGGACTGGACGAGTTCGGTCACCGCATCGAAGAGCAACTCTGGAACTCCATCCGACAACAGCATCAGCTTCCCGACAAACCGCCGACGGTCGCGCTCGCCGAGAGCGATCCGCTCGCTGAAGAAGACGATTACCACGAACGGTTCATGGAATCGCGCCTGCGCGTTTACGTGGGCCGCGATACAATCCAGCAACAGTTGCTCGATTACGTCACCGGCAGTGAAGCCAAGCCGCTCCTCGTCACAGGCCCATCGGGATCAGGCAAGTCGGCTGTACTGGCAAAACTCGTTCAGGTGCTTAGCCAGCAAGAATCGTCCTCAGAACTTGGAAGTGAGCAATCGAGAACCGTCCTCATTCCCCATTTCGTTGGAGCGAGCCCGTCGTCTACGAGCTTGCGACGCACGCTGCGGCGATGCTGTCTGGTAATCTATGAGAAGTTACTCAAGCAACAGAAGGAATCACGCTTAGCTGCGATAACAGGTGGCGACTACGAAGTAACGCAGAAACGTCGAGAAATCGAACGAGAGTACGTAGTTCCACACGAGATGAATGAGTTGCTTCAAAAGTTTCGTAGTTTCCTCGTTCGAGTTCCAACCAACCGACGCCTCATCATCGTGATCGACGCGTTGAACCAATTGGACGAGACCGATCTAGCCCACGAAGTCTACTGGTTGCCGCGCGAGCTTGCGCTGCGGGTGCGGATGGTGATCAGTTGCATTGACGACGCCGACCGCGACCTGCCCATCCTCAACCGTCTCCGCCGCCTCGGACTCCCCGAACGGCGCGTCGGCCCGCTGGCCGGCGCAGAACAACTCGGAATCGTCTCCCAAGTGCCGTCGCTGTCGGCCAAGACGCTCGACCCGCACCAGGTCGGCCTGTTGCTGTCCAACCCCGCCACGGAGAACCCGCTGTTCTTGCTGGTTGCGTTGGAAGAACTGCGCGGTTTCGGCTCGTACGAACAGCTCAACGACCGCATCGCCGCCCTCCCCCGCCAAGGCGACACCGTCACCGCCATCTTCGCCCAGGTCATCGAACGACTTGAGGAGGAGTTCGATTCTCAGGTGGTGCGCGAGATTCTCTCGCTCCTCGCTTGCTCACACTTCGGTTTGTCAGAAAGGGAACTTCAGGATATGATCGCGGGGATTGGGGACCAAAGGCGAGAGACGGACCTGTTTCCCGTCTTGCGCCAGCTTCGTCCGTATCTTCAGGCTCGTGAGGAGTTGATGGACTTCTACCACCGAAACCTATTCAAAGCCGTACACACACGATATCTCTCAGATGACAAATTGACCAAAGGGTATCACCGTAAGCTTGCCGACTACTTCCAACAGAAGGCGGATCCTGACAGAAATCACACTTGGACCGGCCACTCCGTGCGGGGCCTATCGGAGTTAACGTATCATTTCGCTCACGGTGGCCAGAGGAAGCGACTTAGGGAATCATTGTTTGATTTTCGATTCTTGGAAGCCAAGACAAGTCATCTCGGTCCTCAACTATTGATCCAAGACTACGAGCTTGCCTTGCAAATGGAGTCCAGCGCGGAGCATCATCATGACGCGAGATTGCTGTGGACTGGAGAGCGGGTAAGGCGCGCCTTACAGCTCTGGTTTATTCGGCGATATCACCGTGATTCGTCGAACAGTGGAATGGGCCACACGGACGCCAGATGCGAATCGCTTAGACACATGCGAGACGCCCTACGACTATCATCTCATGTCTTAGCAGCCGACAGAACGCAACTTCAATCCCAGCTATTTGGGAGGCTCTCTGATATACCTTCGGTGGAAATTCGAAGGATGCTCGGACGCGTTCGTTGGACCCACAAATCACCTTGGCTGCGGCCACTTGCAAACAGCCTTGAGGTACCTGGTGGAGCCCTCCTTTGGACGTTGACCGGTCACACCGACAACGTTACGACTGTTGCTGTGTTTCCGTGTGGTCGGCGAGCGATTTCGGGATCTTGGGACAAGACTCTAAAGCTGTGGGATATCGGGACAGGGCAGGAGATTGGCATGCTTAGAGGGCATTCTTCCGGAATCACCTCCGTAGCGGTCTCATCTGATGGGCGACGAGCAGTGTCGGGATCTTTCGACAAGACTGTGCGGGTTTGGGATCTGGAAGCGAGACAGGAAATCCGTACTTTAAGGGGGCACTCTGCTCAGGTAACAGGCGTTGGTTTCCTTTCTGATGGTCATCGGGCTCTTTCGGCGTCGCAAGACGGAACGATAAGGCTTTGGGATTTGGCTGATGGGAAGGAGATAGGCACTGTCGGTGGACACTCAGGTGGAGTTACTTCCGTTTCCGTATTGCCGGACGGTCGTCATGTTCTATCGGGAGGGTTGCAAGACAAGGCGGTGCGGCTTTGGGATTTGGAAACGAGGAGGGAGGTGCGGCAGTTAATCGGTCACTCTTGGGGCATTCGAGCGGTTGCGGTGCTTCCGGATGGCCAGCGAGTTATTTCGGCTTCAATGGACGAAATGAGGCTGTGGAATCTGGAGACAGGGCAGGAAGTTGGCAAATTCGGGGGGGATTCAAAGTATGTCTCCTCTATCGTAGTAGAAGTTCATGGTCGACAAGCGGTGACGGGGTCGCCGGGTAGAACTGTCTTGGTTTGGGATATCGAGACACGACGGCAGCTCTGCTCATTGACTGGTCATTCGGGCGCTGTCAGCGCAGTGTCTATATGTCCGACCGGCCAGCATGCAATCTCGGCATCTGCGGACGGGACGCTTAAAGTATGGGATTTGAAAGGCAGGCGGGAATGTCGCCTCCCTCCCAGTCATGGCTCGGGCCGAATCGCTGCTCTAGCGATGATGCCAGATGGAAGGCATGTGGTTTCGGGGGCTTGGGATCCAAGCGTCAAGGTGTGGGACTTGGAGAAAGGCAAGGAGGTACGCACCGTGGGGGGCTTTTCCAAGGTGATCAGTGCGATTGAGGTATTGCCAGACGGTCGCCGAGGCGTGATAGGTTTTCAACACGGAACGGCGAGTGTTTGGGACTTGGAAAGGGGAGAAGAATTATTCGGGCTCAACAGCGACGCGGACGGAATCCTCGCTGCCGCTGCATTACCGGAGGGATTCGTACCGGGTGGGTGGGAAGAGGGCGAATATCAGAACTTTTCGGAGCCAGTTCATGAACTAGTCAACGAGCTAGGCCTAACCGGCCAAGTTGGCCGTCTGGAGGACCGTGCTGTCACTGCGCTCGCCGTCTTGCGAGAGGGCAGGACGCTTGTTTCGGGTTCAAATGATGGAGCTCTCAAGTTTTGGCATTTGCACAAGGGCTCAGGGATGTTTCGCATTCTTATGGGACACTCGCGCCCCATCACTGCCATTGTCGTACTGCCCGATGGGCGCAGGATTGTCTCAAGTTCAGTCGACGCCACACTCAAGGTCTGGGAATGGGAGACAGGGTACCAAGTGCGCGTCCCTACAGGAGACTCGGAGTTGGTCAAGGGCATAGAATCGCTGACACTCAGAGGACACTCAGCCGGGGTCTCTTCGCTGGCCTTACTCCCAGATGGGCGTCATGTGGTCTCAGGGTCAAGCGATAGAACGCTGAAATTATGGAACTTGGAAACAGGGGAAGAACTCCGCACATTCGCTGGCCACTCGGATCAGGTGAACTCGGTGGCTGTGTCGTCAGACGGCAAATTGGCGGTCTCAGTATCGAGGGACAGAACTCTGAAGGTGTGGGAATTGAACACTGGACGAATCCTTGCCAACTTCAGAGCAGAGGAAGAACTTGTCGCCTGTGCAGTCGCTGCCAACAATCTGAACCTTCTCGCTGCCGAGCGTTCAGGCAGGTTGTATTTCTTGCGGATCGAGCGTCTGCCATACGGTTGGCGAAGAGCCATCGCGTGCCTTGTGGCGCGCGGCTTGAAGTGGTCGAATCTGGGGAAGGCTCATCTGGATCTGGATTCAATTGATTGCTATCAAAATCGAGCGAGTGCTTTTTCCGATCCAACTGCGGACTTGCAGAGAAAGCCCCTACATCTAGGTTCTGATGTGGGGTCATTGATCGCTCTTTCAGTAAGAATTGCAGCCATCGTTCTGGTCTGCGCCTCATGGCCTTGGGGCTGGATAGTGGGCGGACCGATTGTTGTGGTCTTCGGTGGACTTTGGATCGCACGTGGATGGGTGGTTGTCTTTAGAATCCTAGGGATGGTGCAAGTAGTCTGCCCGAGGTGTGGCAAAGACGCAGATCTTTGGAGACGCAAAGAACTCGACTGCCCTCACTGTCGCTTTCGTCAGAGCTACAGGTCCAAGACTTGACAATTCAAGGCAAAGACTGAACTGGGACTGTGACAAGGGATCAGGGTTAAAACTTCAATAAACTAGGCGCGACCGGATCCTTGACGGTGCTTCTTCATCTTTTTCGCAGCAGCATGAGGAAAACGTCGGGCGACTTCGGCGAGAGCTCCGGGCTGTGCAGTTCGCAAAACCAGAACGACACCGTGCGGGTGGTATGCCGTCAGCGGGGATTGTCTGGAAGTCATTCGAGGTTCGGGTGATGTTCCGCCATCGCCGCCAACTCGCCCGGGCGTTGGGTCACGTGTCGGACACGCTCATTGAGGATGCCGCTCGACGGCAAGTGATCGCCTGGTTTCCCTGCGTCGCTCTATCCAATTGCCACCCATCTATCGGGTCGTATTTGGGTCGGCACTGTCAGCAACCACCTTCAGATCCTCAAGCTGGGAGGCTGCGTTGAAGACAGCGGAACGGAGAAACGGGGAGACGGGGACCTGAAGATAGAGAACTAAAAATCGAGAATAGCCAGCAAGTGAAGCGGGGAGAGGAAACGACGGCGAACCTGTGCATGAGAAACCGGTGCTCGATCGGGAGACGGTGATAACGTGTCCGAAACAAACACCACGTCCATGACCACCATCTTCCTCTCCTACGCCCGCGGCAATGACGAAGCGTTTGTGCTCCGGCTCTACGACGACCTCCGAGCGCACGGCTTCACGATCTGGTTCGACCGCGAGGATATGCCGAGCCGGGGATTGCTCTTCCCTCACGAACTACGCGATGCCATCAACCCCAGCGACCGGTTTCTGTTCGTGCTTGGACCAAAAGCGTCACGTCGGACTGGTGCCGGGCGGAATGGCAACACGCGGTCACCTTCGGCAAACCGATCACGCCCGTCCTGCGCCTCAACGGGCATCGGCCCGATGGCAGCCCGCTCGACGGCATGGCGCTGTTGCCGGAGGAAATGATCTTCCTGCACGTGGACGATTTCTACCACGACGCCACGTATGCGCCGAACCTGGAGAAGCTGGTCCGCCAACTCGCCGAACGACCCGCCCCGCTCGGCAAACTGATCGGTGTGCCCGGCCTGTCGGCCCATTCTCGCGCGGGCGCGCGACGAGCACCAGGTGAAGTCTTGGCGAACTTGGCGATCTTTTGTTCAAGCTATCATAGTTCTGTGCGGGTGGCCGTGCTCGAAGACCTCGTACCGGCGCCCTGATATGCGGGTTCAGACGCGTTCTTCCCGGCCGCTGTCGTTCGACCGATAGGCAGCGTCGAGCAGTTCCACCGAGCGCATGGCGATCTCGCCCGGGGAATTGTTCTGTTTCGTCAGGCCGAGGACCAACTCGACGAACTGATGCGGCGGGCCGTCGCATTGGAGAACGTTGTCGCTGGGTTTGAGCGGGATCGTTGTGTGGCGGCCCTTGTGGGTGTGCAGCGAGATGTGGCAGCGCGCGAAATCGATGTGCACGCTGCCGTCCTCGCCGAAGATGCGGAAATCGAGCTCGTAGGTGCCGGGCGTGCCCGGCGGAAGCGTACCGGCACCCGAGATGGCGCCGACGGCGCCTCCTTCGAAGCGGACGCTGATGGCTTCGTACAGATCCACGCGGGCGCTGGCGTTACTCAGTTTCGCGGCGACCGACTCGGCCCGCAGTCCTGTTAGCCAGAAGAGCAGTGCCGTCGAATGCGAAAGCTGGCCGTGGCCAAAGCCGCCCTGGGCGAGCCGCGGGTCGGCCCACGTCGAGAGGTTGGCTTCGATGTAGGAGCCTTTCTTGAAATCGAACGACTTGCCGGTGAACAGGTTCTTGAGCGCGGCGGCCATGTGGCATTGCACGAACTCGATCCGGCCGATGGGATGCCGGTCCATCAACGCCTTCGCCTTCAACGCGATGGGCCGGTAATGCCAGCCGTGCGGGACGACGATGTGCAGGTGCTTCTTCTTCGCGAGCGCCACCATCGCCTGCGCGTCCTTCGCATGGATCGCGAATGGTTTCTCGACGAGCACGTGGCAGCCCGCCCTCAACGCCGCGAGCCCGTGCTCGGCATGGAACACGTGCGGCGAAGAAATGACCACGCCATCAAGGTCCTGCTTGAGCAACTCCCGGTAATCCGTCGTGACATGCCCAAAACCGAAATCGCGCCGGCACCGTTCGAGCACCGCGCGGTCGAGTCCGCACACCGACACCATCGCGACATCCCGGCGCGCGCGGAGCAACGGCATGTGGTTGGTGGTCGCCCACCAGCCCGCGCCGATGAAACCGAGCCGCGCCCTGCGGGTCTTCGAGTAAGGACGATTCGCGCTCTGCTCGATCTCGTGCTCGGAGAGCACGCCGGCATTCCTGCTCGTATTGGACATGAGTGGTTAACGATTGTTGGGTTCTACAAAGGTCGCTGATCGAGGTGGAGCAGGCGTCTGGCATTGTGAATGAGAATGTTTTCCAGCACGCGCTCGGGCAGTCCGCTGCCGGTCACGTTGGCCAGGAAATCGCCCAGCAATCGCCAGTCGGAGAAGCCGAAGTCGGAGCCGAAGAGAACTTTGTCCTCGCCGGCGGCCTCGACGAGATAGATGAGGTCGCCGGCTTTGGGACCGCAGAAACAGACATAGAGGTTGGGCAGGTCGCGCAGGAGTTGGCCGGCGGCATAGACGTAGTCGCCCAGACCGCCGTGGCCCAGGACGATGGTCGCTTCGGGAACCCAGCGCGCCATCGTGGCGATCTGGAAGGTCGTCGAATACGGCGGCGTGCCGTCGTGGAAAAGGACCGGGACGTTGTGCCGCGCGGCGCAACGGAGGACCTCGATTATCGTTTCGCGCGCCATCGAAGGCGCGAATGCCTGGAGCCAGTTGTGGAACTTGACGCCGCGGAAAAGCGGGTTCGACAGGCAGCGTTCCAGTTCTTCGACCGCCGGCTTTCCGAGCTTGGCATCGACAGTGGCAAATGGGATCAGCCGCTTCGGATGTTTGCACGCATAAGCAGCGAGCTTGTCGTTCTCCGCCGGACAGTTCCCGTAAAACCCCATGAGCGTGAAGATGCAGGCGGTTTCGATGCCGAAGCGATCCATGCCGGCAAGGAACTCCGCCTCCGTGATCATCGGTTTGTCGAACCAGTGCGTCTGCAAGTGCGTATGAAAGTCGATGATCTTCATGGCAGACGAAACAAACGTCGCGCGTTGTCGCGAAGAACTGCTCGTAACTGTTCCTTCGTCAACTCCGCTCGTTCCAGGCATTCCAGCGCGACGCCGTAGCGATTCCGTGGCTCGGCGCTGCCGAACAACACGCGTTCCGCGCCGCGATCGCGGACGATTTGCGAGATCGCGTTGCCCCACATCATCGAGGCATCGAGATGGAGGTTCGGGACTTCCGCAAAGACGCCCGGCAACTCGAACCACATGTCGGTGAACCCGCCCCAGCCGGCGATGAAGTTGAGCCGTGGATATTTTCGCGCCACTTCGCCCACGGCAAGAATGTCGGATTGGACGTACGAACCGGTGTGAAACATGATTGGCCAGTTTGCTTGGCTCGCAAAATCGAGGAGCGGTCGCACGTGATCGTCGGTTGGCATGAAGCCCTGCCGGGATGGATGTAGGAAGAGGCCGACCGCGCCGAGGTCGCGGCAGCGTTTCAATTCGTCCAGTGCTTTCGGGCCGTACCAAGGATTCACTGAAACCAAGCCGCGGATGCGCTTGTGCGCTTGGAGCACTCGATCATTCCCTTCCCGATTGAGCACGGCCAACTCCGCGCCCATCGGCCGGGCGATGGCCGTCTCGACGCCGTGCGTGTCCATGCGGCGAAGCAATTCGTCCGCGTCGAGCGTCAGGTGGTATTCCTCACCGAGCAACGCGTGCGAATCGATAATCGAAAACTCAATTTTCACATTGCATCCAGCAGGACCGGCATCCTGCCTGTCGATACTCACTTGATCAAGTCAGACGAGATACTGATAGCGGCACAGTTTCGACGTCATGGTGGCGCAAGCGTCTCGCTGGCGGTTTTTTGATGGGAGAAACGAACGCAAGCGAGACGCTTGCGCCACTATGATGGTTCAAGTCCATTCAAATTGCACCACTACTGAGACGCCTGACCTACCTTGGCTCCACTCCGAAGCCGACCCCGGTCGGCACGGTGATACGGCCATCTTTCAACGCCATCGGTTTGCGGATCGCGCTCTGGCCGTAGAAGAGCGAGGCTTGGAAATCGCACGGAATCTCATCGACGGGGAACGCGCTCAATCCCGCCGCGACCGCTGCCATCGCTCCCTGGCCGAGGTCGCTTTCGAGGTTGCTGCCGATGGCGCATTTCTTTCCGGCGCGCTGAGCGGTGCGGACCATCTCGATGCAGTTTGTCACGCCTCCATTCTTGCCGGGATAGACCGAAAGCACGTCGAACGCGTCGCAATCGAGCGCTTCGTTCAGGTGTTCAGGGGTGAAGACACATTCGTCGGCCATGACCGGCACGTCCAGTTGCCGGCGGACCTCGGCCAGTTGTCCGATGCGGTCGCGATGGGTCGGTTGCTCGACCAGCACAACCCGGTACGGCAACAGTTTCTTGATGGCGGCGACGGCTTCCTTCGCCGTGCGCCAGGCGCCGTTGCCGTCCACGGTGAACACGGGAGCATCGCCGAGTTTCTCGCGCACGGCTCGCAGCCTCGCCGCGTCGTCGAAGCCGGGCACGCCGATCTTGAACTTCAGCGTGCGAATCCCCTCGTTCCAAAACTCCAGCGCGATGCGGAGCGTCTCCTTCACATCGTAGCAGCCGACGCTGGCGCGCGTTGGAATGCTCGCCACGGGCGGACGGTCGGCGAACAATTTCGTCGCCGGCACGCCCTGTTCGCGGGCCCACAAATCCCAGATAGCGGCATCCACCGCAGCTTTGGCGAATGGATTGCCGTGCGCGGTTTTGTCCATGATCGCCAACGCCTCACGAGGATGCTCGAATGCGTGGCCGACCAATTGCGGCGCGAAGAGGTTCTCGACCATCCATTGCGCTGTCTCGGCGGTCTCGCCGCACCAGAGCGGAGTCGTAGCCGCCTCGCCGTATCCGCGCTGGCCGTTCTTGCCGTGGACGGTCACCGCCAAGAATCGTGATCGGTCGTGAACGCCCACCGGCGAAACGACAATGCGTGACTTTCGCAGCGGATGCTCGACGACGCGCGCCTCGATGCGTTGAATGCGAATGCTCATGTCTTGGAGTGCGGTGGCTCGACACCGCCTTCGTCGCCGCGGCTTGACGCGGCGAACCGTCCAAGGGGCGTCAAGCCGCCCCAACGGCAAGGCTGCGTCAAGCCGCAGCACTCCACAAGGGAACGGGTTCTCATCGTGTGCGAATCAAGGCTTGATCCCGTACCCGCACTCGCTGCCGCCGGAGACAGGCAAGATCGCGCCAGTCATGAACGATGCGGCGGGCGACGCGAGGAATACCGCCACGGCAGCGATCTCCTCGGGCTTTGCCGTGTAGCCGAGCAACGTGATCTGCTTGCGTTTCTCGATAACCTTGGCCGGGTTGGGCGCTTCGTTCACCAGCTTGTCGGTGTTGGGCGTCAACACGCTCGACGGACAAATGGCGTTGCAGCGGACGCCGTCAGGGCCGTAGTCCACCGCCATCGCCTTGGTCAGCGAGTTGATCGCGCCCTTGGTCGCGCAATAGACCGCGTGGCTCTTCTCGCCCTGCACGCCCGCCATGGAGGAGACGTTGATGATGGAGCCTTTCGCCTTTTGCAAATGAGGGTAGGCGTACTTGCAGCAAAAAAACAGACCGCGCAAGTTCACGGCGATCAAGGCGTCGAACTCGGCGGCGGTCGTCTTGTGCATTGGCGCCATCGGCCTGAAGATGGCTGCGTTGTTGATGAGGACATCGAGCGAACCGAACGCGGCGACCGTGTCGGCGACAAGCCTCTCGACTGCATTCTCCTCACGAATGTCGGCGGGAACGAATCGGCAACGGTCCGATTTGAAATCGGGCGGGTATTCCTTCGCGGCGTTCGCGGTGTCGGTGGCGACAACGCGCGCACCGGCATCGAGGAACGCGGCGACGCACGCCCGGCCGATGCCACCGAGCCCGCCGGTGATGAGGACGATAGATTGCGAAAGTGATCTCATGGTTTCGATAGGGTCAAATCGTGCCGTGGATTTTGGATTTCATCCAGCGGAAAGACCGGTCGCTGAATTCGTCGAAACGGCAGCGAGCGCATGTCCGGCGGAGTCGGGCCCGGGCAATCGAGCACAAAGAAGCCCTTCATGAGGTCCCGGTAGCCGAAGCGGAAATTCATCATGTTTTTCACGCCGACGAACTTCGCCCGGCGCGGATCGAGTCCCACGGATGCATATTGCTCGAATGCGTAGTCGTAGGTCGGATTCGTCATCACGAGCAGTTGGATGCTGCCGACTTGCAACACAGTGGAGGGCCCCATCGATGCCGTCGTTCCTCCAAAAATCCCGCCGCTGTAGCGGAAACGTCCGTCCGTTTTGCGTACGAGTTTCGCGGTCACCGAGAGCGGCTTGCCCCATTTCGGATCGACGCGGTGACCAATGGCCAGCCGCAACGTCGCGCCAACCTTCGCTCTGCGACAACGGCCTGCCGCAACCGGATCGACCACCATCGCCAGGCACGGTTCTGTGACGCCGGCATCGAGCAGTCCTTTCACCAACGCGATGCTGTCTCCCGCCGCGCCGCCGCCCGTGGTGTCCGCGGTGTCGAGCAACAACACCGGGCCGCCCTCGATCTCCCGACCGCGTCGCACCGCCTCGGCCACGCTCACGGTCTCGACCACGAACTCGTTGCGCTTCGACCAGAACGATCGCGCCAGCGCCTCGGCGTGCCGCCGGGCGAGTGCGGCGTCGCTGTCCGCGATCACGAGCGTGCTGCAACCCATGTCCGGCATGTCGAGATACGAGCCGACGAACAACAGCGAGGTGGACAGAATCCCGCGCTCCTTTTCGAGCGCCTTCGCCGCGCGCATCAACCGCGCGAACGGTCCTTTACCGAGCGTGGATCCATTGAATCCGGTCAGAATCATCGGCAACTTCACGTGCGCCATCGCTGGCCGAATCTCCCCGCGAATCGTCCGCAACAGCAACGACGCGGCGCGCTGTCCCGTCTGGTGCGCGTCCTGGTGCGGGTACGTTTCGTAACCGCAGATGATGTTCGTCGCCTCGACCATGCGGCGCGTCACGTTGCCGTGCAGGTCGAGCGTCATCGCGAACGGCGTGCGCGGAGCGATGATCCTCCGAATCTCCCGCGCGAGATCGCCCTCGGGATCGTCTTCGTTTTCAACCGCCATCGAACCGTGGTGCGAAATCGCGACGCCGTCCACCTTGCCCGCCGCCTTCAACCGACGCAGCATCCGCGTTTTCAAGTGCGACCAACATCGATCCGACAGCACGGAGGAGGAATTGGCGCGCGTCGCCAGCAACGGCACGAGTTCCACGTCCCTTGTGGAGCGACACGTTCGCAACATGCCGCCCAGTTCTGTGTCGGAGTCGGCCAGGTTAAAAACCTTCTTGTCTTCGAGCCAGTATCCAGTCGCGCGAAAGAAATCCACCTCGCACAATCGCGCCGCAAAATGGTTCGACT
>Ga0187892_10002170_pt1 | contig 41003 bp, 27 predicted proteins | sample MA1701073metaG_FD_139345 | JGI IMG/M metagenome (GOLD analysis project Ga0187892, IMG submission 139345) | Bio-ooze microbial communities from a basaltic lava cave in the Kipuka Kanohina Cave System on the Island of Hawaii, USA - MA170107-3 metaG ... | reverse complement strand
CCTTTGAACTGGCTTGCCACTACATCCCGAAAGCGTTTTTCCAGCGCCGGCGGCAATTCGGCCAGGGCGATATGGGGTTTGACGAAGCCGTTGTTCCCGAACATATCGGCCGGGCTGCGGACGCTTTGCAAACGCTTGGCCAGCTCGTGCGTATAAATCTGGGTGGTTTCGACATCTTTTTCGCCGTATTCTGCCAATAATTTCCTGGTGCCGGCTTGTCCGGGCTGGAGCTTTTTTCGTGCAATTCTTGAGGCGTGAGGCGCGGGCTGGAACGGGTTGGGCGTATGGTGGCTGACTGCCGGCGCGGAATTCGATTGGTTCATACCAAAACCCCTCTTTAATAAAGTGCGCTTTCAACCGTTCGGCGGGCTTGCGGCCCGGATTTTTAACCATTTTCGAAAAATCGAAAATGTGCAAAAAGATAAATAATTCCCCTGCAAAAGTCAAGAACGAATTTCTCAATTCTGGCATTCAATTTTTTTGAACCGCCCCGGCCTTGCCTCTGTAGGCAAGCCCCAAAACGCGCCGCCGCTGTGATGTTGTATCTCTGCAATATTTTTTCCCCGCCAAAATTCACTTCCGTAATTTTCCGCGTTTGTCTGTATATACTATTCAGCTTTTAAAAAGCGTTTGGAAGCCAATGACGTCGCGTGAAGAAAGGCCCGTTCCTAAGCGTTTGTCCAACTTGTTCTCAGGGACGGGAATGAGTCAGAATAGAAAAGAACTATGTTGTCTTTGAGACTACGGATGGAAAGCAAGGAGCAAAAGGCAAAAGGCAAACAACAAAAGGCAAAAAGAAAATTTTTGCTGATGGGGATTTGTGTCCTCGCCGCTCTTCTCTCGTTGCTCGGCCCGACTCACGCGCAAACCCCCGATTCTCCTTTAAAAACGATCAAGGAAAAGCCGGGGCAACCCGCAAAATCACCAGCCGCTTTTAATCCCGATAAAATCATCCCCTACGAAGATCGCCTGCGTTTTTATCTCGATCTCAAAACCAAAGATTTTTTGATCGAGATGGCCGACAAAGAAATGATTTTGCTGCAAACCATCGAGAACGTCACCGCGGAAGTCAAACAGCGCGGCCTCGACGGCATTGTGAGAGACGATCCCGGTTTCAACGTGGTTTATCAAAAAACCCAGACATTGACCGACAACTACACCGCCGAGCTGGAAGCGATGCTGGCGATGATCGACGAAATTTCGGCGCTGTCCAAAACGCTGGAGAAAGAGCGGCAGTACGGCCTGCTCGAAAAATTTCAGGATTTGAAAACCCGTCTGGTCGCCGCGCTCGAAGACCGCAAGCTCTACAAAAAAGCGCCGGCCACGCCGAGCCACGTCACCGGCTTGATCAAAGAATACGGCGGCGAAGTCGACTCGCTGCTGCGGATTTATCATCGCCTCGAAAAATTCCGGCGGCTGGCGGCGGCAAAAGGCGACACCGCGGTGTTGCCGCTGGTGGAGAGGCAGAAGACCAGCCTCATGCGCATGGTGGCCGAACTCAAAAGCGACTCGACGCGCACACCGGATTTAGCCGACGCCTTTCTCAAAGAAACCGAGCAGGTCGCGGCGCTTTTGCTGGAGCTGGATAAGCTCGAAAAAACCGCCACCAATTCGCTGGAGACGACGATTGAAGTCGAAACCGTGCGCCGGAATCTGGTGGCAAAGATCGACACCCGGCTTTTGCAGCTTTTCGGGTTTTATCAGTACGCCAACACCCGCAAGCCCAACCTCGATCAGGTTTTTCACACCTGGCGCGGCGAGCGTTTGGCGGATTATCAAGCGCGGTCTACCGAATATGAGGTGATGAAAAAACGCCTGCTCACCACCGGCGGCGCCAAAGAGCGCAGCCACATGTTGGAGCGGGATTTGACCAATTCGCTGTTGAATTACGCGGCGGAGCGCTATCGCGTCGCCGAGCTGCAATTCGACGCGATTATTCGGGATTACGACCGCTATTTTTCGAATTGGGATGCGATCAAATTTTATCGCGCCGAATCATTTTACGCCCGGCAGCTTTATCCCTCGGCGTTTGAAAGTTATGAAGAGCTGCTGCGGAGCTATCCCAATTCCAAATTTCTCGGCTTTACCTTGCTGCGACTGATGACGATTGCGCACACGCTGAAATGGGATCAGCCTTTTTTTGCGTCTTATCATCGCCTTGATAGTTTGGCGCAGGCGGGCGGCGCCCGGACGGGCGGCGCCCAGGCGGGCGGCGCTAACGCCGTGCCTTCTCGTCTGGTCGAACGCGCGCGTTATTTGGCCGGATATTATAATTTGAATTTGGAAAAATATTCCGAGGCTGAAACTGCGCTCAGCCTGATTCCGCCGCCGTCGCGTTATCATTTTGCGGCGCAATATCTGCGCGGCATTGCGCAAACGCATCTCGGCAATTTGTCCGCGGCGTTTTTGCATTTTCAATACGTCGCCGAAACCACCAGCGGCTTTAAAGAGCCGATCGCCGGTCTGGCGCTGGCCGATCCGACCAACACCTTGATTCAAAACAACGCGATGATGCGGCTCGGCTTCATTTATTATCAGCGCGGCGAGTTTGCCAATGCGATCCGTTATTTTGAAAAAGTCTCACGCGGCGCGGAAAATTACGATCAGGCGCTCATCGGGTTGTCGTGGGCCTATTTAAAACAGGGCGATCTGCAGCGCACGATGGCCGCGGCCGGTTCGGTGCTGGGAAATTATCTGTCGTCGAATTATCAGTACGAGGCGATGGTGCTTTCGGCGCATTGCCAGCGGCTGCTCAATCAACCGGAGAGCGCGCTCGATGAATTTCGCTACGTAGCCAACGCCTACGGCGTGCTGGATTTGGCGAAAGGGTATCAAGATGAACGCGCCCAAATTCTCGGGCAGCTCGGCGAAGTTGACCGCATGGAAAAGACGGCGCTGGAGCATCAGGATCGCCAGCTTTACGCCATTATCGCCGAAGTCCGCCAGACTTTGTTCGGCATGATGAGCGGTTTCGGTTTTCGCGGCAACACCGGCGCCATGATGATCGACAATTTTTCCGAAGAGCGGCAAGGTGTTTATCGCCAGATTCAACAATTGGATCGCCTGGTGAAGGAAGCCAATGCGATGGGATTGATCGACGTCGCCCGCGACGCCGTCGAACGGCGCAACCGGTTGGTGCGCGTCTTGGAGACGTATCAAGCCGACCGTTCGATTGAGAATGTGAATTATTTCATCGACTACCCGCTGGCGACCAAAGAGAGCAGCGCCGCCTACCGCCGGCAGATCGTGCTGAATTTGTTCAAAGAAATGGAAGCGGAGCAGAACCGGTTGAAGGAGAATCTCGCGGCCGCCAACCGTCTGGTCTCATCGCCTTCCGCCGGCCGCGACGTCGGCGTCGCCATTGATTTGAAGGCGGTGCAGGATGATTTCAAAACGCTCAAATACCGGATGGATCGTTTTCAAACCTGGCTCTCGACTTACAAGGTCGACGAGGTGGCGACGCAGGCTGATCTGTGGGCGGATGTGTCCGGCTTCGGCATGAGCGATATTGCCTTTCGCCAGCTCAACCAGCGCGAGCAGCAGATCAATTTGTATTCGCAAAATCTCTCTTCGATTGACAACATTCTGCGCGACCGCAAGGGCACGCTGGAAGAGATGCTGAAGGCTTTTGACAAAGAAATGCGCAAAATCGAAGAAGATTTGCTCAATGAGCAGGTTCGTCTCGACAAGCTGGAGCACGAGACCTATTTTAAAAAGTCTTATTTCGACATATCCACCTCCGAAGTCGGCGTCGGCGCGGCGCCCAAATCGTCGAGTGTTGAAGATATTTTGAAAGATCAAATTCCATAATTTTGTAGTCGTCCCTTCAGGGACTGAATGCAGCATCATTTACGAAACAAAATGCAGTAATTTAATGCGACGACCTCATTATAAAATTTTCTCGCCAATCATTTGGTCGCTCAGCCTCGTCATCTTGTGCGCAAGATTATCGGCGCAAACGAACACGGGCGAGGTTTCGACCGACAAACCCCGCCTGGTTTCTCCGGCTGAGAAGGCGAAAGAATCCGTTTTGTCGCGCCAGGGCAAGGCCGGCCGCGACACCGTTTTGCGCGCGTACAGCATCAATGATTTGCTGGAGTACAAGGATTTCTACGAGCGCGAGCGCTTTCGCTTGGAAAGCGAGCGGGCGTTTTTGCGCGAAAAAGGCATCAGCGACATGGAAGCGTTTTTGGCGAACCATCCCAAAAGCAAAATCCTTGACAAGGTGATCGTCCGCCTCGCCGAGCTGCATTACGAAAAATCGCTGGAAGCCTACAACCGCGAGCAGGAAAATTACAGCGCCCAGCTCGAAGCTCATGCGAAAGGCTTGTTGATGGAAACGCCGGTCGAGCCGAAGAAGGATTTCACGCGCCCGCTGGAGCTTTATCAGCGCCTCATCGAGCAGTTTCCGCAGAGCAAGCTGGTGGATGACGCCAGCTATAACAAAGCTTTTTTGCTGGAAGATCTGGCGCTGCAAGATAGCGCCGTGGTGTTGTATGAAAAATTCGTGCAGGATTTTCCCAGCAGCCGTTACGTGCCGGACGCGTTGTTCCGCGTCGCCGAGTATTATTTCAATCCTCCGCTCAATCAGCTCGAGCGCGCCATCGAAATTTACCGGCGGATTTTGCTGTATAATGACAGCCCCAAATACGACGAAGCGCTGTATCGCCTCGGCTGGAGCTTTTATAAGTTGAACGATTATCCGCAGGCCATTTCCTATTTCACGCTGTTGGCGGACGACATCAAACGCTCGCAGCAGCTCGATCCGAAAAATAAAATCACCAATCCGAGCCTGGCGGAGGAGTCGATTGAATACATCGGCATCGCCTTTCTCGATTACAAAGGCGCGACGGCGGCGGCGGAGTATTTGAACAGCGTCGGCGGCCGGAGATACGGCATCGATATTTTGCGCAAGATCGGCGACGTTTACATGAACGTCAAAGAGGAACACGACAAGGCCATTCAGGCTTACCGGCTGCTGCTCAAGATGTTTCCGGTGGCGCCGGAAGCGCCGATTGCGCGCGCCAAGATCGCCGAATGTTATCGCGCGCTCGATGAGGAGCAGATGGCCTATTTCCAGCGCGACAGCTTGTTGGTGGAATACCACGAAAACTCGGCGTGGTGGCAGCATAACACCGACGAGGCGCTGCGCGCGAAGACGCATCAGCTCGTCGAGCGCGGGCTGCGCGAAAACGTCAATTTGCTGCTGAAGCGCGCCGATGAGAATAATGACGCGGCGCTTTATGCGCAGGCGGTGAGGGACAGCCGCAAATATTTGCGCGCTTTTCCGAAGGATTCTGCGGCCTCGCAAATTCATTGGAACATGGCGTTGACGCTCGACGCGAAATTGCGGCAGCCCGACGCGGCTTATAACGAGTACATCGACTGCAGCAATTTGTATTGGAATAGCCGCTTCCGCAAAATGGCGGCGGAGAATGCCGTGGCTCTGGCGCAGGAAATCGCCGGGGCGGATACGGCTTCGCCGGTTGCGGTGAAGCGCCCGGCGGTGATGCCGCTGAACATCGGCGAAATGAAAAACGCCATGCAGGACAGCTCGGCAAAGGATCCGGCGGCGAAGCTGCGCCGCGCTTTGCAGTTGGAGCGCCGCGAGCTGACGCCGGGCCAAATGAAACTGGCGGCGGCGCTGGATAATTACATCAAGCTCTTTCCGCACGAGCCCGAGACGGCGGAGCGCCTGGCGCAGTCCGGCGCGTTGTATTACAACAACAATGATTTTGCCGAGGCGATCAAATATTTTAAAACGTTGAACCGGCATTTTCCTGACAGCCGGGCGGCGGAGTACGCCGAATACCTGTTGATGGAAAGCTATTTCGGGAAAATCGATTACAAAAGCTCCGAGATCGTCGCCAAGCGCATTCGCCTGAGCAGCAAGAATGCGGATTACGTGGCCAAAGCCGAGCAGCGTTTGGCGGAATCGATTTTTCTGCAAGCCGAAGGTTTGGCCAATCTCGCCGAGCATTTGAAAGCCGCGGAAGAATATCGCCGCGTTTTTGAAGAAGTGCCGCAGGCCGAGTTCGCCGATCTGGCGCTGCACAATTCCGGCTTGGAGTTCGATCAGGCGCGCGAGTACAGCCGCGCCGTCGAGACCTATGGCGTGTTGGTCAGCACGTTTGCGAAATCGCCGCATTATTTGCCGGCGCTGAACAACATGGCTTTTGATTACGGCGCGTTGAATGATCACCGCAACGCCGCGCTCACTTTCGAGCGCCTCGCCGGCGAAGATCCCGACAGCGCCAAAGGCGAAACTTATTTGTACAACGCCAGCGGCTTTTACGTCAAGGCGGAGGAATGGCAGCGCGCGATCCGCGTCAATCGCACGTTTGTTTCGCGCTTTCCGGAGTCGAAAGACGCGGCGGACATGTTTTATGAAATCGCCAATTTCCATTTGAAGCTCGACGATTTGGACAACGCCAACGTCGTGTACGGCGAATATGCCGAAAAATTTCCCGACTCGCCGCGCACGGTCGAAACTTTTTACCGCCGCGGCGAATATTACGAGCACAAGAACGATCCGCAGCAGGCGAAAACCGAATACGAGAAGGCGCTGGCCAAGAGCAAATCGTTTCAAGCGCGCAAAATGAGCGCCAACGAATTTTTTGCGGCGGAGGCGCTGTTCCGGCTGACGGAAATCAAATACCGCGAGTTTGCGGCGATTCGCTTTAAGCTGCCGGTGGCGCAGATGGATTTGGAAAAAGAGCGCAAGAAAAACGCGCTGCTGGAAATCGTCGACAATTACACCAGCGTCGCCGGTTACGGCACGCTGCGTTTATATGAAGCGACCTACAAGATCGGCGAAGCCTACGAGGAGTTTGCCGCGGCGTGGGCGAACCAGGAAATACCGGAAATCGACGCCAACCGCCGCATCGTGGCGCGCAAAGAAATCGGCCAAACCGCCGCCGAGCTTTACGAGCGCGCGCTGCAATCGTATAAACACGCCGCCCGCGCGCTCGCCCGACTGACGGCGTTTTACACGAATCAATCGGCGCAAATTTACGCGGCCTCCGATACGACGCTATTCGAGCGCTCCGGCCGTCTGGCGCGTGAAGACACCACGCTGCGGGTGGCGAATCGCTGGATCGAGCGCAGCCGGACGAAAATTTCCGAAGTGATCTACGCGATGGCGGAAAGCCATGCCGCTGCGCTCGCGCTGTTGTTGGAAGCGCCGGTGCCGGAAAATATGGATGAAGCCACCGCGCTGGAGTTTCGCAACCAACTGCTCGGCAAGTTTATCAAGCCGCTGGTCGGCGAGATCGTTTCGACGCATCAACGCGGTTTGACGGAGGCGGATTCGCTGCATCTTGAAAATCATTGGGTGGAAAGATCGCGGCAGAAAATCATTGCGACGCAAAATATTCTGGCGCGCGAGTACGCGGATTTGAGCTGGCGCGCGCTGTCGCAGTACAAAGCCGATATCAGCGATTACAAGGCCTCGGTCAATTCCGGTGACGTGCGCTCGCTGGAGCTGCGGGACGAGATGGCGAATTTGATCGATTTCTCGCATTCCTTTGCCAAAGCCGCGGTCGAGGCTTACGGCGTGACGTTCGATCGCGCCGCTGCCATTAAAGCCGGCGGCAGTGAGCTGCGCAAAACCGAAGACGCCGCTTTCAGCTTCGGTTATCGTTTCGCCACGACTTTGGATTCGTTGGCCAAAGTTGCCAACGATGAACGCCGGGCTTACGATGCTTTGGTCAAGCAACGCAATTTACCCGCCGGCGATTCCCGGGCGAACGCCGACGGCAAGGGCGAAGATTGGCAAGACGCTGTGGTGGCGTTTGAAGACAACTACTATTCACTTTTGGAAGGCAAGACGGAAGTTCTGCAGCTTGGCTTTGACCTGTCGCAGAAACATCAGCTTGAGAATGCGTGGTCGGAGAGAATCGTTTTGCTGTTGGTGAAAAGCGAGCCGGAAAAATACGCCGGCCTGCTCGGCCTTCAAGTTGCCCAACTTGCGTTGCCGACCGACGATACGTGGCTGGTTAATGCGACGTATCAAGCCGGCTGGACCGAAGCAAGCTTCAGCGCGGCGGATTGGCAGCCGGCGGCTGTGCAGCCGGCGCAAAATTCCGGCGCCAGCGCGAATTTTCAAGGTTACGGCGCGCAGCGGCTGTGGTTGGCCGGCAACGGAATCGCCAGCGCCGCGATCAAGCTTGTCGATCACGTGGATTCTGTTCGAGTCGATTCGACAACCGCGACGCCTGCGCCGAGCCCGGTGGTTTATTTTCGCAAAAATTTTACCGTGGACGGCTTGCCGGTGTCCGGCCAAATCCAACTGTTGGCGGATGGTTCGTTCAATCTGTTTGTCAATGGCGAGTACGTCGCGCAATTCAACAAACGGCCCAACGAAAAAGCCGCGGTGCAGATCAAAGATGTCTCCAACTATTTGCTCGCGGGCAAAAATACGATTGCTCTCGAGGTGCGCGATACCGACAACAGCGGCGGCGTTTTGGAAGCCGTGGTGTTTGTGAAATCCGTGCCGGGCTGGGAGCAGCGCGAGGCGGAATTGCGCGCCAAGCGAGAGCGCCGGCTTGACTGGATGATTTTCGAGCGCGGCATTTTGCCGAATATTTATTGAGAGGGAATGGAGATGAAAATACGGATGATCGTTTTCGTTCTGGCCTGTTGCTGGCCGATGGTTGGTTTGGCGCAAAGCGCGTCCGACCAGCCCAAACCCGCGGCGCCGGATACGATGAAATCAAAAGTGATACAACCGGCTCAAACCGCGCGCTCGGCCCAGCCGGATTCGTCGAAAACAACGCAAGAAATGGAGCTGGAAGCCATTGCCATCGAGGCCATCATCGAGAAGCCGAATGTCAACATTATCCCCCGTCGCCTCGAGCCGGAATTGGAAGAAGTGGAATTTGTCGAGCGCAGTTTTGATCGCGAGCTGAAGGAAGTGCCGCGCGACTTGCTGCTGCTCGAAGATGACCTCGACCGCGTCGCCCGGCTCGAAGGTTTGAAGAAATTGCTGGAAAAGAAAAAGAAGAAACAGGAAAAGTAGTTTGTCATTCTGGAAGAATCTTTTTTGTTTCCAACTCTCACCTCGAGTTGTAAAAAGATTCCTGCGGAATGACAGGCTTGGTTTACGTCGAAAAGTGTTGCAAAAAAATCAACTTTACAAGTCGTTGGAGGATTCTGATATGGACGTTTTTATCAAAGCGTTTAGTCCAAACGAACCTGGATTTTTGTACATGTATGTCATCGCGTTTGTCGGCGCCTTTGCGATTGCGATTGCGATCGAGCGGGCTTATTACATCGTCGTCCGTTCCAATATCAACGCCGACAAGTTCATGGCCGAGATTCGCAAGCTGGTGAAAGCCGGCGAATATAAAAAAGCCGTGGCGCTTTGCGATTCGGCGGGCAGCAAAGCCCTGCCGCAAGTCGTGGTCACGGGTTTGCGTGTCGTCGCCGATAGCGACACCACGGATTTCCGCACGATTCAAAACAGCGTTGACGAAGGCACGCTGGAGATCCTGCCCAAATTGCAGGCGCGAACCAACTTTCTGCCGTTGCTGGCAAACGTGGCGACGCTGCTCGGCTTGATGGGAACGATCTGGGGTCTGATTCTTGCCTTCCGTTCGGTGTCGGTTCCGGGCATCGACGCGACGCAAAAAGCCAACATGCTCGCCGCCGGCATCTACACCGCGATGAACACGACGCTGCTGGGATTGGCCGTCGCCGTTCCCACCATTTTGATCTACGCGTTCATTCACAACAAGACCGCTAAAATCATCGACGAGATCGACGAACACACCGTCAAGTTGATTAACCTGTTAACCGGAAACCGTTAAGCCATGGCCTTTCGACCCTCGCTTCGGCGGCACATGAGAATGGAGAACACGGATTTGAATCTCACACCGGTCATGAACTTGATGGTGGTGATGATTCCGATGCTGCTCTCCGGCTCGCAGTTTATCAAATTGGGCATTATCGAGCTGAATTTGCCGCCCGCCGCCGGCGCCAGCGTTGCCGGCAAACAAACAACGGCTTTGCCCAAAGAAGAACAGCGCTCGCTGGATTTGACGATTTCGATCACCGCGCGCGGTTTTTATCTTTCGAGCGCCCTCACCGTTTTGCATGGCAAAGACGCCACTGCTCCGAGCGGCGCCCAGGCGGGCACCGCCGGTCCGACGATTCCCGCGAAGACTGACGGTGAATATGATTTTGCCGAGCTTTCCAAAAAACTGCTCGAAGTCAAGCAAAAAGCCCAAGGCATTTTTCCGGATGCCGACGCGATTGTGCTGCAAGCCGAGAAAGATATCAAATACCAAACGCTCGTCGATACGATGGACGCCGCGCGCATGATCGAAATCGACGGCAAAGTGGTCGAGCTTTTCCCGCGCGTGGCTTTGAGCGCCGGCGTCATGTAAATTTATTTCAGGTGTAAATTATGGCTTTTGTTCCCTCCAAAATCAAGAAACACAAATCCGAGATGGAAGTGTCGCTCAATCTCACTTCGATGATGGACATGTTTACCATCATTTTGGTGTTCTTGATCAAGAATTATTCAACCGAGGGGGCGCTGATCACGCCGTCGGATTATCTGCATTTGCCATTCTCACAAATTCAGAAGGCGCCGGAAAAAGGCCTGGACGTGGTTGTGTCCAAGCAGGTTCTTATGGTGAATAACGAGCCGGTGGCGCCGATGGCGGACGTCGTGACGAACAATCCGGCGATTGTCGAACAGGGCGTCATCAAGCCGCTGCGGGAGAAACTGCTGTATTACAGCAGCCAGAGCAAGAAAATGGAAGTCGATTACGGCATCAAGTTTTCCGGCAAAGTCACCATTCAGGGCGACAAAGATTTGCCGTACTCGGAGCTGGTGAAGGTGATCCGCACCTGCGGTCTGGCGGATTACCCGAATTTGCGGCTGGTGGTTTATCGTAAAACTGATTGAGACGCTTGCGCGCCACACCTCATTAAATTTACGGCACATGATGGCACTCAAAACACAACCAAGCTCTGCCCGCAGAGAAACGGCAAACGCGATCGGCGAGTCGTTGTCAAAGACGCCCGGCGATGAGACGATGACTTTTCCCAAAGAATTTGAGAAATCACTGTCGGATTTTATCGACCGCCGATTCATCGTCATTTTGGCCTTGACGATTGTGGTCGATTTTGGGAGCATCGCTTATTTCGTGTCCACCGCGCCGGCCGAGATGAGTGAATCCGATGCCGAACGCTTTCGGAAAAAATTTGTCGAGCTGGTTCGCGACAAAGCCGGATCCGAACGCGAAGCCAAGTTTGTCGAGGCGCCGCCGTTAAAAGATTTGCCGCCCGAGCTGATGCCGAAAAATGTTTCGGATGGCCCGGCCTCGGTGTCGGGGCGTCGCGCCGGCGCCGCTGTTTCGCCGGGAGGAAGCCGCGAAACCGTGCTGGCAGGCGGGAGCGCAGAAACTCATACCGCGCCGGGCGCTTCCGGTCGCCGGACGCGTGAAGACATCAGCCAAGCCGCCAGCCGCGCCGGCGTTCTCGCGTTGCTCACCGGCAAGGGAGATGCAGCTACCGGCCGCGCCGCCGAAGATGTTTTGAGCGGCAACAAAACTCCGATGGCAAATCTCGACGAAGCGCTCACTAGCGCCGGCGGCCTCCGCCGCGGCTCGACGCGCGAACTGGGGACGGCGATGGGCCCCGGCGGCGATGCTGTCGGCAATGGCAACGACCGCAGCCGCGAAATACGCGGCAGCCGCGCCACGAATGTCGGCGGCATTGATGCGCTGGTGCAAGGCCTCGGCGAGGGCAAATCCCAGAGCGTGCAGCGTTCCGGCGGCTTGGAGGTCGGTAATCATGAACCGCTCATCGAAGAACCCTCCGAAGACGGCCGGGCCACCGGCTCGCGCGATCGCGATCTCGTTGCCGCGGTGGTGGCGCGGCATACTTCCGCCATTCAATTTTGCTATCAACGAGAAGTGCGGCGCCATCCGAATCTTCGCGGCAAACTGGTGGTGCGCTTCGTCATCACCCCGCAAGGCACCATCGCCGGCGTCACCGTTCTTTCCTCGACGTTGAGCAACCCCACCGTCGAAAGCTGCGTCGTCGAGCGCATCAAACGCTGGGACGATTTCGGCGCCATCGATCCTTCCAAAGGCAATACGACGTTCCGGCAGGTTTATACGTTTGGGTATTGAAGGCGGTATATCGTAAAACGTAATGCGTAAACTTTGCGCATTGCGTTTTTACGGTAAAGTCTCGATCTTTAGTGAAAAACGTAGCGCCACCATCCTGGCTGCCTCGCGAAGCGGGGCGGAACCCATAATAAAATTACCCAATATACGTTCCCCGCAAAATTCCCCTTGCCTTTTGAGGCAAAAATTCCGATTTTATAAAGTGCCTTGGGAAGTCGGCTGTAGTAGCAATTTTAAATATTTAAAAGAGCGGCCAAGCCGAATCTCAGAGAAGTAACTTGAGATCGGCATTTTTTTTATCAGATGGAAATTGAGCCGTCGCTAAAGATTTTTATTTGACTTGAACGCCGGAAGTTTCAGCGACCGGTCAAAATAAAAAAGATGTAAGGCAAAAACGTATGGAAAAATTAGGGAACTGGAAACGCAGCCACACCTGCGGGGCTTTGAGAAAAGAGCATGCCGGCGCGGAGGTGACGTTGATGGGCTGGGTCGATAGCTGGCGCGATCACGGCGGCGTGTTTTTTGTCGATTTGCGCGACCGCTACGGCAAAATCCAGATCGTGTTCCATCCCGGCGCCGGTGAGATGCATCAAAAGGCCAAGGATTTGCGCACCGAATTTGTCATTGCCGTTCGCGGACAGGTGGCGTTGCGCCCGGCCGGCATGATCAACAAGAACATCGCCACCGGCGAGGTAGAAATTGTTGCCAAAGAATTAAAAGTTCTCAATCCCGCCAAGGTGCCGCCGTTCGAAGTGAGCGATCACGTCGAGGCTTCCGAGGACTTGCGGTTGAAGTACCGCTATCTCGATTTGCGGCGGCCGGACATGCAGCGCAATCTGCTGGTGCGGAACCAGTTGTATAAAACCACGCGCGAATATCTTGATCGCCATGGTTTTGTCGATATCGAAACGCCAATTCTGATGCGCAGTACGCCGGAGGGCGCGCGCGATTATTTGGTGCCGAGCCGGCTTTACAAAGGCAGTTTTTATGCGCTGCCGCAAAGCCCGCAAATGTACAAACAAATTCTCATGGTCGCGGGCATGGATCGCTATTTTCAAATCGTGCGTTGTTTTCGCGACGAAGATACCCGCGCCGACCGCCAGCCGGAATTTACCCAGATCGATATCGAAATGTCGTTTGTCGATCAGGACGACGTCATGGCGATGGTCGAAGGCCTCGCCGCCGCGATGATGCAGGACATTCTCGATCGCAAAATTTCTTTGCCGCTGCCGCGAATCTCCTATGCCGAGGCCATGTCGCGCTTCGGCAGCGACAAGCCGGATTTGCGCTTTGGCTTGGAAATTCGCAACGTCACGACGCTGGCGGCGCAAAGCGAGTTCAAAGTTTTTGCTGAAACCGCCGCTGCTGGAAAAACCGTGCAGGCGCTGGCGCTGCCCGGCGGCGCCAAATATTCGCGCAAGCAAATCGACGATCTCACCCAGTACCTCGCGCCAATGGGCGCCAAGGGCCTGGTCGCGATCAAAGTCACCGACAGCGGCTGGGAAGGCAGCGCGGCAAAATTTTTCGCCTCCGGCGTGATGGAAAAAGTCAATGCGGCCTTGAGCGCGAAAGCCGGCGACTTGTTGCTGTTTGTGGCGGATGAAGAAGAAAAAGCGCAAAAGCTGCTCGGCGCGCTGCGCGTGCGCCTGGCGCAGGACGAGAAGCTGATCCCGGAAAACGCGTGGAATCTTTTGTGGGTCGTCGATTTCCCGTTGCTGGAGTTTGACGAAGAAGAAAAACGCTGGGTGGCGCGGCATCATCCGTTCACCGCGCCGATAGACGACGACATTCCGCTGATGGACACCGCGCCGGAAAAAGTCCGGGCCAAAGCCTACGACCTCGTGCTCAACGGCACGGAAATCGCCGGCGGCAGCGTTCGTATTCATCAGCGCGAGTTGCAAAAGAAAGTCTTCAGCCTGCTGAACTTGAGCGAAGCCGAGGCGGAAAATAAATTTGGCTTCCTGCTCGAGGCGTTTGAATACGGCGCCCCGCCGCACGGCGGCATCGCATTCGGCTTTGATCGCCTCGTCATGCTCTTTGCCGGACGCAAAAGCATTCGGGATGTGATCGCGTTTCCCAAAACCAACGCCGCTGTTTCGTTGATGGACGGCGCGCCCGCGCGGGTCGAAGAGAAACAGCTTCGCGAACTGGGGATTAAGCTGGCGTAAATTTTAATTGACTGCGGTGTATAAATTTTTTATATTTAATGTCACGCTTTTGAAAGCCGAAATGGCTTTCATGAATTTGGCGAGCCTGTAGCTCAGCTGGTAGAGCAGCGGACTTTTAATCCGTTGGCCGGGAGTTCGATTCTCCCCAGGCTCACGATACAGCAAAAAAGATAAAAAGACAAAACTGAAAAAGCGAAAACTGTTTTTCTTTTTTATCGCTTTATCTTTTTTGTCTGCAGGCGCCTATAGCTCAACTGGCAGAGCAGGTGACTCTTAATCACAAGGTTCCAGGTTCGATTCCTGGTAGGCGCACAAAGGTAAAAAAAGATAAAAAAGACAAAAACAAAAAAGATTCTAATCCGGTTTACTTTTTGCGGTTTTTTTGCCAAAGGGCCCTTAGCTCAGTTGGTTAGAGCGGCGGACTCATAATCCGCTGGTCGTAGGTTCAAGTCCTACAGGGCCCACGTGAAACGATGAAGATTTAAGAATTGGTTAGAGCGTCCCGTTTCATAACGGGATGGTCGTAGGCTGCGCCCGTTGGGTTCAAGTCCTACAGGGCCCACGTGAAACGATGAAGATTTAAGAATTGGTTAGAGCGTCCCGTTTCATAACGGGATGGTCGTAGGCTGCGCCCGTTGGGTTCAAGTCCTACAGGGCCCACCTCGCAAGTTTTCCCCAAGCCATTTCAAGAGCTTGGGGTTTTTATTTTATGACGTTTTTTTAACCCGCAAAAGCATCGCACGGCGGGTAAATATAATTCTTGTTTAGCTACGTAAAGTGCAAATTACACCTGTGAAATTTTATAGGAGAAATCATTTCATCATGTCACTCAGCATACCTCACGGCGGCAAGCTGGTGGATCGCATTCTTCGCGGTGAAGAACGCGAAGCTGCTTTGCGCCGCGCCCGTGATGCGAAAAAAATTCCGCTTTCCGAAGTCGGCATCTCCGATCTCGAAATGATTGCCAACGGCGCGATGAGCCCGCTCACCGGCTTTATGTCGAAAGCCGATTATGAAAGCGTCGTGCAAAATATGCGGCTGGCGAACGGCCTGGTCTGGTCGCTGCCGATCACACTGGCGGTGGCGAAAGAAACCGCCGCCGACATTCAACTTGATGAGGAAGTGGCTTTGATTGAAAACGGCAATGGCGGCGCGATTTTGGGCGTGATGAAAATTACGGAGAAATTTGCATACGACAAAACACACGAAGCCAAGGAAGTTTATCGGACGACGGAGGCCGCTCATCCCGGCGTCGCGCGCGTGCTGAACCAGGGCGAAGTTTGCCTCGCCGGCGAGGTGTGGATGATCAACCGGCCCTCGAACGTGATGTTTGCGGAATATCGCCGCGATCCGGCGGAGACGCGGCGCATTTTCAGCGAGCGCGGCTGGACGACGGTGGTGGGTTTTCAAACGCGCAATCCGGTGCACCGCGCTCACGAGTATATTCAGAAATGCGCGATGGAGATCGTCGACGGACTTTTGCTGCATCCGCTGGTCGGCGAAACGAAAAAAGACGATATTCCGGCGGATTTGCGGATGGAAAGTTATCACGCGCTGTTGAAAAATTACTATCCGGTTAACCGCGTCTTGTTGAGCGTGTTTCCGGCGGCGATGCGTTACGCCGGGCCGCGCGAGGCGATTTTTCACGCCATGTGCCGCAAGAATTACGGCTGCACGCATTTCATCGTCGGCCGCGATCACGCCGGCGTCGGCAAATATTACGGCACCTATGACGCCCAACAAATTTTCACTCACTTCACCTCTCAAGAGTTGGGCATCACAACGTTGAATTTTGAAAATTCGTTTTTTTGCAAAAAATGCGGCGCGGTGGTGACGAGCAAAACCTGCCCGCACGACAGCTCGCATCAAGTCATGCTTTCGGGCACGCAAGTTCGCGAGATGCTTGGCCGCGGCGAGGCGCCGCCGCCGGAATTCAGCCGGCAAGAAGTTGTGGAGATTTTGATCAAGGGCTTGCGCAACGGTAATTCGTAAAGTTTAAAACGTAAAGCGTAAAACGTAAGAGTTAAATGTAGGCATTACGTTTTACGCATTACGCCTTATAAAAACTTAACATCCAAAGGAAATCATATCATGTCCAATACCTCCCGCGGGTGCACCATTTGGTTTACCGGCCTCTCCGGCGCCGGCAAGTCAACGATCACGGAGCATCTCGTCCCATTGTTAAAAGCGCGCGGCAGCAAGGTCGAAGTGCTTGACGGCGACATCGTGCGAACCAATTTGAGCAAAGGCCTGGGCTTTTCCAAAGAAGATCGTGATACCAACATCCGGCGCATCGGCTTTGTTTGCCATTTGCTGTCGCGCAATAGCGTGATTGCCATTGCCGCGGCGATTTCACCTTACAAGTCGATTCGCGATGAAAACCGGGCGCTCATCAAGGATTTCGTCGAAGTCTATGTGAAAGTTTCGCTCGAAACTTGCATTGAACGTGATGTCAAAGGCCTCTACAAGAAGGCGTTGGCCGGCGAGATCAAGGAATTTACCGGCGTCAGCGATCCGTATGAGCCGCCGGAAAATCCGGAAGTGATTTGCGAAACCGAAAAGGAAACGCCGCTCGAAAGCGCGCAAAAAATTGTCCGCAAGCTCGAAGAATTGGGATACCTAATTCCGCTGGCGCCGGCCGGCAGCGATGGCAAGTACGCCGCTTCGGAGCAGTTCACGGCCCTCGCCGCCTGAGCTACCTGTCGCTTGCAACGATTTAAAAAGCTGGAGAGTGCAGAGTTTGACGCGTATCAAAATGACGGCTCTGCACTCTTTTTATTTTGTTCCCGCCGATCTTTACCTTTTTTCCCCAACCGATTTTTACGAGGATTTTACATAAACTCGACAAGGTTGTGACACTGCATAAGCCTTAATGTTTGTATATTTACAGCGTAGTTTGCGCGTCCGGACGATGTTGCCCGGACGTTCGGGAAAGTCACTCACAACCACGTTTATACAGCTATGGCTAAAATGACTACCTTTCAACTGCGGGGCTCGCGGCCCGCGCGTCGACGCCCGCTCTTTACACATTGGGCGATTGTTTTGATCGCCGCCTTTCTGGTGAACCCGCCCGCAATTGCCGGAGATGATGAACGCGCGAAGAACGGCGAGTTTCATTATCAACCTTACAGCGAAACCGAGATCAAGGCGGCGGTGCAAAAACCGCTGACGTTGAATGATTGCATCCGCATCGCGCTGGCCCAGAACATCACCCTTCGCATCGCGCGCGGCGATCGTGACCGCGCTGCTGCGCTGCACGCCGGCAGTTACGGCAGATTTTTGCCGGTTTTCAGTCTGGATGGCAGGAAGAAAAATACCCTGGTCGAGGCCCCCGATTCGATTTCACAAATTGTGGATTCGCGTTTTGACAATGATGCTGCAATCATCGGAAGAGCCCAACTCTTTTTGCCGACCGGGGCTACGGTACAATTTTCCAGCGATTTTTTACGGAATGGCCAAATTCCGCTTTATCAGGAAGATCCGGGTTCGCTGGTTCCGACCACCAAGAAACATAACCGCGCTTACGTGATTAATTTCACCCAACCTTTGTTGCGCGATGCCGGCCCGACGGTTGCGCGCAGCGCCTTTCTCAGCACGGGCTACGATCAAGAGGCCGAAGAGAAAAATTTATTCAACGAAAAATTACAGACGGTTTTTGCAGTTAAGGGCGCGTATTATACCGCTCTGCAACAGCGGGAATTGATCAAGGTGAATCAAACGGCGTTGATTCGGGATTCGTTGTTGGTCGAGGCCTCGAAGGCGTTGATTATCGCCAAGCAGGCCACCCGGCGTGACGTGCTCAGCGCGGAAATCCGTTTTGCGGATGACAGGGCCTCTCTGATCGCGAGCCGAAGTGATTATGAATCAGCGCTTGACAGACTGAAGGATGCAATCGGCCTGCCGATTGACATGCCGATTGCGCTGGATTCGACCGGATTGGGTTACACGCCGGTGGCGCTTGACGAACAAGCGCTGATTCGCCAGACCTTGATGATGAATCCGCTGATTCACTCGGCGGAATTTGCGATTAGCCAGAGCCGGCTGCAGAAAAGCGTTGCGAAAAATGCTCTGTGGCCGCGGTTCGATCTGGTCGCGTCGTACTCGTCAAATTCGGAAAAGGACTTGATCAGCAACAGCGATTTGGGCCGTACCGGCGGCTGGCAGGCGAGTTTGAATTTAAGCTATTCTTTTTTGAGCCGGGATGCGGCGGCGAAAGCGGAAGAGGCCGAGATCGCGCTGAAGCAGCAACAGGATCGTTTGCTCGATTTGCAGCGCAAAATCATGCTCGATGTTCGCGACATCGTTCGCGGGGTGTATAGCGCCGCCGCAGAAATCGAGGCTATTCAAGCCGCCATCAAGGTGGCGGAAGAAAAACTGGAGTTTGCAACGGCCATGTTCAATCTTGGCCGCGCCTCGAACTTTGACATTACGGAGTCGCAGGAATTTCTGCTCAAGGCCCAGAATCAATACCTGCGCAAAGTCGTCGATTATCAAACCCAACTGGCCTTGTTGGAAAGCTTAATCGGCAAGCCGATCGCGGAATAAGTCAAGACCAGTTTCATGTGAATCCATTGCAGGTGAATTTATGAAAGCATCCCAAAATTTGTCAAGCGGCATCAAGCATTATTTCTCCGCGCCGGACCGGCGCAAAACGATGATTTGGGCCGGATTGGGCGCCGTTGTGCTTCTTTCCCTCGGCGGTTCCTTGCTGGCGCCGGATTCGGAGGACATGGCGATTCCGACCATGAAAGTCAAGAAAGGCCCGATCACCATCAAAATCAGCACCAGCGGCGAATTGCGCGCGCAGGATCAGGTGGTGATCAGCGCCGTCACCGACAAACAGATTTTATGGTTGAGGCCGGAAGGCTCCTGGGTTGAGGAAAACGATACTTTGATCGTCTTCGAATCGGAGAAATACATTCTTTCCCGCGGCGAGGCCGAATCCGGCGTGATGATGGCCAAGGCCGATTTGGTGCGGGCTGAAAGCGACATCGAAGCCATGCAAGCCAAGGAAGAAGCGGCGAAGAGGAATCTCGAAACGCTGCCGGATCTCGTGCAAAAGGGTTTTATTCAGCAAAGTGAATATGAAGAAGCGGAATTGACTTATCTGGAGCTGAAATCGAAAGTCCGATCGCTGCGCGCCTCTCTTCAGGCGTCCGAGGCCAACGTGGCGCGCGCCGAACGCGGTCTTGAGCAGCAGGAAAGGAAATTGCGTCAGGGTGTAGTGCTCGCGCCGCGCCCCGGCTTGGTGGTTTACGCCATGACCGGCGATATCGAAAACCAGAAAAAAATTGCTCTCGGTATGATTCCGTTTGAAGGCCAGGATCTGATGTATCTGCCGGATATTTCGTCGATGATGATCGATACCGAGATCGGCGAAGTGGATCTGGCGAAAGTGAAGAAGGAAATGCCGGTGGAAATTCGCCTGGATGCCTACCCGGATGTGGTGTTCAAAGGCGAGGTGACTTACATTGCGGATCTGGCCAGGCGTAAAATCAGCCGCATTACCGGCCGACCGACCGGCGCCAAGGTTTTTGACGTCACCGTCAGGGTGCTCGATCAGGATCGCCGTCTCAAGCCGGGATTGACGTCAACCTTGGATATTATCGTCGACCGTTATGGTGATGTGCTTTCCATCCCTCTCGAGGCCATTTTTCTTGATGATCAGGATCAGACGATCACTTTCGTCAAGAACGGCGGCGAAATTGAGATTCGCCGCGTCACGATTGTTGAAAGCAACGACCGCGCTGCCGTGGTGAAAGACGGTTTGCGGGAGAGTGAAGAGGTTTTGCTCGGCCGTCCGGCCTCGATTTGATAAGGAGATAATGATGCTTGTCGAAGTGAAAGATCTAAAACGTGAATATGTGATGGGCGAAACCGTGGTGCAAGCCTTGCGCGGCGTTACCTTCAATGTCAAAGATGGGGAATTTGTGGCGATTATGGGCCCCTCCGGTTCGGGCAAATCCACGCTCATGCATTTGCTGGGCTGTCTCGACCGGCCGACTTCCGGGAAGTATTCGCTTGCCGGCACCCCGGTTGAAAAACTTGCTGATGTGGAATTGTCGCGCTTGCGCAACCGCAAAGTTGGTTTCGTTTTTCAGTCGTTCAATCTGATTTCTCAGCTTACGGTTTTGGAAAATGTCGAAGTGCCGTTGATTTATATGGGCATCGAACGCTCAAAACGGCATGAAATGAGTTTGGAAGTTTTGCAGGCGGTCGGGCTGGGCCACCGCGCCAATCATCGTCCCAACGAGCTTTCCGGCGGCGAGAATCAGCGAGTGGCAATTGCGCGGGCGTTGGTGACCAACCCGCAGATTATTTTTGCCGACGAGCCGACCGGCAATCTCGATACCAAAACCGGGCATGAAATCATGGAAATCCTGCGCGATTTGAACGAGCGCGGCACCACCATCGTTCTCGTCACGCACGAAATGAATAAGGCCAAATGGGCGCGCCGTCTTATTCACATGCAGGACGGGAAAATTTTGCGCGAGCTTGCCGCCGGGGAAATTCAACAACTGGTGGATTTGTTTGAAGAGTTGCCGCGAGCTTGAAATAACTTACATTCTCTTCCTCTCAGCATTATTTTTTTAAATCAATGATTATTCACCCGTCAATAGACGTTCGAGCGGTGCAAGAAATTTAAATTGTCTGGGCTAGAGATTTAAATTTTCACTTGTTCACCCGCACTTCCCGGTCTTTGCTCCTATATATAGTTATCATTTTCTTCGAGATGTTGGCTCATGATCGTGAGTTTCAGCAGGAATCAAGACCAGGGTGTCGGTGCTCGAACAGGCTTACTTTTCTAGGTTAACACCATGCAATTCTCGGAAAGCTTACGCATCGGCATCAAAAGCATTTTGGTTCACAAGCTGCGGTCGTTTTTGACGACGCTGGGCGTTATTTTCGGCGTGGCGGCCGTCATCTCGATGCTGTCGATCGGCGAAGGCGCCAAGCGCGAGGCCGTCGAGCAGATCAAGCTGTTGGGAACCAACAACATCCGCGTCAACCAGTTGAAACTGACCGGCGAGCAGGCCGAAGAGGCGGAGAAGAAACTCTCCAAAGGCTTGACCTATCACGACGGTCAATTGATTCGCGCGAATCTGCCTAACGTCAGGGGCATCGCGCCGGTCCGGTTTGTCGAAGCCGCCATTCTGCTGGGCAACAAAGAATCCACCGGCCGCATCGTCGGCACGGATGAAGCGTACGAATGGGTGACTAATTTTCATCCCAGCGAAGGCCGCTTCATTTGCGCGCTGGACGTGGCCGAAGCCAAACGGGTCTGTGTCATCGGCGCGGAAATTCGCGAAGAGCTTTTTGGTTATCGCAATCCCGTCGGCCGCCGGATTAAAATCGGCGACACCTGGTTCATCGTGGTCGGCGTGATGGAATCCAAGACGGTTAAGGAGGGCAAAGCTTCGGTGATCAAGCTCCGCAATATCAACAAAGATGTGTATATTCCAATTACCACTGCGCTGAAGCGTTACACCGACGAAGATCGCCCGAATGCCGTTGAGGAAATTGCGATTCAGGTTCATAAAGAAGACCAAGTCGTGCCGACCGCCGAGGTGGTCAAGCGCCTGTTGACACGCACCCACAACGGCGTGACGGATTACGAGATCATCATTCCGGCCGAGTTGCTGGCGCAAAGCCAGAAAACCCAGCGGGTGTTCAATATTGTTATGGGGTCGATTGCCGCGATTTCGCTGCTGGTCGGCGGCATCGGCATCATGAACATCATGTTGGCCAGCGTCACCGAGCGCACCAAAGAGATCGGCACCCGAAGGGCGCTGGGAGCAACCGAGAACGACATTCTCGGCCAGTTTCTCAACGAGACGATTTTAATCAGCGCCACCGGCGGCGTGATTGGAATTTTACTCGGCGTCATCATGGCAAAGGCGATCAACCTTTTTGCCGGCTGGGACACGGTGATTTCGCTGTACAGCGTGGTGATCTCCTTCGGCATTTCAGCTTTGGTAGGAATTGTTTTTGGCATATATCCAGCGCAACAAGCGGCCAAGATGGATCCGATTGCAGCGCTACGCTTTGAATAGTTATACTCGTTAAGGTTTTTTTGCAGTGTCAGGTGATGTAACTCAACATTTATGTTGAGAAGGAACAATGGGTGCAACAAAAATGTTGCATTACAATACTTAGCCTTAACGAGCGTACAAAACATTTTACTACAGGGATTGTGGGTGACCGCGTTTTTTGAACCGGTCATGAGAAATCTTCGGAAAAAGGATTTTTCGTGGCCGGTTTTCTTTTTTAGGAATATTTGTGTAAATAAAAAAAGCTTGACTTCTGTGGAGAGATTTAATATCTTTAAAGCGTTGTAATTTTTCTCAGCGTGCGAGACCCTCCCCCGCTTGATGTGAAGTTTGGGTTGGTGCTGGGCTGTAGGCATAAGGGGTATTCGGTACCACGCTTAATTTCTCCATTGATCATCACTGCTTTAAATTTCAACAAAAGAAGCCAAGCCCAAAAATAGAAACCGGTAAGCCGCATCTTTTGATTCGGCCATTTGTTTTTTATTGGATGATTGGAGGGGAAGCTATTTTTAGAAATTATTTCCGCAACGGATGATAATTGGCAGATGGGCCAGAGCAAAACGCCGCGAGCCGAGGGTTCCCGTCGCTAAGTGAAACGATATTTTTCGGAGGTTTTGCCGTATGTCCTCGCTGCGCATACTCATGTACTGCAATGACAGTCGAGGATTGGGACAGACGACGCGCACGCTTAACATCGCGGCTTCCCTCTCCAAAGCACTGGAAGATGCTTCGATTCTGGTGTTGACCGACTTATCCACCGTTGGGCGTTTTCGCCTGGCCGAGCATGTGGATTATGTTCATCTTCCGGTTCTTGAAACGAACGGCCATGCCGGCTTTTCGTTTGGCGGTTTGAATATTGACTACGAGAATAAGCTGCGCATTCGCCGCAAGATCGCCCACAGCGCCATCAAAACGTTTCGTCCGGAGCTTGTTATCCTCGATGAAAGCCTGCTCAATCATCCTGATGAAATGCTGCGCATCGTCGATTACGTTCGCGATGAGGCGCCGGCGGCCAAAATTGTTTGGAGCTTGTCGGACACCCTGGGCGCGCCGGAGGTGGTCAAGCGGCAATGGACGCGAAACGGCGTTTACGAGGTGTTCGAGCGCTTTGCCGACGAGATTTTTGTTTTTGGCGCGGCGCAGATTTTCAACGTCGCCGAAAGCTACCAGATGCCCGCCCCAATTGCGCGCAAGATTTTTTATACAGGCTATCTGGCTCATCTCGGCATGCCTTCGCGCCGGGTTTGTGAAAATCTGGCCAAGCTCAACCGTAATTTACCCTTCGTCTTGTTGAGCGCCGGCGGCAGCTCGGGCGACCGCAGCATGATCGATGTATATTTGCGCGTTTTGGAAAAATCCGCAGACCGCTTGGCCGTGCAAAGCTTGATTATCGCCGGGCCGGCCATTGGCTCTGAAGAAAAACGCCATCTCGCCCTGCGCGCGAAAAAATTACCGCATGTGGCTTTTCAGCGTTTCGGCAAGCATACACTGCAATACGTCCGCTATGCGGACCTCGTGCTTTATTCCGGTGACTACAATTTGACCGGCGAGATTCTGGCGCACCGCAAAGCCGCGCTGGCGGTTCCGAATGCCAAAGAACAGCCTGCCAGTTTTTGCCGGGCGCGACTGTTGGACGATCTTGGTCTGATCAAGCTTGTGCCGCCGGAAGATTATCACCCAGTGCTGCTGAGCGAAGAAATTGGCAAGACGCTTTTCAATAGCCCGCGCCTGGTTCAGAAGGCGCGATACGAAAACATTCCGCTGGACGGCTTGACGAAAATCGCCGGTCGCATTCAGCAGCTTTGCGGCTTGGCGCCGCCGGCCAAACTCAAAGTCGCCTCATAGGCAAATGAGGCGGCCAAGTTCAAGAAAATTATCTTTTGCCAAATCAGGCGCATGACTACGGACGGTTATACAAGATTCCATTGCAGTTTTCTTGATGCGTCGTGTCGTTCATCTTTGCACGTGAGCACTTATGGCGCGCGGTTCAGTCATCCGGGTTTTGATTTATTCTCAGGACGGCTTCGGCTTGGGACATCTGCGACGCAATCTCAACATCTGTCTGCAGATCAAGAAGCGCCGTCCTCAGGCTTCGTGTCTCATCATTGCAGACTCGCCGGCGGCCCCCTTCTTTAAACTGCCGTCCAACTGTGATTTCATCAAAATCCCGACTATCGTGAAGGTTGACACGGGCATTTGGAGGCCTGATCGCCTCCCAATGAATTACCGGGAATTGCTGGCCATCCGCTCGGAAATCATTCAAAACGTGGCGTTGAGCTTTCGTCCGGATGTTTTTCTCGTCGATCACATGCCGCACGGCGCGCTCGGTGAATTGGCGAGGCCGTTGCAATTGATCAAGCGCTATTGCCCCTACACAAAAATTATTTTGGGATTGCGCGACATTCTGGGCGCGCCGGAGGTGATCAGCAAACAGTGGGCGAACGAAGGCGCTTTTGAAGCCACGGAAGTTTATTATGACGCCATTTGTGCTTATGGCTGCGCCGATGTCTTCGATCTAACCGCCGAGTATGAATTTCCGGCGGCGGTCGCGGCCAAGACCAGATATTGCGGTTATGTCTGCCGCGAAGGCGACCACGCCGCCGCGAACGGCAGCGCGTTGTCGCGTTTTTTTGACAAAGAAAGCGCGCCGTTTATTTTAGTGACCGGCGGCGGCGGCAGCGACGCCAGCTATTTTATGGACAAGTTTATTGACGCGGCCCGTATTTTGTCTTCGCAGATGAGTTTCAATGCCATGATTTCAACCGGGCCTTTTATGCACAAACGGCAGTATAAGCTTCTGCTTCAAAAAACCAAAGGCTCGCCGGTGGTGGTCACCCGTTTGGGCCAGGACAGCATTCGCTTTCTCAAACGCGCCGATTTGGTCATTTCCATGGCCGGATACAACACCATTTCCGAGATCATGCACTTTCGCAAGAAGGCGATCATCATCCCGCGCCCCGGGCCCAGCGCCGAACAAACCATGCGCACCCGCATCATGTCCGAGCGCGGCTTATTCAGCGCCGTCCATCCGCACGATTTGACCGCCGAAACGTTTGCGGAATTCATTGCGCACAAACTGGCAAGCCCCGACGGCATGAACGAAGCCGGCATTCCCGATTTAAAGGGCGCTTCGAATACGGCCGAGCGGCTGCTGGCGCTGATTTGAGCGGCCATTCTCACGGTTTTTTTGAAAATAACTACCTCACTGTCATTTTTATGGAGAAAAGCAACATGGACAAGATCATTGGTTTCAACGACCTCAAGGTCGGACAAAGGGTGAAGGTGAAAGGGAAGCCGGGTGAGTCCGGTACTTTTTCGGCGTTGGAGATCAGTGTAAAAGCTCCGGCGGAATATTCGGAAATCGAAGGTTTGATCCAGAGTTTTGATGCGCAGAAAAACGCGCTCCGGATTATGAATCGCGATCTCATGCTGTCCGGCAGCGTCGAAGTTAAAACCCTGCAGTCGAATGCCTCCGGCTTGCAGGCGCTCAAGGTTGGCGACATGATCAAACTCAAAGGCAAATATTCGGAAGCGCAAGGCTTCGTGCCGGAGAAAATAAAAGTGAAGCAAAGCTTTGGTTTCAACGTCGAAGAGTTGCAAGGCGATATCAATAAAATCGATTACGAGAACAAGACGCTGCAAGTGAACGGCTTCGCCGTGGCGGCCAACGCCAAGACCACGATCGAAGGATTTTGAGCGAAGGCAGATTTCATGACGACAAACCACGAGAACGTCATCGGCTTTATTCTGAAAGGCTATCCTCGTCTCTCGGAAACGTTCATCGTCAATGAAATTTTGCTGCTGGAAGAGCTCGGTTACAAACTGCACATTTTCGCCTTGCGCAACCCGGGTGAATCCAAGGTGCACGAGAGTGTGAGACGGGTGCGGGCGAACGTGATGTACATTCCGGATTACTTTTGGAGATTTTTTTTCTCCTTTATAGACGCCAACCTGCGCTTGTGGCTGCGGCGTCCGAGGTTGTACGGGCCGGCGTTTCGCTTCGCGCTTAGCCGCAGTTTGCGCCAACGCAGCTCTTCCACGATCAAACGGTTTGCGCAGGCCGCTTATTTGGTGCAAAGATGTCTTGCTGAAACGCGAGTGGCGCACTTTCATGCGCATTTCAGCCATGGTCCCACCACGGTGGCTTACTTTGCCGCTTGGCTGACCGGCATGCGTTATAGCTTTAGCGCGCACGCCAAAGACATTTACCTGCAAGAGCACGGCATGCTGCGCGAGAAAATCCGCCGCGCCCAATTCGCCGTCACCTGCACGGAATTCAATCGTCGTCACCTTTTGCATGTGGCCGGCGATGATGCACCGGTCTACCGGGTTTATCACGGCAATAATTTGCAATTGTTTAAGCCCACACCGGCAGCGCTGCAAAATGATTCGCCGCCGGTTATTCTCTCGGTCGGCCGGTTCGTCCCTAAAAAGGGATTTCCAGTGCTCGTGCGCGCGCTGCATCAAGTGCGGCAACAAGGCTTGCGCTTCCGTTGTTATATCATCGGCGGCGGGCCAATGCAAAACGAGCTCGAGAAACTGGCGACGGCGTTGGAATTGCGCGACTGCGTTGAGTTCCGTGGCCAAATGTCGCAAACCGAATTGCTGGCTTATTATCGTCAAGCCAGCCTCTTTGCTCTGGCTTGTGAGGTGCAAAACGATGGAGATCGCGACGGCATCCCCAACGTTTTAGTTGAGGCCATGGCCATGGGACTTCCGGTTGTTTCGACTTCGATTTCCGGCATTCCGGAATTAATCGAGTCCGGCGTCAATGGATTATTGGTGCCGGAAAAGGACGCCGGGGCATTGGCTGAAGGAATAGAAAGTTTGCTCCGCCAGCCTGAGATGGCGCGGCGTCTGGGGCTTGCCGGACGCGCCAAAGTCGAGCGCGATTTTGACGCGAAACGCAATGTGGAGAAAATTGGCGAGCTTCTACGCGGGGCGTGCGCCGGCAGGGAAAATTTATCCGGCGGGCGGCTGCGCGTCGAAAAGAATTCGCCGATTCCTGCTATGTAAGTTTAATTTGGTGAACATTATCTAAGGACGAATATCATGTCAACTTTGACTACCACACCTGTGAGCCATGATAAGCTTTTCACGCTGGACATTGCGCTTGATCCTCAAGAAATGCGCCCGATTCTTGCTGGGCTGGCGAATCAGTATTTGGGCGAAACCCTTGACGTCCGCCACGTCGACATCGAAGTGATTCGCCGGCGCAGCCAGCGTTGCGTCATCCGCTATCGTGTCAATGCTTTTGATACCCAAAAGCGGCAACGCCGCGATTGGGGAGTGATCGGCAAAGTTTATAAATCTCATCGCGGTGAGAGCGTTTTCGAGATGATGCAGGAGCTTTGGGAAAAAGGCTTTTCCCGCGACGTCGGCGATCATATCAGTATCCCCGAGCCGATTGAATTTTCTTCATCCCTCAGCACGCTTTTTCAGGAAGAAGTGCCGGGCCTGCCGATTAAGACGGTCATCAAGCGGTCTCCGAAGCCGATTTATTTGCGGCAGTTGGCGCGCACCCTGGCCAAATTGCACCAGTGTCCGATCGTTCCCAGCAACCAATTGACGATCAAAGAGCATCTGCTGCATTGCCATCCCCGGCATGCGTTTCTGGCGCTGGCCTGCCCGGAGCTGGAACCTCAAATTGATTACATCGTCGAAACCGCTGAAAGAATCGAAGCCGATTTAAATGGCATCAAGCTGACGCCGCTTCACGGCGACTTTCATTTGGGCCAGGTTCATCTGGAGAACGGCTCGGCGTGGCTTATTGATTTTGACGCGCTCGGTTATGGCGATCCGGCTTCCGACGTGGGAAACGTCCTGGTTTTTCTAAAAGGCAAGGCCAGAAAAATTCCCAATATCTCCGATCTTATTGCCGCCTTTCTCGATGAGTACTTTTCCATTATGGAGCGCGAGATTGCCGGGCGAATTCCGCTTTACGAAGCGTTGACGCATTTGCGCCGCGCCTGCAAATGTTTGCGGTTGCAGGAAGCGAGATGGCAAGGCCGGGCAAAACGCATGGTTGAGCGGGGCGTTGCCTGTCTTGAAGAGATGGGGAAAACTGATTGGCAAGCCCGCAGCCAGCCTTACGCGTTGGCGGAAGACGAAGAGTGGGATGAAGTCGAATATGAGTGATCGCAAGCTCCCCGGCTTGGCGCTCGCTTTAAATCACGAGACCATGCGGGCGCAGCTAGCCGCTGTGCGGGAAGGCGAGGATTTTTCCCGCGTTCGGCATCGGGTTTTGAAACATACGCCCGGCAAGCGTTGCGTCATCGAATATGTGCTCGATGCCAACGGCGAGCCGCACGGCTCGCAGCGGCTCATCGGCAAGATCTATCGCAAAGAGCGCGGCGAAGTTATTTTTGAAAATTTGCGGCAGCTCTGGCAAGCCGGCGGCGCCGGCATGTCTTTTGGCATGCCGGAACCTTTGGCGTATTTGCCGGACATGCGAATGGTTTTGCAAAGGGTCGTGCCCGGACGACAGCTTTTAGACTTTTCCGAAAACGACGATTTGTCCACAGCCGTTCGTTACGTCGCCGAGAATTTGGCGGCGCTGCACGGCTTGGCGGTTTCCGCCGGTGAAAAGAAAAGCTTGGACGATCATATTCGGAAATATTGCCATCCCGGTCCGCAGGCGCTGATCGAAGCCTGCCCGCAAGCGGCGCCGCTCGTTGAAAACATTCTCGCCGGCATGGCGCAGGAGACGAGCTTGAACGGCGCGCCGATTTGCCCGGTGCACGGCGATCTTAATTTGGCGCAAATTTTTATCGCCGGCGACCGCGCTTTTTTTATCGATCTCGATGGTTTTTGTTTTTCGCATGCGGCGCTGGATGCCGGTAATTTCTTGATTACGTTGCAAGTGCATTTCGGCGGCAAAAGCGACGAGCTGCGGCGGATATTTCTCGAAGGCTATCTGTCGCGCCGGCCGCCGCAGACGTTGGCCGGGCTGCGCGCTTATCAGGCGTTGGCTTATTTGCGCCGCGCCGTGATTTGCTTTCGCCAGCAAGCCGAGGCGGATTGGCGGAAGCAAGCCCGGCGGCTCCTTGAAGCCGGTTGTGAAATTTTAATCAAATAAATGGCACAATGATTAAATTTGTCGATGACCTCTCCCAATTACACCAGCTTGGCAAAAAGAAGGATAAAGACAAGGATAAGGAAAAACTCGATCTCCAAGCCTTGCTCAAGACCTACAAAGTCTTCGGGCGCCATTATAAAAAATACGCCAAAGTATTGGCGGTGGCTTACGCCAGCTTGTTCATCACCATCGGCGTCGCAGTTTTGCAGCCGTGGCCGCTCAAGCTGGTTTTGGATCATCTTATCCTCAAAGAGCCGTTGCCGGAAACCGTGGCTTTTTTGAATCCGCTGTTTGTTGAAAGCCCCAAACTGCTTCTGTTTTTGCTGGCGCTTGCCATTGTCCTCATCGCCCTCGCCGAAGCGATCTTTTCCTACGTCAACAAATTTTGGATTTCCAGCACCGGCGACCGGATCATCGCCGACATCCGCGAGCGGGTTTTTTCGCATCTCCAGAGGCTGTCCTTGTCGTTTCACGAAACGACGCGAACCGGCGACGTGGTGATGCTGCTCAATTCGGACACCAAGGCGATGAAGGGGATTCTGATCGATTTTCCGCAGGATTTTACCCAGCGAGTGGTGACGTTCGTGACCTACGTCGCCTTCATGTTGGTGTTGGATTGGCGATTGAGCTTGGCCGCGATTCTGGGGCTGCCGGTGATGTATTTTTTCACCAAATTTTTTGGCGGTGGCCTGAAAAAAGCCGCGAGAAAACAGCGCAAGCAAGCCGGTGACGTCACCTCGATTTTGGCTGAAAATATCAAATCGATGGCGCTGGTGCAGGCCTACGGCCGCGAAGAATCGGAATCGGCCCGCTTTCGGATTGAAAATCGGGAAAAATTGGAAACCGGCCTGCGGTCGCTGCGGCTGAGTCGCGCGTACAGCCGGCTGACGGATTTTGTCGTGACCTTGAGCACGGCCGGTGTGCTTTATTGGGGCGGCCGCCATGTTCTCGGCGGCGATATTCTGCCCGGAACTTTGGTTTTGTTCGTCGCTTACACCCGGGAAATTTTTGGCGCGTTTGAAAAACTCAACGGCCTTTTGGTCGGCTTGGCCAGCTCGCAAGTCTCCGCTGATCGCTTGATCGATCTGGTCGAGAATGACATGGTGGTCCATGATGATCCTCAGGCGATTCCGGCGGCGAACATTAAAGGCCGCCTCGAGTTTAAAAATGTCAGCTTTGCCTACAAGCGCGGCAAGGAGGTTTTGAAGAATTTGAGCTTCGCCGTTGAGCCTGGTGAAACGGTGGCTTTGGTCGGCCACAGCGGCGCCGGCAAATCCACGCTCATCAGTTTATTGTTGCGTTTCTACGACCCGCAACAGGGGCAAATTCTTCTCGATGGCCGGGAGCTTCGCGCGTTTACCCTGAAATCGCTGCGCGAGCAAATGACCATCGTCTTGCAGGACGCCGTTTTATTTTGCCAAAACGTTCGCGAGAATATTGCCTTCGGCAAAAGCGGCGCAACGGAGCAAGAAATCGTCGAGGCGGCGAAACAGGCCGAGGCCCACGATTTCATCATGGAGATGCCGGAGGGTTACGACACCACCATTTACGAAGGCGGCAATAATTTGTCCGGCGGCCAGAAGCAGCGGATCAACATCGCCCGCGCCATCATTCGCAACACCCCGATCGTGATTATGGACGAGCCGGTTACCGGTTTGGACGCCCGGGCAGAAGCCAAAGTGAATGCGGCGATCCACCGGCTCACCCGCGGCAAGACCACGTTCATTATCGCGCATAAATTTTCCACCATCGCCGGCGCCGATAAAATTCTGCTCCTGGAAGAAGGGCAAATCGCCCGGCTAGGCTCGCACGAGGAGTTGCTGAAAACCAGCCCGCATTATTGCGAGCTTTACGAGCTGCAGTTCGGCCGGCAAGTAAAATCCGCGCTGCCTGAGAACGCTGCGGATGGAAACAACGGAAAAATTGAAACAGAGAAAATCGTTTTGAATCCGGCATAAGACAAAACGGAATTATTCGAACGCACGATGAGCAAGAAGGATAAAAAACAATCGGCTGATTCAACGGATCAGGAAAAAGTCAGTTATAAGACAATGTTCCGGATCTACAAAGTATTCGGACGGCATTACCGCCAGCATTGGAAACTGGGGCTCCTGGCTTACACCGGTTTGCTCCTGACGATCTTGATCTCTCTGCTCACGCCCTGGCCGTTGAAACTCATTCTGGACAACGTGATTTTGAATAACCCGCTGCCGGAAAGTTTTTCTTTTTTGACGCGATGGTCCGGCGGCGAGGCGCAGACGTTGCTGCTGGCGCTGGCGCTGGCTTACGTTTTCCTGCGAGTGGCGGATGGCTTTGTTTCGTACATGCATAAAATCGGGCTGATGACGATCGGCTCGATCATGGACGCCGACATTACCGAGCGTATCTTCGCCCACTTGCAGCGGCTGTCCTTGTCTTTTCACCAATCGGCGCGCTCCGGCGATCTGCTCTACCGGGTCACCAGCGACATCGGCAAGATCAACACCATTCTCATCGATCTGCCGCAGAACTCGGTTTATCGCCTGGTCACCATTTTCTCGCACGTTGGGTTGATGTTGGTTTTGGAATGGCGTTTGGCCGTGCTCGCTTTCAGCGTAATTCCGGTGCTGTATTATTATCACCGGCGCATCGGCAGCGGCTTGCAGGCGGCAAGCGAGAAAAAGCGCAAGAAAGAAAGCAAGGTTACTTCGATCATCATGGAAAACGTCACGGCCATGGCGCTGGTGCAGGCTTATGGCCGCGAAGACTGGCAGCAGGCGCGTTTTGCCGCGGAGAATCGCGCAAGCGTCGAATACGGCATCAAAGCGATGCGGCTTTCCAAGCTGTTCAAGCGTATTAATGATATTTTAGTCGCCATTGGCGGCGGTATGATCGTCTACTTTGGCGGCAGCTTGGCGCTGAATGGGGCGATTTTGCCCGGCACACTCGTCCTGTTTGTTTCCTACTTGAAAAATCTGTACGGCCCGATTGAAAAATTCGCCGACGAAATGCTCGGGGTGGCGCAGGCGCAAGTTTCCGGCCGGCGCGTTTTGGAATTGGTCGAATGCGACATGGTGATGCAGGACGCGCCGAACGCGATTCCAGCACCGTTCTTCAAAGGCCGCCTCGAATTTCGCCAGGTCGGTTTCGGTTATCATCAGGATGCCGAGGCTACGCCCGTCTGGGTTTTGAAAAACCTTGGCTTCGTGGTCGAACCCGGAGAAACCGTTGCGCTCGTCGGCCACAGCGGCGCCGGCAAATCGACGCTGGTCAGTTTGCTCATGCGATTTTACGATCCGCAGAAAGGGCAAATTCTGATCGACGGCCGGGATCTGCGCGAGTTCACGCTCAAATCGTTTCGCAGCCGGGTGACGATTCTCCTGCAAGAAGCCCGGCTGTTCAACAAAACCGTCCGTGAGAACATCGGCTTCGGCAAAATCGACGCGACCGAGGAGGAGATCATCCAGGCGGCGAAGCTGGCGCAGGCGCACGAATTCATCATGCAGATGCCGCAAGGCTATGACACCATGATCGACGAGGGCGGCGACAATCTTTCCGGCGGACAAAAACAACGCCTCAACATTGCGCGCGCCATCATTCGCAACACGCCGATTTTGATTCTGGACGAGCCGGCCACGGCTCTGGATGCCAGAACTGAAGCGAAGATTCATCAGGCGCTGGACGAATTAACCAAAGGCAAAACCACGTTCATCATTGCGCATAAGTTTTCAACCATCAGCGGCGCCGACAAAATTCTGGCGCTGGAGCATGGCCGGCTCGCCGGCTTCGGCAAACACGACGAGCTTTTGGAGACCTGCCGGCCTTATCGCGAGCTGTATGAATTGCAGCTCGGCCGGACGCCGGAGTATGCTGCCGGCTCTGACGAAGCAAGCGGTGACATTGGCAAATTGGTTGGCGCGACGCTGGAGTTAGGCGAAGCCGGGATGGCGCCGGCAAGCTCATAAGTTTTCAAACACGTTAAGAACTGGAGCCCTGTCCGACGGGACAGGATAAATTTTTATTCTAAGTTTGTGCGTTAGTTTTTAATGCCCAGGCTGGCGAACGTCATGCAGGATTCTGAATTTCCCCAATTGCGCGAGATCAATCAGCCCGAGAAACTGGCGCAGATGCTCCGGCGATATCTCGAACCGGCGCTGGCCGGCAACGACGTGCACGTGCAAAGCTGCACGATCGACCAGGTGCACTACAAACCCGGCGGCGATTGCCGGATTTTGTTGGCCGCCACTATTTGCCGCCGGAACGGCGAGGCCGCCGCGCCACAAATTTTTTTCGGCAAGCTTTTTCGTTCACAGCACGGCAAGGAAATCTTCGATTCTTATGATCAGACAAAACTGACGCCGCCGCAGTTCGGCCCGGCCATGCTGTATATTCCGGATTGGGAGATGGTGCTGTGGGCCTATCCCAATGATCCTAATTTGCCGGGCTTGGCCACGATGGTTGATGCCGATAAAATTCTGGCGCTGGCGCAAGCAGCGCCGGAAAAATTCGGCCTGAAACATCCGCCCGCCGCTGTCAATGCCGAGATGACAAAATACGTACCTGGCATGCGTTGCGGCTATATTTATTCCATGCGCGCGGGCGCTGCGAACAATCCGCCCTACGCCGTTTACGGCAAGGCCTATCGCGGCAACGAGGGGCAAAAGGCTTTTACGCTGATGAAACAAATTTGGGAAAGCGAGGCCTCGCAGCGCGGCGATTTTCTTCTGCCGCAGCCGTATAGCTATGATGCGGAACGGCAAATTCTCTGGCAAGAAGCGCTTCCCGGCCAGCCGTTTGCCAAGCTGGCCGAAAATCTCCCGAATTTGCCCGAAGCGGCAAGCGAGATCGGCAGCCGGTTGGCTGCGTTTCACGGCACGCAGTTGCAACTGCCGCTGGAAATGACGTTCGAATTTCAGATTGAAGAAGTGCGCCGGGCCGTGGCCGCGATCAAGCGGACTTTTCCCGATCATGCCCGCGCGTGCACGGCGGTTGGCGAAAAACTTTTGACGGCGGCGGCCAGACTCGGCCCCGGCCCGGTGACGCCGGTTCACGCGTCGTTTAAATTCAGCCACATTTTTGCCACGGCACAAGGGATGGCTTTCATCGATTTTGACGGCGCCAACCTGGGCGATCCCGGCTATGATCTCGGCCGTTTTTTGGCGCATCTTTACAAAATGCAAGCCGGCGCCAAGATTGATGCGGAATTGGCCGCGCAGACCGCGGCGAATTTTTGCATCTCCTATAATCGCGCTGCCGCGTCGCCGGTGCCGCAAGAACGCATCGATTGGTTTGCCGCCAGCCATTTGATCGGCAGCCAGGCCTACAAGGCGGTCAAGCGGATGAATGCGGATTTGGTGAGCAATCTTTTGAATATCGCCGACCAGCTTTGCTCGCCGTAGCAGGCTTTAGAGGCGTTGGCTTGGTGGTGAAGATAGTGTTTAAAAAATTAACTGATCTCCATATTCTAAACATCCTGCGCCTGAAGGCGCTACGACGAAACTATGACCCGTATCGCTCCAATATCCGACGACCCGCAGTTTCCACAACTGCCGGTGGTCACGAATAAAGCGGCCATGCAAGACATTTTTCAGCGCCAACTTCCGGGTTTTGCCGAAGGCCGGTTGGAGATCGAGCGGCTGAAACTCAAGCGCTTTACCTACACGCCCGGCAATGAATGCCGCCTTTGTTATTCGCTGCGCGTTAAAGATCTCGATACCGGCGGCGAAGATGAACAAATTTTTTTTGCGCTGGTGGAGCCAAACGGCGTCACGGAAGCCAAATACATGCAGGCGCAACGCGAGACGTACGTTGGCGCGAATTTCGGCCCGGCGGTTCATTGTCTGCCGCAGTTGAACATGATCTTGTGGCGATTTCCCAATGACCCCAAGCTCAAGCAACTGCACACGTTGGTGGATCGCGGCGCTCTGGCTGAGCTGCTCCAAAAATATTGGCAGTGCTTTGGCTTGCCGCCGGCGGCCGGACTTGCCGGCGTGACGACGACGCTGATCAAATACGTTCCGGAGTTGCGCTGCACGCTGCGCCACCAACTCGCTCTTGATCCTGCCGGCGATCTGGTGGTTTACAGCAAAACCTTCGGCCACCGGGCCAACAGCGAGTTGGTTTTCAAAATCATGCAGGCCTTGTGGAAGGCGCCGGTTTTTCAATCCGGCGAGGTCACGATTCCGGAACCGCTGTTTTTTGTGGATGAGATGAACACCCTCTTTGTGCGCGGCTTGGAAGGCGTGAACGCGGATGAACGCCTGGCCGCTCTTGACCTCGACCGCACCGCCGCCGTCATCGGCGCCGCGCTGGCCGGCATTCACCAGTGTCGCATCGATGATTTGCGCCATCGCCCCGAGCACTATATGATGTCGCAGCTTGCCGCCGCGGAGAAAACGTTGGTGAATTTTGACAGCGCCTACAAGCCGGGCGTCGAAGCCATCATTCGGGCTTTGCATGAGAAACATGCCGGTCTCACGCACGTCGCGCCGGCGCCGATTCATACGGCTTTTCGGCTTTCGCAATGGCTTCTGGTCGAGGGGAAATTGGCGTTGATTGATTTTGACACTTTTTTGCTCGGCAATCCAATATCCGACGCCGCCAGTTTTGTGGCGCATCTGCTGTATTTGTCGATTAAAGGCGAAATCACCCAGGAACAATGCCTCTCGGCGATCCGTCATTTTTGCCGGGCTTATGCCGCGGACGCACCTTGGGGCTTGCCGGCTGATGTGCTCGCCTGGCAAACCGCCGCGCTTCTGGTGAGCGAACAGGCCAAGAAGTGCATCCGGCTGGCGAAGAAGAATTGCCGCCAAACCGTCGGACAGTTGTTGAGCCTGGCAGTGAATATAATTGAGAGGAAGATATTGTTGGCACAATAATTTTTTTGTACGTTGGCTTGATTCTGATGATGCAGTGATGCTGGCCTGACGGCGGTTTGTGCGATTGTGATGACGTTTTTTCTCAACGCGCCTCAATAGCCTCGTGCAAAACAGGACTTAAAAACGCAGGAGATCAAAAAAGAGTACGCCTGAGAGAGACTTCACCGGTTTGACCAGAGAGGTAATATGGCTCACATTACTGCAATGCCTGAGGATGCGCAGTTGCCGCAACTTCAGGCCGTCATGGATGGCGCCGCGATGCAGAACGTGTTTCAGCGCCGGCTGCCCGGCTTCGCCGAGGGCCGGCTGCGGATCGATGGCCTAAAGCTGACGCGAATGACTTACACGCCCAACAAGGCCTGTCGCATCTGTTATACGCTGCGGGTTCACGATACGATCTCCGGCCGCGAGGGCGATCAAATCTTGTTCGGCAAGACGGCATCGAACGATGAAATCGCCAACCGGCGCGAGCAAGCCCGGCGCGAAACATACGCCCAGCCGGAGTTCGGCCCGGCGCTTTACGTGCTGCCGGAGTTGAATTTGGTGCTGTGGGGTTTTCCCAATGACCCGGCGCTCAGACAACTGCGGCAACTGTTCGACAACAACGCGCTGTGCGGATATTTCCGTGAATTTTGGGAACGTTTTCATTTTCCGCCCAACGTCAAGCTCGACGGCGTGGCGACGGTGCTGGTCAAATACGTTCCGGAACTACGATGCACCCTGCGTCACGCGCTGCATCTCGGCGAAGCCGGCGATCTGACGGTTTATAGCAAAACCTTCTGCCACAAAACCGGCGGCGCGCAAATTTTCAAAACCATGCTGGCTTGTTGGAATGCGCCGGTTTGCCAATCCGGCGACATTCTGATTCCCGAGCCGCTGTTCTTGATCGATGAGATGAACACGTTTTTCATGCGCGGTTTGGCGGGAACCAACGCCGACGAGAACCTGGCGGCTCTCGATCTCGATCGCCTGGTCGCAGAAATGGGCGTGGCGCTCGCCGGCATTCAGCAGTGCCGTCTTGAAGGGTTGGCCGAATGCGCGGATCAAGACGCGATGTCGGAAGTGGCCGAAGCCGAGAAGGTTTTGGGCAGCTTCGACGCCGCCTATATCCCTCGCGTCGCCGCCATTGCCGAGACCTTGCGGGAAAAATTTCCCGGCTTGACCAAAATACCGCCGGCGCCGATTCACAGCGCCTTCCGCATTTCGCAGTTTCTGCTGGTTGACGGCAAGCTGGCGTTGATCGATTTTGACGATTTTCTTTTGGGCAATCCGATCACCGACGTCGCCAGTTTTGTGGCGCATTTGCTGTATCTGCCGCTCAAAGGAAAAATTACGCCGGCGCAAAGCGATTCTGCGATTAGCCATTTTTGCGAGGCGTATGCGACGCACGCGCCCTGGGGGTTGCCCGCCGACGTTTTGGCCTGGCAAACCGCAGCGCATCTGGTGGGCAAACAGGCTAAAAAATGCATCAAGCGCACGAAGCAGCATTATCGCGATATCGTTGATCAGCTCTTAAACCTGGCCAAGGACATTCTGGAGGGAAAATGGGGAAATGGGGTAAAGCGTAATCTTGTAATTTTGTTTTTGTGTTTTTTCGCGTTGTCGCTTATGGCGGATTTTCAGGCAAGGCCAAGACTGCGGATTGAAAACCGGAGCTCCGCAAGGCGCTACAGCCTGAAGATCAGAAATTCGCCCGACGAATGAAGAATATTGCCAATTGGAAAAGATGATGCTCGATCAATCACAACACAACGGTTCGACTCTTTACAACGACGCCAAGCTCTCCCATCTCACGACGGTGATGGACGACGGCCTGATGGCGGAACACTTCGCCAAACATCTGCGCGCCGCCGCGCCGGAGCTGGAATGGGAAGTCGCGCAATGCGCCATTGAAAATGTCATTTACAAGCCGGCCAAACATTGCCGGCTGCTGTATCGTCTGGCGCTGCGCCATCCTTCCGGCGCCACGGCGGAAGAATGGTTTTATGGCCAGCTTTATCCGCCGGGTTTGGCGGCGAAACGCTTTGACGACGCGGTTTCGTCAATAAAACATTCTTACGTCGCGCACGAGTTTTTGAAAAACTTGCCGCCGGTCAGCTTTTGGCCGGACTTGGGCATGGTATTGTGGATGTTTCCGCAGGATCCGAACATGGCGGGTTTGCCGTATTTGTTTGATCCGGATTTTGTCCGGCAACATGTGGAGGCGAATCTGCAAACGATCAGCGGGCTCGAAAATGGCGCCGCTCGTGACTGGCACTGTGCAAGCATTCGCTGCGACCGCGTCAAATATATGCCGGGCAAGCGCTGTGTTTTGCGTTATCACGCGCGGTTTGCCGGTCCCGACGGCATGTCGCGAGAAATGACTTTTTACAGCAAAACCTACAGCGACGCGATGAGCCGCTACTATTTTCAGTTCCTGCAAACCGTTTACGAGCAGTTGATCGCGCAGACTGCCGCGGTTCATCTCCCCAAGCCGCTGCTCCATCTCGACGGGCTGAATACGTTTTGGCAGGAAGACTGGCAGGGAACCTCGCTCTCCAGCGTGCTGGATGAATTGGATTGGGACGATATCTTTCCGAGAGTCGGCCGGGCGCTGGCGGCATGGCACGGCGTCCGGGTTACGGACTTGCCCAACGGTCCGGATCCGGATGATGTGTTGAAAATAACCGAAGAGTATGCGATAAAACTGGTTGACAAAATGCCGATGCTGCAGCCTTTGATCGGCGCGGCGCTCGAACGCCTGAAAGCGGCGCGAACAACTTTGCATCCGCAGCACATTCCGGCGGCGCCGATTCACGGCGCCATACGCCCGTCGCAAATGCTGATCCTCGGCAACGAGCTAGCGCTGGTGGATTTGGACGACATCGCGCTGGGCGATCCGCTCTTTGACGTGGCGGAATTCATCGTTTCGGTGCAATATTCGGAAATACGCAGAAATCGATCCCGCCAACAAATCGCCAGGGCCGTCGATTTGTTTTTGCGCCACTATGCGGAACAAGTTCCGTGGCCGTGCGACCGCCGCCGGTTGGCGTGGTATGCCGTCGCCTTTTTGATCAACAAAATGTGCTCATCGGTGAAGCATCGTGACGTTTCAACGTTGCAGCAGCTCGAATCCACCGGACAGGAGCTGATGAACGGTTGGCTCGAGTTCATATAGAATTTGAGATTTGTTTGGAATTTGTTGTTTGAAACTTGGGATTTTTCAATAAGGATTTATGTCGAGAGTAGTGGAAATACCTTCTGATTGCAATATTCCGGCGCTGCACGAAATGAATGACCGGAGCCGCCTCGCCGAAGCTTTGCGGCAGTATATGGGCGCAAAATTCCACGAGCAGGGCCAACGCATTGCCGGCTGCCGGATCAAGCGCATTTATTACAAATCCGGCGGGCGATGCCGGCTGAGTCTCAAGGCAAAAATCTGCGATCACGACGGCAACGAGTTGGGCGAACAGCTTTATTACGGTTGCCTTTACGAGGCGGGACAGGGCCGGGCTGTGTTTGAGCGCGCACGCCGCCAGGAACTCTTGCAACCGGAATTTGGCGATCCCCTCGGCTTCATCCCGGAATGGGAAACCGTGCTGTGGGCTTATCCCAACGATCCGAGCGTGTCCGGCATCGCGACGTTGATGAACCCTGAAAAAGTTTTCAAGCTGGTCGCGGCGCAGCCGGAACGGTTTGGCATTCAAAACGGCCATCGACCGCAGGCGATTGCGGCGCGTCTGGCCAAATACGTGCCCGGCAAGCGCTGCGCCTACTTTTTCGATCTCACGTTGGAGGAAAAATCCGACCGCGCCGTGAAGCCGCACACGGTTTTTGGAAAAACCTATACGACGGAAGAAGGCGCGGAAGCGTTTGCGATCATGAGCCAAATTTGGCAGACTGAAGCCTGTCAAAGCCGTGCCTTTAGAATGCCGCAGCCTTATAGCTACGACGGCGAGCGGAACATCCTCTGGCAGGAAGCGCTCAACGGACAGGCGCTCGCGAAAATTGCCGGCGAGGTCGATCTGGCCGAGGCCGCGAAGCAGGCCGGCGCCGAGCTGGCCGCCTTTCACGGCTGCGGGGCGAATTTGCCGGTAAAAATGACCGGCGCCTTTGTTCGCGAGGAATTGCGGTCTGCGCTTGCCGCCGTCGGCACCTCTCTGCCGCAGCACGCCGAGGCCTACGCGCGAGTTCATCATAAGCTGATGGCGGCGTATCCGGCCTTGCCGCCGGCCGTTTTGACGCCGGTTCACGGCTCGTTCAAGCTCAGCCATATTTTTCACACCGGCCGGGAGATTGCCTTCATCGATTTCGACGGCGCCAACCAGGGCGATCCGTGCTACGATTTGGGCCGGTTCCTGGCCGCGCTGCACAGAATTCAATTTGAATCTGTGATCGCGGCGGCAACCGCCCGGCGCGCGGCCGAGAATTTCTGCGCGGCGTATCACCGCGCGGCAAAATTTGCGGCGCCGCAGAAACGCATCGACTGGTTTACCGCCGCGCATGTGCTCGGCAGCGAGATTTACAAAACCGTGAAGAGCCTGATCCCCGGCGAGGTCGAGCAGCTTTTGAAAATCGCTGAAGCGATCATTTGATGATATCCGCCCACAGATTGAAGAATCCCGTGACATAATGCACAATTCCTTCCGTGGGTTAATTTTTAGAGATTTAAAGCTTGTTGATTCTCGTGAAACGGAATGTCTTGCCGTTTCTTCAAGGCCGCGGCT
>Ga0187892_10002169_pt1 | contig 41004 bp, 42 predicted proteins | sample MA1701073metaG_FD_139345 | JGI IMG/M metagenome (GOLD analysis project Ga0187892, IMG submission 139345) | Bio-ooze microbial communities from a basaltic lava cave in the Kipuka Kanohina Cave System on the Island of Hawaii, USA - MA170107-3 metaG ... | reverse complement strand
GTTGCGGACCGAAAAAACCTGCAAGGTCGGCGTGAAGGGAAAACGGCTCAAGGCGGCCCTCGATGACGCCTGCCTGCTCAAGGTCATCAGCGGCGGCCGAAATTAGATGCGATAGCCCTGGGGAGCACGCCGACGGGGCCCGTCAGCTCCCGGTCCTGCGCGAGATGATTGCGGCGCGGCAGTTCGGCGTCGCCGTGGTGGTCGAGAGCGCGCAGCGACGGAAGGTCATCAGCGCCGCCCTGCACCGACCAGAGCGCGATGGCCGGCCGAGTCTCGCCCGCCAGATGCGCATCATCGTCGAGGCGATCCCCGCCTTTGACCTGCTCATCAACGGCGTTTCGCTCGACGAGTCGCCCAAGGGTGCCAATCGCCGCTCCTCGAAATCGACTCGCCAGCGAGACTCAGGTAGTCGCAACCCCAATCTTTTTCAGACCGATGAACCGCCGTTGGAGCACGAATCATGACTGCGAAACCAGAGGCGCCGGCGCTCGACGGCATCACTCAGCAGCTGCGCGCCGAAGAATCCCGACTCGTCGCCGAGCAGGCCGAACTCGATAGCCGCTGCCGGGAAGCCTCCCGTGAACTTCGCCGCGTGCGAAGCGCCTTGTCGGCCTTGGGTGCCAAGTCCGATCCCCGCGGTCGCAAAGAGGCTTCGAACGCAACAAGCACGGCCGAGGCGGTCGAAGGGATTATGCACGTCCTCGCGGCCCGCGATGCGATTCCAATCCAGGAGCTTCGCGTGCTGGTACAGCAGTGGGTCAAGGCGGCTGGCAAATCACTGATTGGGTTTCACCTTCGGTTCGCCAGCGCCCTCCGCGATCAGCGCTTCGAGGTTTGTGATGGCGTCTGCCGGCGCTCGGGCGGCGCCGGGGCCAATGCTACGTCCCGTCCTGATCCGGCCATAACGCCGTTACCAGGTATCGGACCCATTTCGAAAGGTTCCAAAGGAGGTTCGTCATGAGTGAAGCGTCAAAACCGAACAAGAATCAACCGGTTCAGGAGATTCGAATCGGTGCGATCAAGGCCGTCGTGTGGGGCAACAAGACCACCAACGGCGTCGTTCACAATGTGGTTCCCGTGCGCCTCTACAAGGACGACAACGGCGATTGGCAGGAAACCCATTCGCTGGGCCGCGACGACTTGCTCCTCGCGGCCAAAGTCCTGGATGCGGCGCACACGTGGATCGTGGAAGCCGAACGGAAAACGTCGAATCGTTCGACGCAAAACGTAAGCTGACCAACTGAACACTTGCGAACATGGGCACCGAACCTGGTCCCTTCGAGTAAGCATGAACACCCAATGGGTTTACTCCGCTTGCGAACGATGCACGGCGAAATGGTTCGCACGGGCCCGTGAACCACGCTGTCCGAGGTGCGGCGGATGCCAGGTCCTGCACACCCACGCCGCACCCCCCTGGCTGGCGTCGGGGCCGCACAGGCAACCCGAAATCGAAGAGAGTGCCGCTCCAGCCGACAGCGCTGCACGCGCGCGCAACGGCGAGCAACCTGGGCCGACTTCCATGATTATGCTGGGCGCCGAGCGACTGATTGCGATTTCCGAACTGCCAGCACTCCTGCCGCGGCGCAAGAACGGCAAACGTGTGCACGTTTCCGTCTGCTATCGATGGATTTCTCGTGGCATCGGCCCGAATAAGCAAAAGCTCGCAGCCGTCCGGATCGGCCGCACGATGTACACGAGTTGGGAAGCGCTCCAGCGATTCGGGCAACACCTCGGACCTTCGACAGTGCTGAATGCAGTTTCCAGCATCGTCTCACCCGCTCAAAAAACGCGCCGCGATCGGAACGCTGCACAACGCGTCGCCGAGGAGTTGGGTCCTTCCGGTAGCCGCTCATGAAAAGGAATGTCACATGGCTCAGACCACCATTGAATGGACGGAATTGACGTGGAACCCCGTAGTCGGCTGCACGAAGGTCAGCCCCGGCTGCGCGCATTGCTACGCGGAGCGCATGGCCATGCGCCTGCACGGAATGGCGCGCAAGCACCCCGATCGTACCGACCGCGTTCGCCACTACCTGCCCGTGATCAATGCGAGCGGACGATGGAGCAACGTCGTCCAGCCCGTCGAGTCCGCGTTGTCGGCCCCGTCAACGTGGCGGAAACCGCGGCTGGTCTTCGTGAATTCGATGAGTGACCTGTTTCATGCGGATGTTCCTCGGGAATTCATTCAGCGCGTATTTCGCGTCATGTGCGATCATCCTCAGCATCGGTTCCAGGTCTTGACCAAGCGGGCCGAGCGGCTGGCGGAAGTAGCTCCATCGCTCGATTGGGCACCCAACATCTGGATGGGCGTGAGCGTCGAGTTGGAAGCGTGTGTTTCACGCATCGGTTGGTTGCGTTCGACTCCAGCGCACATCCGGTTCTTGTCACTGGAGCCGCTGCTCGGGCCGCTTCCCGATCTCGATCTCGACGGGATGCACTGGGTCATCGTGGGCGGCGAGTCCGGCCCCGGCGCCCGTCGCACGAACCCGGCCTGGGTCGTGGACTTGCGCGATCAATGCCGGCGTGCCGAGGTGCCGTTCTTCCTCAAACAGTGGGGAAACCTCAAGTCCAACCCCAACCCAGTCGACCCCACTGCACGTGAAAACGGTGGAGCAGCAAAAGGTGGCCGGCAGCTTGAGGGGGTCACATGGGACGAAATGCCTGTCTGAGTCGGTGCGCGCCAGGAAATGCGTCATCGCATGCCGCGCTCCGCCACAGCGCTTGCTCCGCCCTGCCGTATACGGCCGTCCTCTTCGCGGCTCGCCCCGCGGAGGCCGGCAGGCCCTTGGCCGCGAAGAGGGCGGACGTAGGCAGGGCCTTGGTACGCTACCTGCCGGTTCGGTCCCGACTCCGAGCGGCCTCGTCAGCAGAAGCCTCATACGCGCCCGCAGCGCGCATGCCGGCCACGATGGCACTGGTCAGCAAGCCTTCGAACGTCTCACGTTCCACGTCGCATCCACGGGCGTTAGGCGGCAAGCGCAGGGGGCCGAGGCGCTTGGCCTCGCGCTCCAGCACGGCAGCCGCGTGACCTGCGGCGCGGCACATGGCCCGGAGCAAATGACTTGCGGTGAGCCGTGTTTGCGTGGCGCGCCGAAATGTCTCCAGGAGTTCCGAGAACGCCTCATCCGTCTCAGCGGAGAGGATGAACTCGCGCTTGATCAGTCGTGGCGAGGCAAGCGCGCGTTCTGCATCGTCTCTGGCAGACGTGAGCAGCTCTTGGCTTGGCGCACTTGCCGGGCGGGCCGGCTCCAACGCCCGCGCCGCCGCGGACTTGTCCAGGAAACGTGCGACGGCGCTGGACGGCACGCTCTCACGCAGCGTCTTCGGCATGTTCGCCCTCAAAGACGGGTGGTTCGAGTAGCAGCGGAGTGGACAGCTCGACGACATCGGGCGGGTGCGGGACGCGGCCGCTGCCCTCAGGAAAGGGCCCCAGCGTGCCGGCGAGAAACGCCTCGCGATTCAAGACGCGGTACTCGACCTCGGCTGCGAGGCGCAGGTACTGCTGAGCGATGGCGAGCTTCGGATAACCATGCACCTGGAAGAGCGTGCGCCCTTTCCCGGAGAGCTCTGGCAACAACACGGCCTGCGAGATGGCGGTACCGAAGCTGCGGCCCGGCAGCGCCTCGCCAACGACGGCTTCGAGCTGCGCGCGCAACCGCTTGGCGCGGCCATCCACATTGCTGAAGACCACGCCGAGCACTTCGAGCCTGGGGTTGCGGTGACGGCGCACGTCGCCAATGTCGGCCAGGGCCTCCATCAGGCCAGCCAGCGAGAGCGGCTGGGGAAACGCCGAGAGCAGGAACCAATCCGCGGTCGAATAAGCCGCGACGGTGGTGATGTCGGCGGCGGACGGCGCCGTATCCAGCAGGATGAAGTCGTACCTTGACCGCACCGCGGCAAGCGGCCGTTCCAGGATCCGCGTGCGATCCACGTACTTCGAGAGCAGGCTGTCGAGTTCCGACAACTGCGGCCGCGACGCGACCAGTTGAACTCCCTTGGGCATGCGTTCGGTGACCGCTAGTGCTTCGAGCCGTTCATCGGTCGTCAGCAGTTCAAGCGTCCCGGCGAAGCTGTTTACCGGGATGCCCAAGTGCTTCGTGGCGCCCGCGGCAGGGTCGAGGTCGATGATCAGACAGCGATACCCGCCGAGACCCAGGGCTGCGGCCAAGTTGACCGTCACCGTGGTCTTGCCGACCCCGCCCTTCTGGTTGCCGATGGCGATGAGAATTCCTAGTGAATTCGCGTGGTGCATGTCCCTCCGTGAGACACCCTGGGCGGAGAATCGGCGAATGCCCGCCCGCGGCCGCACGGGAATGCCGGCGCGCGGGGACTCCCGCTTTCGATGTCATGTGAGGCAGTAGCACGGCGCTGCGCCCAAGCACAAGCCGGAACTTGCGGCGATCGTGTGCAGCGTGCCGGTGTTCGGGCGTGCGGGCGAGCGGGGACGCAGGACTGCGGGCACTCCCGCGCGTGCAGCGCGCCAGTTCACGCGTGCGAAATCCTGCGCGGTCGAACGCATTCACGGACATGCTCGTTCTCGGGCAAGCGGGCCACGCGGGAAGCAGCGTCTGCGGGCTCGCCCGCTGGCCTGCAAACGCTGAATCGCTGAAACCAGTTGCGCCAACGCGCTGAAGCGCGCTAACGTGGAACCCAATGAGCTCGGCCGTGAGGTATTCACGGCCGAGCATGGGAGAATTGTTTATGAGACAGCGAGAAGCGGGCTGACACCCGCTGCCGAGGCATCTCCGCTGCCGGCTGACCGAAGTCGGGCACGGTAGCGCTAGAAGAGAATCGTCGCAGTTCCAACCCTAGCGTACCAGCCTGGCGCGTGTCAACGGATTTGTCGCTTCAGCACAAGAGCGGATCGCTCGAAGCTCGTCCTGTCTCCGGGGATGGTGCGGACCCGTTTCGTTTCGCACCCATCGGAGAATTGGTTATGAACGCAAATGCTGTTTCCACCGCAGCCACACTGCGGGTGTGCGGCCGCAAGCCAGAAGGCGGCTTCTGTTTCGTTCCCGGGATAGCCCTCATGGCCGCTTGGTTTGCCTTTAGGCGCGAGATCATCGAGCTATTAGACCTGCGGGTATGGTTGGCATGCTTCGAAGTCCTGGCGAGGCGCTGCCGGGCTACAAAGGGCAAGCCTGTGCGTTACCGGATAGAAGAAATCCAATCGCTGGTTCAGAGCCGGTCGGCTGAAGCCGTGGAGCGAGCGCTCGCGCGGTTGGAGCGTGCCGGCCTATTGACCTGGTCAGAATCCGGTCCGGTCATACTGCAAGGCGAGGCGGCGCTGGAAGTTGCTCAGCGAATTCAGCAAGTTGCGAATGTAGAACGTCGTATTCCATTCCCGCGCCGGCTGCTGCGCGAACTTGTCCGGGCTCGGCGTCCGGTGCTCCTGGCGACTGCTTTCGGACACCTCTTACGTGGCATGTATTACCGCGGGGGACAATGTGTTTCCGGCGGCCGGTGCAAGGCCTCGTGGATTGCCGATCTGTTCGAGGTGGATGTGCGGAATGTCAAGGCTGCCCGCGGGGAGCTGGAGCGCCGCGGCTGGATCATCGAACGGACAATGGGACAGACGCTCTTGAATCGTTGGGGCTACGCGTTCATCGTGAATTTCGATAGTCCCGAGCCTTCGCGCGAATTCTCAGGCCGTTCACCACCCCTGGAGGCTTCGCTTCGTCGCCAATCACCACCCCCAAAGAGAAACATGGAACTCCTGGAAGGATCTAAGAACCAGAAACCGGCCTCGCGCCGGCCGCCTGGTGCTTCCACGTGGAACACCCGCTCCAAACCGTGTTTGACGAATGTCGTGAATCGCGACCTGGAGGAGACGGCGCGCCTCTGCGTGCTTTACGAGGAAGCGATTTCGCGCGGCGTTGTACGTGATAACGCTGCGGAAAGGCTGAAGTTTTTCGGCGCAGCCCAGCATGCTCGGGCCATCGGAACGACAAACCCGTGCGGTCTGTTCGTGACGCTCGTGCGCAAACGACTCTGGAGCTTCATTACGCAACGGGATGAGGAAGCTGCACGGCGGCGGCTGGCGCTACTTGAGGAACGCGGCGGTGTGACCGACTTTGGCAAGCCGCGAACCACTGCCAGGATACGGCTATCGGCGCTGCGGGCAGACTCTGGTGGCTTGAATGAAAACCGCTACGTCATTCGGGAAACGATTTTGAGATCGCTGATGTCGGTCCCAGGCGCAAAGTGCGATGTCCACGAACGGAAGGAGTGAGGGCTGCGTCGAGCCGTCAGATATGAACTCGGTTCGACTCCCAACACGCGCAGGTGTTGGGAGTCGCACGGCGGCAACGCCGCCGGTACCGAGAGAATGAACGTAACCGAAGTAGAACGCCATGTCAGCATCGAGCCGAGTGGAGCGGGGAGTGTCGCTCGGTAGTCACCGGACTGCTGGACGCCGTCCGCGTGCTGGTACCGGTGGGCACGTCTACGTCGCGACGACCCGATGAAGACGCGGAGGCGGTTCGACGAACTCGGTCCGATTGATTGGCAGGGGCTTCGTTTGTGGTTACGTCGGGCCGGTGGTCCGACTCAGTGAGACAACCGTCGTATGCACCCCCTGATACGAGCCGAGCGTGAGCGTGTCGTGGTGATTGTGGAAGCACTCCAGGCGAAAAACGTGTTGCTGCCCTCGACCATCCGTCAAGATGATGTCTCCAGAGCCGATCGGACCGCGAGTTCCCCAGCAGAAGGTCCGCATCTTCGCGAAGAGTGAAAGCTCATTTACAGCCGGAAACCGCGTCGCGAATTGCGCGGAGCGAATGAAGTAACGCACCGGACTTTCGCCTGGCGCGGGGCTCGAATGCGGATGAATGGTGACCAGCCCCAGGGCGGGGGCGTCGGAGTTTTCGACGATCCGCCACAGCGTCGTCGTGAGCGAGTTGCCAAAGGCCTTCTTGAGCTGCTTGACTGTGTCGAAATCGACCGCGCCGGCGTCGGCCAGCTCGTCGCGAAACCGTTGACCAAGAAAGAGCAATCGCCCGGCGCCATAGTTGGCTTCGCACTCGATCTGAGCATGGCACGAGAGGCTGAGCGTTCGCTGCTTGTCACCGAATGCGACGCCGTCGTGCCAAGGAAGGAGGTCGTGGATGATCTCGTGCGTCTCGTTCCACCGTTGTTTCGGCGGCGGCTGCTCGGCATCCACGAGGATTCGCTTGCGGTCGGGGATCACCAGCGCTTTCAGGTCCAGCTTCCTGACCACGTCCAGCATGAGCCAGGGCCGCGCGAGCACCTGCTTGCCCGCGACCCTGAGCTGGTGAATCTTCTCCTGTAGCCACGTGACGTTAGTTGACGAGTAGTGCTGCAGATCCAGGCGCAGGAGCTCACGCACGTCGGCCAGGCAGAGCGGGGGCTCAGGGTGTCCGAGGTCCTTGAGGACGCGGTCGACGTGTCCATCAATGGACTTCGCCGTGCCGGGGGTGAGGATGATGTTGGTCGCCATCCGTAGCGGACTCCAGGATCGTTCAATCGGCCAAGGCGCGAATGAACTCGTGCAAGGCTTGCTCCTCCTGCCGATTGAGGCGCTCCATCGACTCGGAGCGGGCCGCGAACCGAATCGCGGCCGATTCGATCGATTGGTCACGCTCCATCACGTGTCCCGTAAGGTGCAGGAGCTTTTCGTACGAGACCTTGAGGACACCGCTCAGTGCATGCAGGACCCTTGGCTCCGGCACCGCGTCGCCTTCCTCGGCATCGAGGACTTCCGCCTCGCTGAGACCTGCTCGGGCCGCCAGTTCCTCAACACTCAATTGCTTCTGACGGCGCCAGAACTCGACCAGCTTGGCGAAAGCCTTCGCTCCGATCGCCGGGGCAGCGACCTGCACCGGCGGCGTTTCCAGCATGCCGAGCGATTCGGCGAGCCCGCCAACCGAGACGCACGATTCATCGTGGCTGACGGCCTCGCGAATCAGCGTCTCTCGGTTATCCGGAAACCGGATTTCGACTTGGTTAATGTGCTTATTCATCGGTTCGTCCTCCCTGGATTCAGGAAGGCTCTTGCCTGCTCTTCGGTCATCTCGAAGTATCGGAGATCCTCAAATCTCGGGTCGTCGCCCAGGTCCGTCATCCCGCAGTGTCTGTAAAATCCATCCGCCTGTGGCAGCGCGTGGAGCCCGATTCGGCCTCGGAAGTCCATCGCTTCGCTGAGTCGCACGCCCAATTCCATCAATTGGCGACCGACGCCCGAGTAGCGCGGTTCCTGCCCGATCTCGTTTACAACGAGGTTCCACGGGGCTGACTCCAAGTACTTCAGGTAGAGCAGGTCCATGCCTCCTTTCGCGATTCTCGATTGATGTCCCAGGCACGTCGCCAGGACAAGTCCTTGCCACTCATCTTCACACTTCACGCCCATGAGCCGCAACGGGCTGAGCGCTCCGCCGATGTCGAGCGTGCCTTTCGATAGCAGCTTGTGCACCCAGTTCCAGTGCCAGTGCTGTGGCCAACTGGCTCTGGGAATACCCGCCTGGTGGAGCTGCTTGATCATCCGAAAACGCCAGGGCGTCCAGGCGGACTCCGCGTCGAGCAGATCTGCCAGGTCCAGCCGCGTATGAAGCTCGGCGGCGACCAGTTCGCCCAACGCCCGCTTCTTCAGCTTGGTGGGCGTGACGCTCAAAGCACCATCACCTCAGCCTTCTTTTTCTCGAGCTCGTCCTCGAAGAAGAGCTTCTCACCGGCAGCCAGCCGATGATCGACGGCCTGGTACAGCCGAAGCGCCTGCCGGATCACGGCGGTCTTTGAAAGCTCCTTCCGTTTGGACAGGTCATCCAGGGCGTCCATCTCGGCCCCGGTCAGGTTCAATGTCATGGTGCGCTTGCCGCTCATCATCATGCCTCCACCAGGTACTATACGCTATTCGGCCACAAAGTCAACCAAAAACAATTTTACAATGGCCAAATAGTGGCTATTATATGGCTAGCAGGATTTCCCGGACCTTGGCCGGGGCAGTCTCGGCGGAAAGCGACGGACCCTGCGTTCGAGGATTCAGTCATGAGCAAGAAGAACGTGCATGTCGTGCCGCAGGGCGAGAAGTGGGCGGTGAAGCCCGAAGGCCAGAAACCGACGTCGACGCACCGGACCCAGGAGGCCGCCGAGGATGCCGGCCGGAGGCTGGCCAAGCAGAATGAAGGCGAGTTGGTCATCCACCGCCCGAACGGGCAGATCCGGGACAAGGACTCGTACGGCGCCGACCCCAACCCGCCAAAGGACCGCAAGCATTAGCCGGGGCGTCGAAGCTCGTTTCTCGCCGGAACGTAGACGTTGGAGCAGCATGGAGTTTGCGGGCGGGTGTTCCGCACGCTGTCACCGAACATGAGGCACTTGAATGAGGCCTCGACATGAGGAACCGAAACATGAAGCAGGATCAGAATGACGCAGTTGGTACGGCAGTCGCTGACGAGATCATCGACATCGAGGAGTTCGCGAAAGCTGGGCGGCCCGTGCCGCGCGACCGGCGCTACCGCATCCGCATCGATCGCGAGCATTTCGTGGTTGATGAACCATCCCTGACGGGTCGGCAGATCCTCAAGCTGGCCGGAAAGACGCCGGCAGAGTTCATGCTGTCGCAGAAGTTTCGTGGCGGCGAGGTGAAGAAGATCGAGCCGGACGAGAAGGTCGATTTCACCCGGCCGGGCGTCGAGCGTTTCATGACGCTCCCGCTCGATCCGACGGAGGGCAGCGGCGATGCGGTTGCGAAGCGACTTTGAGTTGCCGGAGAGCGACCGCCTCTTCCTTGGGACGATGCCCAACAGGTGGGAGGCCGTGAACGATGGCGGCTCGCGCTGGGTCCTGATTCACGGATACGAGCCGCCGGACGGCTATCAGCCAAGCCCCGTCTCCGTCGGTCTTCTTATCCCACCGGGATATCCCGACGTGCAACTCGACATGTTCTACTTCCGGCCGGCGCTTTCGCGGTTGGACGGCAAGGTCATCAACGCCCTGTCGAATCACCCGATCTGTGCGGAGCAATGGCAACGCTGGTCGCGGCACCGTACGGCGAGCAACCCGTGGCGGCCAGGCCATGACGATCTCTCAACGCACCTGCTGTTGATGCGAGGGCTGCTGGAACGGGAGTTCGCGAGGCTTAACTGATGGCGACCAGGCTCAGATTGACGGGGCGACAGTGTGCTGCGTTGCGGCAGCATCTCTTCCCAGGCGACGGGAACGAGGCCGCTTCGATCGGCATCTGTGGTCGGCACCGCGGACGTCACGGCCACATCCTGCTGCTGCGGAGATTGCTGCACATCCCTCACGACGAGTGCCGTGTGCGGCGGCCAGACCGTGTGACGTGGCCGACGACCAAGTTGGAGCCGTTGCTCCTCGAAGCCGCTGCGAAACAGCACGCCGTGATCAAGTTCCACTCCCACCCCGGCGGCTATCCCCGATTCTCCGGGACCGATGACGAAGCCGATGCCGAGCTGTTCGGCTCGGTTCATGGATGGACCGACGGTTCAGACCCCCATGCCAGCATCGTCATGTTGCCGGACGGGAGCATGTTCGGACGCGCCGTTCACGTCGACGGGGTGTTCGAGGAGCTTTCTCGAATCGCCGTTGCGGGCGACGATCTGGCATACTTCTACTCGGCCGCCGATGACGGCGAACTCGATCTTGCGCTCGATCGGCAGGCGCGGATGTTCGGTAAGGCGACGACGCGACGGATGCGACGGCTCGCGGTTGGCGTAGTCGGTTGTTCAGGAACGGGGGGGCCGACTGTGGAGATGCTGGGCCGGCTTGCGGTTGGGCGGATGGTCCTCGTGGATCCCGACCGTGTCGGCTACGAAAATTTGCCGCGCATTCCGAATAGCACGGCGGCGCATGCCGCGGCGGAGGAGCTGAAAGTAAACGTGCTGGCGCGCGCGGTCGAAGCGATGGGGCTGGGGACTACGGTCGAGGTCATACCGGAGAACCTTGCCGAGTCGCCCGTGGCTGTTCGCGCTCTCGCGAGCGTGGACGTGCTGTTCGGCTGCGTGGACAGCGTGGAAGGCCGACACGTGCTGAATCGGTTGGCTGCGTTCTACAACCTCCCTTATTTCGACGTAGGCGTGAAACTGATCGCCAAGGATGGCGGAATAGTCGAAGAGGTCTGTGGCGCGGTTCATTATGTGCAGCCGGATGGGCCGAGCCTGTTGGATCGTAGCGTTTATTCCCTGGAACAGTTGCGCGCGGAAGCTCTGCGCCGGTCGAATCCGGACGCGTATCGAGATTTGCTGCGAGAGAAATATATCCAGGGAGTTGTGGAGCCTAGGCCGGCGGTCGTGACCGTGAACACGCAGTTCGCAGCCATGATGCTCAACGAGTTTATCGCCCGCCTTCATCCGTACCGGCTTGATTCGAATCGCGAGTACGCGATCGTGCGATCCAGCCTCGCTCAGATGCAAGCCTACTACGAGGCCGACGCCGAGCGCGATGGATCACTTGCTGCAAACGTCGGTCGGGGCGACACGTCGCCGCTGTTGGACATGCCGGAACTGACCGAACGGGGGCGCTCCTCGTGACCTGGATTGGCCGATTCTGGCGCTGGCTCTGGTCGCGGCTTACGCGCGACCGGCCCTACCGCACACAGTGCGTTGAAGAACTTCCCGGTCGCCTACACCGGCGCACGATCTACCTGGTCGGCGAGGCGGAGCACATTTGGTGCGCGGCGATGGTATGCCCATGTGGCTGCCGCGAGGTCGTGCATCTGAGCCTGCTCGCGGATGCCCGACCGCGCTGGCGCTTGTCGCGGGATGCGACCGGAGTCGTGACCTTGCACCCGTCGGTTTGGCGGCAGAAGGGTTGCTGCAGCCATTTCTTCATTCGAGGCGGACGCATCGTTTGGTGCTCGCAACAGAGATTGTGAGTGCGCGATGCGAGTTGCGGGCAGCTCGGGCCTCATTGAGCTTGTGCGTTCGCGGGACCGGCGGCTCATGTTATTATCCGCCGGCAACTTAAATCGCTCGCTCGGTGCGCGACGGCGGTTCCCGGAGTGCCGGTCGATCAGCGCATGTTCGGCCGGCGGTGAGTACGCGACTGAGGCCACGTGCCGCGAGACGTTGGTGGTGACCCGCCGTTGTCCATAAGCTATTTATTTACAATGACTTGCGGCAATCGCCGCGCGGTTGTCAGCACCTGTCATCTGTTCCCTCGGTGCGTCGCTCATACTTAGAGCATGTCCGGGCGCGCGCCTGGGTCGGAGTCTTAGTGGCCGTGCGATGCCGGCCGAGGAAGGCTCGTGTGACGCCAAAAAAACTCTTGCTCGTACACCCGCCGCAGGCCGGGCTCTTGGAAGGCTTCGCGAGCGGGCTCATCGCACTGGCGAACTTCGTCAGCGGGGAAGATCCCGGTGCGCACGTCGAGCTGGTTGATCTGGGGCTGAACCGGGCTGACGACATTGAGCAGGAAATCGCGCTATTCCTTGGGCCGAGCGAGGTCCCCCCGTTCATCGGAATCACAACAACAACCGCTACGTACCAAGGCGCTCTGCGAGTAGCTGAGGTTGTGAAACGGCTGAATCGCGTTGCGGTTGTGGTTCTGGGAGGACATCACGCGTCGGCCCAAGCGGACGTCGTTTTGAGCCGGCATGATTGCGTGGATTACGTCATACGGGGCGAGGGGGAGATTGCGCTGGCAACGCTTCTGCGCCTTTACCCCGATGTCGCAGAGGTTCCGAACCTCTCGTACCGTCAAGGCTCTGGGATTCGCCACAACGCGACGGCCCCATTGCTCGCCCAAGATCAACTCGACCGGCTGCCGGCGACATTCCGGGGGCGCGGCCTGCGTTCCGCGCCCGGCAAATTCGACCACGCAACATATGTGAGCGCGAGGGGTTGCCCTTTGAAGTGCGCTTTCTGCGCCGTCGCGAACGAACGGATCAGATCGAAGAGCGTTGATGCCGTCGTCGACGATCTTCGCGTGCTCATTAGCGAACTTGGTTACCGCAGGATTGCAATCGAGGACAATTTCTTCGCCCACTCGCCGAAGCGCACCTTGGAGCTTTGCGCAGCGCTCTCTGGGCTGCGTCGCGAACTACAATTCTCGTGGGATTGCCAAACTCGCGTGGAGTCGATGCGCAGGCCCGACATTGTCAGGGCTATGGAGGCTGCGGGATGTGAAGCTGCGTACCTCGGAATTGAGTCCCTTCACCGGGATCAACTCCTCTATTTGGCGAAAACGCATTCCCCCGACGCGTACGTTCGAGCGCTGGAAGAAGAAGTGCTTCCTCAACTGCTCCGCTCTCGGATCGACTGCTACATGAACATCCAGGTGGGATTACCAGGCGAGGGTACGACGCACCGCGAATCGACGCTCGGCGCCTTGAGCAGATACGGTCAACTTGCGGTTGCGCACGGCAAGTCGATCCTGATCTTCCCGAAGCTACACGTCGTTTATCCCGGTACACGGCACTTTCAAGACGCGCTCGCTCAAGGCAGATTCGGCCCGCTCGGAGCGGATGTTTTCGAGGCATTCACAGCTTGGGAAGAGCGGCAAGAGCCAGTCCTGCGTTGGCTTGGCGCGCATTTCGCGCACGGGACGGGCGGCATCCCAGAAGGCATCCTTGCGAGAGATCAGCTTCGGCAGGGTTGTTTTCAAGTGGACGCAGACGCTGTGTTGTCGATCGTTAGCTACCTGGAGGCGATCGAGGCAATCGAGGGAATATCCGTCTTCAGATACGGCCGCTATCTGGCGCCAAGTACCGCATCGAAGGAATTATGCGGCACCAAATAAGCATGGAGAAGCCTATGAATTGCAGGTACGTAATTATCGGCATTGGCGCCACGGCAGTATTGCTCGTGGCGGGCCTCATCTACATGCGATCGGCTCAAGAGCATCAGACCGTAATCGCGATCGCGACATTGATGACTCATCCGGCGCTCGACGAAGTTGACGCCGGCCTGAAAGCCGAGCTCGCCAAACGGGGATACAACGACAAAACCGTCAAGTATGTGGAACGCAACGCCAGCGGTCAGATACAAGTGGCATCGACCATCGCGGGTGAACTCGCCGCGAGCCGACCGAACGTGATAGTCGCAATTACGACGCCGATGGCGCAGGCGATTGCGAAGGTGGCTGAGTGCCCGGTCTGCTTTGCCGCCGTGACCGACCCAGTCGGTGCCGGTCTGCTCGACTCATGGGACGATGTCAAAGCCCAGATCACTGGTACGAGTGACGCATGGCCGTACGATGCGCAGCTCAGGCTCATACGTGAGGTTCTTCCGAACGCAAAGCGTCTCGGTGTCCTGTACAACCCTGGCGAGGCGGCGTCGCAGTACGGAATCCGAGAGATCCGCAAGTATGCTCCGGCTCATGGATTCGAGTTGGTTGAAGGCGGTGTAAGCTCAACAGCGGAAGTTCATCCTGTTGCCGAAAACCTGGCGAGCAAATGTGACGCGCTGTTCTTGTCGAGCGACAACACGGTAATCGGCGGGGTCGCAGGGGCAGTGAAAGTTGCCGTTGAGCGAAAGGCTCCGCTGTTCGTTGGCGACAGCGGCACTGTCGCAAAAGGGGGCATCGCTGCCGTTTCCGTCGGATATCGTGCCTTGGGGGAACAGACGGGCGTTCTCGTCGATCGGCTCCTCAAGGGCGAACGTAACATCCCGATGGTTCTCGCTCAAGGTAGCGATGTCTACGTCAATACCAAGGCCGCGGAGATGATGGGCGTTGAGCTTCCCGAGCCGGTGATACGCCGCGCCGCGAAAGTCTACGACTCGATAGAGCCATGAGCTGGATCGACATCGGTCTAATAATGGGTCTAATCTACGCGTGGGCGGTGCTTGGTTTCGTCTGCGCCTTTCGCCTCTTCCGATTCCCTGATCTTACTATTGAGGGTTCGGTGCCCCTCGGTGCGGCGGTGTACGCTGCGATGTTGCGCGGAGGCTGGGCGACACCCGAAGCGGTAGTGTTAGCGATCGCCTCAGGCATGCTCGCTGGGGCCGTTACAGCGAGCCTCCACGCGCGCTTTCAAGTGAACAAGTTCCTCGCAGGAATCCTCGTGGTGGCGGTCGCGTATTCGCTGACGCTGCGCGTCCTCGGGGGTTCTAACATCGGCCTACTCACATATCCGACGCCCTTTGATTTCGTTGCTTGGCTCGACCGGCTGATCCCCGCGCTTCACACGGGCAAGCTCGTTGTTCTCGCGTTGCTGGCGCTGGTGATTGTGGGCGTCTGCATGTGGGCGCTGTCCACGCGGCCGGGACTCCGCTTGCGTGCGGTCGGCTCGAACTCAACGTTCGCTTCCATGCTCGGTGTCAACGTGGGACTGCATCTCGTTGTCGGCCTGGCAATCTGCAACGGCCTAGGCGCGCTTTCGGGTGTCCTTCTGGCAATGCACTCCGGGTTCGCGGATGTCGGGCTGGGCCAAGGGGTGCTGATCCTCGCGCTGGCGGCCATGACAATCGGCGAGCGGCTGCTCCCCCAGCGTCATCTTCGATACCAAGCATACGTCGTTCTTTCAGCGATAATCGGTAGCGTCGGGTATCAGTTGCTGGTTGCGTTAGCCGTCTATCTCGGCTTGGCGCCGAGCGACCTCAAACTCGTCACCGCGCTGCTCGTACTGTTTGTCGTAGCCCTACGATTGCGGAAGGACGAGCAGATGCACCTGGAGTTCGGAGCGTGACAACGAACAACGCAATCCTGCAAATGGACGGCGTGCGCTGCACGTTCGAGCGATGGGGTCAAGTCGTCACGGCGCTGGACGGCGTGTCATTCAGCATCGCGCCCGGCGCGTGGGTGATGCTGGCTGGGCCAAACGGCGCTGGGAAATCGACGTTGCTGAAGGTTTTTTGCCGCCAAGTCACGACCTTTTCAGGGACCGTTCGGATCAACGGAAACTCGGCGGATCGCTTGACGCCGTGGGAATGGGCGCGGCTTGCCTACTACGTCGATCAGGACCCGCGCGCGGGCACGGCCGGAATGCTGACGGTCTTCGAGAATCTGGCGGTGGCAGACCCGGAATTCCGAAGCCGGCGATCGTGCGAGAGCCGGTACGCGGCCCTTCTCGCGCCGTACGGATTGGCCGACCGCCTTCGCCAGCCGGTATACACGTTGTCCGGAGGTGAGCGGCAGCTCACGGCCCTTCTGATTGCGTATCTGCGACAGACCCCGGTTGTGCTGCTTGACGAGCCTCTTGCCGCGCTCGATGCCAACCGCAGCGCGATGTGCCTCAGCGTTCTTCGGATGCTGTCCGCCGCGGGTAGGACTCTCGTGCAAGTCGCGCACGACATCAGTTTGGCAACGACGTTGGGCGAACGAACGGTCGTTATGCGCGATGGCCGCATCGTGTTGGATCAATGCGGCGCGGCGCGGGATCGCCACGACATTGTCGCGTGCTTGACACATAATAATGGCCGATCGGCGCCCGACGCGCAGGTCACGCTGCGACAACCCTGCGAGCCGCCAACGCGGGGGAGAGGCCGCAATGGATAAGGACGAATCTGCCGTTACCGAGGAACAGGTCGCGCTGGTAGCGGACGGCGTTCTTGCAGCTCGCGAGCAGTACTGCCGCAAGAATCGTGAGCACCTGTTCTTACTTCCGCTTGCTGATTACATTATCCTTTTGTATCAGAAGCCGTGCTTCCTGTCGTTCTACTGGCCCGACACGACAACACCGACCGGCTACGATCTGATTTCAACACTTGCAGATACCGATCGCCTCTTTCTCGGCTTGCCCGCAACACCGGGAAAGCCGCCGACAAACGATGACACGGCGCATGTCGGACACTTGCCTGGTCTGATTGTCGTCGTCCGTCCGCTGTACAGCGAGGACTTGCCCCGCGCAGAAGGTGCCGAATCACCCGTCGGCGCCCTTTTCACAGTGCTCGCGAGGAAGCTTGGCTCGGAGAACGAAGCGTTCGTTAAACACATCCGCGCGGGTCTGGAACAATTCGCGCAGCAAGCTCGCATATGTACGACACGTGTACACGTCTGTGGCGAGCAACCTGACGCTAGTACCCGGCTACTAGCATTTGAAGCTCTTCGCCTGCATCTGGGGCGCCTTTTCGACGATCTAAAGGATGTCCCGGTCCTTCCCTCGCAAGACCCGGACATCGTCAACCTATTTGCGGTCGTCAAGTGGACCGCCCCCGGACTTGAGCGCGTGGTTGCGCCGCTTTCGGGAAGCCATGGCAACGTTCTCTATCCGTACTCTGCGCAAATTCTCCTGACTCCGCAGCAACAACTGTGGGTCGATTCCAATGCCGGCGAAGGTGCGTGGCGCACCATAGAGCGCCCCTTGGCTGACGGTTCGCGGGCTATAGCCGACAGTCCATTGACCTCCGGAGTAATCGATTTCAGTCTGCCTCAGGAACGAGAGAGCACCCGCGGTCGAGACTGTGCATCCAGGCCATCGTCGTCGACTGAAGAGACAGAAAAGGACGGGCGCAGAGCGCTTGAAGATCGCCTATACCCGAAGATTGCGGGAGGCCAGTATCAGGTATTTTATGTGCCCGTGCATGTGGGCGGTTCACCCTGGCTTGCGCTCTACACCTTCCGGCAACCCGGCCGTAGGGAGTGGAGGTCGCTCTATCATTTCTATCGTGACCTCGTTCCATATATTGCGGGCAGCGTGCGCACCGTCGCTCAAGAAGCCTACGCTGATTGTCTTGCAGGTCTCGTGGAACGAGCATTGAAAGAACACCGGCGTGCTGACGGGCTTATCGAGGTTATAAATGAGCGCTGGTCCGAAGCGCACTTGTTTTATCCATTTCCCCAATTGCATCTTGAGAGATCAGACAATCGCAGTAGCAGCCCTTTCAGGACAGGACTACCACTGCCGGACGGTACGCAATGTGCCATTGTCGCGGGCGAGCGACACGCCGCGTTTGTTCAACAGGTAAACTTCGGTGACCTGAATGTAGCGATCGTAGCGAAGCGGCTCGCGCAGGCGATCGACGTCGCTCGCGCCGAGCTGCGCGAACGGCTCGTTCAAAGCTTGACTTACCCAGCTCATGAGTTATCCAACCTGTTCAGCAAGCACTACAAGGATATTCCGCAACGTGCAGAAGAACTTGGTGAAGAGGGCCGAAGCATTGCAAGCGCGTGGCGGCGCGCGCGCGCTCTGGCATGGATTCTGCGTAGTATGTGCAAAGGGTCTGTTCAAACTCTTTGGGGGGGTGACCCCAAAGCACTGCGGCGGGCCCTGCAATCCGATCTCCTCGGCCCGCTCCAAGAGCTTGTGACGGCTGGCATGCTCGAGTCGGCTTTGCTGCGAGTGGCGAATGCTGTGCGTGAGGACGAGTTGGAGGATCCTGACCGGTGCGAGGTCAAGGAGCTCGTCGATCCTGTAGGCGTTCATGCGGAATTGACGGCCGCTCAGTGGGCGGCGTGCTATTTGCTTGTAGCCGAGCCGATCCGGAACTTGGAGCACGCTCTGGCGATGCCCGGTCCGGCGTGCTTAAGACTTTCGCCTGAGCACAATGGAGGGGTAAGCGTTCGGCTTGAAGGGAAGTTTAGTAAGCTGGCGCCCCCTCGCGAGGGAGAATCCTTCAGGTATCTGGGACGGCTACTCAGCGCGGTCTCGGCGGATAGCTGGACCGAATTCACCCGAGAGCAGGCTGGCGCTGGGTGGACTGCCGCATGGGAGGTGCGGCTTGGATGTGGCATGTTGCGGCCCGATTAGCGCAACACACAACTGCACAAGGAGAGGACAATGTCACCATCTTATTGCTGCTTTGTCGCGGGCGAGGACGATCCCAAGACCTTGACACCGCAACTCTCGGGCCTGCCAATCCGCAGCTTGGGTGTAGTTCAGGCCTGGGGACAATTCGTGAAGGCGCTGTCCGAGGGAGACCTGAATAGATTGACAGAATTACAAACGATGCCCCTTGATATGCCCGGCCTGATTATCGGGGTTGACCTGAATTTCACGCATGACCCGACCGTACCCAACAGTAACGAAGAAATGGAGAACCTAGGACAGGCGGAGAGCGCGCTCCGCGGCGTCCGCTGGTCTCAGCACGTGGGGGGAGCGCCGCCAATGCCAGGGACGCCGCCAACCGGCGCGATCGTGGGGTGGGGCCTCCTGATGGCATCCACGATCAGGCATCCCGACGTACCAATCGTAGTGGCTCCGTACAGCGGCTACGGTCAAACAATCGGCTTTGATGCGATGGCCGTACTGAGCGTAGGTCAGCTGATCGCCGCTACCCGACCAGGGGTTTACGGGACAAGCGAGTATCCATTCGCGCTGGCGTGTGAGCTTGTCCGGGAACTTCCCTCCGACGCCGGTGAGGCTGTTAAGGCGGCCATGCCTGCATTGCGCGAGCAACTCTTAGTGCGACTTGGGGCGACACCCGCTACATTCTTTCCCACGCTCCTTCCTGCACCTTGGTCAGTTGAATCATTGATGGGCATCTTCTGCGACGCAGCAGACGCCTCCGATCTGGACAGCCGGTTAGCGCGGTCTGGTCTGGAGGCGTGGACCCGAGACGGAACGATAGTGTCGTTCGATCTTCGGTCCCTCTTTCTGGACCTCCTCACTTCCGCCGGTGGTGGGCCGCCGGTTCTGGCGCTGCTGCACGTGAAAACCGATGGTGGAGTACACAAGTTCATTTCTCAGATTCGGCAAATGGCGCAAGAGTACTGGAATGAGCCGGCTGCAGTTGTTCAGGACAACGCCACAGAGTTAAGCAGTCCCACGTATCTGCCAAAGAAGAGGATCATCAGGCGATACGCGAATCAGACGGAAGAAAGCCACGCCATGGCGCAGCTCCTGGGCCTCGTCTTCGCCTCGGTTGAGGCGACCTATTCAAGCAGGAAGCGACTTGATGAGCGCTGGGATCCAGAGCAGGATAACGCATCCACGAGCGGTACTCACACGCTTCGGCAGTATCTGCAGAAGTTAGTTATGATATTCCCGTCCGACGAGGAAATGACCGAGGACTCCTTGCTGACCCGGGTCCGCCAGCTTGCCGCAGGACACAGTGCGCCTGCTTGTACGCTGTTGGGCATGGACGTGACCGACGATGAGGTCACGCAAGAACGACGCCTTCGCACCCTGGTGGGACGTGCGGTCGAAATCGACGTTGTCAATCGGGATGCCAGAACGAAGAAGTTAACTTGTGCAATGCACCCGAGCTCCGCTCAATTCAGTGACTCACATGCCGAACGGAAGGCGGTGATCAATAAGTTACTTGGATGGGCTCATCCTGAAGACAACAACCTCCGACGGATACTGAAGCCATTCTATCCGGCCGGTGGACTCGCAGATGCACTGCGTTTGATCATTAATGGAGATGGTGGATTCCCACGACATCTGCGAGCGGCGGCGCGATGGTATCATGAGACGTACCACACAACGGACCATAAGAAAGGCCGGTGTTCCCCGCACTGCGATGAATCAGAGGGATGAGGTCGCAATCAGGTCAAGCTACTGATGACGCATGATTGCGCATTGACCGGGCCGCGTATCGGCCGAGCAACTGAACTGACCCCTACGATCGGGCGACGACCGGCCACGCCGGCCGGGCGCCATCATTGGCCGTCAGACCAACGCCGCATCCTTGCAGGAGAATGCTGCGCGGACCACGCTGCCGCAGATAGCGCGCGACGCATTGTAAGGAGATGTGGCGATGTACGACGAATTCATCGCGGAGCAACTGGACGAACAGCACGTGTTGTTTCGCGGGCATTTGCCCAGTTCTCTGGTGGCTCAGGACGCGGAGTTCGAGACGCTATGGAGCCTCCACCCATCCGAGTTTCACGAGATCATGATGCACGGTAGGCTCGTGACAACGCCCCGATGGCAACAGGCTTACGGCAAAGATTACCACTACACCAAGCGTACGAATATTGCGTTGGCGATTCCGGAAACCCTGCAACGGTTCCTAGCGTGGGGCAAAGATCGCATTGATCCGCGTTTGAACGGACTCCTTTTGAATTGGTACGACGGACAGCTCGGGCACTATATCGGTAAACACCGGGACAGCACGGCCAACATGATCGACGGCGCGCCGATCGTAACCATTTCCTTCGGTGAGCAACGCGCCTTCCGGCTTCGGCCCTGGAGAGGGCCGGGGATGGTGGAATTCCCGACCACGAACGGAACAGTCTTCATAATGCCGTACGAAACCAATCTTGCGTGGACACACGAGGTGCCTCATAGCGCCCGGTACCAGGGCCGCCGGATCTCGGTGACCCTTCGGGCGTTTCGTTAGGAAGCGCACTGTCGTGGGACGTAGATCACAACGACCTGCGGGCGCCGTTGCGAGCGTCCGACTGAGAATTGATTTGTTTCAATCAAAGTGAGACAAGCTGCCGTTTGGAATAAGCGTGTTGCGCGCGGGTCCACGGGATTAGGCGTTGTCGTAGCTTCACGTTCTGCTGCTTGCGCAGTTCTCTGGCCTGTTGTAATCTCCGCCGACGCTCGGCCAGCAGCGTCTGCGGATCTCCGCGATAATAGTCGACCGGCCGCAGGAAGTTCAACGCTGAATGCAGCCGGCGCTGGTTGTAGTCCTGGATGATCTCGGCGATCACCGCCTTGGCCGAGGTGAAGTCCGGCAGCTCATGTTCGGCGATCCGCTCTCCGAGGGTGCGGTGATAGCGCTCGATCAATCCGTTGTCGGTCGGCGTGTGCGGGCGAATCAGTGCGTGCCCCACACCGCAGGCGGCCAAAGTCTTGGCGAACTCGCCGGCAATGAAAGCGGATCCGTGATCGCTCTGGATGACCGGCCGCGGGCCGGGCGGCAAACTGGCGATGGCCTCAGCCGCGGCGATGGACACGCTCAGTCCGTCCATGCTGGTCAGCAGCTCGTGGTGCACCACGAAGCGCGAGTACGCATCCAGAAAACTGAGCAGGTAATAGGGGCCTGCCGCGACTTTAGTGTAGCGGATATCGGTCTGCCACAGTTGATCGGGTCGGGTGGGCGGCGCGGGTCGGCCGCTGCCCTGGCGCCGTAGCTTGGCCTTCCAGCCACAGACCAGGTGGGCCTCGCGTAACACGCGGTACACCGTCGAGCTGGAGACCGCGCACACGCCGTCATCCAGCATTCTCCAGGCCAATTCGCGGTGCCGCACCTGCGGATGCTTCAGGGCATAATCCACAATGGCGCGGCGCTCGGCCGGCAGCACTTCGTACAGCGAACCGCGGCGCAGCGGCGCGAGACGGCGCGCAGCGCCGCGCTGCGCCGCCCAGCGGTAATAACTGCCGGGCGAAATCTCCAGGGCGGCCAGCGTCCGGCGTGCCGGCCAGCCGCTGCGCTGTCGCGTGGTGGTCACCAGGCTTTGTACCTCGCGCTGCAGTTCAGCGGGCAGCTGCGCGTGATCGCTCAATCCGAGAGCGTTTTTTTTAGCTCCAGGTTTTCGGCCGTGATCTCGGCGATGACGCTCTGCATGCGCGCGTTGGCGGCCGCCAGCTTCTCGATGCGCGGATCCTGGCCGTCACGATCCGCACGGGCGAAGATGGCCGGGGCGGAGCCCAGCAGCTTCTTGCGCCAGTCGTAGATCTGGTTGGGCGAGAGTCCTTCGCGGCGGCAGATCTCGGCCGTACGGCTCTCGGACTGCAGACTCTCAATCACCAGGCGGAGCTTCTGCTCCGGGGTCCACTGACGACGTCTTCGCTTCGGGTTCATGCGCGATCCTCCTGGCTACGCTCACGCCATGATACCCATGAACCCCGCGCCTTCCCGCCGGAGGGGAAAGAAGGAAGGAGGGGGAGCGTGAGGGGGAACCTGGGAACCCTGGTTCCCCCTCACCCGCACGCCGAAAACCTCCCTTATTCCAAATGGGCAAATGTGTCACTTGATGTGAAACAGTTCAGAATCAATCTGTGTGAGTGCCGGCGGATTGCCTACCGCCTGAAGATGTCGGAGATTGCATCGATGGAGCTTCTACCGCAGTAACCCAGGGCATCTACGATCTTGTCCTTGCGGCCATAATAGAGGTAGCCAACACGTATCTGTTTAGCGCGTTGGGGGCTTGAATAACGGAGTGTTACCCGACCGAGTGGGCGGGAGTGCGAAGCAGGCTGGCGAGTACCGCGAGGGAGTCGAGGGCGTTTTGCCGGCAAGTGGCAAAGAGTGAGATCAGGACTTCGAGCGCATGGGCGCCGGCGGCCGTGCGGTTGCCTCCGCACACCTTGCGGTTGACGACGGCGGGTCGGATGGCTTGCTCAGCGGGCCAGTTGGTAGCCTCGAGGTTCTCCTCGTACAAGAAGGTCAACAGTTGATCACGATGCCGGTACAAGTGGTTGCGGAACGCGCGACTGAGTCGGGCGCGCGGCCGCAGGGCCAGCAGGCGATCGAGGCGTTTCTCCAAACGCCCGCGGGCCACGGCATAGCCCGGCCGAGCAATGTCGCCGCGCCGCTGTCGATCCCGCAGGGCCAGCGCGTCGAGAATGAACCGCTTGACTCGCGCGGCGAAGCGCGCGGAGCGGCGGGTCAGTGGCTCGATCAGTTCGTTGGCCCGCCGCAGTAGATGTTGCAGACACTGCTGATGGATCGCGCGGCGGAAGCGGTCGTACACCGCCCAGCCGTCATGCGTCATGCGTCCGGCGTAGTCCATCCCGAGCACCTCGGCCGGCACGTCCACCCCGCGGCTGGGACGAATGACGTACAACGTGCACACGTCGCTGACGAAGTCCCACAGCCAGTGCAATCGTCCGCCGATCTTCCAACCCGTCTCGTCGGGATACACGGTGTCACAACGGGGGACGATCGCCCGGATCGCGTCGTAGACGGGCGCGGCGCGCTGCGCGGCGCGGCGGACGATGTGGGCGGCCGCTGCGCGGGTCAGTTCAATGTCGAAGCCGTCGCGCATCAGTTCGCGGATGTCGCCGTAGGACAGACCGAGCCGGTTCTTCATCAGCGCGATCAAGGCTTGCGCGTCGGCGCCGATCTGGGCGGCGGCCGCGCCGAGGGCATCGGAGGTTTGCAGCGCATGCCGCGGCTGCACGCGCCGGCCACAGCCTGTGCATTCCCCGATGTGCAGCTCGAATCGTCGCAGGATCGCGCGGCGCGGGATGTCCACCTGAAACTGCTGGGCGACGTGCGTCGGGCGAACGCGGCCGCCGCAAGCCGGACAACGCGACGGGGCGGCAACCGGAATGACCTGGTCGGGCGGCTGTTGCGGGGCGACGCGAAAGGCCTGGATGCCGTAGTCGTCCCCCGGCTTGCGTCCGCGTTTTCGGGGGTTGGCTTTGGGCCCACCCTTGGAAAACGGGGCCGCCTGCCGCTTGCCGTCGCGCGTCCGCTGATCCAGCAGCCGCTCCAGCTCAGCCAGACGCGCCTGCAGTTCCGCGACGCGACGCTCCAGCACCGCGCAACGCGGACAAGCTCCTGTCTGCGACGGCTCCGCCATCGCATACAACTATCGGCGCAGAGACGCCCAGAGGGTTACCCCAGTTGGCGGTAAACAGATACGCCAACACATTGAATCAGGAAGATGAGCGTGTAGCCGCCGACGCGGAAGAACGCAATGAGCAAACGGTGGAACAATACGAACGGATTTGTGAACATGAGGCGGGCCTCGCGCTGCCGCCTTGTTCTTGCGGCATGCATTGCAGTGTTGTTCAAATAGCATTCACCAGCGGCTGAACAAGTACCCCGATCAGGGTCCTGACACTCGCGCCGACCCAGTCCGCGAAGGCCTTGATGTCCGGGGAGGCACGCTCTGGGTACATCATTGGCCTTCGCACAAGCAGCCACGCGAGCAACGCAGCAAGAAACAGAATGTGCAGCACCCGAGCGAGGACTACGAGCAGCGTCACGTAAACACTGAGGATCACGAGGAATCCGAGCACACCGAGGATGTGTTTGTACATATTATTGCCCTCGCTCTTAGTTCAGCTCAATTTCGATGTCTCCGAGCTTCAGCCGATCACCTGCCTGAATCAGCAGAGGATTCCTGTTCGGAAGTTGGGTCCAGCCCGAGCCGTTCCACCGGTATGTGCCGTTGCTGCCCGATGTTTCGATCCAGGTCTCAGGGCCGACGCGGCGAAAGACGGCGTGTTGCGAGGACACCTTCATGGATCCACCGAGGTCCTTTCGCCCGATCACGGTGGCGCCGTCTGCCAGAGGGAACATGTGTCCGTTCCGGCTAACCCGGAGGGTGAGGTGCGGGAAGGGTCTGCTGCACAGAGGGCATAGAACCTTGGACACGTCGATGACGCAGGGGCCGCCGCATCCCGGACAGCAGTAGACGGAATTAAAGGCCTTGCTTAGTTCGATTTCCCACGCGTCGGCGGCCGGACGCTTCGCCGGGTCAAGGCTCAGCGCAGATCGAAACAACCTTGCCAAGTCTGCGTTGAGCACGCCGACGGGATAGCCGCCGAGATTCCCGTGGGGCCTGTCGGCCACAGCGGGATCATGCAACCATCTTCCGGAACACATAGCCTTATGAAAGTCTGATTCATTGCCGTCATGTCCGGCAGAGACATGGCACAACAGAATCACTTCGTGCATCAGCACGCCTAAGGAGAACCGGTCTGTCTCAATTGTCGGGATGGCGGGGAGCCCTCTTGCGAGGGCCGCGCGCAGCTCCGGGGCCATGTAGAGATTGTGCCCAACGCACGGCGGGGCTGGCGTTCCGGGCGCGTTGAAGTTGTCCATGTCGATCACATAGAGCTGAAACACGGAACCGACACGGTTTATGATCAGGTTTTCAGCGTGGAGATCACCGTGAGCGATCTTGCGGCCGTGCATCACGCTGATGGCGTGGGCCAGCGTGATTGCGAGTTGCACCTCCTCAATGAAGGTGCAGGTCGGATTGCGCAGAAAGTCCTCCAGGGAGCAGCCTTCGGCGAACGGCGTGTAGTGCCCAATCATGTCCTTCCTGTTCAACACGTCGACCGGTGAGCAGAGGACCGGACATGTGGACTGCAAGTCCTGATCGACAAGGAAACGCAGCCTCTTCAGCGTGTCGTCGTTGGCAAACCGTCTGTGAAACACCTTCAGAACGCCCTTTTGGCCGGAGTTGAGCTCGGTCGCCCAGTAGGCTTCTCCTTGGCCACCAGCCTTAATGAGGCCATCCACGCGGATGCGGCGGCCAGAATCCGACTTTACAACTTTGTCCTTCTGAATCATGACGATTGCTCCTTCGCGCACGCAGCCGGTTCAGGCCGTTTCTCATCGACCTGACGCGCGCTGTGTTCGTCGATCGGCGACCAGAAGCCCGGAGACAGTTTCGGACTTGTACCGTCCCCCATGAGTGCGACGGTCACGTTATCGTCGCAGACGTAGCCAGCGCCGTCCTGGAACGATGCCAGTTCCTGGACGATGTGTTCAGCGGTCGTCTGGAGGTCGCCCCTGTACTGGATGCAGCCTCGAAGTACGTCCTTCGGAAACGTTGACTCAACCCTGTCGAAAACACCGTCGGTGCCGACGATCAGCAGGTCGCCGGTCTCGCGCTTCAATAGACCTGTTACGGGCTGGCCTTCCATCACGGGGCCGAGAGAGGCCGCGAGCACGTTCAGGGCGAACCCATTTGCCTTTTGTGGATCTAGGAAGCGATGCACCTCACCGGTGGATTTGACGATGCATCCGCCCCCATCGCCGATATAGGCGAATCCGACTTCACGCTTACGCTTGTTCGCAATGACAACGATCAGGGTGGTGCGAAGACCGCCGCGGATGTCGGAAACGTTCAGCTTGTCGCCCTCGACGGTGAGTCGGTGGGCGGCATCCATGAGAGCGCGGGCGGCGACATCCTTGACGTGAGGGGTGTGCCAGCGTTTGGCCATGCCGTAGGCCCGCACCACTGAAACCGCCGCACTCACGGTCGCAAGATAGGCGGCCTTTTGCCCATGTGGTACTCCACCACAGCCATCGGCGACGATCAGCACGTCATGGCCATCGGTCTGAAAGCAGAGGCCGAAATCCTGATTCTCCGACCTGACGTTTCCTTTGTTGGTGGCCAATCCGAACTCCCAAGGCCCAGAAGCAAGCACGGGCTTGACCCGGATGTGACGGAAGCGGCTAGCGCAGGCGATGATCGCCTGCATCTGCGCGACCGGGGTCGGTAAGGGCTGCGAGCGAGGGCGTGTGGGCTCGATAGTCAGGTTCCTTCCCGTCGTGGCGAGACCCATGCTCTTCGCGCGCTCCGGTGAAGGCTCCTGCAAATCTCCGGGAATCGCAGCTATAACACTCAACCGCGAAATGACGCTTCGTTCGACTTCGCGGATGCGTTGTTCCATGAGAATCCTTCCGATGACGATCAGACCGACACCCAGGGCGTTGATCACGGTGACCCAGATCAACGTCCGAGTGGAGGCCGGGCGATTCTGTTCAAGCCCGGCGCGCAGGTTGTCGAATTCGCGATCAATCCATCCGGTGCCGAGGCGTCTGGGTTCTGAAACCTCGGCATCGGCCCTCTCGGTGGCCGCCGCGATTAGCGCCGCGATCTGGTCACCGTTCTGGACCTGGCCCGTCGAAAGTGCGGTCATGGCAGCCTTCAGTTCATCAAGTTTCGCCTGTACGAACTGAGTCTGACTGTCGACGTGCTCCCGCTCCGTCGAGAGTTCGGCAAAGACGCGGTGCTGGAGTGAATTGAGCTCCTGCTCGATCTGCGTCACTTTATGCTCGTGGTTAATGAACTGGTCGCGGGTCGGAAGCTGCCCAATGGACTCGCGGAGCATCTCGACGTCGGTCTCGATCGCATCGAGCCATTGGTCCATAGTGAAGTCGTCCTGGTGGTCAACCTGACCACCGGCGACTACTTCGTTCTGCGCGGGTTGCGTCGTCTGGGCCTGGGCAAAGCCTACGATGGCAAGCAAGAGCACGATGATCACCAGAATGATCGCCCACCACTGAATCGCGGGACTACCAGAGTGCCGGGGGGTCGTGTGTTGCTGCGCCGTTGGTGCGGCTGTCGCAGACTTCGGTTGGGAGCTGGTTGGCTTTGACGCACCGATTGAGGCCAGATATGCCATCTGTTCTCGGGTAGGGGTGATTCGCATGGTACGTACTCCTTCATTTATCCTTTGGGCTACTGTCGAATCGTGGTCAGAGCCTGTGTCGCGTTGGTGCCGGCCGCCATCGTTGCCGTCATGGTTGCCCCGACGGCGGCAAGGAACGTCCGCAGCTCCCGTCCAGTGGAGCACCGATAAAAGTGTTGGGGGGTGCTGGCCAGCGAACGCATCAGTGTCTCATCGGCGTCACTTCCGAATGCAACGGCGACAAGGTCAGCGACCGCCTTAATCCGGTTGGCCACATCATGGGGATCAGCGCCTTCATTATGGCATCCGTCTGTGAAGACAATGACGACGGGCCGCAAATAGACAACGCGGTCTTGGCTCTGAGTTCCTCCCTTCTCAAGGAGTGAGAGTGCGTCATCGAGCCCGGCCGTAATGTTCGTGCTGCCGCCTAGCAGACCGACCGACAGGGACTTAACCGTGTTCTTCAGCGCGGTGGCCTTTTCCAGGTTGTGAACAATCTTCGAGCGGGTCGCGAAGTCTACCACTGCGACGCTGAAACCGTCCTTGTTCACGGGCTCAGCGAGTTCTGCAACGAGGTCGAGGCTGGCGGCCGATGCATCGTTGGCCTTCTGGCCGCTCATCGACCCACTCTCGTCTCGGCAAAAAACCACGTTTTGCCGGACGTTGCGGCAAATCCAGTTGGGGCGCCGCAGTCCGCCCTGAACGATGGTCATAGGGCTAGTGTTCTGCTTTTGCGTGTTCATCTGTGTTCTCCATTTCTCAGGTTCAAAGGGTTTACGCGGGCACCGTCATAGGGACCGTCGCCCCGCTGGCGACGGTGGCTACAATCGAGGCCGCGAGCTGAGCGGCGACCTTCTGCAGCTCCGCCTGGTTGGGGTTGTTGCTGATCTGGAAGACGAGACCGCCAGCGGCTGATGCCAGCTCTTGCAACGCGGGCGTGGGCTCGCAGACGAGATAGAGCAGGATGCCCTTGTCTTTGATCTTGCGCCCGAGAGCGCCTGGCGAGATCCCGGACTTGGCCGGCTTCGTGTCGGCCGTCATGAAGGCGACGATTGCGCCACGGGCACGGGCTGGATCAGCCGTCCACGGAACCCGGTGGAGCAGCGCCTCAATCGCGTCGAGATGGTGCTCGGGGGGGTCGCCTCCGCCGCCGTACGAGATTTTCTTGATGTCTTCGAAAGCCTGCTCGGGCATTCCGGCGTCAGTGTGGATGACGAAGTCCTGTCCATCATCGAGGTCGCCGTGACTCGCCAGCCAGCACTTCACATCACGAGCCTTCGCCTTGACCTGCGATACGATCATCTCGTACGTCTGCGGAATGCCGGTCTGGAATCGCTCCGACGATCCCGTGCGATCAACGGTGGCGGCAAGTTCCACCTGGCACTGAATCTTCGGACGGGTAGCCGGGCGAACGATGGACGGCCCCGGCACGCCGGAGGACGTGTTGAACCGCCATCCGCAGGACGGGCACACATCCGCCGACGCATTGAGTTGGGCTTGGCATGAAGGACAGTACATGTGTGTTGCTCCTTTCAAGGGTGTTTGAAGTGCTTAGAATTCGCCAACAATCGAATGACGCCGATGACGCCGATTACGATCACGCACAGGACAGCGAGTTTGAAAACCGGGTCGTGCCCCCAGAAGAACCCCCGGACGAAGAAGCCGTGCTCCTGAAGCAATGACGGCGCGAAATACAGCACGAGGAGCGATCCCACAAAGACAGCGATAGCCTTCATCCAACGTGCGACAAAACGCGCCGCAAGAAGACACGCTGCTCCAAGTGCTGCCAGAAACCCAGGCGCCGCAACATCGCGTTCACTGAAGGGCCGGAAGCCATCGAAGAAACCGCGAGTCCACCGTGACAGGTCGCTCTCTCGCTCGAACAGCAGCGGATCCGCCATCTGCAACGCCAACCAAGAGAACACAAACATCAAGATGAACGCGGCAATCGCTCCGCCGATAGCTTTGGATGGATCGACCTTCTGAAACATCACGCCGACCGCCAGCGAGCACACTGCAGCGATGGCGAGTGCGACGATCGCTTGCTTCCAAAGAAGCACGGCGGCCACGACGAAGAGCGCGACCACGAGAGTCACGCCGACGACGCGCACTGCAAAGTTCTTCGTGGGAGCCAGCGTGCCGGCCATGACCACTGCGCCGATTGTCGCACCGACGATCACAAGAAAGAGCCACACCATGACGGTCCTCCGGGCTGCGACTCAGCGGCGCCGCAGCATCCCTGAAAGTAAGAGTCCGGAGCCCTTCGCCTTGCGTTCGACGCGAACGCGGGCTAGAAGACATGAAGGCGAAGGGTCGTTTGGACCCGAAGCTCAGACCGGGGCGGGCGTTCGGTCGCACGGGCACCCGCTTCCGGCCGCTTTTCTCAATAAGTCAACCTACCACGTGTTTTTCTGTCTCTCCTGACAGTGCATGACTCCGGGCCGTCTTTACCACCAAACGCCCGTCACAGCTCATCATCGTCTCGCCTCGTGACCAACAGCCTCGCATCCAATGAGTGACGGCAATGCAGCCAATTGGACGCAGAACCGGCAGCGCTCGACTGTGGCATTTGTATACCGCATCGGCGCGGCATTGCCGTGACGAGGCATGACGTGCGAATCGACGCTCGGCTTGGGTACATGTGACTGCACATCAGCGCACGACCCGGCGTATGGCTCGGTGGAAGCCCATTAATCCATCTGTAACTTCGAACACGACGGCTCCTGGCATGGAGCCAGCGATAGCGGCCGGGTCGCAACTAGCGACTGCTCCGACAAGTACGCGAATGCCATACCGCCGGCACTCGCGCATCTCCTTGGCACACGCATCGACATCGGCGGGTTGGCCATCGGTGAAAACCGCAAGCACTTTCTTTGTTTCTGGTTGCGCGAGCAGCCACGCGCGGGCCGCGCGGACGACGTCGTCGGTTTCCGTACCCCCGAGCGGCGGCGCTAGATGCATGCGCATGGGCGTTGTCCGGATTGATTCCGACCCGAACCACCAGCACGCCACGTTGCCGCCTGCCTCTTCAAGTGCCTGTGCCATCGCGCCCGCCGCAGCAGATAAGCGTGGAAGTTCGCCGGACACAGATGTCGAGCAGTCGAGACACACCGCGACTGCCGTCCGGGTGTCGTCTATAACTGAACGTCGTAGAAGCACCCGGCCATCAATCCTGAAACGAGTCACGTCGCCGAGTGTTGGACCAGAACAGCTCGGAGACGAAGTGATGAGTGCCGGAGCGTTCAACAGCAATTTCGCATATCGCCGAAAACATCCCTTTGCTTGGCCAAGCGCTGCAGTAATGTCCTCTGTTACCATCGATGGGGTCTGAACGCTGCCAGTACTACTGGCGTCATCGCTCAGGTATTTGCCGCACTTCCCGCCGGTAGCGGCTGCGATGACAGAGCGGTGCACGGCGCCCATGGCGCCGCCGCCACCTTCGCTTGTGAGTTCACAAGCGTCTGCACGAGCGCGCCCGCGCCCGGCCTTGGACGCTGGCTCCGGGATGTTTGCGGCCCGGATAGCCTCGAACAATTGGCGCGCCAGATCAGCCAAACGCTCCCAGTCCCGGGCCTGCCGATTGGGCAGGCCCTGGCCGCCGCGCGCCTTCGCACGACGGAGTATCTCGACACAATCCGCGAGGATGCTCGGACGGCGCGCCCAGCGTTTCACCAGCATCCTGGGCAGGCGAGCGCTGATTCGCTCTTTCCGGGTAGCGAGGATCGCCGCGGCGAGCAGGTCGCGCGTGTTGAAACGTGCGTGCTGGCCGCAGGGGATTCCGTTGCGCAGCGCCACTCGCACATATGCGCGGGCTGCGGCGGTAGTCGCGTGGGTGAAGTACGAATGTGCCAGCCTGAACCGGCGCTCGAAGCGCGTCTCGTCTGCGACATCGGCGACGGCGTTATAGCAGTCCGCCGCCAACGGCCTGGCTTTGGGCCGGAACGTCTCAGCGAAGAGTCGGTGATATCGCGGTGTATCGTAGTACACATGCGCCGCCTCGTGACATGCGACGCCCAGAACGGCGAGCAAGTCGTTGTCGATTTGGCTCGGGCGTGGCAAATGGATCGTCTGACCATCGGTGCAGGCCCGGCCGTCGGTCACGACCGCGACGCGCCCGTCACAGATCGCCGTGACGGCCGATCCGAACGCCGTGATCGTCGCTGACTTGTCCACCATCGCAGTCATAGCTGGCTTTTCTTCCGATTACGGCGAGGGCGACCGATGATCATCTCGACAGCCCGCAGAAGTCCTTCGCGAACAGGGCCAAAGGCCCCCTCGTCGCCGATCTTCGGTAGGACCACCTGCCGGAATGCTTCGAGCGGGTCGCCGATTTCCTGCCACACCTCCCACAACTGAAAGCACGTACGCAGGCACATGTCGAAATCGTGGTCGCCGTTGCAGCGCGCAGCTCGGACGGCGGCGGCAACATTCACAACAGCGACCGTGTCTTTGGGCATCGCGGAATACTTTTCGGCGATGAGGCGGGCCTCGATTTCCATTGGCAGGAAGTCGCACTCAATTACCTGGCACCTCGACTTGAGAGCCTGATTGAGTTCAGATGTTGCCACGTACCCCGGGTTGAACGCGCCGAAGAAACGCCAGTTCGGGCTGCGGGGGATCACTTGGCCGGTCTCGGGGATCGTGACCACGCCCGTGCCGTCCAGGAGGTTATTGAGCAAGGACAGAATGCCAGGGTCAGCCATGTTGATTTCGTCGAGGAAATACCAACCGTTCGGGTCGAGGAGTGAGCGGGTCAACGGGCCGGGCTCGAAGGTCGTACCCTTCTCGTTGAGTCCGCGTGTCCCCCGAACTTCCTCCACGCTCAGCGTCCGGTAGCACTGCTGCGTATAGGCCACCGCTTCGCGCTGCTTGGCAAGCAATTTGACAGCAGTGGTCTTGCCCGTTGCCGCCGGCCCTGTTAGTAATACCGGCCAACCTCTGTCCGACGCGCTCCGCATCCGGCCGTGAAACGGCAACTCAATGAATCCTGCAGTCTGCCGGACGGACTGACCAGGGCGGGCTGTCGAAGGGTCCCGCGCGTCGTGCGCCAATCCAATTGCTTTCAGTCGCTCCCAGATCTTGTCTTCGACGGGCTTCATCTCAGGCACCTCCGTCCGTGCGGTTTTGTGAGTTCACAACCCGTCAACGCGTCAGGCTGTCGCCTTGACCGCGCTGCTAAGCCGCGTGTCGGCCGCGTCCCGAACCCTCTGAACCTCGGCGAGATCGGCGACCTCGACCCAAGCAACAACCAAAGTGACGCTCAACTTCGCGCGCTTGGCGCTGGTCGCGGAGCTACGGCGCGTGTTCCATTTGTCGCGGAACTCTCGAATCGTTGAGGAACCTGCGTCATCCACGAGTTCCCGCAATCTGTCATCGGGAATACGCTTTGCCGCCGCAACCAGGCCGTAGAGGACGCCTTGAGCTTTGATGCCGACACGGTCGAGCTTGATCCCATTCTTTTCGAGGCGGTCGGCAAGGGCGTCGATGTCCAGGAAGCGGCTTGCCAATCCGGCGTCGCTGGTGAGATGAATCAACGTCCGTCGGACCACGCCCTGCGGATTCGTGCCCTTGGTCAGCGGCCCATGAAGGCCTTGGCCGACTTCGCGACAATAATGCGTTGCGGCCGTGGCGAGGGCGATGGTCGCGGCCGCGTGATGCGTGCCGGCTGCCTTGTACTCTTCGGCTGCGTGAACCAGATACTCTGGGCTACGGAAAGTCACTGTTCCACTGTTCGGCGGCTTCATGGATTGGCTCCCAAACATCCGCATCTAAGCCGAGAGTGTCACCAGCGGCATGACGCAATGTGACACTCGCGCAGCGCAAAGCGCGCCCCGAGCGCGCTCATTGGAGCGCAGCGTAATAGTTCACATGTTCAGGCGCATGACAGGTGCTGACGATGAACGCTCGTACGGACGCGTTGGGGGCGCGCGTTGGCGTGGTTCAGCCGAGATCGGCCCGGACAGGGTTCAACCCACTTGCTCCATGATGCTCGCCGCCTTGGAAAAGTCGAGTTCGGCGTAGATCTCGGTGACGTCCGCCGAGCTGTGCCCCAGCACGACACGGGCGGCTTCGAGCCCGAACTCCTTTCGGAGACGCGTCGCGGCGTTATGCCGAAGCTGATTCGGGGACCAGCGATGCGATCGTCGCCACTCACGCCGCTCGTTCTCGTTCAGGTTGTCGGGTGGCGGAAACGCCCGGTCGCAAGCGCGGTACACCGCCCACGCGTAGCCACGACGGTCGTAAGCGTCCCCGGGCTTCCATGCCGGCCGCGACCTTCGAACTCGGGCTGCTTGACTGGGCGTCATCGGGGTCCTGCGTTCGGCCCGACGTTGGCGCCAGAGCGCCTCCATCGCGGACGCCGGGCTGAAGACGAACGCGTGCGTATCGGGCGGGAGATGCGGGCGAAGCACTTGCTGAGCCTTCGGACCGAGATAAATGACACGCTTCCGGCCGTGATGCTCAGTCTTGTGGGTGGCTGGGCGAAACAGCCAGAGCTTGCCCGACATGTCGAGGTCGCAGGTTCGGATCGACATGACTTCACCGGGTCGCATCCCGGTGAGGAGCTGAAGCCGGATCATCGCGGCGATTGTCGGCGGAACGTGTGCGACCACCGGATCGATCAGGTGCTCAGGGACGGGCTTGACCGGCGCTGATTCACGCACATTGCAGCGGCCGCGTTTCAACGGCGTCACGGCCAAGAGGCCGTGCAAGCTGCTCGGCGGAGTCAATTCGTTCTCAACGGCCCAGCGAAACACGCGGCGGATGCGGTGGATCTGCTGGTTGATGTGGTTGCGACACCAGCCCGCGTCGATCATGGCCTGCCGAACGACCTTGAGCGCCGTGGGACCGAATTGGCTCGCGGGCAGCCGCCCGTAGGGGGTCGTGAGGGGCCGCAGCGCTTCACGGATGTTCTGCACCTCGCCGGTCGGGGCTCCATTCTTCACGTAGTACGCCTTCGCGTGGTCCATGTAGGCGAGGATCAACTCGTCAACGGACAGCGCGCGTCCGTCGGAGTGGCGGGCGGACGTCGCTGGTGCAGCCATCGACGCGTAATGACCGCCACGCGCGATCCATTCAGCGACGACGCGCTGGTATTCCGCGTGGCTCTCCGGCGTGCCGTGCGTGCCGAGGTAGATGTCGCGACCGCTGAGCCGAACGACGGCTCGGCCGGTCGGCTTGTGCAAACGATAGGCGGGGATCGTCAGGGGTTTTGAACCTGCCATGGTGGGCTCCGAGGCAGGCGAGGAGTGGTATATACCACTTTCGCCGGTCTTCCGAGCCTCACTGCCGCACGCGGGCAGGTTCGCTAAATCACGATAGGCCTGTCACTTACAGTATAGCGGGCGATGGGATTCGAACCCACGACGTCCAGCTTGGGAAGCTGGCATTCTACCACTGAATTACGCCCGCAAGCTAATCAACGGCCCCAACGACTTACCGCTTTGGGCCTGAATCGAGCTATCGCCCCAAGCGCGCTCTACATACGATCTTACCGCGCGATCAACGATTCGGGAAGGCCGCACGCGCCAAGAATACGAGAAACTACCGCTCGAAAAACTGGCCTCTCATTGTCGAACGGCGGGCGTGCGTGAGTGGCGCCCGCTACCCAGCCACGGGCACACCGCCGTGACAAGAGTGGCCGCGTCCTCGCCGCAAACAGATGGCCCACGCGTTTCCGCCCACCACCATTTAGCCCTGGGCGGGTCGACGTCGAACGTTCGCTCGGCAAGGTCGCTTCCGGAAAACGTCGTTCGGAACCAACTGTGTCATGGCGCTGGCGGCGGCGACTCGTCGCCGGCCGATTCCCGGTTGAAGTTGCCGAAGTCCATGTTCTCCTTGACCCTGCGGGTTCGAGCTCGCCGGCGTGCTCAAGCGACGGGTACTCGCGAAGCGCCCAGCACGTTGTAAGTCGTGCCGACGGAACCTGACGGACGCCCGTCGAACCCGGAGGTTGCGCTCGAGCCCGTCGTCACCAAAAGCGGTGGTAATCGGCATGTAAAGTGGACCCACCCGACCTGTGAGTTTGTTGTGATATCGGCGCATAAAACGGACCCACCGTAGCGGCATGAACCGGTGGGGCCCTCCTGGCCATCTGAACCCTCGGATGCGGATCGGTTTCTGGCAGATCGGCAGATTCGGATGCGGTCGGCGCCTGTGCGGTGCGGCTGGTCATCCGGCCGGAGGTCAAGGATGCTCACGGTGGATGATTACGGACAGATTCGCACGGCCCATTCGGACGAAACGAGTACTCGGGCGATCGCCCGCACGTTCCATCATTCGCGGCACAAGGTTCGCAGCGCGCTCGCGTCTGCCGAGCCGAGCGGCTACACGCGCCGCAAGGATCGGCCGGCCCCGAAGCTGGACCCGTTCAAGCCGATCATTGACGCGATTGTGAAGGCCGACGAGGCGGCGCCGGTGAAGCAGCGTCACAACGCCGCGCAGATGTTTCGGCGACTGCAGACCGAGCACGGGCACGTCGGCGGCTACGATCCCGGCGCGCCGGGATTCGTCGCTACCTCGGCCGACAGCGCCGTCATCGCCGCGAGATTTTCGTCCCGCGGGCCCACGACGCCGGCCAACGGCTCGAGTGCGACTTCGCGCGCATCCACGGCGTCTTCCCTGACGGCCGGCGATGGGTGCCCGTGAAGGCCAAGAAGGCGGCGTACGAGAACGCTGCGAATCCAGAGTGACCGGCGAGGGCGACGACCGCGACGAATATTGATATCACAGACACTCACAGACAGACGAAAAGAGTAGCAAGAATGAAAGAGAGGCTACGACGACGGCGTCGTTGTTTGCGCGTGCCTACTTGACTACCATCGGCTGCGCGGATGGGTCTAGGGTACGCGCCAATGACTCGGCGGCCAGCCGTGAGGCCGCTGGGGTCTTCGTCGTCTGTAAGCGTAACGACTCGCGTTGCGGGGTGCGCGGATGACCGGCGATTCCGACAGACCGAACGGCGGACGCAGCGAGCGGGACAGCAGGCTCGTGGACGCCGCGTGGCAGCAGGTCGCGACAGCGAGTCCGCCCGGCCGGCAACGGCCCGACGGGATGCCACGCGAAGGGAGTTCCGCTGCCCCGACGCTGGAGTCGTTCGCCGGCTACCGCCTCCTCCGCGAGATTCATCGGGGCGGGCAGGGCGTGGTTTATCAGGCGATCCAGGAGTCGACCCGCCGCAAGGTCGCCCTGAAGGTGCTGCGCGAAGGACCGTTCGCCAACCCGACCGAGCTGGCCCGCTTCGAGCGCGAGGTCGACGTCCTGGTGCGGTTGCGCCACCCCAACATCGTCACCCTCCACGATTGCGGACAATCGGGCGGGCACGCCTACCTGGTCATGGACTACGTGCCCGGCCGGCCGCTCGACGCGTATGCGCTGGCCGCCGGATTGACCACCGAGCAGATGCTGACGCTGTTCTGCCGCGTGTGTGAGGCGGTCAACGCCGCCCACCTGCGCGGCATCATCCATCGTGACCTCAAGCCGAGCAACATCTGCGTGGATGACGACGGTGAGCCGCATGTTCTCGACTTCGGACTGGCCAAGCTGTCGACTGAACACCGCCCGGGTTCCTCCGAACTGACCCTGACGGGTCAGTTCGTGGGTTCCCTCCCCTGGGCCAGCCCGGAACAGGCCAGCGGCCGCGCGGAAGCCATCGACGTGCGCAGCGATGTGTACTCGCTCGGCGTCGTCCTCTACCAATTACTGACGGGCGAGTTTCCCTATCCGGTCGTGTCCACGCTGCACGAGGTTTTTCGCTCAATCTCGACTGCTGATCCGATCCGGCCGAGCAAGGCTGGCGATCGGCGGCGCGGCCACCGCATCGGCTACGAGCTCGATACGATTGTCCTCAAGAGCCTGGCCAAGGAACCCGAGCGGCGCTACCAGACCGCCGGCGAGCTGGCCCGCGACATTCGGCACTATCTGGCTGGCGAGCCGATCGCCGCCAAGCGCGACAGCGGCTGGTATGTGCTGCGCAAGGGCTTGCGGCGCCATCGGCTTACGGTCGTGGTCATCGGCGCTGTGTTGCTGCTGCCCATCGTCGCGGCCGGCGTGCGCATGTGGCAATACGGCCGGCAGCGAGCGCTGCTCGTGCAGGTCAGTGACGAACGAAACCGGGCTACGATGGCTGAGCGCGAGAGCGATCGGCGCCGCCGTGAAGCCGAAGCCGTCACGCGTTTTCTGACCGAAGCCCTGACGGCGGCCGACCCCGGCCACGAAGAGCACGCATATACGGTCAAGGAGCTGCTCGATACCGCTGCGGCCAACGTCAGTGGGGGGTTTGTGGACCAGCCGGCCGTCGAAGCGGCGCTACGCGCGGCGATTGGAAACGCCTACCGTGCGATGGGATCCTTTGTCGCTGCCGAGCAGCACTTGCGGCGCGCGTTGGAACTCCGCAGCGAGCCGCGCGGGGGTAACCGTGCTGAGATGGCTCGCAGCATGAGCGATCTGGGCGGGCTGCTGAGCGACCTGGGCCGCTACGACGAAGCCGAACCACTGATCCGCGAGGCCGTCGATGTTCAACGTACAGAGCTGGGCGACGAGCACGACGAAACCAACGTGGTCAAGTCGCGCCTGGCCGTCTTGCTGGAACGGCGCGGCCAGATCGAGGCGGCCGAGCAGTTGTATCGCGAGCTGCTGATCGCGGACCGCAGGCTGCACGGCGATCAGAGCCATGAAGTCTGCGGTGATCTCAACAACCTCGCCGGAGCGCTGCTGAAACAGCGGCGTTTCGACGAAGCCGAGCCGATCTACCGCGAGGCGCTGGCGCTCCGGCAGACGCTCTCGGGCAGCGATCACCCGGACACGGCCCGAGCCTTCAACAACCTGGGTCTGACGCTTCAGTATCAGGGCAAATATGCGGAGGCAGAGTCACTGTTGAGCGATTCGCTGCGAATCCTGCGCGGCGCCTATCCTGCCGACCATCCGAACACCGCCGCCACGCTCAACAACCTGGGGCTGTTGGACTATCAGCAACGCGACCTGTCCCAGGCGGCCGAGCGGTTTCGCGAAGCGCTCGATATGCGCATCCGGCTGCTCGGCACGCGCCACCCGGACGTGGCCCAGACTTCCTACAATCTGGGCACGGTCCTGCTGCGGATGGACGACGCTGGCGGGGCTGAGCCGTTGTTTCGCGACGCCCTGGCCGTGTACGCTGACCCCGAGTTCTCCGACGCCCCCTGGGCCATGCGATCACGGATCAAAATCGGTGCATGCCTGGTCTCACTGGGCCGCTTCGCAGAGGCCGAGACGCTGTTGCTCGGCACGTTCGAATCGCTTGGCCCCGAAGCCGGGGCTTCTGCCCCAGGCGACGTTGCGCGCTCGATCGTCCGACTCTACGAAGCCTGGGATCGACCGGATCAGGCCGGCGAGTGGCGGAAGAAGCTGGAAGACTCCCAGCCCCTGGAAAAGTAGCTTGATACGCCAGCAGCTCGGGGCGCGGATCACATGCACCGCGCCCCCGGCGTAACGACGCTTCTGACGCTCGCGCCTACGGACACGCTGCCACGCCGGTACCGAGCGCTTCGAGCTTCGCCAGGCGATCGGCAAGCCGCGCATTCTCGGCGTGCAGCGCGGCGAGCTCAGCGTCCCTTTCGGCGCGCAGTGCTTCAATCTCGGCGTCCTTCTCGGCGCGCAGCGCGTTGACGGCTTCGACGAGCAACGGCGTGAGCTTGCTGTAGTCCATGCCGTGGGCGTCGATGGCGTTCTCTTCGTAGTTCACGATCTCCGGCAGCACTTCGCCCACATCCTCCGCGATCATGCCGACATCGTGGTGCCCGCCGTGCTCTTCATCCCAGTCGAAGGCAACGCCCCGCAGTTTCGCGAGTATGCGGAGCGGGTCGTCGATGGGCTCGACATTGTGCTTCCAGCGCCGCGATGAAGATGAGCCGTAGTTGATGCCCGCGCCCGCCGCGTAGAAGTGATAGCCGGTGGGGCTGTCGCTTGTTCCGTGGACACCGAAATTCGTGCCAGTGGATTGTGTGGCGTGGCCACTTAGAGCCTGACCTGTGAATGAAAAGCCACGAACTCCGGTGGCTGCCCCGACTCCGGTCCCGTGCACGCCCGTCCCGCTGTCGTCAGTCGCGCGTCCCCAGATCCCGCGGCCGTCCCCGTCCACCTCGCCGTAGATCGCCGCGCCGCCATCGACGGCGGTGACTTGGACCACCGTACCGGCACCCGGATCGATGATGTGCAACGGGCTGAGCGGATTCATCGTGCCGATGCCGATGTAGCCCTGGTCCGTGACGGTCAGGCGATCACCGCCGTTGTGCAGGCGCCATTGATTCGACGCCCCGTCGAAATAGTGATACGCATCGCTCTCACCGCCTGCCGAATACCCATAGAACGGCCGCCCGCCTCCGCCGGTGGTCGAGACGTACATGCCGCCGAAACCGATCGCCGATTGGGACTGAATACCAAAGTCCTCCGACGCTGTGATCGGCGTTTCACGGCCGATGCCGACGAACCCGTCCGGTTTCACCCAGATTCGATCCTGGTTGTTGGCGCCGAGGATGAGGTCGTCGCTCCACTCCTGCATGACTTCCAGTTTGTTCAGGCCTTCGCGATAGCCCACGCGCCCAACCACCTGCCCGCCGTCCTGCGTCATGACCACGCGGGCGTTCTGGTCCTCGCCGGAATTGTTCGTGTCAGCGTCGATGATCACATCGATCCCGCCGATGCTGGTCATCGTGACCGTTCCATCGACCGCCCCCAGGCTACCCATCGTGACGTTGCCATCGTCATTCACGAAGATCCCTCTCGTCTGAATGGCGTAGGGCGTGCGCGTGATGGGCTGGCGCGGTGCCAGCGTTGTGAACGCGCCGCCGCCGGATGGGCTGCGCACGGCGATCTCGAGCCAACGGGCGTCGCCGTTGAACACGCTGGCGCCGAAGTCGATCGGAGCCGTGAACAAACCATCCGCAACCGTCGCGTTGTTCGCCGGCACGGGCCCGGCGACCTGCGTTCCCAGCGTCGCCGCGTCCCAGAGCGAGAACTCGAAGTCGGCGGCGTCGTTCAGCGGGCTGCCCATCATCACTAGTGCTTAGTTGCATAAGTTAACGATAGTATTTCGGAGCTGCGTTCCCTTCACCTCGCGCTTGCGCCAGACGAACGGCTTGGCCTTCGGGGTGTAGGCGGCGATGAAGGCTTCGATACCG
>Ga0187892_10002167_pt1 | contig 41049 bp, 34 predicted proteins | sample MA1701073metaG_FD_139345 | JGI IMG/M metagenome (GOLD analysis project Ga0187892, IMG submission 139345) | Bio-ooze microbial communities from a basaltic lava cave in the Kipuka Kanohina Cave System on the Island of Hawaii, USA - MA170107-3 metaG ... | reverse complement strand
TGTATGTGGCGGTCGAGAACATGTTCGTGAAGGAGCGCAAGTGGAGGTGGGTGCTCGTCTTCGCGTTCGGGCTGGTGCACGGGATGGGGTTCGGGGGGGTGCTGCTGGAGATGAACCTCGCGAGTCCGGCGCTGGCGCTGCTGGGGTTCAACGTCGGCGTCGAGCTGGGGCAGCTCGCGGTGGTCGCGCTGGTGTGGCCGCTCTTCGCGCTGGCGCGGCGGCGCGAGGAGTTCTACCGGACGTGGGTGGTGCGGGGGCTGTCGGGGGCCGCGGCAGCGGCCGGCATGGTCTGGTTTGTCGGGCGCGTGTCGGCCAGTGGAGTTTGAGTCGAGTCACCGGCGCTGCGAAAAGCGCAACTTGGATGCGTCGAACTTGTGCGCGTTTACTCCCTGGAGGACGACTTCCTCAAAGTCCCTGTGCTGCAGCACCAACGCATAGGTTTCTTCCGGCGAGAGGGCGAGTGTGAGGGCGCCGTTGGAGTCCGAACGCATGTTGAGTTGGTGCTCCGGATCATCGACGTCCTTGACATGTTTGCCGATTGTGACCACAGCGCCTGCGACGGCTCTGCCTTCCGGATCTCGGATGGTGCACTCAAATGTAGTGGTCGGGCGCAGCTGACTCACGGTGATGTCTACGTCCCGGTCCGGTCCCACGGCGGTCAGGACGCCCAGTTGTATCGATTGCGGGCGGTAGCCAGCCGCGATCGCCGTCAGTACGACGTTGGCCTCCCGGTCAACCGTGAACTCAAAGCGACCCTCGCCGTCCGCAATCACGTCGCTCTTTTCGCACAGTGTCGCATCACCCTCCTGCCAAAACCCCTGATAGACCACGTGCGCGCCGCAAGCGGGCTTGCCGTCGGGCCGAAGCACGCGGCCCATGACCCGCCTGTAGTCGTAGAGAAGGAGCGTGCAGTGGATAGTGCATCCCGGCGACCACTCTCGGAAGTGGATAAGTTCCTCGGGCGAGTGGGACCGGTCAGTGGTTGCCTTCGCCGAGTACCAGCCGTACTGGAACATGCCTTTGACTACTGTAACGCCATCTGCATCGGTAGGCGACCGGGTTTGATCTATGAGGGCGGCCTCGTCGCCGCGACTCTGAACGCTTACCCTGCAGCCGGGTACGGGCAGTCCTCTGGGGTCGACGACGCGTGCACGGATTTCGATGCGGCGCAGCACTGAGACGCGTACTGTCACATCCTCAGCGTAGGACTGAGGAAGATCTGCTCGCCCGATGGCGAGCGTATCCTCGGCTCTGAGGAAATATGCGACTGAGAGTGCATATGGTGGGCGGATTGGCTGGATCGAGAATCGGCCGTCCGGGCGAGTAGTCACTTGAATGGGCGTTCCGCCAGCGCGGCAAAGGACGATCGCGCCATGCAACGGCTCCGCAGTATCAGCGTCCAGGACCACTCCGGACAAAGTGTGGTGGGATCCAGGGCTTGTCTGCCGACCATCCGCCTCGACGCTGGAGACGGGTTGCTTCATGGGAGGTGCCGAGCGACGAAGGCTGATGACGAGGAGGCCAGCCAATAGAAGGGCTAGCGCGCACGAGAGAGTAATCCTGCCGCGAGTCATGGGGTCAAGTACTATATCACATGAACTTGCGGCGAAGCTGGTGACGGCGTTTACGGCGGCGCACTCGATCACGCTCCGGCTGACGGTGTGGTTTGTCGGGAGGGTGTGGTAATCTGAGGGCGTGGACGAGTTCCTGAGGACGCGCCGGCGGCTGGCCGAGAGCCTCCTCGCGCTCGGGCGCGCCGACGAGGCGGAGAAGGAGTTCCGCGCGGCGCTCGCGATGGCGCCTGGCGACGTCGGCCTCAAGCTCGGCCTTGCCCGCGCGTTCACGGCGCAGGGCAAGAACAGCGAGGCGCTCGTCATCGTCGAGGACCTCATCCGCACGGCCAACACGCCCGCGGCGGCCTACGTCCTCCACGCGAAGCTGCTCCTGCGGGCGGGCGACGCGGAGGGCGCGGTGCGCGAGTACCGCAAGGCGATCGCCGCCGACCCGGCCGCGGCCGATCCGGAGCTGGCCGCGACGCTCGGGGTGGGCGCGGAGGCGTCGTCGGAGGTCGTCGAGGGACGGGTCCGCATCGGCGAGGCCCAGCGCGGTCCGTCCGGCGTCGACGTCGAGCGCCCCGCGGTCGGCTTCAAGGACGTCGGCGGTATGGACGCGCTCAAGGAGGAGATCCGGCTCAAAATCATCCACCCGCTGTCGCACCCGGAGATCTACAAGGCGTACGGCAAGGCGGTCGGCGGCGGCATCCTCATGTACGGGCCGCCCGGCTGCGGCAAGACGCACCTCGCGCGCGCGACCGCGGGCGAGATCAAGGCGGGCTTCCTTGCCGTCGGCATCCACGACGTGCTCGACATGTGGATCGGCAACAGCGAGAAGAACCTGCACGAGATGTTCGAGACGGCGCGGCGGAGCCGGCCGTGCGTCCTCTTCTTCGACGAGGTGGACGCGCTCGGGGCGAGCCGCACCGACATGCGCCACAGCGCGGGGCGGCACCTGATCAACCAGTTCTTGGCGGAGCTCGACGGCCTCCAGTCGAACAACGACGGGGTGCTGGTGCTCGCCGCGACGAACGCGCCGTGGCACCTCGACTCCGCGTTCCGCCGGCCGGGGCGGTTCGACCGCATCCTCTTCGTGCCGCCGCCCGACGCTTCGGCGCGCGCGGCGATCCTGCGCATCCTCTGCGCCCGCAAGCCGGCGGGGGACATCGAGTTCGAGCACCTGGCGAAGAAGACCGACGGGTTCTCGGGCGCGGACCTCAAGGCGGTCGTCGACGTCGCGGTGGAGGCGAAGTTGCGCGAGGCGCTGAAGGCGGGGACGCCGAAGCCGATCTCGACGAAGGACCTGGCGGGAGCGGCCGCGAACGTCAAGCCGTCGACGCGGGAGTGGTTCTCGACGGCGCGCAACTACGCGCTCTACTCGAACCAGGGCGGCGTGTACGACGACATCCTGAAGTACCTGAAGCTGTGAGCGAGCACGTCGCGCGGGCGCTCCTGCTGTTCGAGCAGTCCCGCTACGACCTGGCGGAGGAGGAGCTGAAGCGGGCGCTCGGCGAGGATCCGGACGACGCGGTCGCGCACGCGATGCTCGGGCTCTGCCTGGCGCAGCGGGACGCGCTGGAGGAGGCGCAGCGGGAGGCGGACGCGGCGATCGGGCTGGCGCCCGACCTGCCGCTGGCGCACCGGACGAAAGCGCGCGTCATGCACGAGCGCAACCGCCTGGAGGAGGCGGCGGCGTCGGCGGAGGAGGCGGTGCGGCTCGACCCCGAGGACGCGGACCACCACGCGCTGGCCGGGGCGATCCGTGCGTCGCAGGAGCGGTGGGCGGACGCCGTGGCGGCGGCGGAGCGGGGGCTGGCGCTCGACGCGGAGCACGTGGCGTGCACGAACCTGCGGGCGCTCGCGCTGGTCAAGCTCGGCCGGCGCAAGGAGGCGGGCGCGACGCTCGACCGGGCGCTGGCGCGCGACCCGGAGAACACGCTCACGCACGCGAACCGGGGATGGACGCTCCTCGACCAGGGGGACTCGAAGAAGGCGCTGGAGCACTTCCGGGAGTCGCTGCGGCTCGACGCGACGAACGAGTGGGCGCGGGCGGGGATCGTGGAGGCGCTCAAGGCGCGCAATCCGGTGTACGCGCTGATGCTGCGGTACTTCCTGTGGATGGCGAAGCTGAGGCCGGGGGCGCGGTGGGGGATCGTGATCGGCGGCTACCTCGGCTACCGGTTCCTCTATGAGGTGGGGGAGCGGAATCCCAAGGCGGCGCCGTTCGTGGTGCCGGTGCTCGCAGCCTACATCGCGTTTGCGGTCATGACGTGGATCTCGGTGCCGCTCTTCAACCTGCTGCTGCGGCTCAGCCGGTTCGGGCGGCTGGCGCTGTCGCGCGAGCAGACGGTCGCGTCGAACTGGACGGGGGCGTGCCTGCTGCTGACGGCGGGCGCCGGGGGCTGCTGGGCGCTGGGCGGCGGGTTGGTGCAGGCGCTCGGGTTCTGGTTCACGATCACGTTCGGGCTGCTGGTCATGCCGCTCTCGGCGGTGTTCTCATGTCCTGCGGGGTGGCCGCGGCGGGCGATGACGCTCTACACGGCGGCGCTGCTGGCGGTGATGGTGAGCGTCTTTACGCCGCCGGGCCTGGTGCCGGCCGGGGTGGCGCTCAACGTCTTCCTGATCGGCGTGCTGCTGTCGGCGTTCGTGGCGAACTGGTTGATCGGGCAGAGGGTGAGGCGGTAGGGCGAAGGCGCACGGTATGATTCAGACGGAGGCCGGGCCGCATGGCGATCATCGACCTCAGCGGGGTCAAGCCCGACGGTCATGAGCCGACGAAGGCTCATCTGGGGGGCCTGCTCGCTCGCGCGACGGCAGTCCGCATCCGTAACGTCGAGCCGGAGCGTGGTCGCGGACCCAAGGCGCTGGAACTTCCGCCAGGAGCGCCGGCGCGACCGCAATGGGCTACCTATGCCGCTCCGCCGTCTCCTGCTGAGATCCTGCGTCGGCACGTGTGACCCTGCGAAGATGGCCGACGGCTTCAACACGTTTGCGTGAGCGCTACCGCCGCGCCAGCCACGCCTTCGCGTACCTCGGGTGGATCGCGAGCGCGCGGTCATACTCCATCTGCGCGAAGTCGCGGCGGCCGAGCGCCTCCAGCGCCGCGCCGCGATAGAGGTGCGCCTGCCAGTAGTTCGGCCGCGCGTCGATCGCCTTCGTGAACGCGCCGATGGCCGCCTCCGGATCGCCCGCCCGCAGGTGCGCCAGCCCGAGCACGAGCGCGAACTCCTCGTGCCTGTCGACGCGCGCCGCGCACCAGTCGGCGGCGCCCCCCTCGGCCAGCCGGCGCCACGCCTCCGTGAGCTCCGACTCGATCGCCGCCTCCTTCATGCGGCGTGAGAGGCCGGGGACGTCGTCGAAGATGCGCCGCGCGCTCGCCAGCAGCCACGTCGCCTGCGCCTCGTCCCCCGCCGCGATCGCGTCGGCCGCCTGGTCCACGTACGCGCGCGCCTTCGCCAGGAGCACCGGGCCGCTGCGCCCGCGCGCGAGCGCCCGTTCGTACTCCGCGAGCGCCTCGTCGTAGCTGCCGCGCAGATGGTGGACGCGCCCGAGGAGGTAGCGCCCCTCGGAGGTCTCGTGGAGCGCGAGGCTCTCCTGCGCGCCCGCGGCCGCCTTGTCGAGCGACTTGAAGAACGATTCCGAGAACGCCGCGCCCTTCTTGTAGAGCATGAGCCGCGCCTCGTCGACGAGCTGGCGCGCGGGGCCGAGCTGCTGGTGCGCCTTCTCGACCCTGGACGCGTCCGACGGGCGCAGGACGAACGCGGCAACCACGGCGGCGGCCGCCAGCGGCAGCCAGAGGCGCCGCGCCCATCGCGCCAGCCGGCCCTGCACGAACCGGTCGAGGTCGTCCGCCAGCTCGCCCGCCGTGCGGTACCGCCGCGCGGGCTCCGCCGTCGCCTTCGCGACGATCACTTCGAGGCCCCGCCCGTTCGCCAGCCGCCGGAGCGTTGCGCCGAGCGCGTAGACGTCGTCGCCGGGCGCGGGCGGAGCGCCCGCGGCCTGCTCCGGGCCCATGTATGCGGCCGTCCCCGCGATCGCGCCCCGGAGCGCGGACAGTCCGAAGTCGACCACCCAGACGTCGTCGCCGCTCAGCATCAGGTTTCCGGGCTTCACGTCGCGGTGCACGACGCCCTTCTCGTGCGCGAACTGGATGACGCGGGCGGCATCGCGCACCACGCGCGCCGCCTCCTTCGGCGGAAGCGTCAGGCCCTCGAGCGAGCGCCCGTCGACGTACTGCATCGCGATGTACCCTTCGCCGGCCTCGTACACCGCCGCGATGCGCGGATGCTGGAGCCGCGCCGTCACCTGCGCCTCGCCCCGGTGCTCGGGCGACACGATCTTGAGCGCGACAAGCCGCTGGAGGCTGTCGTCGCGTGCCAGCCACACGACCCCCAGTCCGCCGCGCCCGAGCTCCCGCACGAGCCGGTACCGGCCGAAGCGGGGGAGATCCTCGCGGACGACCTCCGTCAGTGCCTCCAGCGCGCGGTCGTCGATCCTCATCCGAACAGCTCGCGCATCTCGTCGTCGAAGTCGCGCTCGGTCTCGGCGCTCTCGCGCACGAGCCGGCGGACGATCTGCTGCATGCGCGCGCGCGCGAGGTGAAGGTGGTTCGTGACGTCGGACTCGCTCGCGCCGGTCCGGGCTGCGACGTCGCCGTACGTCGGCTTGTCCGGGTCGAGGTAGTACGCGCGGAAGACGGCGAAGACCTCCGGACGCACGTCGCGCCTCAGCTCGTCGACCGCCTGCTCCAGGAGCGATCGCCGCCACTCGCGCTCGAAGAGGTCGTCCGTCGCCGCGACCGGCGTGTCGTCGTCGAGGGCGAGGGGGATCGCGCCGCCGCCGCGCTTGAGGCGGGCCTCGTCGCGGCGCGCGTTGCGCATGAAGTTGTCGAGCGCCGCTTTGAGGAAGGTGCGGAAGCGGCCGCGCTCGGGCTCGAACTGCCGCACCCAGTCGCGCTCCAGCATCGCCGCGAAGAAGGCCTGCGTCAGGTCCTTCGCCGGTTCGACCGGCTCGCTCCAGCGGAAGCGGATGGCGCGGTAGACCGGACGCCAGTAGAGGCGGGCGAGATCGTTCCAGGCGTCGCGCGCCCCCTCGCGGGCGGCGAGGATGACCGACCAGCGCGTCGGCTCGAAGCGGGCCTCGCCGGCCAGGATTTCCGTCTCCACGTTTAAAGGATACATTGCCGGATGGTTCATGGGGCGACGGAGGTGCTTATGATGCTCGCGCTGCTCGCGCTGCTGGTCCAGAGGGAGCAGGAGAAGCCGCTCTCCGGGCCGCAGAAGGGGGAGAAGACGCCCGCCTTCAAGGTGCTCGACCTCGAGGGGAAGGAGCGGGACTGGGTCACGGAGTGGAAGGGGGCGCCGGCGCTCATCGTGTTCGTGCACGAGCTGACGCGGCCGGGGGCACAGCTTATGCGGAAGCTGGACGACCACGCGGCGCGGCGGGGGATCAAGTCGCTCCTCGTCCTCCTCGGCGACGACGTGAACAAGAACGAGCGGTACGCGCCCGTATTGCAGGGCATCGTCAAGTTCAAGTCGACGCTCGGCGTGTCGCCGGACGGCAAGGAGGGGCCGGGGGCGTACGGGCTCAACAAGGAGGTGCAGGTCACGGTCCTGCTCGCGAAGGACGATCTCGTCGCGGGCAACTGGGCGCTGACGCAGCCGAACGACACGGACACGCCGGGGATCACGAAGGCGATCGACGAACTGCTCGGCGTGAAGCCCGACCCGCTCGAGGAGCGCGTGGCGGCGCTCGAGAAGGAGGTGCGCGAGCTGCGGGCGCTCGTCGAGCGTCTCCAGCAGGCGCAGAAGCCGCAGCCCGAGCGGAAGCTGCCGCCGGCGCCGAAGGACGCTACGCTCAACGGGCTGATGCGGAGGCTCATACGGAAGGAAGCCGCGGAGGCGGACGTCGACGCGATCGTGAAGGAGATCGAGGAGCACATCCAGGGGAAGGATGACCTCAAGAAGGAGGCGATCGACGGGTACGCGCTGCTCAAGGAGCTGAAGTACGGGACGGAGCACGCGCAGAAGAGGATCGGGGAGGCCCTTGAGGCACTGAAGAAGTAGCCAGGAGCCAGGATTCAGAATGCCATCTGCAGTGTCCAGCCTGAAGATCGTCTCTCTGTGCCTCTGTGTCTCTGTGGTTGGCTTTCAAGAGACCTCGTACCCTGAGGACAAGGCCGCGCGTGCCGCCTTCGCAATCCGCGAGATCCCCGACTTCGCGCTCGACGTGCTCCCCGTGCTCACGCGCGTCGGCTGCAACGCGGGGGCGTGCCACGGGTCGGCGAAGGGGCAGGGCGGCTTCCGGCTGTCGCTCCTCGGGTACGACGCGGACGCGGACCACGAGGCGCTCGCGCTGGAGCTGCGGTCACGCCGCGTGAACCGCGCGCGGCCGGCGGAGAGCCTGATGCTGCTGAAGCCGACCGGCAAGGTCAGCCACGGCGGCGGGCGCGTGCTCAAGGCGGACTCGCCCGAGGTCGCGCTCCTGCGCGACTGGATCGCCGCGGGCGCGCCGCGGAAGACGCGCGACGAGACGCTGGTCGCCATCGAGGCGACGCGGGAGATCCGGGTGACCGCGAGGTACTCGAACGGCGCGGCGCGCGACGTCACGAAGCACGCGCTCTACTCGACGAACGACGACGCGGTCGCGACGGTGTCGGCGGACGGCGCGGTGAACGTGCGCGGGAAGGGGCGCACGGCGATCGTCGTGCGCTACGGCGGGCACGTCGTGCCGGTTCTGGTGGGTGCGCCGTACGGGGAGAAGGGGGAGTTCAAGCCGGCGAACGTCGTCGACGAGCACCTCGCGCGCGTCTGGCGCGAGATGGAGATCGCGCCGGCGCCGCCCGCCGCGGATCACGTGCTCGTCCGCCGGATGCACCTCGACGTCCTGGGGGTGCTGCCGGAGCGCGGGGCGACGGTCGATGTGGACGCGCTGCTGGCGCGGCCGGAGTTCGTCGCGTTCTGGTCGCGGAAGCTCGGCGTGCCGGTGGACGCGCGGCTCGACGACGTCGTGCGCAAGCGGATCACGGGGGACGCGGCGTTCGCGCCGTCGGACGACCCGCGCCTCATGATGGAGCACACGATCCAGTCGCAGCACGGCTTCCGGATGCAGTGCGCGAACTGCCACAACCACCCGCTGGAACGGTTCACGCAGGACCAGTACCACGAGCTTTCGGCGTTCTACGCGCGGGTGCGGGTCGACAAGGGGCGCGTCGTGGCCGCGCCGCGCGGGGAGCTGACGCATCCGCGCACGCTCAAGGCGGTGGCGCCGCGGCTGCCGGACGGGACCGTCGCGAGCGACGGGGACCGGCGCGCGGCGTTTGCGGAGTGGCTGGTGAAGGACCGGCGGTTCGCGCGGGCGTGGGCGAACCGCATCTGGGGGGAGGTGTTCGGGCGCGGGATCGTGCATCCGGTGGACGACATGAGGGCGAGCAACCCGCCGCTGGTGCCGGAGCTGCTGGAGGCGCTGGCGGAAGAGTTCGCGAAGGACCCGCGGGTGCGGCCGTTCGTGCGTCTGCTGCTGACGTCGAAGGCGTACGCGCTGGCGTCGGGCGCAGGGCCGCTCTTGTCGCGCGCGATCATCAAGCCGCTTCCGCCGGACGTGCTGGCGGGGGCGATCGAGCGCGTGACGGGTCAGCGGCCGGCGCCGCATCCATCCGGGCTGCGCCAGGCGCTGGAGCTGATGAAGATCGATCCGCCGGCGCTCGACGTCGAGGAGCTTTACTGGCGCGCGCTCTCGAGGGCGCCGTCGGAGGCGGAGCGGAAGTTGCCGGCCGGGGCCGACCTCGTGTGGGCGGTTCTCGCATCGAAGGAATTCAATTTCAGGCATTGATATGTGCACTCGAAGGGACGTTCTGAAGGTCGGGGCGCTCGGGCTTGCGGGCCTCACGTTGCGCGACGTGCTCGCGCATTCGCAGGACGCGCGCGCGAAGTCGTGCATCCTCGTATGGCTCAACGGCGGGCCGAGCCACCTCGAGACGTTCGACCTCAAGCCGGAGGCGCCGCAGGAGGTGCGCGGGGAGTTCAAACCCGCGCGCTCGATCGACGGCGTGTACGTTGCGGAGCATCTGCCGCGGATCGCGGGGATGATGGGGAAGCTGGCGCTGCTGCGGTCGGTCACGTCGCTCGAGGGGAACCACGACCGCGCGACGCACTACCTGCTGACGGGGCACCATCCGTCGCCCGCGGTCGCGTATCCGCCGATGGGAGCGGTCGTTGCGAACGAGTTCGGGCTGGGCAAGGACGTGCCTTCGCACGTGACGGTGCCGCGGCCGCCGGACCACGAGCTCGGGGCGGGGTACCTGTCGCCTGCGTGCGCGCCGTTCGTCCCCGGCGCGCCGCGCGATCTGGAGCCGGTCGTGAGCCTCGACCGGCTGAAGCGCCGCCGCGAGATGGTCAAGGCGGTGGACGATCTGTCGCGGGCGGTCGAGGAGACCGCGGACGTCGCCGCGCGCGACCGGTTCTTCGAGCAGGCGTACCGGCTGGTGGCGAGCGCCGAGGCGAAGGCGGCGTTCGACGTCGAGCGGGAGCCGGCGAAGGTGCGTCAGGCGTACGGGAACCACGAGCTGGGGCGCGGGTGCCTGCTGGCGCGGCGGCTGATCGAGGCGGGGACCCGCTTCGTCACCGTCGTCGACAACGGGTGGGACACGCACGAGGCGATCGGGCGGCGGCTGCGCGAGGGGTTCCCGGGGAAGCTGCCGGGGCTCGACCAGGCGTACGCGACGCTGATCGAGGATCTCGAGTCGCGCGGCCTCCTCAAAGAAACGCTCGTGGTGCTGATGGGGGAGTTCGGGCGGACGCCGAAGCTGAACGCGGCGGGGGGGCGGGACCACTGGCCGCGCGCGAACTCCGTCGTGCTGGCGGGGGGCGGGGTGCGGCCGGGGGTGGTGGGGACGACGGACGCGCACGGCGAGCTGCCGGACAAGCGGCCGATCGCGGTGGAGGACCTGGTCTACACGATCTACACGCTGCTGGGGATCGACCCGCGGAAGAAGTACGCGGGGCCGGGAGGGCGGCCGCTGCCGATCCTGGCGGAGGGGGAGGCGATCAGGGAGGTCGTGTGATGGAGCGAATCACGAATCACGAATCACGAATCACGGGACACGGCGCATGATCCTTCTGCTACTCGCACAGGTCATCGATGTGGCATCCCGCGGAGAATCCCTCGCGATCGCCCGGCAGGACGGCGTCACGCTCGACGGGCGCGAGGTGAAGACGACGGTGTCGCAGATCGCGGGGGTCGCGTTCGCGCCCGACGGGTCGCTCTGCATTTTCGGCGGGCGGCCGGGGAAGGCCGGGGAGGCGCAGCTCGTCGGGAGCTGGAGCGCGTCGGACCACGAGGACATGGTGAGCGCGGTGGCGTTCGGAGACTCGTGGGTCGCGACGGGATCGCACGACAGGACGATCGCGATCCGGGGCGTGCGGAAGCTGGAGGGGCACGCGGGGGCGGTGCTGGCGCTCGCGGCGCACGGGAAGATGCTGGCGTCGGGGGGCGCCGACGCGACGATCCGACTCTGGGAGCCGGCGACGGGGGAGCTGAAGCGGACGATCGTCAATCACGGCGACCGCGTGGGGGCGCTGGCGTGGAGTCCGGACGGGAAGTACCTCGCGTCGGGGAGCCGCGACCGGACGGTGCGCATCTGGCAGCCGGAGATCGGGCGGCTCGTGCGGATCGTGCGGGGGCACGACGGGGAGGTGACGGCGCTGGCGTGGGGGAAGGGGGCGCTGGTGTCGGGGTGCGCGGACGGGAAGGTGCGGGTGATCGACGAGGGCAGCGACGCGATTCTCGCGACGCACGACGCCGGGGGGCATGTGAGCGCGGTGGCGGTGACGGAGAAGCAGATCGTCGTTGCGGCGGCGGGTCCCGAGTTGCGGCGCTGGGGGCGGTGACACCGAGCCGCGGCCACCCTCCGACATGTCGCAATTTGAACTTGCGATGTGTCTTAAACACACATGCGACATTAAGATGCGACTATCGGCGCTTCCGGATGGCGAGGGCCCGGCCACGTCGGCCCGGCTCCCGCTTCGACTTGCTGGTCTGTGGGACCGTCATCCCGAAACGCTCCCTTTCGTGCCAGCACTCGACTTCGTCGTGAGGCATGAAAAGGACGCGACTAAGGCGAGCGCCACACCGTCAGAGCAGCAATGCGCCCAGCAATAATGCGGAGCATCCGCGGGGGGCGGGAGACACCCCGCTCTGCAAGCTGGCGAAGACAAAGGGAAACCGCGGTTGTCGCACCCGCAGGTCGCGTTGCGCTGCCGACGCTTCACTTCTGCATCGGCTGCATCCAGTAAGACGATGCATCGTGCAAATTGTTACGGCGTCTCGATGGGCGGTGCTGATTCCGAGTTCTCTTACTGGGTTCCGGGTTCTCCCCGCTACTCCTGCATCCGCTGGCGGATCCGCTCCTTGTTCGCCTTGTACGTTGGCGTCTTGTCGAAGTCGTTGTAGAGCTTGAAGTAGATCGGCGCGGCGTCCTTCTTCTTCCCCTCCGCGTAGAGCTTGTCCGCGTCCTCCAGCAGCTTCTTCGCCTCCTTCTCCTTCTTCCCCCCCAGGAGGTCCTCGATCGCGCCGCCCGCCTTCTCCTCGATCGCCTTCTGCGCCGCCTGCTTCGCGAGATCGGCGAACAGCTCGTCGAACATCACCTTCGGGCTCTTGCACGTCCCCTTCACCGGCACATGGATCGTCTTGTCCTTCCAGTACTTGAGGAAGGACATCTTCTTCAGCAGCCGCTCCGTCACCGGAATCTCCCACACGAGATCGAGCGTCTGGTCGAGCCCGATCGTCCCCGTCCAGAACGTCTGCACCTTCGAGATGCGCATGAGCACCGGCTTGGCGTACCGCACCCGCCCCGACTCGATCGTGAAGTCGATCGGCTGCAGATGCAGCTCCTCCGGTGCGTCGACGCCCAGCGCGGCGAGCAGCTGCGTCAGCAGCGGCGTCCCCTGGAGCATCAGGTCGCGGATCTCGAAGTGCCCGCGCCCGTTGATCGGCTTCTTGTCGAACTTGTCCCAGCCGCCCGTCATGTACAGGGCGTCTTTCGTCAGCGCCCTGTCGTACGACACCCCGAAGTCGACGTCGATCTTCCCGCCGAGCATGCCGTCGAGACCCTTCTCCCCCAGCGCGAACATCGGGTGGATCAGCGACAGGTACTCGCTCATGCCGGCGTTCGCGTCGACGTTCGTCATCTGCACCTTCGCCGTCGAGCGCGCGTCCTTCGCGTCGCGGAAATCCACGTCGCAGTCGAGCGCCGCCCGCCCGCGGTTGAGATCCAGCCCGCTCCCCACCTTCGCGCGCTGATCCTTGATGTCGACCTTCATGCCCCCCTTCACGTCGACCGTCTTCGTCGTGTACTGCGCCAGGTCGAGTGATGCCGCGCCCGCGGCGCTGCGGAGGATCGCCAGCGCGTCGTACTCCTTCGCCTTGCCGTCGAGCGTGAAGGCGAGCTTCTGCTCCTCCGCGCCGCTCAGCTTCGCGTCGCCGAGCCACGGCTGCGCGACCGCGCCGAGCTTGTCCGGCACGTAGACGAAGTCCCCCTTCAGCCCGCGGAATTCCGGCTCGACCTTCGCGTTGAGCACGCGCCCCGCGAGCGTCCCCCGCAGGAAGCTCGACGAGAAGCGCAGCTCCCCGATCGACACGTTCCACAGCGCCGAGTCGACGTCGATGTCCACCCGGCACTCGATCTTCGGGTCGCCGACTCTCTTGCCGTCCTTCGACTCCAGCTCGAAGGCTTCGACGGTCGCGGCGCCGGCCGCCTTGAGCTGGCCCGAGCCCCTGACGTCGAACGCGGCGTGCAGTTTTCCGCGCAGCGCGTAGTCCGTGAGCCCCATCATCGAGCCGAAGTCGCGCGCGACGTCCGCGAGCTGCGCGTCGGCGGTCAGCTTCACGTCGGCGTCCATTTTCTCGCCGAACGTCACCTTGCCTACGACGGACGCCGTGCCCGTCTTGCTGGCGTAGCGGCACGAGCGGATGTCCATCGCCGTGGCGCCCATCGCGACGTCGAAGTCCGCGACCAGGTCGCGCTGGGAGATCGTCTGCTTCGGCCTGTCCTTCTCCTCCGGCATCGTGACGTCGAGCTTCGGCGCGAGCACCTTCCCCTTCGCGGTGTACGAGTCACCGTCGATTCCGAGCTCGACCGCAGCGGTCGCCGCGTCGCCGGCGAGCGCGTACCCATACAGGAAGGCCGACAGGCGTTTCGTCAGCTCGTCGGGCGAGACGGTGGCGTCGAGCTTGAAGGTGCCGGCGAGCTTGCGCGGCCCGGCGAGGAAGCCGGCCATCGTGCCGGAGCCCTTCGCGCCGACGCCCGGCGCGGTGAGCGAGAAGGACGCAATGTCGGCACGGCCCGCGCCCTCCGACAGGACGTCGATCTTCGAGTCGAAGACGACGTCGGCGTTCGCGACGGTGAGCGTCTTGCCGCCGACGACGTACCCGTCGAGCGAGAGCGCGCGCACGTTCATGCGCGGCGTGATCGCGATCTTCTTCCCCTCCGTCTGCGCGGGGCAGGTGAGCTCCCACGTGCCTGACGCGCGCACGTCCTTGAGCTCGGGCTTGTACGCGCGGGCGATCTCCACGAGCGGCGCGACGTCGCCGCGGAAGTCGAGCCTGCCGGCCGCGCTCATCCCCTCCTTCATGAGCCCCTTGATGGTCGCCGATCCGCCGCCGCTGGCGACGCTGCTCTGGAGCTCGAGGCGCGTCAGCTCGAGGTCGTCCCCCTTCTTGCGCGCGGCCGCCTTCAGCACGACGGCCTTGACGGTGGCGGACGGGTGCTCGACGACGCCGCACGTGATCGTGACGTCGCGCGCGTCCACCGACTGGTCGAGGCCGGCGTCGGCGTCGACGGTGATCACGAGGTCGCGGAACGCCGCCTTCGCCGCGCCGTCGATCCGGAAGTCGGACGCCTTGATCTTGGCGCGCACGGTCGCGGACTTCCCGCGGTACGCGATCTCGCCGCTCGCGGTCGAGTCGGCGCCCGCGATGGTATAGCCCGCGAAGAACGCGCCGAGGCGCTGCTGGAGGGCGGCGGGGCGGACCTTCGCGTCGAACTTGAGGCTGCCGGCGACGGCGTCCGGGTTGAGGATGTCGGTCGCCTCGCCGGAGCAGTCGACGTTCAGCATGTCGGAGACCACGTCGATCTTCTCGATCGTGCTGCGGCCGCCGGCGCGGAGGTCGACGGTTCCCGTGCCGCGCACGACGACGTCGAGCGGCCCGATGTCCTTCCCCTGGAAGCCGGTCACCCTGAGCGCGTCGAGGTTGACGATGGCGGAGGCCTTCGCCACGTCGCCGGAGCCCTGGAGGCCCGCGTCGACCTTGACCTTGCCGCCGAACGAGAAGCCGAGGTCCATGAAGGAGGCGACCTTCTTCGCGAGCGCGTCGAGGTCGGCGTCCACGCGCAGCACCGAGTCGCTGACCGTGCGCTTCGTGACGTCGACGCCGCCGCGCGCGGTCGCGGTGACGGCCCCCATTGCGAAGTCGCCCTGCTTGACGAGGACGGTTCCCGCCGCGTCACCCTCCGCCTTGAGCGTGAGCCGCAGCGACGGGTCCATCGGCAGGTCGCGGCCCTGGTCGTCCTTCGCGGAGAGGTTGTCGAGCTTCACTTCGGCGTCGCAGGTGGCGCGCTTCCACGCCTTGTCGGCGAGCTCCGCGCGCAGGTCGGCGGTGATCGCCGCGTCGCCCCCGAGGCGGTAGCCGCTCTTCATCTTGAGAAGCGTGCCCGCGGCTTCGGTGACGCCCTTGAGGTTCGCAGTGACGGCGACGTTCGCCCCGATGCGGCCGTCGGCGAGCAGGTTCGTCGTCTTCGACTGGATCGTTGCGCGGACGAAGTCGCCGGCCTCCGCGGTGATCATCTGCGTCCCGGTGCCGTCGGCGTCCATGGCGACGTCGTTCGACAGCTTCAGGCGCGCGAATCTGACGGGATCGGGGCCGACGGCGGGGCCCTCGACGTGGAGCGCAGCGAGCTCGAAGTCGCCGGCACCCGAGACGGAGGTCATCGACAGGATCCTGTACTCACCCTTGCCGCGGAGCGTGCCCTCGAGCTTCGTGACCGGCGCGAACGCCGTGACGACCGGCGCGTATGTGCTGAGGCGCACGTCGTCGAGCTCGTAGCTCACGGTTCCGTTCACGTTGTCGAGGTCGAGCCGGCCCTCCTTCGCGACGGTGAGCTTCCCGCGGAGGGCGATGAGGCTGCCGCGCGCGACGACCTCGAAGTCGATCGGCTTGTCGAGCGTGTCGATGGTCACTTTCGCGCTGACGTCTTCGAGTGTCGTGCGGCCGCTCTTCGCGTCGACGAACGCGACGCGCGCCTTCGAGACGGCGACGTTCGCGATGACGGTCGGGAGCGGCTTCTCGGCCTTCTCCTTCTTCGGCTTCTTCGCGCTCGGCTCCTTCGGCGCGGCCTCCGGCGGGGGCGGTTTGGCGAGCGTCAGCAGGTTGATGCGCCCCTCGGCGTCGCGCGTGGCGGTGACGATGGGCTCCTCGACGCGCACGTCGGCGACGTACGTGCCGCCGATCGCCTTGAGGAGGGCGACGTCGACGGCGACCTCCTTGACGAAGACGCACACGTCGCCTTTGGCGTCGCGGATGGAGAGGTCGCGCAGGCGGACCGAGCAGGGCCATGAGAACGAGAACGAGCCGAGCTCCGCCTTGCCGTCGATCTGCCCGTTGATCGCGTCGACGATCTTTCCGCGCCCGACGGAGGAGACGATGGGCGGCGCGAGGAGGAGGACGAGCGCGACGAGCCCGACGAAAACGCCGCCGGTCCAGAGGAGGATCTTCTTCCAGCGGCGGCGCTTCGGCGGAGCCGCGGGCTGGGGCTTGGGTTCCGGCAGCGGGACGAGCGTGGGCTCTCCGCCGGCCGGCGGCTGGTCGGTCATGTCTCCTCCCCCGGGTGAAGCGGCGGCATTGTATGGGCCATGGACTGTATACTCAATCCCCGCCCGTATGGATGACAGCGAATTGCTCGACCGGTGCGTTCGCAGGATCGAGGGGGCGTGGGAAGAGCTGCTGAAGCGCCATCGGACGGCGATGGAGCGCGCGGGAGCCGCGACCCTCGCGCGGGTGCTCGGAAGCGCGCCGCCGGACGACGTCGAGGCGGTCGTCGAGTCGGTGCTCGTGGGGCTGGTCAAGGACAACTTCGCGGCGCTGCGGGCGTTTGCCGGGCGCAGCTCGCTGGCGGGGTATCTGCGCGCGATCGCGACGCGGGCGGCGCTCAACCACGTGCGATCGGAGCGTCGCAAGGGGTGGCTGCGGTTCCGCCCGCTCGACGCGGCGCCCGACCCGCCCGCGCCGCCGCCGTCGGAGGACCCGACGCTCCTGGCGCGAATGGCGCAGATGACGAAGGCGCTCGAACAGCTGCCGTCGCGGGACCGCCTGATCCTGAAGATGTTCCACCTGGACGGCGCGTCGTACAAGGAGATCGCTCACGTCCTGGACATGCCGACCGGGGCGGTGTCGCCGACGCTCATCCGGGCGCGGGAGAAATTGCGTGTACTAATCGAGCGGGAGCGGTGACGGAGAATCAGCGGACATGAACTGCCCGAGCCCGGAACTGCTGGCCGCGATGGCGGAGGGGAAGCTCCAGCGCGAGGAGCGCGAGAGCCTGCTTCCGCATCTCGCGGACTGCGACGACTGCCGCCAGGCGGCGCTGGCGCTGGCGTCGGACCAGCGCGCGACCACGCGCCGGCGGGTGACGGCAGCGCCGCGCGCGCCGTCGTTCCCGTGGGCGGTCGCGGCGGCGATCCTCGTGCTGGCGCTGGCGGGCTGGGCGATCTGGCGGCAGATGCCGCGCGCGGAGCACAAGGACGTCGTGAAGACTCCGCCGCCGCGCGAAACGACGCCTCCCGCACCCGAGCCGGAGCCTGCGCCCGAGCCCCCGCCGGTGCCGAAGCCGGAGCCGGCGCCCGACCTGCCGAAGCCCGCGCCGAAGCCCGACGTGCCGGCGCCGGAGCCGTCGCCGGAGCCGAAGCCGCCGGCTCCGGGTCCCGGCGAGACGAAGCCTGAGCCACCGAAGCCGCCGCCTCCGAAGCCCGAGCCCGCGCCGGCGCGCGAACTTGCGGCCGTGCGGCTCCTCGACGTCACCGGACAGCTCACGCTCGACAAGAAGGCGGTGGCGGAGGGGCAGATGGTCGCCGCGCGCGTGGCGTCGTCGACCGGCGCGGCATTCCGCGTCGAAGGGGACCTCGTGATGCTCTCGAAGGGCGCGGTCGCGACGGTCGCACGCTCGCGGGGCGTGCGGCTGCTCGACGTCGAATCGGGCGAGGCGCTCGTCGAATCGGACGGCGGCTCGTGGCTGCTCGAGGACGGGGAGCTGACGCTCAAGGGGCGCGCGATCGTGTCGTCCGCGGGCGTCGTGCTGCTGTCGGACCTGACGGCGGCCGAGGCGGCGAAGCGGGCGGCGCCGTACCGCGCGCTCGTGCCGCGCCAGCGGACGTGGTACTTCGACGACTGCGCGGACCGCGCGGGCGGCGTGATGACGGGGAGCGAGCAGGGTCCGATGCTGGGGATGGGTCTCGGCCTGCCCGCGGGGACCGGCTTCAAGCGGACGATGAGCGTGCGCTTCCGCTACCGCACGAACTGCAGCGGCATCCTGCAGGCGTGCCTCGGGATGCAGGGAGAGAAGCGATATCGCATCGTGGAGATCGCGCCGAAGAAGGGCTGGCAGGAGATCGTGCTGCCGGTCACGCGCTTCAGCGACCCCGAGGAGCCGGCGGAGCCGAAGACCGGCACGCTGCTCGTGGGCCTGAGCTGGAACGTGGAGTCGCGGACGTCGGGGCGGGAGAAGGCGTTCCTCGAGATCGACGACGTGGCGGTCATCGAGCGCGACCCGTAAGCCTCACGCAGAGAACGCAGAGTGCGCAGAGACTCTTGGAGTATCTCCGCGATCCCAGCGAGCTCTGCGAGAGGCATCACGTGTATTTTTTCTCCGCGTGACGGTGACAGAGGTGGCGGATGGGAAGAGCGACGCTGGTGGTGGGGGCGCTCCTGGCCGTTTGCGCGCTGATCGCGCGCAAGCCGCAGGAGACTCCCAAGGCCCGCGTCCCGACTCCCAAGTCGCGACAGACGGAGCACAAGCACAGCTGCAGGACACATGCGGCGACGCGGCCGGCGCCATCGAACTCGCAAGTCCGGGGGCGGGTCATCGATCCGGACGGGCGGCCCATGGGGGGCGTCGAGGTGGCGCTGGCCGAAGTCGCCGATCCGTGCGCGTGGCCGCCGCCGATCCCGCGGCGTGTGCGCACGTCGGAGGACGGCGCGTTCGCGTTCGATCCGCCCGCGCGCGCGGCGCGTCTCGAGGCGTCGCACCCGGGCTTCGGGCCGGCGAGCGCGGAGGCGGTCGACGGCGCCGAGCTGCGGCTGGCGCATCCGTCGTACATCGACGGCTGGGTCAGCGCGCCCGGGGCGTCGGTGCGGCTGGTGAGCGGCATCCGCGAGCTGTGCGCCGTCACGCCGGACGAGCACGGCGCGTTCCGCGTCGGGCCGGTGCCGGCGTACCTGCCGGTGACGCTCGCGGTGTCGGCGCCCGGGTATCTGCCGTGGAGCGAGCGCCAGCCGGTCGTCGGCGAGGGGGAGTCGCTCTACCGCGTGGTGAAGCTGGAGCGCGGGCTCGCGGTGTGCGGCACGGTCGAGCCGGCGACGACGGGGATCTCGGTGCGCGCGACGCAGGGGGACGGGCGCGACCTCGTCGTGCAGACGGACGCCGAGGGACGATTCGAAATCGGAGGGCTGACGCCCGGGGCGGTGCGGTTGATCGCCTGGGGCGAGGGATACGACGTCACGATTGGTGCGGCGCAGGCGGGCGGACGGGCCGGGCTGGCCCTGAAAAGGAGGACGCCATGAGGTGGACCGTCGTTCTGGCGCTGACGCTCTCCCTGGCCGGATGCGGTTCGTGCGACGAGGGAGGCGACCACGCTCCGAAGCCGAGCGCCCCTCCGGCGCCGCCGCCGCCGCCCCCGCCGGGCGGAGGCTCGTGGACGACGTCGCCGACGGTGCCGACGGGCTCGGTGCCGCCGATCGGAGTGACGTGGCACATCGCGATCACCGAGAACGTGCCGCTGTCGCAGATGCAGGCGCTCTACGCGACGTTCGTGTCGGTGAACGACACGATCTGGAACATCTCCGAGGGGCAGGTGCGGGTGCACAAGTTCCGCATCTGGGACAACGTGGCGCCCGGCGTCACGGCGTCGCAGTTCATGTTCGGGGCGCCGTTCGACACGTCGAACTACGACGTCGTCGCGTTCCCGGGCGCGTCGTGGAACGTGCCGATGGGCGGCGCGGTGACGACGCAGCCGGGGATGGGGCGCAACAACCGGCTGATGATCATCCCGACCCATGTGAGCACGTTCGTGGGGACGCACGAGGGCGGCCACTTCCTGTGGCAGCTGACGTGGAGCGTGGGGGCGCTGCTGGTGGACGAGTACAACGACGGCGTGCAGGACGCGGCGTGCGTGATGGAGTCGGAGAACACGCCGTACCGGTGGTGCTCCAGCGGCAACCACGCGAGCCAGTCGTCGCAGCCCCAGTCGTGCTGGTCGCAGATCCTCGCGGACTACCCCGCGTTCTCGCACTCCGGCACGAACACGGCGGCCACGCCGGCGCCGGTGCCGGAAGTCGAATACAACGACGTTCCGTAGGGAGCAGAACATGAGCACGACGACTATCCAGGGCGGCTTGGAGGCCCAGCTGAGGCGGCCCGATCCGCGGGAGCGCGCGATGGCCGCGCTGTTCCTCGTGCTCGAGGCCGACCCGCGGATCACGCGAGTGCTGGTCGACGCGCTGGAGACGGAGGACGACGTCTGCGTGCGGCGGGTGCTGGCGCGGTCGATCGCGGCGCGGCGGGACGCCGAGGCGCGGCAGTGGTTGAGGGAGGCGGCGGTCGCGCACGTCGACCCCTTCATGCGCCGCCTGGCGATCGAGTGCCTCGTCGCCTGAAACAGAACCGCGCCGCCTGGTGGTAGAGGCGGCGCGGGTTGGGTGAGTTGACCGGCGCTGCCTTCGCGCGCGGACGGGCGCGAAGGAGGGCGCCGGGGATCAACGCGTGCTCTTACTCCAGCCGCTTGCGGAGCCGGCCGATGGCCTCCTCGGACACGCAGCGGTAGCGCCAGTCGGGGGCGGCGCAGTCGAGCGCGCGCTGGTGGTCGAGGATCGCGGAGCGGTAGTGCTGCTGGGCCAGGGAGGGGTCGCGCTGGGCGAGGGATTCGAACGCGAAGGCGCGGTTGGCGTAGGCGGCGGGCTGGCGCGGGAGCAGGGCGATCGCGCGCGTGTGGTCCTCGATCGCGCCGGCGAAGTCGCTGATCGCGCGCTTGGCGAGCCCGCGGCTGTCGAACGCCTGCGCGAGGTGCGGGTCGATGTCGACGGCGCGCGTGTGGTCGGAGATGGCGCCGGCGACGTCGCCCATCTCCTTGCGGGCGATGCCGCGGTTGACGAAGGCGCTCGCGGAGTGCGGATCGAGCGCGATCGCGCGCGTGTAGTCGGCCACGGCGCCGGCGAGGTCGCCGGTCTGGCGTCGGGCGAGGGCGCGTCCGGCGTGCGCCGGTCCGTGGCCGGGGTTGAAACGCAGGGCCGTGTCGTAGTCCTTGATGGCGCCCTGCCAGTCGCCCTGCCGGTTGCGGTTGAGCCCGCGGGCGACGTAGGCGTCCGCGAGCCTGGGGTCGGCCGTCATCTGCATCCTGCACCTCCACGACCAGAAACGGATACGCGCGCATTTCGCATTTGGCATTTCGTATTTCGCGGCGTGCCTGCGCGGCTCCGAAATGCGAAATGCTACTCGGGTTGCCGCGCGAGCTCCTGGCGGACGCGCGCGCGGGAGGACTCGACCACGGTGCGGTGGGCCCACTTCTCGGGCGCGACCTCAAGCGCGCGCTCGTGGCCCGCCAGCGCATGGTGGAGATGCTCGAGGCGGTTCGCCGGGTCGCGCGCCGCGAGAGCACCATTCCGACGGTCAACGTCTTCATGATCCACCTCATAAGTGCAGCGGCTCGCCACCAGCAGGAACGGGGTGGTATGGCGATCCGATAGCGGGAATCTGATAAGATCCGCCCCATGAAAGGCGCCGCCCTCCTCCTTGCATTGGGTGTCGGGCAGCAGGACGAGTGGAAGGGCTGGAAGCAGTGCGGGCCGGGGCGGTTCGCGATTGAAGGAGGCGTCGCGACGGCCGAGGGCGGCATGGGCATGCTCTGGCGGCCGGTGGCGGTGCGGAATTACATCCTGACGCTCGAGTTCCAGCAGCCAAAGGGCGACGCGAACTCGGGAGTCTTCGTCCTCTTCCCCGATCCCTGCGACGATCCGATGGTCGCGGTGAAGAAGGGGTATGAGATCCAGATCTACAGCGACAAGCCGGCGAAGAACTGCATGGGGGCGGTCTACGCCGCGCAGGCGCCGACGTCGATCCCGGTCCGCAAGCCGGGAGAGTGGAACGAATACGAGATCGTCGTGATCGGGCGGAAGATGTGGATCCGGCTCAACGGCACGCTGATCAACACGTACGAGGGGGACCGCGGCGAGTCGCCCGGGTTCATCGGTCTGCAGAACCACGGCGACGCCGTGAAGTTCCGGAACGTGCGCGTGAAGGACCTGCCGGACGGCGCGGTCGCGTATCACGAGCTTGTCGACGGCTGGAAGCAGTGCGGGCCCGGCTCGTTCGAGCGGAAGGACGGGACGCTCGTGAGCGAAGGCGGGATGGGGATGCTGTGGCACCCGCATCCCTTCCAGGACTTCGTGCTGATGCTCGAGTGGAAAGTCGGGCGCAGGGAGGACAACTCGGGCGTGTTCGTGCGGTTCCCCGATCCGGGGGACGATCCGTGGGTCGCCGTGAAGAAGGGCTACGAGGTGCAGATCTGCGACACGGCGGACGCGAAGCACCGCACGGGGTCGATCTACGACTTCAAGGACTCGACGGAGATCCCGACGCGGGCGGACTGGAACCAGTACGAGATCGCCGTCGTCGGCCAGAAGTACGCGGTGCGGATCAACGGGAAGCTCGTGAACGAGTTCACGGGCGACCGGTCGCTCGAGGGGCACGTGGGGCTGCAGAACCACGACGCGGAGTCGCGCGTGGCCTATCGGAACATCCGGGTGGTCGAGCTGAAGAGGGAATGAGCATGAGGATCGTGCTGCTGCTGGTGTTGCTCCTTCAGGACGACGAGACGGGCTTCACGCCGCTCTTCAACGGGAAGGACATGTCGGGCTGGAGGTTCGAGTTCGCCGGCAAGGTGCCCGATCCGGGCCAGGGCATCTCGGCGAAGGACGGGATCATCGTCTGCACCGGCACGCCGAACGGCTACATGCACACGGAGAAGTCCTACAAGGAGTTCACGCTGCGGTTCGACTGGCGCTACGTGAAGCCGGAGGGGATGGACGACGAGTCGAAGTTCAAGGGGAACAGCGGGTACCTCCTCTGGATCCAGGCGCACAAGGTGTGGCCGAAGTCGCTCGAGGTGCAGGGGATGTTCCGCGACGTGGCAGGGATCATCCCGCTCGGCGTGAAGGCGAAGTTCGAGACCGACGCGGAGGCGCGCAAGAAGGCGCGCAAGCCGCTCGGCGAGTGGAACGCGATGGAGATCGTCGCGAAGGGCGGGACGGTCGTGGTGAACCTGAACGGCGCGAAGATCTCGACGGTGACCGAGTGCGACGTCAAGGAAGGGCCGATCGGGTTCCAGTCGGAGGGGGCGGAGATCCACTGGAGGAACATCAGGATTCGCGAGTAGCGAATCTCGAATCTCGCATTCCGAATCTCGGTGAATCGCCGTCGACGGCGCGCCTCCCAAGATTCGAGATTCGTGATTCGAGATTCGCCCCTACGAGGCCCAGAGCCGGAGCGCTCCGTTGCCGCTGCCGGTGGCCGCCGTCTTGCGCGCGCAGAGCGCCGCCGCGGTGACGCGTCCGCCCGGATCGAGCCGCCCCACCTCCGCGCCGTCCGACACGCGGACGAGCCTTGCCGATCCGTCGTCGAGCCCGAGCAGCGCGTGCGACGCGTCGGGCGAGAGCGCGGCCGACCGCACGCCGCGCACCCGCGGGTCGGCGGACGACACCTCGCGGCCGTCGCGCAGATCCCACGTCCTGAGGCGGCCGTCCTCCGCCACGCCCGCCGCGCCCGCGAGCGCCAGGAGCGCGCCCGCGCGCACGCTCCAGCGCATCTTCGAGGACGCGCGGTCGATGAGCTCGAGGCGCGAGCGCGTGGCGCACAGCAGGGCGTCGTCCGTGAAGGCGAGCGCCGAAACCTTCCCGCCCAGCCCTTCGTACGACCCCGCGAGCGCGCCGGAGTCGACGTGCCAGACGAACGCGCTTCGGCCCGTTCCGCCCGCCGCGGCCCATCGGCCGTCGCGCGAGACGGCGACCGCGTCCAGGCGCGAGCGGTCGGGCGCCTCGAGGTGGATGATCTGCCGCTGGAGCCCGAAGTCCCAGATGAGCAGGCGGCGGTCGTCGAGCGCGGCGACGACGGCCGCGCGGCCCGGAACGAACGCCAACGCGGAGACACGCGCGCCGGCCTCGAGCAGCAGGCAGACCTCGCGCCCCGACGTCGTGTTCCAGACGCGCAGGCAGCGGTCGCGAGAGCCGCTGGCGATCGTGCCCCCGTCGGACGAGAAGACGAGCGTCGTGATCGCCGCGCGGTGGCCGTCGACCGTAGACGTGCGCTCCGTCACGCGATCGACGTAGCGTTCGACGAACCGGACGCGCTTCGTCCCGAGCGTGAAGAAGAGGAACCTGCGGGGGACTTCGCGCGTTCCGTAGACCGGGTCCTTGTGGACGTGGCGCTCCTTGAGTTGGCCGGGGCGCGCCCACGAGACCTGCCATCCTGCTTCGCCGTGCGCCGGTGCGCCAGGACCGCTTGACGGGCTGCGCAGGGCAGGGCCCGGTGTCGCGGCGGCGACGGGCGGCGGAGCCGGAGCGGGCGCGGGTGCGGTCGTCTTGCCGGCGAGCGCCTCCGCGAGGCGCGGGACGTCCGCGGGCGTCTTCTCGCACGCGCGGCGCAGGCACGAAGCGAGCTTCGCGACGTCGGCATCCCCCAGCCCCTCCAGGGCCTTGAAGACCGGCGACGCGGCCGGCGTGCAGAGGTCGGACCGGCGGAAGAGGAGGTTGTCCTCCTCGTCGAACTGCTTCCAGAGCTTCGGCTCCTTCGCGACGGCGAGGAGCGTCGTGTGGATGAGCAGCGCGGAGAAGCGGTCGACCTCCGCACCGAAGTGCGTGCCGGTTCGCTGCGGATGCTGGTAGGCGGGATGCCCCTTCTCGTGGCTGCCGCGGCCCTTGAGCGCCGGCACGTACATCCCGTCGTAGTCGATGAGCCGGAACTGCCCGTCTCTCACGAGGATGTTGCCGTGCTGGAGATCGCCGTGCGCGATGCCGGCGCGTTCGAGCGTGTCGATCAGCTCGGCCCACCGGTCGGCGAGCTTGCGCAGCGCCTTCGCGTTCCCGACGTTCTTGCGCACGTGGACGTTGAGCGCGTCGCCGTCGAGCCACTCCATCTTCACCACGGGATGCCACGCGCCCTTCACGCGGATGCCTTCGGGGAGGTAGTCGAAGCCGACCATGCACTTCATCGGGCTCTTCTTGAGGTGGCGGCTGATGAGGTCGTAGCGCTCTCGGATGTCGGCGATGCGGTGGAGGAAGCAGCGGACCGCCCAGCTGCCCTTTCCGTTCTGCATCCGGTAGACGCTCGCGAAGCCGCCGGTGATCGGCTGCGGGAGGCCGAGCGCGTTGAGCGCCGGCGTTGCGCACTTCAGCTGCGGGTCGGTGAAGCACGCGCGGGGAGACTGGATCGTCTCCTGGTAGTCGGACATCGTGGGCCAGTTCACGGCGCCACCTCGATCCTGACGAGTGTGACGTCGTCGTTGCGCATCGCGCGGCCCGCGCGCATCATCTCGAGGAACTTTTCGAAGTCCTTCTGGGTCGGCACGCGCTGGAGCACCGCCCACGGACGGCGGCGCAGCTCCGCCTCGGCGAGGAACCAGGCGGCGAGCGCGTCGGTCATGAGCCAGAGCACGTCGCCCGGGGCGAACGTCCCCTCCTCCTCGCGGACGGCGGACCAGACGTTCGCGCCGGCGCTCGAGAGGAGCGCGGGGCGGTTGTGGAACTCGACCGAGCGGCCGAGCGGGAACGACGAGAGGAGCTTGCCGGCGCGGACAACGAAGAGGCACGAGTCTCCCACTGCGACCGCGCGCCAGCGCCGGGCGGCGGTGTTGAGGCAGACGCCGAGGAGGGAGGAGAAAGCCCCCGAGCGGGCCTTCTCCTCCGCGTACCACGGAAGCGGCCGTCCCTCGGCGCCGCGCGCCCAGTCCTCCTGCAGCGGCCTCAGCCACTCCCGCTGGATGGGTCCATCCGGGGGGCGGGCCACGAACCCCTCGGCCAGGAGCCGGGCCCACGCCGCCGCGAACGAGCTCTCGCTCGCGCCGTCGGCGACGGAGAAGCGGCCCTGGCCGGGATCGCAGCAGAAGGCGTCTTCCCATTCCTCCGCGGTCGATCCGGCCTTGGGAGCCCAGAACGCGGCGACCGTCGGCGTCACGGCTACCTCATGTTGCTGGGGCGCGTCCCGATGTCGAGGAAGCGGATGAGCTCCACGAGGTCGGCGTTGAAGCCGAAGCCGCGCGTGCCCTCCGAGACCTTGAAGCCTTCGCGCTGCGCCGACTCGCGGATCGTGTCGGGCAGGCGGCTCGACATGCCGTAGAGCATGCGCGCGTACTGGTCGGGCAGCCCCTCGTCGGTGTCCGGGAAGAGGATCGGCTGGCCCTTCGTCGTCGAGATGTGGCAGTTGAAGAGGAGCACGTTGCCGTCCTGCGTGGTGAGGTCGGTCAGGTGCTCGGCGTCGGCGGTCGGGTCGCCGTCGGTGGACTCGCCGTCGGTGATGTTGACGACGACGGGCGGGCAGCTGAAGGGGTGCGCCTCCGCCCAGGGGGCCAGGGTCTGGGTGGCGAGCCGGAGAGCCTCGCACATGGGGGTCTTGCCGGCGGCCCGGGCCTCGAACCAGACGGGGAGCTTCACCTTCTGCTCCGCGAGGCCGCCCGCGCCGTCGTCGACCTTCTTGGTGCGCTCCAGGAGCTTCGCGGGGTTGTTGGCGACTTCGCTGATCGGCGCGAGGGCCTTGCCGGCGAGGCGTCCGCCGAACGCGGGCTTGACGTCCTTGCCGTAGCTGATGACGCCGACCTCGTAGTAGTCGCGGATCCCCTCGGACTTCGAGCACTTGATCGAGAGGTTGGAGAGGAGCTGGTTGATGGCGTCGGAGACGCCTTCCGCCTTGCGCTTGCCGTTGCCCGCGAACGGGTCGAGCATCGACCCGGAGGTGTCGATGAGGAAGAGGAACGCGCTCGGGTTGCTCCGGCTGACTTCCGCTTCGTACGCCACGGATGCCTCCTTTCGTTTTTTTCCGTCCAACGATTCCCCGTAAGACGCGCGCGCGCTCCGGTTACAGGGAAAGTCTCGCGTATCACGTTTCACGTTTCATGGCGTCGGCGGTGGGCCGTCGGCGGTCGTCGGCCGTTCCCCGTCACGGGGAAGGTCCCACGTATCACGTATCAGGTCGTCGACGGTCATCCGTCGTTCGTCCCGACCGTTCTCCGTCGGCCGCCGACGCCTGCTATGATGCGCTGATGCGACGCGGCGAGACGAAGATCGGCGGGGACGTGCGGGGCTTCCAGACCACGAAGTGGAACCTGGTGCTGGCGGCGCACGACGCCGCGGCGATGGAGGCGCTGATCCGGATCTACTGGAAGCCGCTGTATTTTTTCGTGCGCCGCGAGGGATACGACTGCGAGACGGCGAAGGACATCGTGCAGGAGTTCCTGGCGGGGCTGCTGGAGCGGGGGGCGATCTTCCAGGCGGACCCGGCGCGCGGGCGGTTCCGGGCGTTCCTGCGGGCGTCGATGTCGAACTTCCTGAAGGACCGGTCGAAGGCGGCGTCGCGGGAGAAGCGGGAGGGGGGGCGGCGGACGCTCTCGCTCGACTTCGCGCGGGGGGAGGCGGAGTACGAGAAGCTGCAGCCGTCGGCGGGGGAGACGCCGGAGCAGATGCTGAGCCGGGCGTGGGCGCGGAGCTTGTGGGAGGACTCGCTGGCGGAGTTGAGCGGTGAGCGGCCGCACCTGGAGGCGTTCCGGCTGTATCTGAAAAACGAGGATTACGCGGGGATCGCGCGGAAGACGGGGCTGTCGGAGTCCGCCGCGAAGGTGGCGGTGCACCGGCTGAAGGGGAAGCTGCGGGAGCTGATCGTGGCGCGGATCCGGGAGACGGTGACGACGCCGAAGGACCTCAAGGAGGAGATCGCGGAGTTCCGGGAGCTGCTGGGGTAGTGGGATTTGCGGCTCTGCCGCTACCCGCCCATCTCCCCCCGCACCGCCTCCAGCAGCCGCAGCGTCGCGACGATCCCCTCGCGCTCGCCGAGCTTCGAGCCCTCGTACTCGATGCCGACATACCCGCGGTAGCCCGCGTCCACGACGATCTTCATCATCCGCCGGTAGTCCGTGTGCACCTCGTTCCCCTTCTCATCGAAGTCGTGGCTCTTCGCGCTCACCGCCTTCGCGAACGGCATCAGCTCCGCCACTCCCTTGTAGCGGTCGTACATCTCCTTGTCGCTCACCCGGAAGTTGCCGAAGTCCGGAAGCGTTCCGCAGTTCGCGAGCCCCACCGACTTGATCACCGACGCGAGCCACGCGCCATTGGACGACAGCCCGCCGTGGTTCTCCACGATCACGTTCAGCCCGCGCTCCGCCCCCTTCCCGCTCAGCCGCCGCAGCCCGTCCGCCGCGAGCTTCGCCTGCTCGTCGTACGTGCCCCTCGACCCCGCGTTCACCCGGATCGAATGGCACCCGAGCGCCTTCGCCGCGTCGAGCCACTTCACGTGGTTGTCGACCGCCTTCGCCCGCTTCGCCTCGTCGGGATCGCCGAGCCACCCCTCGTTGTCGCACATGATGAGCAGGCTCTTCACCCCCTCGCCGTCCGCGCGCTTCTTCAGCTCCGCCGCGTCGCCCGGCTTGAAGAACGCGTTCACGTACTCGATCGCGTCGAGCCCGAACCCGCGCGCCGACTTCGCGAAGTCGAACGGGTCCATCTTCTTCGCGAAGAGCGTCCGGTGCCACGACCACTCTGCCAGCGAGATCTTGAACAAGGGATCCTTCGGCTTCGGTCCGTTCGACGCGCACCCCGCGGCCAGCAGCCCGGCCGCGGCGAGGAACTCGCGCCGCCGCATCAGCGCACCTTGAACTTCAGCGGCCGCCCCTCCTCGTCCTCCAGCCGCAGGTGGAACTCCCACCCGCCTCCTTCGTCGATCACCTTGACGAGGATGTGGTTCGCCCCCTCCTTGAGGTGGACCTTCACCTTGTCCTCGTCGACCTGCAGGCTGCGCGGCTTGAGCACCTCGTGCGCCTTCTCGCCGTTCACCCACAGGATCATGCCGTCGTCGCTCCCCGACCGCACGAAGGCGTCCCGCTCCTTGCGGACGATCACCTCCGCGTACGCGTACGCGGCGACCCGGTCGTTCGGCTTGTAGACGTTGTCGAACACGACCCTCCCGTCCTCGCCCGTCGCGCTCAGCGACCGCCACTTCAGCGGCTTCCCGTCGTGCTCGATCTCCTTCGCGAGGTCGACCTCCTGCTCCGGCCCGCACTCGTCCGACCACGACTCCAGGCCCTTCGTGGGGAACGGCCCGATCGCCCACCAGTCCTCGATCCGCCCCTCCTGCGCCGTGATCTCGACCCGCTCGCCCAGCGCGCGGAGCTTCGGCTCCAGCCCCGTCACCCCGCCCTCGTGCGCGCGCTTCAGGACCGCGAGAGCCTCCTCGCGCCCCAGCTTCGGCGCGATCTCGACCGTGCACCTGAGCGCCGCGAGCTGAAGGTCCCCCTCAGCCTTCTCGAGCAGCTTTTCGATCTTCGGGAGCGATGCGGCGTCGGCGATGCGCGCGAGCGCCTCGAGCGCCGCGAGCTGGTGGACCGGCCCGCCGACCTCGAGGATGCGGTGGTAGACGTCGCGCGCCTGCGCGGGCGCCGACGCGTGCGCGATCGACAGGAGAGCCTCGACGCCCGCCGAGCGGACCGCGGGCGTCTCCGTCTCGACGATCTCCGCCAGCGCCGCGGCGGCCGCCGGGCCGATGCGGCCGAGCGCCCGGATCGCGGCGAGCTGCGCCGCGCCCGTCCCCTTCGCCGCGATGGCGGCGATCGCGGGGATCGATGCGGGGTCGCGGCGCGAAGCCAGCGCGTCGAGAACGAGGAGCTTCGCGGGGCCTTCGAGCGCCGTCAGCAGCGCCTTCGTGGCGTCGGGGCCGTCGCGGAGGGCGGTGACGGCGGCACGCTGCACGCCGGCATTGGGGTGGTGCAGGAGCTTCTCGGCCGCCGCGACGCCTTCCGGTGTGTGCAGGCGGGTCGTCCCGGAGAGCGCGCGCGAAAGCACGCCCTCGTCCGTCGCCCGCGAGAGCACGCGCAGGTAGTGCGGGGACGCGCCCTTCGCGTCCATCGCGTCGGCGATCGAGACGTGCGCGCGGAAGGCCGCGGTCCGCACGGCCTCGGACGGCGACTGCTCGGCCTTCTCGACGAGCGGGAGCGCGTCGGCCCGGCCGCCGACGGCGGCGAGCGCGGCGGCGCGCTCGGCGTCGGTCGAGGCGATGTCGTACGCGCGGGCGGCGAGCGGCGGATGGTCCTGGGCGAGGCGCAGGAGCGGCCCGACGGCCTTCTTCGCGACGAGCGCGTCGGCGGCGGCCGCGTCGCCGCACATGCCGAGCGCTTCGAGCGCCGCCTCGGCGACGGCAGGGTCGTTCGACGCGGCGATGAGGACCGGCGTGTGCGAGCGGTGGATCGCGAGCGCGCGGAGGGCCTTCGCGCGCAGCTCCGGTGCGCCCGACCGCGCGCGGGCGGCGATGGCGTCGCCGGCCGACGCGTCGTGCGTCCGCGCGAGCGCTTCAAGCGCCGCGTCCCGCACCGCCGCGTCGTCGAGAAGGCCCGCGAGCGCGGGCACGGCGAGCGGCGAGTCGAGCTCGCCGAGCATCTCGGCCGCGTAGAGGCGGGCGACGAGCGATCTGTCCTTCGCGGTGCCGGCGGCGAACGCGCGAACGCACGACGGGCGGTCGACCGCGTAGGTCGCGATCCAGCGGAGGGCGCTCTTCGACTCCCACACGACCCAGGGCTTCTCGTGCGTGAGCTGCGCGAGCAGCACCGGGACGGCGGGCCAGCCGATCTTCGCCAGCCTGAACTTCGTCGGGTAGTCGGTGACGTTCGCCGCGAGCGCCTTCATCTCCTGCTCGGAGGGCACGGGGCCGACGCTCGCAGTCGGGCCTTCGGGCTGGGTCGGAGGAGGCGGCTTTTCGGGCGACGATCCGCAGCCCGCGCACAGCAGCGCGACGAACGCAAGCCTACGCATAGGCAATCTCCACGAGGGTCCGTTTCTCGATCGCTTCCATCGCCGCGATGCACGGGATCGCGGCGCGCAGCCCCTCCTCCGCGCCGCACGGCGACGGGCCGCCGGTCCGCACGCAGGCGAGGAACGCGAGCATCTCGGCGTGGAAGTCCGCCTTGCCGGCGTCGGGGCCGATCTCCTCCGCCTGGTCGTGCGTCTTGTACTTCGTCGCCTCCGCGTCGAGCAGGATGCCGCGCGCGGAGCCGAGCATCTCCTTCTTGGCGAAGTGCTCCCATCCGAACTCGACCGCGTCGGGCTCCTTGAAGAGGAGGCCCTTGCGCTGGTTCGTGAGGAGGATCGACGCGTTCGAGCCCATGATGAGGTCGAACTCCTCGGCGTAGGAGCTGCCGAGGCTCGCGCTGAAGGCGAGCTGCTGGCCGCCCGGATACTCGAAGACGACGTTCACGGTGTCGGGGCACGTGCGCCCGTCCTTCCAGTCGATGAGGCTTCCTAACCCGAGCGCCGACTTCGGCGCGGCGTCGAGGTACCAGTTCGCCATGTCGACGACGTGCACGCCGAACTCGCCGATGAGCCCGCACGAGAGGTCCTTGTAGAGGCGCCAGTTGGGCGCCTTCTCGCCCGGGCGGCGCCAGCTCATCTTGCGGTGCCACTGCGCGCGGAAGAGCCGGAGGTTCCCGGCCGCGTTGCTCTTGATGTGCTTGAGCGCGTGCGGGTAGAGCTTCCCGAAGCGTCTGTGGTGGCCGACCACGAGCGCCTTCTTCGCCTTCTTCGCGGCGTCGGCGATCTTCCGGCAGTCCTCCGCCGTGTGGGCGAGCGGCGCCTCGCAGAACACGGCGAGCCCGGCGCCGAGTGCCGCGACCGTCGCTTCGGCATGCGCGGCGGGGGGCGTCGCGACGACGACCGCGTCGATCTCCTCCTCGTCGAGGAGCTGCTTGACCGTTTCGTACGTCTCGCAGTTCTTGCCGGTGATCTCGATCGTCTTCTCGCGCGCGGCCTTCGCGATGTCGCAGATCGCCGCGACCTTGACGGCCGGCATGCGGACGAGCTGCGAGAGGAGGAGCCGTCCGTGCTCGCCGGTGCCGATCACGGCGAGCTTGACGGCCTTCTCTCTGGCCGGGGGCGGATCTTGCGCCGCCGCCGTGCCTGCGACGAACGCCGCGGCCGCCGCCGTCCCCTGCAGGAACGTGCGGCGCGAGAACGTCGTCGCGCGGGGCGGCGCCGGCGCGACCGGGCGGCCGGTGAGCTTCCCCGCGAGCACGACCGACTCGAATTCCGGGTGCGCGCGGCAGAAGTCCTGCGCTGCCTTCGCTCCCATCACGTAGAACGCGGTCGAGAGCGCGTCGGCGTCGGCGGCCGAATCCGCGACCGCCCACGCGGCGTCGGTGCCGCGGGCGGGCGAGCCGGTGCGGGGGTCGAGGATGTGGCCGATCTCGCGGCCGCGCTCGACGAAGAACTTGCCGAGGCCGCTCGAAGCCGAGAGCGCGCGGTCGCGCAGCTCGATCTGGCCGAGCCGGCGCTCCGGGTCGCGCGGGTCCGCGAGCCCGACCGGCCATGTCCCGATGGCGAGGATCGTGCTCGCGCCGCCGTGGAGCAGCGCGTCGGTCACGCCGCGCTGGCGGAGGATCGCGGCCGCGCGGTCGAGGGCGTATCCCTTGCCGATGCCGCCGAGGTCGAGCGCGACGCCCCTGCGCGCGAAGCGCACGCTGCCGTCCTGGAGGCGCACGTGCCGCATGCCGGAGACGCGCCGGGCGGCCCGCACGTTGCCGCGCACGCCGTCGAGGAAGCTCCAGGCGCGGACGAGCGGCGCGCAGGCGATGTCGAAGGTCCCACCGGTCATGGCGTGCAGTTCGCGCGCCCGGACGAAGAGCGCGTAGAGGCGCGGCTCGACGCGCTCGGCGCCGCCGGCGGCGTTGATTGCGCAGATCTCGCTCGTTGGGAGGTAGAGCGACATCTGGTCCTCGAGCCGGTCGATCTCGGCGAGGGCCTCCTCGGCGGCCGCGCGGAGCGCCGTCTCGTCGGCCCCGGTGGCGAACACCTCGAAGAGCGTGCCCATCGCCCGGCGCGCGAGGCGGAGGGTCGTCGTGGGATTCACGGGGGATTCACGATGGAAGCAGCATCTTGGGCGTACTGCGTCCCCGGAGGATTCGCCACGGAAGCACGGAACCACGGAACGGCACGGAAGGGAACTGAGGCATTGGCGGCGTGTTCGAGGTCCAATCCTTCCTCCGCGATCTCAGCGGGCTCTGCGCGAGATGTCCGGGGACATGCACCGGCGATGCTGCTACCCGATCTCCTCTTCCTTCGCGGCGTCGAAGCGCAGCGACTTGCCGGTCCGCCAGCACTTGTTGGCGAGGTCGACCGCGACCATCACCTTGTAGGCGAGTTCCGTGTTGCAGTTCGTGTTGCCGTCGCGCCGGCGCACGCAGTCGAAGAAGTTCGCGTGGTGCGCGCCGATGTCGTCGGCGGTGTCCTTGACGGCGATCTTCTCGACCGTGCGGCCGGCGGAGTAGGGCTGCTCGGGGCGGATCTCGATGCTGCCGCCCGAGAGGTACATCGTCGCCTCGTGCCCGCGGATGACGGTCGGCAGCCCCTGCTCGTTGGCCTGCGAGCCGACGACGAGCATCGCGTGCTCGGTCGGATACTCGATCGTCATGAGGAACGTGTCGGGCGTCTCGCGGTCCTTGTGGAAATACACGCCGCCGGAGCCGAAGACGCGGGACGGGAACTCGCTGCCGAGCGTGATCGCCAGCGGCAGGAGCTGGTGGACGAAGAGGTCGGTCGTGATTCCGCCGGAGTAGTCCCAGTACTTGCGCCAGCGGAAGAAGCGCTCCGCGTCGAACGGGCGCCACGCGGCCGGGCCGAGGAAGGCCTTCCAGTCGAGGTTGTGCGGACCCGCGTCGAGGTCGACGCCGTACTTCCAGTCGCCGTCACGGATGTTGCGGGAGTAGCTGCACTGGCTCCAGACGAGGCGGCCGAGGCGGCCGTCGCGGATGAGCTCGCGCGCCTTGTGGAAGATCGCGCGCGAGCAGTACTGGGAGCCGACCTGGACGACGCGACGGGTGCGCAGGCGGGCGCGGTGGACGTCGCGGGCCTCCTGCCAGTACTTCGTGACGGGCTTCTCGCAGTAGACGTCGCGGCCCGCCTCCATCGCGTCGATCACCTGCTTCGCGTGCCAGTGGTCGGGCGTGGCGATCCAGACGGCGTCGAGGCCCTTGAGGTCGAGGAGCTCGCGGTACTCGTGGAAGCCCGGCGCCTTGCTGATCTTCATCGCCTGCTCGAGGCGCGGCTGGTAGATGTCGCAGACGCCGACGACCCTGACGGCCGGATTGCGGACGAGCATGCGGAGGTGGTGGGTGCCCTGCCCGCCGCAGCCGATGAGGCCGACGTTGAGCCGTTCGCTCGGCGCCGGTCCGTTGCCGTCCTGCGCGGCGGCGGCCGTGGTCATGGCGAGGCCGGTGGACGCGGCGATGAAGTCGCGGCGCGTGATGTCGCTCATGGCAGTCCTCCCGCTATGGAACGCTCAACGTATCCCGGTCGTGGGACCCGGTCAACGCTCTTGGAGGCCGGCGACGACGCCGCGCAGGTACGCGAGCGAGACCTTCATGCCGGGCAGCGGATCCTTCTCGTCGATCTCGTGCTCCAGGTTCACGCCCCCCGCGTACTTGATGCGCAGGAGCTCGCGGAGGATCGCCGCGACCGGCATGGCGCCCTCGCCGACGGCGCAGTACGGCGGCTTGCGCAGGTCGCGCAGGTCCTTCATGTGCATGTCGAGGAGGCGCGCCCCGGCCGCCGCGACTTCGGCGACGACGTCCGCGCCGGCGCGCGCCGCGTGGCCGACGTCGATGCAGAGTCCGACGCGCGGGTCGAGGTCCTTCACCGCCTCGAGCGGCTCCTTCGCGGAGCGCCAGTGCCTGTGCTCCGGTCCGTGGTTGTGGATCGCGGCGCGGATGTCGTGCTCCTTCGCGAGCTTCTCGACGGTCTTGAGCAGCTCCGGCGCGGGATCGATGACGAGCATCGGCATGCCGCAAGCCTTCGCGTACTCGAACGCGCGCGCGGCCTCGTCCTCCTTGCGCAGCGAGTGGACGCCGCCGCTGGCGATGCGGATGCCCGCGTCGGCGAAGTCCTTCGCGCCGGCCGGCTGGTCGAGCGGCAGGTGGACCTGCTTGACGCTGACGACCGTGACGCGCAGCTCCTTGAGCATGGCGATCGCCTTCGCGCGGTCGAACGCGCGCAGGGAGTAGGTCGCCACGCCGATTGCGAACGGCGCCGCCGGCTTCGGCGCGGGCTCCTGTCCCAGCAGCGCGGGCGCCAGCGCGGCCGTTCTCAGGAAGTCACGTCGCTCGATCACAGCTTCCGCACCCAGATGTTGCGGTAGCGCACGGGGTCGCCGTGGTCCTGCAGGCGGATCGGCCCCGCCGCGCCGTGCGGCGCGTACTTCGGGAGCGACCGGTGGGCCGTCGGCCCGAGGATCTCCGCGTGGTTGTGAACGACGACGCCGTTGTGCAGCACCGTCACGTACGCGGGCGACTCGAGCTTGTCGTCCTTGAAGCGCGGCGCGGTGAAGACGATGTCGTACGACTGCCACTCGCCGGACGGCCGCGACGCGTTGACGAGCGGCGGCCACTGGCCGTAGATCGCCGCCGCCTGCCCGTCCGCGTAGGTGATGCTCTCGTGGCTGTCGAGCACCTGGATCTCGTAGCGCGACATGAGGAACACGCCGCTGTTGCCGCGCGCCTGGCCCTGCGCCTTCCCCCCCGCCGGCGCGCACCACTCGATGTGCAGCTGGCAGTCGCCGAACTCCTCCGTCGACACGAGGTCCCCCTTGCCGCGGACGACCTCGACATACCCGTTCTCGGCCTTCCACGCGCCTTTCCACTTCGACAGGTCCTTGCCGTCGAAGAGGACGACCGCATCGGACGGCACGTCGCCGGGCGTCACTCTCTCCGGGCGCGGGCGCGTCTTGTCGTGCACCTTCCATTTCTGGCCGGGCAGGACGGGCGTGTCGTCATACCCGGGCTGCGGGTCCTGCACGGCGCAGGCGCCGATGGCGATGACGCAGAGCATGGCGCGCATGTCCGTCTCCTTTCAGCAGCTTGCGCAGCGGTTCCTCGATCGCATCGGCCCAGATGCGGTATCCCTTCTCCGACAGATGCAGCGCGTCCGGCATCACGTCGCGCGGGGCGCGGGCGCACCGAGCAGGCCGTGGCGCAGGCGCCAGAGGACGTGCTGCGTGCAGTCGCCGCTGATGCCCGCGTTGAGCGCGCGCATCGGCGCGATGCGCTCCGCCCACACCGCCTTGCCCGCGCCCGCCCACTGCTCGGTGATCGAGTCGCCGAGGAAGAGCACGTCGAAGCCGCCCTGCTTCGCGCGCGCGACGATCGTCTCGTGGCGCTTCACCCACGCATCGCCGCGCGGGGCGGGGGTCGAGCCGGGCTGCGGCTCCGGCGGCGCGGCGGAGCAGCCGGCGAGGACCGCGAGCGCGAGCGTCAGCCGCATCATCGTATGCTACACCTCCCGCGCGATCCGCGCCGCGAACCCTGCACGTTCGCTGCGCTCACGGCTGGAACAGGCGGTACACGCTGAGCCGTGTGCGGCCCTTCATTACGTGGAGAACCAGGACGCGATCCCCCGAACGCGGGGCAACAAGGAGGGTGGCCCGGCCTTCCAGCGGAGCGTTCGAAACCTCCCTCCACGTCTCGCAACGCCAGGCGCGCACGATCCCGTCATCGCCGGCCGTGACCAGGTGCTTCGAGTCGTGCGTGAAAGCGCACTCCACATGCGTTCCGTTCGGGCGCCAGCGCTGGAGCGGCTCCCAGTCCCGGATCCGCACTGCAGCAAGCTCCCCATTGAACCCCCGGAAGGCCAGCCACGCACCGTTGGGACTGAACGCAGCGTACTCAGCGAACCAGCGAACGGGATCGTCGCATGGGCCCGGCTTGAAGGAAGCCGCTTTCTCGAACGTCCTGCTGTCGAGCACGTCCAGCCCGTCCACTCTGTCGGTCCAGGAGTACGCGGCCGCCCACTTCCCGTCCGGGCTGACGAAGAAGTGGTCCAGCCTCCTCGGGGCCTTCTCCCGCGCCCAGACGCCATCCTTCCGCGACAAAACCAGCAATCCCTCCTCCACGGTGCTGGACGAGACGAGAATGCGGTCGTCCGCCGTGAAGCGCATGTCAAAGGTGCTGACGTCGATCGAGAACGCCCGTTCGAGCGTGTCCGGCTTGTGGAGATCCAGAGTCTCTTGCGCAACCGCGAGGAAGCTCCCTGATGGGCTGTACTCAAGGTGCCTCACGGACCAGCAGCCCGTGTCGATCCACGCGACGGCCTTCCAGTTCGCCGTGTCGTAGATTCGCACCCCCGCCCCCTGATCCGCCAGGGCGAGTCTCCTGCCGTCCGGACTCCACGCGGCCATCTTCGGCGACCATTCCCCGTCGAAGTCCATCTGCTTGACGAGTTCGAAGTGCGGAGTCGTGAGCCAGTCGATCACGCTCTCGATCCGGACACGCGCTTCCTTGTTCGCCGTTCTGTCCAGCTCCCGCCGCAGCGCCGGTACGATCACGGACCCCATTCTCCTGAGCTCTGCGGACGCAGCCTCGCGTGCTTCGATTTCTTCCGCAGCGAGTCGCTTCACAAGCTCCGCAACCTTCGCGTCGTCCTGCGGTGCGGCGAGCGCGGCGACAAGCAGAAGGGTTCTCATCGATCTGATTCTACTACATCTGCGAAGTCCGCAGTACGTGCGCCTGCGCCGCGTATCATAAAGTGCATGAACCTCCGGCTACTTGCGATCGCCGTCCTCGTCCTCGGCGCGCCGCAGGACCCTCCTTCGCCGTCGCCCGGGACGCCGGGTTCGCTCGCGGGCTTCGGAGGGCAGGACACGGCGTCCGTCTCCGGCACCGTGACGTTCAAGGGGGGCAAGCCCCCGCGCCCCCGCAAGCTTGAGCTGGGCGGCGACGCGAAGTGCGCCGCGCTGCACGACGAGCCGCTCTTCTCCGAGGACGCCAACATCGACAAGGACGGCCGCGTGCAGTGGTGCTTCGTCTACGTGAAGAAGGGGCTCGAGGGGCGCGCCTACGACGCGCCGAAAGAGGCGAAGCCGCTCGACCAGAAGGGCTGCCGGTTCGTCCCGCACGTCCTCGGCCTCATGGCGGGGCAGGACCTGAAGATCCGCAACGGCGACGACCTCATGCACAATGTCCACGCGGTGCCGTTCACGAACGCCGAGTTCAACTTCAGCCAGCCGAAGCGCGGCAGCGAGACCGTGAAGTCGTTCGCGAGCCCGGAGGTCCCGATCAAGGTGAAGTGCGACGTGCACTCCTGGATGAGCGCGTGGGTCTGCGTGGTGGCGCATCCGTTCTACGCGGTCACCGGCGCCGACGGCGCGTTCGGGCTCAAGGACCTGTCGCCCGGCAAATACACGGTCGCGGTCTGGCATGAGTCGTTCGGCGAGCGGACGCAGGAGGTCGAGGTCAAGGCGGGCGACGCGAAGACGGCCGACTTCGTGTTCGACAAGACGAAATGAGCCGGCTCGCGGCCGTCCTTCTGCTCTGCGCCGCGTGCGCTGCCCCGGCGCCCCTCGGTCGCGTCAAGCACATCGTCTTCGTCACGGGCGACGAGGAGTACCGCTCCGAGGAGGGGATGCCGATGCTCGCGCGCATCCTCGCCGACCGGCACGGCTTCACCTGCACGGTGCTCTACTCGATCCACCGCGCGACGGGCGAGATCCACCCGGACACGCGCGACAACATCCCGGGCCTGGAGGCCCTCGGCAAGGCCGACCTGCTCGTCCTCTTCACGCGCTTCCGCGAGCTGCCGGACGACCAGATGAAGCACATCGCCGATTACGTGCGTTCCGGCCGGCCGATCATCGCCCTCCGCACCTCCACGCACGCGTTCGCGTACCGCAAGGGGAGCCGCAGCGCGTACGCCGCGATGAGCTGGGACGCGCCGGACGGCGGCTTCGGCAAGCAGGTGCTCGGCGAGACGTGGGTCGCGCACCACGGCGCGCACGGGTCGCAGAGCACGCGCGGCGTGATCGCGAGCGACCATCCCGTCGTGCGCGGCTGCGAGGACATCTGGGGGCCGTCGGACGTGTACGCCGTGCGCAAGCTCCCCGACGACGCGCAGGCGCTTGTGATGGGGCAGGTCGTCGCCGGGATGAAGCCGACGGACAAGCCGGTGGACGGCGCGAAGAACGATCCGATGATGCCGATCGCGTGGATCCGGACGCGGCCGTCGCGCGTGTTCGTGACGACGATGGGCGCGAGCCAGGATTTCCTCAGCGAGGGCCTGCGGCGGCTCCTCGTCAACGCGTGCACCTGGGCGGTCGGGCTGGACGTCCCGGCGCGCGCGAACGTCGACATCGTCGGCACGTACGAGCCGGCGCCGTTCGGCTTCGGGGGATACCGGAAGGGTGTGAAGCCATGAGCCGACTGGCCCTCGCCGCGGTCGCGCTGCCGATCCTCTTCGGCTGCGGAGGGGCGCCCGTGCGTCCGCCGTCCGCCCGCCTGGAGTTCCTCCCGGGCGACCGCATCGTCTTCGTCGGCAACACCTTCGCCGAGCGCCTGCAGCTCGAGTCGCACTTCGAGACGATGCTCACCGCGGCGCTCCCCGACCTTCGCCTGACGTTCCGGAACCTTGGCTGGTCGGCCGACACGCTCACGCTCAAGCCGCGCCCCGCCGCGTTCGGCAGCGAGGACGAGCACCTCCGCGCGCAGCGCGCCGACGTCGTTTTCGCGTGCTACGGGATGAACGAGTCGTTCGAGGGCGAGGCGGGCCTCGGAAAGTTCCGCTCCGACTGCGAGGCGCTCATCGTGAGGGTGCGGCAGGCGACGTGGAACCGCGGCCGCGGGAAGGACGTCGTCATCTCGGGCGAGCGCCGCTTCGCCGGCATCGCCGACGGACGCACCGACGAGCGGCCCGTGCGGCTCGTCCTCGTCGGCCCGATCGCGCACGAGCACCTCGGCGGGAGCCTCGCGTCGCGCGAGTTCGTCGACCGGCACAACCGAAACCTCAAGCTCTACTCGGAGGCGCTGTGCGGGCTCGCGTCGCAGCACGGCGTGCCGTTCATCGACCTCCTCGCGCCCGCGCGCACGATCAACGGCATCCACCTCTCCGCGGAGGGAGACCGCGAGGTCGGCGCACGGATGATGGCCGCGCTCGGCATCCCCGTGCCGCCGGTCGACGAAGAGCTGCGCGCCGCGATCGTCGAGAAGAACCGGCACTTCTTCCGCCTCTGGCGCGCCGTCAACGGCTGCTACATCTACGGCGAGCGCAAGAAGCCGTTCGGCGTCGGCAACTTCCCGGCCGAAAACGCGAAGCTCGAGTCGATGATCCTCGCGGCGGAGGAGCGCATCGCCAGGCGCGCGCCCCGACCCGCCCCGCGCAAGGAGTCCGCGCCGATCGCGAAGGACGACCCGGCCGACGCGCTGCGCGCGCTCCAGCCCGCGGCGGGATTCGACGTCGGCCTCTTCGCGTCGGAGCGGCAGTTCCCGGACCTGCGCAACCCGCTGTGCATGACGTTCGACGCGCGCGGCCGGCTCTGGGTCGCGACGATGCCGTCGTACCCGCAGTACGATCCGCACGGGCCGGAGCCGGACGACCGCCTCCTCATCCTCGAGGACACGGACCGCGACGGCCGCGCGGACCGCTGCACGACGTTCGCCGACCGGCTCTACCTCCCGACCGGCTTCGAGCTCGGCGACGGCGGCGTCTACGTCGGGCAGCAGCCGAACCTCTGGTTCCTGCGCGACACCGACGGCGACGACCGCGCGGACGAGCGCCGCCTGATCCTGCACGGCTTCGGCACGGAGGACAGCCATCACGCGCTCCACGCGTTCACGTGGGGCCCCGGCGGCGAACTCTACTTCCAGGAAGGCACGTTCTTCCACACGCAGGTCGAGACGCCCCGCGGGCCGGTGCGCTGCCAGGACGCCGGCGTCTACCGCTACGAGCCGCGGTCGGCGAAGCTCAGCGTCTTCGTCTCCTATCCGTTCGCGAACCCGTGGGGGCACGTCGTCGACCGCTGGGGGCAGAACTTCGTCTCCGACGCCTCGGGCGGGGCGAACTACTTCGGCACCGCCTTCTCCGGCCACGTCGACTATCCGGCGAAGCACGCGGGGATGGAGCAGTGGATCCCGGCGATCATGCGCCCCACCGCGCGCAGCGAGATCGTCTCCTCGCGCCA
>Ga0187892_10002166_pt1 | contig 41052 bp, 31 predicted proteins | sample MA1701073metaG_FD_139345 | JGI IMG/M metagenome (GOLD analysis project Ga0187892, IMG submission 139345) | Bio-ooze microbial communities from a basaltic lava cave in the Kipuka Kanohina Cave System on the Island of Hawaii, USA - MA170107-3 metaG ... | reverse complement strand
GCTGAACATCGACTCCTGGGGATCGACTCGACCGCGCATGGCTTATTCTCCGCTATTAACGCCGCTGCGCTTTCGACTCGGCTTCCGGGGAATGATTCCGTGCGTTTTGCATCAGGCTGCTAGATCCTGCAGGCGATCGTCGAGCACCAGGTCGATCCGGACTTCGGGACATGTCGCCATGAACGGCACGATCGCCGGGGCGACGTGCAGCGTCCCGAAGGTCATCGGCGCGGCGAGTCGCAGCAGCCCGCGCGGCGCGGCGCGCAGGCCGGCGACGGCCTCGCGGCCCGCCGCCGCTTCCCCGAGCGCACGCCGCGCGTGAACGAAAAAGGTCTCACCCGCCTCGGTCATCGAAAGCTTGCGCGTCGTACGCAGCAGCAATTTCGCGCCCAACTGCCGTTCCAGCTTGTTGACCTTCTTACTCACCGCCGAGGTTGTTACTCGCAGGCGCCGCGCGGCCGCTGCGAACGCCCCCGTTTCGACCACGGCGACGAACGCCTCGAGCCCTTCGAGTTCACCCGACTCCATTCGGTCCTTCCCGGACACAGTGATTTTCCGTTGGCACGGATTATCAACCCTTCGGACTCAATCTACTGTGCAGCGCATCGCCACATCAGTCAGGAGAACGCAAGTGAGTGCACGGCGGACGCCGAGACTTATGCCCGGGCGAATCGAGCGTAGCCGCGCAATGTGGGCGAACGTCCTGGTCACGGCGTTGGCCCCAGTGATCTGGGGCTCGACCTACATCGTCACCACGGAGGTGCTGCCGCCGGATCGACCGCTCACGGCTGCGGTGCTACGTGCGCTGCCGGCCGGGGTGCTCCTGACGCTGGCCGTTCGACGGATGCCGCAACCGCGCGAGTGGGGCCGCCTCGTCGTGCTCGCGGCGCTGAATATCGGGTTCTTCCAGGCGCTGCTGTTCGTGGCGGCGTACCGGCTGCCCGGGGGGCTCGCTGCTGTGCTGGGCGCGATCCAGCCGCTGCTGGTGATGGGGATCGCGTGGGCGCTCGACGGGCACCGACCGCGCGGCGTGGCCATTGGTGCCGGCGTGCTCGGAGTGATCGGCATGGCTGCCCTGCTGCTGACGCCAAACGCGTCGTGGGACCCGATTGGAATCGCGGCTGCCCTGATCGGCGCTGCGTGCATGGCCGCCGGCACTTTTCTGGCGCAGCGCTGGCGACCAGACATGCCGGTCCTCGCCTTCACCGGCTGGCAGCTGCTCGGGGGCGGATTGCTGCTGGCGCCTGCTGCCTGGGCGTTCGATCCACCCACGCCAGCGCTGACCGCCTCGCAGGTATTTGGGTATGCCTATCTCTCGATCTTTGGTGCCCTGCTAGCTTATGCGTTGTGGTTCCGCGGCATCGCGCGCCTGTCACCGGTGGCAGCCTCGTCGCTGGCGCTGCTCAGTCCGTTGACGGCGGTGATCCTCGGTTGGGCGTTGCTGGGCCAGGCCGTCACGGGCCAGTCGCTTGTCGGGATCGTCACGGTGCTCGGCAGCGTCCTGGCAGTGCAATGGGCTGCGAACCCGAAACGTTCACACATCGACGCACACAGGCCGCAAAACGCCGGACCCCTGAAAGCGCTCATGCGATGCGAAAGCTTTTCGGCAGACCCGAGAAGTTGACCGTCACGGACGTCAAGTAGCCGTTGTGCGATTTCCATGAACATGTAGCGCTCGAACGCGGGGTCAGAACGCGGGCGTATGGAGCGGGGTCAAGCCTCACCCCTTTCGCGCCGGGACCAAGGCGATCCGGAAGTCGGACCACGATTTGCCCAGGACCGTGCGGACGACCCAGATGCCCACGGGGACGCCGATGACGAGGCCGGCCCAAGTGGTGACTACACCGATCACCTGGGGTGAAGTTCCCGCGGCGCCCAGGGCGAAACCGAAGACGAAGCCGGCCACGCCGCCCGCGAGCACACCGAAGAGGAGCGCGCGAGAGCAGGCTCCACCACACCTTGGTCGCGCGCCCCCAGGTGACTTCCAGCGCAGTGTCGAGGGTCGGGCCGACGACGTTCGAGGACGGCGGCCGGTACGGATCAGCGCTCAACGTAGCCTCCCTGTGAAAGGCCCGACGGCGAACGGTCGAAGGGGATCGTCTCCCGGGGCGCTCACGCCAGCGCCGGATCGGCCTCCCCGATCTCGGCGAGCACCCGCTCCGGCGTGAGGTCGTTCATGCACTTGAAGTGGCCGAGCGGGCAGTCGCGCTGGTAGCAGGGGCTGCATTCCACGTTCAGGCTCACGAGCCGCGCCGGCGCGAGCGGCGGGGTGTGCTCCGGGCTCGATGAGCCGTAGAGCGCCACCAGCGGCCGGCCGAGCGCCGCGGCGGCGTGCATCAGCCCCGAATCGTTGGTGACGACGACCTCCGCGATCGACAGCAGATCGATCGCGGCCGCGAGGTCCGTCCTGCCGCACAGGTTGAGTGCCGCGCCGTCGGCGAGCTTCGCGATCTCGTCGCCGATCGGCCGGTCCTTGGGCGAGCCGATCAGCCACACCCGCCGGCCGCGCGCGCCGAGCGACCGCGCGAGCGCCGCGAAGTAGCGCGCGGGCCAGCGCTTCGCGGGGCCGTACTCGGCGCCCGGGCAGAAGGCGACGATCGGCCGCGAGTGGTCGAGGCCGAGGCGGGCGATGGTGATCGCGAGGTTGGCCTCGTCGACCTCGAGCCGCGGGAGCGCGAGCGGGCGCTGCGGCGGCTCGCCGGGCGCCTCCGCGAGCTGCGCGTAGCGCTCGGCCATCAGCGGGAGGATCCGCTCGTCCAGGCGGTGCACGACGTTGAGCAGCCCGTAGCGGGCCTCGCCCAGGAAGCCGACGCGGCGGGGGATGCCGGCGATATACGGGGCGAGGGCGGCCTTCCAGCTGTTCGGGAGGACGATCGCCTCGTCGTAGCGCCGCGCGCGGAGCGTGCGCGCGAGCCGGAGCCGCGCCCCGAGCGCGAGCTCACCGTGCGCGAGGGTCGTGTCGACGACGTCCTCGATCTCCGGCATGCGCCGCAGCACCGGGGCCGTCCACTCGGGGGCGACCGCGTCGAGGACGAGGCCGGGGCGCCGGGCGTGGAGCCGCGCGAAGAGCGGCTGGGCGAGCAGCGCGTCCCCGATCCAGTTCGGGGCGACGATGAGGAGGCGAGGCACGACGAATCCGGAACGACGGACGCCGGATATGCTACCCCCGGCGGCGCCCGCCGTTCAGCGTTCGACGCTCAGTGCCCCGTGGGCTTCGCCCCCCGGTACACATAGAGCGTGCTGCAGTACGGGCAGCGCATCTGTCCGGTCTCGGCGACGTCGAGGAACACCCGGGGGTGGTAGCACCACACCGGGGTCCGCGGCGTCGGGCAGTGGAGCGGCAGGTCCCGCTCGGTGACCTCGATCACCGTCTCGGACTGGACCGGCTCCGCCATCAGCGCGCTCCCTTGACGGCGCGCGGCTTCGCGTCGTGCACCGGCGTCAGCCACTCCTTGTACTTCTTGTTCCGGCCGTTGACGAGATCGAAGAACGCCGACTGGATCTTCGTGGTGAGCGGGCCGCGCCGGCCTTCGCCGATCGTGCGGCCGTCGACCTCGCGGATCGGCGTGACCTCCGCGGCGGTGCCGGTGAAGAACGCCTCGTCGGCGATGTACAGGTCGTCGCGCGTGATGCGCCGCGCCGTCACCTCGTAGCCGAGGTCGGCCGCGAGCTGGATGACGGTCTCGCGGGTGATGCCGATCAGCGCGCTCGTCAGCTCGGGCTCGAAGATGCGGTTCCCCTTGATGACGAACAGGTTCTCGCCGGCGCCCTCGGCGACGAAGCCGTCGACGTCGAGGAGCAGCCCCTCGTCGTAGCCGTGCTCGGTCGCCTCGACGTTGGCGAGGATCGAGTTCGCGTAGGTCCCGGAGTACTTCGCGCGGCACATCGACACGTTCACGTGGTGGCGGGCGAAGGAGGAGGTCTTGATGCGGATGCCCTTCTCGAGGCCCTCCGCGCCGAGGTACGCCCCCCAGGGCCAAGCCGCGATCGCGACGTGCACCGTGGCCCCCTTCGGGCTCACCCCCATCTTCTCCGAGCCGTAGAAGGCGATCGGCCGGATGTAGCAGCTCTCCAGGCCGTTCGCCCGCACCACCTCGCGCTGCGCCTCGATCAGCACCTCCCGGGTGTACGGGATCTTCATCATGTAGATGTGCGCCGAGTTGAAGAGCCGCTGGGTGTGCTCCTTCAGCCGGAAGATCGCGGTGCCGTCGACCGTCTTGTAGGCGCGGACGCCCTCGAAGACCGCGAGCCCGTAGTGGAGCGAATGGGTGAGAACGTGGGTGGTGGCCTCGCGCCAGGGCACGAGCTTGCCGTCGAACCAGATCCAGCCGTCGCGGTCGGCCATCGACGCGGCCATTGTGTTCTCTCCGAGCAGGTGGGGAAGGCGCGGATTTTAGCGGGGAATGGGCGAGGGGACGAGGGATGAGCGAGGGGCGTGCGGCCTGCCGCACGCGCCTTCCCGTCACAGCGGGATCGCGAGCAGCGTATCGACCTGGCGGCTGTCGAGGACCACGATCCGCTCCTCGAACTGCGGCGCGCCGCGCTCCCCGGCGAGGCGGATCCGGTCGAGATAGCGCCCGCTCGCGAACAGCGCCGACTCCCCGGTGTGCATGATGCGCAGGACGGCGAAGCTCGAGGTCGCACGCACCGTGGCCCCGTCGATCCGCTCGAGCAAAGTCGCCGACAGGAGATGCCGGTAGCGCTGCGCCTCGTAGATGTTGGCGTGGCGCAGCGCGCTGATCCGGTCGCGGAGCATCGCGCGCGAGTCGGCCGACGCGATCGTCAAGGGGAGGCCGCGCTCGAGGTTCTCCGCGGTGGTGATCTGGTAGCGGGCGGACTCGGTGAAGAACTCCGGCCACTCCTCGAGCCGGTCGTCGTCGATCGCGTGCGCGCAGCGCGCGAGGAGCTGCTCGACGGCGAGCTGCAGCCCGACGTCGACGGCGCCGCCGGGGCTCACAGGCCCATGTGCCGGCGGTACGCCTGCCACAGCCCGCGCACCGAGGTCTCGTTCACGCGCGACGGGTCGGACCCGACCTCGCGCCCGCCCATCTCGACGAAGGACGCGCGATCCGGCGCGCCGGCGACGCCCCGCTGCACGAATCCCGTGGCAGCGCCGTCCTCCATCGAGATGAAGCCGGCCGGCCCGATGAGGTTCGCCTGTCGCAGCCGCCGCGCGGTCATCGCCGCGTCGTCGTCGGCGTAGCCGAAGCACGTCCACGCGAGCTCGGTCCGCCCGACGCCCTTGGGGATCACCTGGCGCACCGCCAGGCTGTTCATGATCTGGTGCAGCACGAAGCCCGGGAACACCGCCAGGATCTGGATGGAAATGCCGTCGCCGAACTCGTCCACCGAGTCGATCACGTCCGGCACCTCGAGGCGGAAGCCGTCGTGCGCGGAGCGCACGCCGGCCTTCTCGTACTCCTCGCCGCGGGTGCCGGTGTTCCGCAGCGAGAAGCTCACGTGGTTCCCGCCGTCGCCGCCGACGATCACCCCGCCATCCTGCGACAGCCGGTTGATCCGGAACGTGGTGAAGAACAGATGCAGCAGGCTCGCGTGGTAGGTGTCCTTAACGTTGTCGAGGTAGAGCTTCCAGTTGTTCGGCAGCATCTGGCTGTAGCCGCCGAGAAGCTTCACCGGCGCCTTCATCACGCGCCGCACGCGGGTGGCGATCTCCGACCCGAGGTATTCCTCGATCGGCGGCGTCTTGTCCGAGAGCGTGCCGAAGACGAGCCCGTGGTAGGTCGCGATCCGGAACTTCCGCGGGGCCTGGCTCTCCGGCTTGGCGTCCGCCGGCATCCCGCCCTTGCCGCGGACGCCGCGGCGGAACGCGACCGCGGTGAGATTGCCGGCGAGGTCGTAGGTCCAGTTGTGATAGACGCAGGCGATCTCGCGCGAGTTGCCGCGCGCCTTGAGGCACAGGAGCGCGCCGCGGTGCGCGCAGCGGTTCTCGAACGCGTGCAGCGCGCCGTTCGCGTCGCGCGCGAGCACCACCGGCATGTCGCCGACGAAGGTGGTCTTCCAGTCGCCGGCCGCCGGCAGCTCGGCCTCGAGGCCGAGGAAGGTCCAGGTGGCGCCGCGGAAGATGAGCTCCTGCTCGCGGCGGTAGATGTCCTCGTCCTGGTAGACCCAGTACGGGACGCGCGTCAGGCCCTCCGCGGGCCAGGTTCGCGGCTCGGGCGGGCGCGGCGCATTCATTTGGCTCTCGCGGTCGGAGGTTCGCGATATTCTATCGGCGCCGCGCGCCCCGAGACAGGGGCGCCGCATCGACCGCGAGGAGGAGCCATGAAGCGATTCGCATTCGCCTGCGCCGCCGCGCTCGCGCTGGCGGGCGGAGCGCTCGCCCAGGATCCGGCCGCCGGGTATCCGGCGAAGCCGATCCGCGTCATTGTCCCGTTCCCGGCCGGCGGCAGCGCCGACGCGCTGCCGCGCGTGCTGAGCGACCGGCTCGCAGCGAAGTGGGGCCAGCCGGTCATCGTCGAGAACCGGCCCGGCGCGGCCGGCAACATCGGCGCCGAGCTGGTGTTCAAGGCCGAGCCGGACGGCTACACGCTGCTCTCCGCGCCGCCGCCGCCGCTCGTGGTGAACCCGAGCCTGTACCCGAAGCTCGGGTTTGACGCCGCGCAGTTCGTCCCGGTCACCGTGATCGCGCAGATCCCGAACGTCATGCTCGTGCATCCGAAGGTCGCGGCGAACAGCGTGCGCGAGTTCGTGGCGTTCGCGCGCGCGAACCCCGACAAGCTGAACTACGCCTCCCAGGGCAGCGGCTCGACCTCGCACCTCGCCGCCGAGATGTTCAAGTCGATGGCCGGCGGGCTCAGCATCACGCACATTCCCTACAAGGGCACGGCGCCGGCGCTCACCGACCTCCTCGGCGGGCAGGTGGACCTCATGTTCGACAACCTGGGGGTGTCGCTCCCGCACGTGCGCGCCGGCAAGCTTAAGGCGCTCGCGGTCGGCAGCGAGAGCCGCTTTCCCGGCCTGCCGGACGTCCCGGCGATGTCCGAGGTGCTGCCCGGCTTCGTCTCGGTGGCGTGGTTCGGCGTGGTCGCGCCGCCGAAAACGCCGCCGGCGATCGCCGAGAAGCTCCAGGCCGCGATCGCCGAGACCCTCAAGCTGCCCGACGTCCGCAAGCGCCTCGGCGATCTCTCGGCGGAACCGGTCGGCAGCACCCCCGCCGAGACGGCGGCGTTCATGAAGCAGGAGACCGAGCGTTACCGGGGGATCATCCGGTCGGCCGGGGTCAAGGTCGACTAGTCGCCCCCGAGCACCGCCCGCCACAGCGCCCGCGTCGCCGCGATGTGCGGCGCGACGGAATCGTGCTCGACGCGCGCGAACTCGGCGCCGTTCAGCCGCAGCGCGTGCTGCAGCCGGCGGTACTCGCGGTAGGCGTCGGCCGCGGCCTGCGCGAGCTCGCCCGGGATCAGGCCGAGCGCGCCGGCCATGTGGAGCAGCGCGATGTTCCCGAGATTCCCCGTGAGCTCGTAGTGCTCGCGCGAGCGCGCGAGCACCAGGTACTGGACGACGAACTCGATGTCGACCATCCCGCCGCGATCGTGCTTCAAGTCGAAGAGCCCGGAGCGGTTCGGATGGCCGTCGAGCATCCGCTGGCGCATCGCGAGCACCTCGGCGGCGAGCTTCCCGAGATCGCGCTCGGCCTGCAGGACGTCGCGGCGGAACGCCTCGAACACCGCGCCGATCGCCGCGTCGCCGGCGCAGAAGCGCGCGCGCGTGAGCGCCTGGTGCTCCCACGCCCACGCCGACTCGAGCTGGTAGCGGCGGAAGGCCGACATCGAGGAGACGAGCAGTCCCGACTGGCCGCTCGGCCGCAGGGCGAGGTCCGCCTCGAAGAGCACGCCCGCCGCCGTGCGGCTCGAGAGCCATGAGCTGATGCGCTGGGCGAGCCGCGCGTAGTTCTCGGCGGCGGCCTCGTGCGGGTCGTCGTAGAGGAAGACGAGGTCGAGGTCGGAGGCGTAGCCGAGCTCCTTGCCGCCGAGCTTGCCGTAGCCGACGATCGCGAACCGCGGGCTCTCGGCGTGCCGCCCGCGCACGAGCGTCCAGCACGTCTCGAGCGTCACCTGCAGCACGAGGTCGGCCGCGAGCGACAGGTGATCGGCGAGGCGCTCGACGGTGAGCAGTCCCGCGAGATCCTGCGTCAGCAGGCGGAACACGTGCGCGTGGTGGGCCTCGCGCATGAGATCCATCTGCCGCTCCACGTCGTCCGCGTGGGCCGCGACGTCGCGCCGCAGCCCGGCCGCGAACGCGCTCCAGTCGGGCACCTCGGCGAGCACGCGCGGATCGAGGAGCTCGTCGAGCAGGATCGGATGCCGGGTGAGGTACTCCGCCGCCCACGTGGAGCTCGCGAGGATCTCGGCGACCTTCGCGAGCGCCTGCGGCTCCTCGGCCAGCAGCGCGAGGTACGCCGCGCGGCGGCCGATCGCGTCCACGAAGTCGAGGCAGCGCGCGAGCGCGACGTCCGGCGGCGCGAGCCGCCGGCCGGCGTTCGCGGCGGGGATCCGGCCGCACGCCTCGATCAGGCGCGGGACGAGCTGGTCCACCCGGTCGCGGCTCGGCGTGGGCAGCTGCAGGTAGCGGTTGCTCGCGCGAAACTGGCGCAGGCGCGCGAGCGTCTCGCGCGGCGCGGCGTAGCCGCCGGCTTCGAGGTTGCGCTCCGCGGCCGCGTCCTCGAGCGTTCCGAGCCAGACCGGAGCGGACGCGCTCTCGGCTGCATCGGCGGAGGCGGCGAACACGCCCTCGAAGTGGCGCGTCACCGCCGCGCGGTGCGCCTCGAGCGCCGCACTGAAGCTTCCCCACTCGGCATGGCCCATGGCGCCCGCGATTAGCCCGCGCTCCTCCGCCGATTCCGGCAGCGCGTGGGTCTGCTGATCGTCGAGGTATTGCAGCCGGTGCTCGAGCCGACGCAGGAAGACGTACGCCGCGGCGAGCTCGTCGACCGCGCTCGCGGCGAGCTGGCGCTTCTCGGCGAGCGTGGCCAGCACCTCCAGCGTCGCGCGCGCCCGCAGCTCCGGCTCGCGTCCGCCGCGGATCAGCTGGAACGCCTGGGCGATGAACTCGATCTCGCGGATGCCGCCGGGCCCGAGCTTGATGTCGCCGGCGAGGTCGCGGCGCGCGACCTCCTGCCGGATCTGCGCGTGGAGCTGCCGGACGGCGTCGATGGTGCCGTAGTCGAGATACTTGCGGAACACGAACGGCCGGACGATCTCGCCGAGCGCCTCGGCCATCCCGGGATCGCCGCCCGCGACGACCCGTGCCTTGATCCAGGCGTAGCGCTCCCACTCGCGCCCCTGCCCGACGAAGTACTGCTCGAGCGCGTCGAAGCTCGTCGCGAGCGGCCCGGAATCGCCCCAGGGCCGCAACCGCATGTCGACGCGGAACACCTGGCCGTCGGGAGTCGCGTCGGCGAGCAGCCGGATCACGCGCTGGCCGAGCCGCACGAAGAACTCGTGATGCGAGAGCTTCCGCGGGCCCGCGGTCTCGCCTTCCTCCGGGTATGCGAACACGAGGTCGATGTCGGAGGAGACGTTGAGCTCGCGGCCGCCGAGCTTGCCCATGCCGACGACGAGCAGGTCGCCCGCCGGCGCGCCGTGGGCCGCCTCGAGCGCGGCCCGCGCGTGGCGGTGGGCGGCGGCGAGCGCCACCTCGGCGAGATCGCTCATCGCCGCCACGACCTCCGCGAGGGGCGCGAGCCCGGCGAGGTCGCGCGCGGCGACGCGCAGGAGCACCCGCGAGCGCAGCTCCCGGAGGGCCGCGGTGAGGGTGCCGTTGTCGCCCTGGTCGCGCGCGGCGAGGAACGCGCGCATGAGGTTCGCGGTCCAAGGCGCCGTGCCCGCCTGATCGATTTCTTCCTCCAGCGCGGGCTTCGCCTCCAGCAGCCGCCGGGCGAACCGCGAGTAGGCGAGCCCGGCGCGCGGCGTGGGGTGGGTCGGACGTACGGGTTGTGCGGAGCCGTTCACAGCCGGGCGCCGGGGATGGGTCGGGGGTGAGAGCGGCTGACGTACAATCGGTCGACGGATTCGCGCTGTAGCGCGTTTCTGCTTGGGAGGTGGCGCGTTATTTTCCAGCGCGTGATTCTAGTGCCGTTCCAACGTGTTGCGCCGACCGACCCAGACCCGTTCCGGCCGTAGCGCGGGCGAGACCGCCGGGCGCGGCCGGAGAGCGCTGCGGCGCTCGCCCGGATGTCGCCGCGCCCCGACGACGATGCGATGACCCCGGCCCACGAGCCTTCCCCGCCCGAGCCGCCTGCGCCCGCCGCGGAGGTCCAGTTCCCGCCGACCGAGCGCCGCTGGCTGCGGGCGCTCCGCTGGGCGCGGTGGACGCTCATCCTCACCTACTTCCTGGTCGCGGGCGCGATGCTCGCGCTGCGGTTCTGGGTGCTGCCGGGCGTCGGGGCCTACAAGCCCGAGATCGCCGCCGCGGTTTCGAGCGCGCTCGGCGAGCGGGTCGAGCTCGGCGCGGTCGACGCGGAGTGGTTCGGCCTCCATCCCCGGCTCGAGCTGACCGACGTCAAGATCTTCGATCGCCGCGGCGAGGAGGCGCTCGCGTTGCCGTACGTGGGCGTGACGGTCGCCTGGCGCTCGATCCTGGCGGGCGAGCTGCGCTTCCGCTCGATCGTGCTCGACCGGCCCGACCTCAGCGTGCGCCGGGATCCCGACGGGCGGCTCTTCGTCGCCGGGCTCGAGCTCAAAGCCCGCGGCGACGAGCCCGGCGGCAACGCCGCCGACTGGCTGCTCAAGCAGGGCGAGATCGTGATCCTCGGCGGCACGGTGGAGTGGTCGGACGAGCAGCGCGGCGCCGCGCCGATCCGGCTGGAGCGCGTCGACTTCGTGCTGCGCAACGAAGGGCGGCACCATCGGTTCGCCCTCCGCGCGGCGCCGCCGGCCGAGCTCGCCTCGGCGCTCGACGTGCGCGGCGACCTGATCGGGCGCACCTTCGCGCAGCTCACGGAGTGGAACGGGAGGATCTACGCCGCGTTCGACTACGTCGACCTCGCGGCGTGGCAGGCGTGGGTCGACTACCCGTTCGAGGTCCGCGGCGGCCGCGGCGCGCTCAAGGTCTGGCTCGGCTTCGCCGATCAGCAGCTCACCGAGCTCGCGGCCGACCTCGCCCTCGCGGACGTCGCCACGCGCCTCGCGCCGGAGCTGCCGCTGCTCGCGCTCGAATCGGTGCTCGGGCAGTTCGGCGCGAAGAAGATCGAGCGCTTCGAGCTGATCGACCTCGACGGCGAGCGGGACGTCGCGTACACCGCGTTCGCGCGCCAGCTCACCATGGTCATGCAGCGCGGCGCCGCGCTGCCGCCGGCCGACTTCACGGCGCGCTGGGAGCCGGCGACCGGCCGCCGGCCGGCGCGCGGCGAGATCTTCACGCCGCGGCTCGAGCTCGGGCCGCTCGCGATCGTCGGCGAGTACCTGCCGCTGCCCGAGCGCGCGCGCCAGGCGCTCGTCACGACGGCACCCGAAGGCCGGCTCGCCGACGTGACCTTCGCGTGGACCGGCGACATCGAGCATCCTACGACCTACGCCGCGCGCGGCCGGTTCGCCGAGCTCGGCATGCGGCCCTACGAGAAGGTGCCCGGCTTCAACCGGCTTTCGGGCACCTTCGACGCGAGCGAGCGCGGGGGGAGCGTCGCGCTCGCCGCGAGCAACGTGACGGTCGAGTACCCCGCCGTCTTCTTCGAGCCGGCGCTCGCGTTCGACGCGGTCGGCGCGCGCGCGAGCTGGAGCTTCCCGCAGGGGAATTTCCAGCTGCGGCTCGACGACGTGACGCTCGCGAACGCCGATCTCGCCGGGAGCGTCTCCGGCACGTACCGCGGGGGCGACAAGGGCGTGCGGGGCGTCGACTTCCACGCGCGGCTCGCGCGGGCGGAAGGGCGGCACGTCTACAAGTACATCCCGCGCCTGCCGCCCAAGGTGGCGATCTGGCTGCGCGACCGGATCCAGTCGGGCGACGTCGGCGAGACGCGCTTTCGGCTGCGCGGCGACCTCGACGACTTCCCGTTCGCGGACGCGACGCAAGGCGAGTTCAAGATCAGCGGCCGCGTGACCGGCGGCACGCTCGAGTACGCCGACGGCTGGCCGAAGTTCACGAACGTCACCGCCGACCTCGTGTTCGACGGCCCGCAGCTGCGGATCTCGAGCCCGCGGGCGAACGCGCTCGGGGCGCAGATCGCGAACGCCGTCGTCACGCTGCCGGACCTGTACGGCGATCGCACCGACGTGCTCGTCGACGGCGAGGCGCAGGGGCCGACCGGCGAGTTCCTCAAGTTCATCGCGCGGAGCCCGGTGCGGGGGTTCCTCGACGGGCTCACCGACCGCTGGACCGCCGAGGGGCGCGGCAGCCTCCGGCTCCGCCTCGAGCTGCCGCTCGACCGCATCGAGCGCACCAAGGTCGCCGGCCACTTCGAGTTCGCGAACAACGGCCTGCGGATGGGCCCGGGCGAGCCGACCCTCGTGCAGTTGACCGGGCGCGTGGATTTCACCGAGGCGGGGGCCTCGGCCCGCAACCTCACGGCGCTCGCGTTCGGCGGCGCGATCAGCGCGCAGCTCGCGACGCGCGACGGCGCCCTCACGGCGACCGTCCAGGGGAACGTCGATGCGGCGCAGCTCGCCCGCAACCTCGAGCTGCCGCTCGCCGACCGGCTGCGCGGGTTCATGCCGTTCAAGTACACGGCGACCGGCGCGCGCCAGCGGCCGTCGTCGAGCGCGTTCGAGTCGTCGCTCGTCGGCGTCGCCGTCGACCTGCCGCCGCCGTTCGGCAAGACCGCTCAGGAGAGCGCGCCGCTGCGGATCGAGCGGGTGCCGGCCGCGGACGCGACGAGCGCGGGCGGCCGGATGGAGCAGCTCACCGTGTCGGTCGGGAGCCTGCTCAACGCCCGCGCGGAGCTGCGCGCCGACGGCGACCGCACGCTCGTCGAGCGCGCCGGCATCGCCGTCGGCAACGTCGGTGTCACGCTGCCGAACCGCCCGGGCGTGCTCGTCGCCGGCGACCTCAAGTCGCTCGACCTCGACCGGCTGCTGCCCGTGCTCGCCACGCTCGGCGAGAAGACCGGCAAGACCGACTTCAGCGTCCACGAGCTCGATCTCTGGGCGACGACGCTCGTCGTCAATCGCCGGCAGTTCCACGACGTCCAGGTTCACGCGCAGTTCGACGGCCTGCGGACCTGGCGCGCGGACGTCCGCGCGCGCGAGCTCGCCGGCGAGCTCGCGTGGCGGCCCGAGGGCCAGGGCGCGCTCGCCGCGCGGCTCAAGTACCTGATCCATCCCCAGCCCGTTCCGGGTGCGACGCCCGGCGACGAGACCGTCAAGGACTTGCCCGCGTTGCGGATCATCGCCGACAGCTACACGTTCAACGGCCACCAGCTCGGCAGGCTCGAGGTGAGGGCGGTGAACGAGCCGGGCGGATGGCGGCTGAACAAGCTCGAGCTCGCCGCGCCCGACGGCACCCTCAGCGCGAGCGGGCTGTGGCAGCCGCCGCGCCTCGGCACCGAGCGGACCGAGCTCGACGTCAAGGTCGACGTCAAGGACATCGGGACCTATCTCGCGCGGTTCGGCCAGCCCGACGCGGTGGCGAAGGGCACGGCGACGCTCGAGGGCGCCGTGCAATGGAGCGGGCCGGTGCACCGGATCGACTACGCGTCGCTCACCGGCCAGCTCGCGCTGAAGGCGGCCAACGGCCAGTTCATGAAGATGGACCCCGGCATGGGCAGGCTCCTCGGCGTGCTGTCGCTGCAGGGGCTGCCGCGCCGGATGACGCTCGACTTCCGCGACATCTTCAGCGACGGGTTCGCGTTCGACTCGATCACCGGCTCGGCGAAGATCGCGCGCGGGGTCGCGGCGACCGACGACATGGCGATGGCGGGGCCGTCGGCGAGCGTCGCGATCGCCGGGCGCGCCGACCTCGCGCAGGAGACGCAGGACCTGACGGTGCGGGTCGTGCCCACCATCGGCGACAGCGTCGCGGTCGCGGCGGGGGTCGCGCTGCTGAATCCGATCGTCGGGGCGGGGGCGCTGCTCGCGCAGCGGCTGCTGCGCGATCCGCTCGGACAGATGCTCGCGTACGAGTACCGCGTCACGGGCAGCTGGGCCGAGCCGAAGGTGCTCCAGGTGCGCGTGCCGGTGCCGGAGGACCCCGGGAACCAGCCCGGCGCGGGAAGCAACTAAACTCGAAACGCGAAGGCGCAGAGGACCGCAAAGCTCGCAAAGGACGTTACTCGAAATGCATTTCTTTGCGCTCTTCGCGGCTCTTTGCGTCTTTGCGTTGAAGGTTTTTTCATGACCGAACCGTTCAAAGTCGCCGCCGTCCAGATGGTCTCCGAGCCGTCGGTCGAGGCGAACCTCGCCGCTGCCGACCAGCTGATCGCGGAGGCGACCGAGCAGGGCGCGAAGCTCGTCGTGCTGCCGGAGTGGTTCTGCTTCATGGGCCGCGCCGAGCGCGACAAGCTCACGGTCCGCGAGGCCGACGGCGACGGTCCGATCCAGTCGTTCCTCGCGCGCGCCGCCGCGCGGCGCCGCGCCTGGGTGATCGCCGGCACGGTCCCGCTGCCCGCCGCCGACCCCGGGAAGGTGCGGAACAGCTCGCTCGTGTACGACGACACCGGCCGGCGCGTCGCGCGCTACGACAAGATCCACCTGTTCGACTTCACCGACACGTTCGGACCGCCCGGGTCGGCGGCGCCGCGAGGGGGCGCGCCGCGCGCGGGCGAGCCCGAGCAGTACCGGGAGTCCAACACGATCGAGCACGGCGCCACGCCGGTCGCGATCGACTCGCCGTTCGGGCGCATCGCGCTCTCGATCTGCTACGACGTGCGGTTTCCGGAGCTCTATCGCCGGCTGGCGCCGATGGACCTGATCACGGTCCCGTCGGCGTTCACCGCGACCACCGGCGCGGCGCATTGGGATCTGCTCGTCCGGGCGCGGGCGGTGGAGAACCTCGCCTGGGTGATCGCGCCGGCGCAGGGCGGGCATCACCCGAACGGCCGCCGCACGCACGGCCACACGATGGTCGTCGATCCCTGGGGCAAGGTCGTCGCGAGCCTCGCCCGCGGTCCCGGGGTTGTCCTGGCCGAGATCGACCCCAGCTATCAGGCCAAGGCGCGGGCGAGCCTGCCCGCGCTCTCGCACCGCGTGCTCTGACGAAGACTCTTCAACGGAAAGGCGCAAAGGATCGCAAAGGCCGCAAAGGACTATAGTTGAATCCTTTGTGACCTTCGCGCCTCTTTGCATCTTTGCGTTGAGGATTTTTTGAGCCCAGCCATGCAAACCCAGGACCAGCTGTTCCGCACCGCGACCGAGACGCTGCTCGTGCCCTACGACCTGGAGGCGCCGCAGCTCGCGCAGGTGTTCGGGGCCATCCTGAGCCACAACATCGACTACGCCGACCTGTACTTCCAGTACCTGCGCTCGGAGGGCTGGAGCCTCGAGGAGGGGATCGTCAAGTCGGGCAGCTTCAACATCGACCAGGGCGTCGGCGTGCGCGCGATCTCCGGCGAGAAGACCGCGTTCGCGTACTCGGACGAGATCAGCCTCGCGGCGCTCAGGGACGCCGCCGGGGCGACGCGGGCGATCGCGCGCATCGGCGGCACGCGCAACGTGCCGGTCACGCGCGGCGGGGAGCGCCGCAACCTCTATCGGCCGATCGACCCGCTCGCATCGCTCGCCGACACCGAGAAGGTGCGGCTGCTCGAGCGGCTCGAGCGCAGGTGCCGCGCCCGCGACCCGCGCGTGGTGCAGGTGATGGCGAGCCTCGCGGGCGTGTACGAGGTGATCCTGGTCGCGCGCTCCGACGGCGTGATGGCGGCCGACGTGCGGCCGCTCGTGCGGCTCTCGGTCCAGGTGATCGCCGAGAGCGGCGGCCGCCGCGAGCAGGGCGCGAGCGGCGGGGGCGGGCGGTTCGACTACGCCTACTTCACCGACGAGGTGCTCGAGGACTACGCCAAGCGCGCCGTGGACCTGGCGGCGGTGAACCTCGAGTCGCGGCCCACGCCGGCGGGCACGATGACGGTGGTGGTCGGCCCGGGCTGGCCGGGCGTGCTGTTGCACGAAGCCGTAGGCCACGGGCTCGAGGGCGATTTCAACCGCAAGGGCTCGTCCGCGTTCTCCGGCCGGATGGGCGAGCGCGTGGCCGCGCCGGGCGTGACGGTCGTCGACGACGGGACGCTGCCCTCGCGCCGGGGCTCCCTCAACGTCGACGACGAGGGCAACCCGACGCACTGCACGACGCTCATCGAGAACGGCGTGCTGCGCGGCTACATGCAGGACAGCCTCAACGCGCGGCTCATGAAGATGCCCCTCACCGGCAACGGCCGCCGCGAGTCGTATGCGCACGTCGTGATGCCCAGGATGACGAACACCTACATGCTCGCCGGGAGCCACGACCCCAACGAGATCATCGCGTCGGTCGACCGCGGCATCTACGCCGTCAACTTCGGCGGCGGGCAGGTCGATATCACGAACGGCAAGTTCGTGTTCTCGATGTCCGAGGCCTACATGATCGAGAACGGCCGGCCGACCTATCCGCTGAAGGGCGCGACGCTCATCGGCAACGGTCCCGATGCGCTCACCCGCGTGGCGATGATCGGGTCCGACCTGAAGCTCGACACCGGCGTCGGCACGTGCGGCAAGGACGGCCAGTCGGTGCCGGTGGGTGTGGGTCAGCCGACGCTGCGCATCGACGGGCTGACCGTGGGCGGGACCGCCTAGATTTCACAACCTTTGACAGTCGCGGCGCGCGCCGCGCGGTAGAAGGCCCGGAGAAGAAGCTGCACCGCCCGCGATCGGGCGCATTCATCTTCGAGGAGGCGAGGGTATGCGGGCGCGCGCGCCGGGCGTTGCGAGGCGGACGAGAGGACGTCTTCTCGCGGCGCTGCCGGTGTGCGCCGCCGCGCTCGCGAGCCCCTCCCCCGCGTTCGCGGAGCGGGCCGCACCGGACTGCCCGAATCCGCCGCCCGTCTTCGCCGCCGACGCGGGCGAGCGGCACGCCGAGATCGCGCTCGCCGCGCGCCGCGTCGCGGCGGCCGTGGAGGACGAGCGGCGCGCGAGCGGGCTCGTGAGCCTCGCGATCGGCGTCGTCCACGATCAGACGCTGCTCCTCGCCGCCGGCTACGGCTGCGCGAACCTCGAGCGCGCGCGGCCGGCGACGCCGGACACCGTGTACCGCATCGGTTCGGTCACGAAGGTATTCGAGGCGACCGCGCTGATGCAGCTGCGCGACGCCGGGCGATTGCGGCTCGACGACGCCGTCGAGCGCTCCGTCCCGGAGGCCCGGTATCTCGCGCCGAACGGGGCGCCGGTGTCGCCGACCTGGCGCCAGCTCGCCTCCCACACCGCCGGGCTCCCGCGCGACGTGCAGCGGAGCCTCGGCACGGTGCCGGACCTCTACCGCTTTCTCGGGCATCGGACGGCGATCACCGAGCCCGGCAAGGTCTACGCCTACTCGAACCTCGGGTTCGTCGTGCTCGGGCAGGCGGCCGCGCAGGTGGCGGGCGAGCGGCATCACGACTACGTGCGGCGGCGCATCTTCGAGCCGCTCGGGATGACGAGCACCACCTACGACGTCGAATCGGTCGCGCCCGACCGGCTGGCGATCGGTTACTTGCGGGTCGAGCCGGCCGCGGTCGGCTGGTCGGCCTTCCGGGCCGGCTACCGGGACCCGTTCCCGCTGTCGGGCACGATCCTCTCCACCGTGAACGACCTGGGCCGGTTCCTCATGCTGCAGTTCCGGACCGGCCCGGCCGGGGGCGCGCAGATCCTCGCGTCGCGGACCGTGCGCGAGATGTGGCAGCCGGTCGCGCCCACCGGCGCGACCCGTGCGGCGGCCATCGGCTGGTTCGTGTGGCCGCTCGGCGAGGAGACGCTCGTCCGGAAGGACGGCGGCCAGCCCGGGTTCACGGCGCTCGTGCAGATGCTCCCGGCGCGCAAGCTCGGGCTCGTCGTCCTGGTCAACGAGTCGCCGGAGCGGGTGCGCGCGAGCGGCACGATCGCCCGGGTCTCCCGGCGCGTCTTCGACGAGCTCCTGCCGCACGCCCCTGCCGGCCGGCCGTAGCGCGGATGAGCCCGACTGCACGGCCTCGGACCGGCGCGGAGGTAGAATGGCGCGCCGTGTAGTGGGCGCGCCGGAAGGTCGCGGTGCGCGATCCATCGCCGGCCAGAGGCCAATAAAAGGAGGAGACACCATGATCAGGACTGCGGTCGGATTGGCTGTGCTCGTCGCTTTCGGAACCGCGCACGCCCAGGACAAGCCCAAGCCGCCCCCGGCGTGGCACCAGGGCAAGCCGGCGGCCATGGCGGACTCCAAGCTCGCGCCGCATGCGGGCCGGATGACCGCGACGCCGACGAGCGAGATCCCGATCGACAAGCTCAATCTCCCGAAGGGCTTCACGGTCGAGATCTGGGCGTCGGGCATTCCCGGCGGCCGCGCCATGGCGCGCGGCGACAAGGGCAAGATCTACGTCGGCACGCGCGTCATCGGCCGGGTGTACGAGGTCACCGACGACGGCAACCGGCGGACGAGCCGCGTCGTCGTCGACAAGCTCACCCAGCCCGCCGGGGTGGCGTTCGCGAACGGGTCGCTCTACGTGATGGCGATCAACAAGGTGCTGCGCTTCGACGGCATCGAGGACAACCCCAACGTCCAGCCGGTCGACCTGACCGACAAGTTCAACCTGCCGCCCGAGCAGCACCACAACTGGAAGTACATCGCGTTCGGCCCCGACAAGAAGCTCTACGTCCCGTTCGGCGCGCCGTGCAACATCTGCGAGGTGTCTCCGGAGTACGCGCAGCTCCGGCGTTACAACCCCGACGGTTCCGGCATGGAAGTGCTCGCGCGCGGGATCCGCAACACGGTCGGGTTCGACTGGCATCCGAAGACCGGCGAGCTGTGGTTCACCGACCACGGCCGCGACTGGATGGGCGACGAGGGCCCGCAGGACGAGCTCAACCGCGTCGCCAAGCCCGGGCTGAACTTCGGCTTCCCGTATTGCCACGCGCAAGGCGTGCCCGACCCCGACGTCAAGAAGGCCGACGCGTGCAAGGACGTGACGAGGCCCGTGGCGCTGATGGGGCCGCATGCGGCGGCGATGGGCGTGCTGTTCTACACCGGCACGATGTTCCCGGCCGAGTATCGGGACACGATGTTCATCGCGCGCAAGGGCTCGTGGAACCGCACCAAGCCGTTCGGCTTCGACGTCGTGAACGTCCGCGCGAGCCCCGACGGGAAGAACGCGAAGGTCACGCCGTTCATGACCGGGTTCCAGGAGGCCAAGGCGGACGGCTACAAGTTCTGGGGCCGGCCGGCGTATCTGCTGCAGATGCCCGACGGCGCGCTGCTCGTCTCCGACGAGCAGATGGGCGCGATCTACCGCGTGAGCTACGCCGCGCCGAAGAAGTAGTGGGTTCGAAGTCGCGCGCAGGGCGGTGGGCGCTCGCCACCGCCCTGCTGGTTTCTGCCGCAGCCGCGCAGGATCGCGTTCCCCTATGTGCCGCGTGCCACGGCGCCGACGGGAACTCGTCCATTCCGGGAACTCCCTCGCTCGCGGCGCAGCCAAAGCTCTTTCTGGAGACCCAGCTCGTCCTCTTTCGGGAGGAGGTGCGGGTCTCGCCCCAGATGCAGCCGGCGGTGCGGGGGCTGAGCGACGGGGAGATCAGGCGTCTCGCCGAGCACTATGCTCGCCTGCCGGCGCGGTCGGCGGCGAACGCCCCGGCGGACGCGGCGCAGGTCGAGCGGGGCATGGCGCTCGCGCAGAAGCTCCACTGCGGGTCGTGCCACCTGCCCGACTACCACGGCCGCGAGCAGATCCCGCGGCTCGCCGCCCAGCGCGAGGACTACCTCGTCGAGTCGATGCTCGCCTACCGCGACAACCGCCGCACCGGCGCCGACACGATCATGGCGGCGGCGCTGTACGGCGTGTCGGACGCGGACATCCGGGCCCTCGCGCACTATCTCGCGCGCCTGCGTTAGGTCCGGCCTGACCATGGTCGAGTCGGCCTCCTTGCTCCGGGATGGACGCATCGCGGCGCTCGCGCTCGTCGCGGTATCGCCCGTCGGCGCGCAGGAGCCCGAGGTGGTCGACGCGGTCGTGGTGACGGCGACGCGGGCCGAGACGCCGAGCCTCAAGATCCCGGCGTCGGTCGACCGCATCTATGCGGACGAGATCCGCTTCGCCCGCCCGCAGGTCAACCTCTCCGAGACGCTGCCGCGCGTGCCGGGCATCGTCGTCCAGAACCGCCAGAACTACGCGCAGGACCTGCAGATCTCCTCGCGCGGGTTCGGCGCGCGCTCGACGTTCGGCGTTCGCGGCATCCGCCTCATCGCCGACGGAATCCCGGCGACGATGCCCGACGGCCAGGGCCAAGCCTCGACCTTCGACCTCGGGACCGCGGAGCGCATCGAGGTGCTCCGCGGCCCGTTCTCGACGATGTACGGCAATTCCTCGGGCGGGGTCATCAACGTCCTCACCGAGAGCGGTCCGCCCCGGCCGGAGGCCTGGGCCGAGGGCTACTACGGCAGCTACGACACCTGGAAAGCGGCGGCGAAGTTCGGCGGAACCTGGGGTCCGCTCAACGCGCTCGCCGGCGTCTCGCGCTTCCAGACCGACGGCTACCGCGATCACAGCGCGGCCGAGCGCGACCAGCTGAACGCGAAGCTGCGCTACGCGCTGAGCGAGGCGAGCTCGCTCACCATGATCGTCAACGCGCTCGACCAGCCGGAGTCCCAGGATCCGCTCGGCCTGACCGCGGCACAGGTGCAGCAGAACCCGCAGCAGGCGGCCGCCGCCGCGACGCTCTTCAACACCAGGAAGAGCGTCCGCCAGACGCAAGGCGGGCTCACGCTCGACCATCGCCTGGCGGACGGCGACTCGCTGCAGGCGACCGCCTATTACGGCTCGCGACAGGTGACCCAGTACCTCGGGTTCACCGGCGCCGCGCCGGCCACCTCCTCCGGCGGCGTCGTCGACCTCGACCGCGACTACGGCGGCGGCGCGCTGCGCTACACGCGCCCGCTCGAACTCGCCGGCGGACCGTTGCGGGTGTCCGTGGGCGCGGAGTACGAGCGCATGGCCGAGCGCCGGCAAGGGTTCGTGAACAACTTCGGCGTGCAGGGGGCGCTCCGCCGCGACGAGGACGACACGGTCTGGAGCCTCAACGGCTACGCGCAGGGCGAATGGGAGTTCGCGCCGCGGTGGGTGGCGCTCGCGGGGGTGCGCGCGACCCGCGTGGAGTTCGAGTCCAAGGACTACTTCATCACCCCCGGCAACCCCGACGACAGCGGCTCGCGGACGTTCTCCAACGTCGGTCCCGCCGCCGGGCTGCTCTACCGGTTCACGCCGGCGGTGAGCGGATATGCGACCTACGGCCAGGGCTTCGAGACGCCGACCTTCGCCGAGCTCGCCTACCGCCCGGACGGCTCGAGCGGGCTCAACTTCGCGCTCAACCCGGCCCGCAGCCACCAGCTGGAGGCGGGCGTGAAGGCGCTCGTCGGCGGCCGCGGTCGGGTGAACCTCGCCGTGTTCGGGATCGAGACCGAGGACGAGATCGTCGTGGCGACCAACCAGGGCGGGCGCTCGACGTTCAAGAACGCGGGCCGGACCCGCAGGACCGGGGTGGAGCTGGCGGCGGACGGACGGCTCGGCGCGGGGTTCGAGGCGTACCTCGCGTGGACGTACCTCGACGCCGAGTACCGGGACTCGTTCACCACCGTGCCGACCCCGGGCGGGCCGACGGTGACGATCCCGGCGGGGAACCAGCTGCCGGGCGTCCCGCGCACGTTCGCCTACGGCGAGCTGCGCTGGAGTCATCCGCCCGCCGGGTTCACCGCGGCGCTCGAGGTGGTGTACAAGGGCAAGGTCTACGTGAACGACCAGAACTCGGAGTCCGCCGATTCGTACACCGTCGCCAACCTGGCGCTCGGGCTCGTGCAGCGCACCGGGCGCTGGCGGTTCAGCGAGTTCGTCCGGGTCGACAATCTCCTCGACAAGCAGTACGTCGGCTCGGTGATCGTCAACGAGACGAACGGCCGGTACTACGAGCCGTCGCCGGGGAGAAACGTGCTCGTCGGGGTACAAGCGAATTACGCTTTCTGAAGCCCCGCTCGAGCGTCATCGCGGAGCGAGCCCCGCGCGTTAAGCGCTTCGACCGAGGAAATGCGGATGCGCGACGAGCTGGAGATCTACTGCCCGAAGTGCGCCTGGCGGCCGGCGCCCGAGGACCGCTGGTCGTGCGAGCCGAGCTGCGGCACGGTCTGGAACACGTTCTGGACGCGCGGCCTGTGCCCCGGCTGCCGGAAGCAGTGGAGCGTCACGCAGTGCCTTGCGTGCAAGGCGTTCTCGCCGCACCGGCAGTGGTACCACGCGCCGCGCCGCGACAAGGCGCGCAAGCAGCGCAAGCGCACCGTCGATACCGTCACCTGATGAGCGGCAAGCCGAGGATCGAGATCCGCTACTGCACGCAATGCCGCTGGCTCGCGCGCGCGGCGTGGCTCGCGCAGGAGCTGCTCACGACCTTCGAGGCCGAGGCCGGCGAAGTCGCCCTCGCGCCCGGCACCGGGGGGATCTTCGAGGTCCGCGTCGACGGCGCGCTCGTCTGGTCCCGCAGGGACGCCGGCCGGTTCCCGGAGGCCGCGGAGCTGAAGCAGCTCGTGCGCGACCGCATCGCGCCCGGCAAGGCGCTCGGGCACTCGGACCGCAAGGCGGACTGACCGGCGGCCGGCGCGCCTGCCGCGCGCGCCGGGCGCCACGCTACTCTTCTTCCGCCTGCTTGCGCGAGGCCTTGTACTCGCTGACGAGCTGCGCCTGCACGCTCGGCGGCACCGCCTCGTAGTGCGAGAGCTCCATCGAGTACGACCCCTGGCCGCCGGTCACCGACTTCAGCCGGTTCGCGTAGCCGTTCAGCTCCGAAAGCGGCGCCCGCCCCGAGACCGTGACCGTGCCGGGCGAGAGCGAGTTGGTGCCGGTGATCTGGCCGCGTTTGCCCGAGATGTCGCCGGTGATGTCGCCCATGCTCGCCTCGGGGCAGATGATCTCGACGTTGACGATCGGCTCGAGCACGATCGGGCGGGCCTTCTCCAGCGCGTCGAGAAACGCCTTGCGGCCGGCGCTGATGAACGCCACCTCCTTCGAGTCGACGGGGTGGTGCTTGCCGTCGTACACGGTGACGCGGAGATCCTGCATCGGATAGCCGGCCACCGCGCCCGAGGCGAGGACCTGATGGATCCCCTTCTCCACCGCCGGGATGAACTGGTTCGGGATCACGCCGCCCTTCACCGCGTCGACGAACTCGAAGCCCTCGCCGCGCGCGAGCGGCTCGACGCGCAAGTACACCTCGCCGAACTGGCCGGCGCCGCCGGTCTGCTTCTTGTGCCGCGCGTGGCCTTCGGCCTTCGCGGTGATCGTCTCGCGGAACGGGATCCGCGGCGGGCGGGTGTTCACCTCGACCTTGAACTGCGCGTTCATCCGCTCGAGGACCGAGCGCACGTGCAGGTCGCCGAGGCCCCGGATCACGGTCTCGTGCGTGGTCGAGTCGTGGTCCATGCGGAAGGTCGGGTCCTCGGCCATGATCTTGTGGAGGGCGTCCGAGATCCGCTGCTCGTCGCCGCGCTTCTTCGGCTCGATCGCCAGCCCGAACATCGGCGTCGGGAACTCGAGCGGCCGCATGTGGATCTCGTCCTCGTCGTGCGAGTCGTGCAGCGCGCAGTCGAACTCGATCTCGTCGACCTTGGCCACCGCCGCGAGGTCGCCCGGCACCGCTTCGCCGACCTCCGCATGGTCCTTGCCTTGCAGCACGAAGAGATGCCCCACCTTGAAAGGCTTGCGGCCTTCGCCGACGTAGAGCTGCGTGTCCTTGGTGATCGTGCCCTGGTGGACGCGGAAGACGCCGAGCTTCCCGACGTAAGGATCGTTCACCACCTTGAAGACGTGCGCGAGGACGTGCTTCGTCGGGTCGGGCACCGACCGGAACTCCGTCGCCTTCTCGCCCTCGCCCTTGTAGAAGAGCGGCGGGTTGCCCTCGGTCGGGTTCGGCAGCAGCTTCACGAAGATGTCGAGCAGCTCCTTCACGCCGGCGCCGTTGCGCGCGCTCGTGAAGCACACCGGCACGAGATGGCCTTCGCGCAGCGCCTTCTCGAACGGCGCGTGCAGCTCCTCGGGCGCGATCTCGCCCTTCTCGAGGTAGACGGCCATCAGCTCCTCGTCGACCTCGACCACCTGGTCGACGAGCGCCCGGTGCACCTCGCCGACCGACGAGAAGTCCGACTCGCCCGCGGGGTTGAAGAAGCAGTCGACGACGCGCTGCCCGCCGCCGGCGGGAAGGTTGATCGGCAGGCACTCCTTGCCGAACGCCTCCTGCAGGCTCGCGAGCACCCGGGGCAGGTCGATGTTCTCCGCGTCGATCTTGTTCACGACGAGGATGCGGCAGAGCTTGCGCTTCGCCGCCCAGGCCATCATCCGCGTCGTGATCATCTCGATGCCGGTCTGCGCGCTGACCACGACCGCCGCGGTCTCGACCGCGTCGAGCGCGCCGATCGCCTGCCCGATGAAATCGGGATAGCCGGGGGTATCGACGAGGTGCGTACGGGCGTTCCCGTAGTCGAGGTGGACGATCGACGAGCGCAGGCTGTGGAGGTACTCCTTCTCGAGCGGATCGAAGTCGCAGACGGTGGAGCCCCGCTCGACGGTCCCCGGGGTCTGGATCATCCCGGCCTTCTGCAGCAGCGCTTCGGCTAGTGTGGTCTTGCCCGACGCGCCGTGACCCACCAGCGCGACGGTACGAAGGGCCTCCGTGCTGAATTTCGCCATGCCTCCTCCTTCGGTCTAGCGTCCCGCGCCCGGGCCCGGGGCGGGCGATATTGGGAATGGGCGGCAGGCAGTGCCGCCCTCCGGCCAATCTTATGCCAAGGCCGCTTCGGCGTGTCGGGCCGCGCTCTAGAGACTCTCCGCGATCGCCTTGCCGAGATCGGCCGTGCGCGCGGCGCCGCCGATGTCCGGCGTGCGCGGGGCACCCGAGCCCGGCTCGAGCACCTTCTCGATCGCGCGCACGATCGCGTCGTGGGCGTCCCGGTGCCCGAGGAAGTCGAGCATCAGCGCGCCCGACCAGATCTGGGCGATCGGGTTGGCGACTCCCTTGCCGGCGATGTCCGGCGCCGAGCCGTGGACCGGCTCGAACAGCGACGGGTACTTGCGCTCCGGGTTGATGTTGCCGGAGGGCGCGATGCCGATCGTGCCGGTGCACGCCGGCCCGAGGTCGGAGAGCAGGTCGCCGAAGAGGTTCGAGGCGACCACCACGTCGAACCAGTCGGGATGCAGCACGAAGTTCGCGCACAGGATGTCGATGTGGTACTGGTCGGTGCGGACGTCGGGATACTCCTTGCCGATCGCGGCGAAGCGCTCGTCCCAGTAGGGCATCGTGATCGCGATGCCGTTCGACTTGGTGGCCGAGGTGAGATGCTTCTTCGGCCGGCGGCGCGCCAGCTCGAACGCGAACCGCATCACCCGCTCGGTGCCGATGCGGGTGAAGGTCGCCTGCTGCACGCAGATCTCGCGCTCGGTGCCCTCGAAGATGCGCCCGCCGATCGCCGAGTACTCGCCCTCGGTGTTCTCGCGGACGATGTAGAAGTCGATGTCCCCGGGCTTGCGGTCGGCGAGCGGCGAGCGGATCCCGGGCATCAGCCGCACCGGGCGGAGATTCACGTACTGGTCGAACTCGCGCCGCCACTTGATGAGCGACCCCCAGAGCGAGACGTGGTCGGGCACGATCGCCGGCCACCCGCAGGCGCCGAAGAAGATCGCATCGTGCCCCCCGGTCCGCTCCTTCCAGTCGGGCGGCATCCAGTAGTCGTGCTTCGGGTAGTTCGCCGAGCTCCAGTCGAAGTGCTCGAGCGCGAGCCCGAACCCGAACTTGCGCGCGGCGGCGTCGAGCACCCGCAGCCCTTCGGGGACCACTTCCTTGCCGATCCCGTCCCCTGGAATGACGGCGATGCGGTGGGTCGTCATTAGAGTCGCCCTCCTCGAGAGGCCCGCTCCTGCTCGCGATCCCGGCGGAGGGGGAAGAGGCGATTCTACGCGCCGGAGCCGCGCGCCGCGATCGTTGACAGTGCGTCGGACGTTCCGGAGAATCCGCAAAGCTGCGACAACACCCAGAACACTTCCTCGGCGCGGGTGAACCCGCTCGCGCGCCTCTCGGAGAAGCGCCCGCCACGGGCGCGGCAGCAAGCAAGGGAGTCCTCCGAATGACGAAGCTCGCGCGGACACGCGCTGACCGCGCCCCGGACTCGACCGTCCGTCGCGCCTGATCGCGTCGCGATGCCGGCCGACCGCGATCTGACGCCGCTCGACACCGCCTCGAAGATCTTCGGGGACGCGCCGCTGCGTCCGGACGCCGAGCGCCTCGGGATCGCGCGGACGGCGCTGGTGGCGGCGTTCCTCGCGGCCGCCGCCGTCTACCTCGTCTGGCGGCTCGACTCGTTCCATCCGGACGCGCTGGCGTTCTCGATCACCGTCTACGCCGCGGAGGTGTTCGGCTTCGCGACCGCGGCGCTGCACCTGTTCATGTGCTGGCGGCTGAGCGTGCGGGCCGCGCCGGCGCCGCCGCCGGGGCGCGCGGTCGACGTCTTCGTCACGACGTTCAACGAGCCGGTCGAGATGGTCCGGCGCACGCTGCTCGCGGCGCGCAACATGGACTACCCGCATCAGACCTGGCTGCTCGACGACGGCGACCGGCCGGAGATGCGCAAGCTCGCCGCCGAGCTCGGGTGCCGGTACATCGCGCGCCGCGTCAACACCGACGCCAAGGCCGGCAACCTCAACAACGCGCTGCTGTTCTCGACCGCCGAGCTCGTCGCGGTGTTCGACGCCGATCACGCGCCGGCGAAGGAGTTCCTCGCCGAGACCCTCGGTCACCTGAACGACCCGGGCGTCGCGTTCGTGCAGACCCCGCAGGACTTCTACAACCTCGACTCCTATCAGCACCGGCGCGCGCGCGAGCGGTGCGTGATCTGGACCGAGCAGTCGCTGTTCTTCCGGGTGATCCAGCGCGGCAAGGACTACTGGAACGCGGCGTTCTTCTGCGGGAGCTGCGCGGTGCTCCGCCGCGAGGCCCTCGATCGCGTGGGCGGCTTCGCCTCGACCACGGTCACCGAGGACCTGCATACGTCGGTCCGGCTGCACAAGGCCGGCTACCGCTCGGTGTACCACGCGCGCTCGCTCGCGTTCGGCCTCGCGCCGGCGAACGTGGTGTCGTTCCTGCGCCAGCGCATGCGCTGGGGGCTCGGCGCGATGCAGGTGTGGCGGCGAGAGCGGCTCCTGAGCTCGCGCCGGCTGACGGCGGCGCAGAAGCTCTGCTACCTCGCCTCGATCCTCACCTACTTCGACGGCTGGGCGAAGGCGGTCTTCTACTTCGCGCCGGTCGTGGTGCTGACGACCGGCGTCATGCCGCTCGCCGTCCTGAACGAGGAGTTCTGGATCCGGTTCCTGCCGTACTACCTGCTCGGCTTCTGGGTGTACGAGGAGGTGGGACGGGGGTTCGGCCACACGCTCGAGCTCGGGCGCTACAACATGGCGCGGTTCGCCGCGTTCATCTGGGCGACGTTCGGGCTCGCCCGCAAGCGGGCGAAGTTCCGCGTGACCGAGAAGGCGCTCGGGCTCGCGGCGGCGACGCGCCGGTACCTCGCGCCGCAGTATCTGTGCCTATTCACGAACGCCGCGGCGATCCCGGTTGGCGTCGCGCTCTACGCGTGGCAGGCGCTTCCGCTCGGCGCGCTCGCGGCCAACGTCGTGTGGGCCGGGCTCAACCTGTGGCTCGCGGCGAGCGTGGTCAATTTCTCGCTGCGGGTCGGCGGCTTCCGGCGCCGCGACTACCGGTTCCTCGTGCCGATCCCGGTGCGCGTGCGCGCCGAGGGCAACCGGCCGGTGCTCGGCGTCCTCGACGACGTCTCCTCGTCGGGCTTCAAGTTCTACGGCCCGATCCCGCCGGAGCTCCGCGTCGGGGCGCGGCTCGAAGGCGATCTCTTCCTGCCGGCCGGGCGCCTGCCGTTCCGCGCGATCGTGCGCACCGAGCTCCGCGCCGCGGGCGGGACGCGGGTGAAGTGCCTCGGCTGCCGCTTCGACTGGGCGGACGAGGCCGAGCGCGACCGGCTTGACCTGTACCTGTACGGCTCCGACGTGCAGTGGCAGCTGAACGGGCTCGACGACCGCGGTCGCACGCTGCTCGAGCGCCTCGGCGCGATTTTCCGGCGGCGGCCGCGCGCGGCGGAGATCGAGCCGGCCGCGCATTGGGCGCCCGTGCTGTATCACGAGGCCGGGCCGAGCAACGAGACGCCGCAGGTCGGGCTCGTCTCGGTGCCGGAGGCGGAAGGCGAGCCGCGCACGCTGGTGACGCTGTTCCCGCTCGACCTGACGGCGCAGTTCAGGTTCCGGATGGTGACGCGGACGGGGTCGTATCCGCTGCCGGGACAGCCCGTGCCGGTGAAGAACATCGCGACCCCGGCGGCGCCGATCTACGTGTACCAGTTCGCCGCTTGAGTGGGGCCGCGGATGAACCTAGTCGTTCGTTACTATTTGGACTTCCAGTCCCAACCGCCCGCAGGCCAGTAGCAGGGACGGCGGGAGCGAGAGCTCCAGTTGGTCCTGATCGATCCAGACATCCATGAAGACGTCGACGGTAAGGCCGGCTTCTTTAATGCGTGAAACCCCCTCTTCACGTTCGACGAGCCAGCGGGCGATTCTCTCAAGGTCGACCCGGATTTCGGCTGCGAACGCTTCATGTGGCTCGCTCTCCTGTTCATAGTCGGAGACACGTCTTTGGGAAAGGACGATGAGGCCGGACTGCCATGACCCTCGGTCACAGACGACGTCGACGATCCCTTCGGACCGCCTTGCGTTGAGGGGCTCAGCGAATACATCGCGCGTCACGGCATGTCCGTCCTTATAGTACCCGCGCAGGCTCAATTCGAAACTTTCGACTGCCACACTTACCTCCGCTCTCGCGGCTCAGAGGCGCGCCTATCCAGCTTTTTAAGCATCGCCTGGCGATCTATGAGCGGCCGCGGCGGCTGGAGCTCAAGCGCCAGCTCGGGGTCAACTACGACAGCGCCTGGCTGCACAAGCTCATGCTCAGCTGCTAACTTTGGCTGAGCGGTATGGGTGATCAGGATCAGCGTTCATCTGCGGTTTCAGGTCGCTCTATTCCGCTGCCCAGCCCTTCGCGCGCTCGACGGCGCGCAGCCATCCGGCGAGGCGCGACTCGGCCTCGTCGCGCGACATGCGCGGCTCGAACAGCCGCTCGCGGCGCCACTGCGACGCGATCTCGTCGGTGCTCCGCCACACGCCCGTCGCCAGGCCGGCGAGATACGCCGCGCCGAGCGCCGTGGTCTCGGCGACGCGCGGGCGCGCGACCGGCACCCCGAGGAGGTCGGCCTGGAACTGCATGAGGAGGTCGTTCGCGGTCGCGCCGCCGTCGACGCGCAGCTCGGCGAGCTCGTGGCCGGCGTCGCGCTGCATGGCGGCGAGCACCTCGGCCGACTGGAACGCGATCGATTCGAGCGCGGCGCGCGCGAGATGGCCCGCCGTCGTCCCGCGCGTGACGCCGAGCAGCGCGCCGCGCGCGTACGCGTCCCAGTGCGGCGCGCCGAGGCCGGCGAAGGCCGGCACGAGATAGACGCCGCCGGCATCGGGCACGCTCGCCGCGAGCGGCTCGACGTCGCGCGAGGCCCGGATCAGCCCGAGGCCGTCGCGCAGCCACTGCACCACCGCGCCGGCGATGAACACGCTGCCCTCGAGCGCGTACTCGGGCGCGCCGGTCGCCGACGCGGCGCGGGTCGTCACGAGCCCGTGCCGCGACGCGACCCGGGCGCGGCCGGTGTGGAGCAGCATGAAGCACCCGGTGCCGTAGGTGTTCTTGGCCATGCCGGGCGCGTGGCACGCCTGGCCGAAGAGCGCGGCCTGCTGATCGCCGGCGATGCCGGCGATGGCGACCGCGGATCCGAGCAGCCGCGGATCGGTCTCGCCGAGCACGGCGCTCGATGGGCGCACCTCGGGGAGCACCGCGCGCGGCACGTTGAAGAGCGCGAGCAACCCGTCCTCCCACGTCCCGCGGGCGATGTCGTAGAAGAGCGTGCGCGACGCGTTCGAGGGATCGGTGAGGTGCAGGCGGCCGCCGGTCAGCTTCCAGACGAGCCAGCTGTCGACCGTGCCGAACGCGAGCTCGCCCGCCGCCGCCCGCGCCCGCGCGCCCGGCACGTGATCGAGCAGCCACGCGAGCTTCGTGCCGGCGAAGTAGGGGTCGAGCACGAGCCCGGTCTGCGCCGCGATCTGCGACTCGTGCCCCGCGCGCTTCAACCGCGCGCATTCGTCGGCGGTGCGCCGGTCCTGCCACACGATGGCGTTCGCGAGCGGGGCGCCGGTGCGGCGGTCCCAGAGGAGCGTCGTCTCGCGCTGGTTGGTGATGCCGAGCGCCGCGATCTCGCGCGGCTGCGCGCGGGCGTTGGCGATCGCCTCGCGCGCGACCTCGAGCTGCGAGCGCCAGATCTCCTCCGGGTCGTGCTCGACCCAGCCGGGCTGCGGGAAGATCTGGCGGAACTCGGCCTGCGCCGTCGCGCGCACGCCGCCCGCCTCGTCGAACACGATCGCGCGCGAGCTGGTGGTGCCCTGGTCGAGGGCGAGAACGTAGCGCACCAAAAAATTCTAGCAGGAGCCGCGCCCCCGTCGGGCGCGGGCATCGGCCCGCGCCGGCGCCGGAACGCGGGGAATCCGCGGGGTGCGGATGCTAGAATCGCACCGCCCATGCCGCTGCCAGTTCCCGAGATCGAACGCGAGCACACGCACACGCGCCGGGTGCGGTTCGAAGGCTACAAGCGCGCCGACGGGCTGTGGGACATCGAGGCCCATCTCACCGACATCAAGAACCACGACTACCAGCTGCTGACCGGCGTCCGCCGCGCGGGGCAGCCGATCCACGACATGTGGATCCGCCTCACGATCGACCGCGCGTTCAACGTCGTCGACGCGGCCGCGGCCTCCGACGCGGTGCCGTACCCGGGCGGGTGCGAGGCGATCGCGCCGGCGTATCGCAAGCTGATCGGCCTCAACCTCGCGCGGGGATTCCGCAAGGCGGCGCGGGAGCGACTCGGCGGCGTGCAGGGCTGCACGCATCTCACCGAGATGCTCGCCGGCATGCCGACCGCCGCGATCCAGACCTTCGCGGGCGAGACGAGGGAGGAGCGCGAGGACGGCGCGAAGCCGTTCCAGCTCGACCAGTGCCACGCGCTCGAGACGACGAGCGAGACCGTGCGCCGCTGGTATCCGAAATGGTACAGAGGCGAGGCGGCATGAAGATCCACGAGTACCAGGCGAAGGAGATGTTCCGGAAGTACGGCGTCCCCACGCCGCGCGGCGTCCCCTGCTTCTCGGTCGACGATGCGGTGCAAGCGGCGCGGGAGCTCGGCGGGCCGGTCTGGGTGGTGAAGGCGCAGATCCACGCCGGCGGCCGCGGCAAGGGCGGCGGCGTGAAGCTCGCCCGCTCGGCCGACGAGGTCGCGGACCTCGCGCGCAAGATGCTCGGGATGCGGCTCGTCACCCACCAGACCGGGCCGGAGGGCCAGAAGGTGCGCCGGCTCCTGGTCGAGGAGGGCGCGGACATCAAGCAGGAGTACTACGTCGGCATGGTCGTCGACCGCCAGACGCAGCGCGTCTGCCTGATGGCCTCCGCCGAGGGCGGGGTCGACATCGAGGAGGTGGCGGCGAAGCATCCCGAGAAGATCCACCGGGTCGTCATCGATGCGGCGACCGGCCTGCAGGACGCCGAGGCCGATGACGTCGCGCGCAAGCTCGGGCTGCCGGCGCCGGCGATCGCGCAGGCGCGGACGGTGCTGCAGGGGCTGTACCGGGTGTTCTGGGAGGCGGACGCCGCGCTCGCCGAGATCAATCCCATGATCCTCACCGGCGACGGGCGGGTCGTCGCGCTCGACGCGAAGCTCAACTTCGACGACAACGCGCTCTTCCGGCATCCCGAGATCGTCGCGATGCGCGACCTCGACGAGGAGGATCCGGCCGAGGTCGAGGCCTCGCGGCACGAGCTGTCGTACATCCAGCTCGACGGCGACATCGGCTGCCTCGTCAACGGCGCGGGGCTCGCGATGGCGACGATGGACATCATCAAGGTCTACGGCGGCAGCCCGGCGAACTTCCTCGACGTGGGCGGCGGCGCGACCACCGAGAAGGTGACCGAGGCGTTCAAGATCATGCTGCGCAACCCGTCGCTGAAGGCGATCCTCGTCAACATCTTCGGCGGGATCATGAAGTGCGACGTGATCGCCGCCGCGCTCGTCGCGGCGGCGAAGGTGGTGAGCCTCAAGGTGCCGCTGGTCGTGCGGCTCGAGGGGACCAACGTGGAGCTCGGAAAGCAAATTCTCGCCGACTCGGGGCTGCCGATCATCGCCGCGGCCAACATGGCCGATGCGGCGGAGAAGGTGGTCGCCGCGGCGAAGGCCAAGCGCTAGCACCTCGACGCAGAGGCGCAAAGCGCGCAAAGAACACAGAGACACTCGAACATGAACCGTACTCTGCGGACCTTTGCGACCTTTGCGCCTCTGCGGTGAGGTTTTCTCGAGGACGCGATGTCGATCCTGATCAACCGCAACACCAAGGTCGTCACCCAGGGCATCACCGGCAAGACCGGGCAGTTCCACACCCGCACTTCGCGCGACTACGCGAACGGCCCGAGCTGCTTCGTCGCCGGGGTCAACCCCAAGAAGGCCGGCGAGGACTTCGAGGGCATCCCGATCTTCGGCTCGGTCGCGGACGCGAAAGCGAAGACCGGCGTGACGGTGTCGGTGATCTACGTCCCGCCGGCGGGCGCGGCGGCGGCGATCTGGGAGGCGGTCGAGGCCGGGCTCGACCTCGTGATCTGCATCACCGAGGGGATTCCGGTGCGCGACATGATCGAGGTGCGCGACCGGATGCGCCGCGACCGCAGCCGGACGCTCCTCGTCGGCCCGAACTGCCCCGGGGTCATCACGCCCGAGGAGCTGAAGATCGGAATCATGCCCGGCCACATCCACAAGAAGGGTCGCATCGGAGTCGTGTCGCGGTCGGGCACGCTCACCTACGAGGCGGTGGGGCAGCTGACCGAGCTCGGCTTCGGCCAGTCCTCGGCAGTCGGGATCGGCGGCGATCCGGTGAACGGGATGAAGCACGTCGACGTGCTGAAGCTCTTCAACGACGATCCCGAGACCGACGCCGTGGTGATGATCGGCGAGATCGGGGGCTCGGACGAGGAGACCGCCGCGCAGTGGGTGAAAGAGCACATGCGCAAGCCGGTGGTCGGTTTCATCGCCGGGGTCACCGCGCCCCCCGGCAAGCGCATGGGGCACGCGGGCGCGATCATCTCGGGCGGCCAGGGCACCGCGCAGGCCAAGCTCGCGGTCATGGAGGCGTGCGGCATCAAGGTCACCCGGAATCCCGCGGAGATGGGGAAACTGCTGAAGTCCGTGCTGTGAGCGCGGGCGGCCGGGCGCAGGCGCGGTGAGTCTGCAGGGGCGACGCCGCTTCCTCGCCGCCGCCGCGGTGCTCGGGCTGGCCGGCTGCACGCCGGGCCTCGCGCCCGTCGCGCCGCGCCGGGAGTCGGGCTTCGCCGAAGTCAACGGCACCCGGCTCCACTACCAGGCCGCCGGCGCCGGCGAGCCGGCCGTGCTGCTGCACGCGTTCATGCTCGACTCGCGGATGTGGGACGACCAGTTCGAGGTCCTCGCGAACGACTTCCGGGTGATTCGCTACGACGCGCGCGGCTTCGGCCGTTCCGCGGCGCCCAGCCCCGGCGCGCCGTACTCGCACGTCGACGACCTCGCCGCGCTCCTGGAAAAGCTCGACGCGCGCGCGCCGCACCTCGTCGGCGCGTCGATGGGCGGGCGCTTCGCCCTCGACTACGCCGTCACGCATCCGGATCGGGTCCGCTCGCTCGTCGTGATCGATCCGGTGGTGAGCGGCTGGCAGTGGTCCCCGGAATGGCTCGCTTCGTACGCGCCGATCGTGGAGGCCGGCCGCCGCGGCGACGTTTCCGCGGCGAAGCGGCTGTGGCTCGACCATGCCCTGCTCGCGCCCGCGCGCGAGCGGCCGGAGCTCGCCGCGCGGCTCAAGGCGATGGTGGACGACTACTCGGGCTGGCATCTCGTCCAGCCGAACGCCGAGCGGCCGATCGCGCCGCCGACGGTGGAGCAGCTCGGGCGGATCCGCGCCGCGACCCTCGTCGTCGTGGGCGAGCGCGATCTGCCCGAGTTCCAGCGCATCGCGGAGCGCATCGAGCACGGCGTGGCGGGCGCCACGCGGATGACGATCCCGCGCGCCGGGCACCTGCCGAACATGGAGGCCCCGGAAGCGGTCACGCGGGCGCTGCGCGGGTTCCTGCTCCGCGGGTAGCGCCCGCGGCGCAGCACCGGCGGAGCAGCATCGCGCGCTTGACGCGGGTCAATGGCTCCGCGTCGCGGCTGCGTGATAACCTCCTCTGAATGAACGACCGGCCGCGAGGAACGAGCCCCGCCCGCGCACCGAAAGTCCGCGCGGCACCGAAGGGACGCCGCGTCGATCCGCAAGCGGCGGCGGAGATCCGCCGGCTCCTCGGCGACGCGCCGCGGCGGCGCGATCTCCTCATCGAGCACCTGCATCGGATCCAGGACCGGTACGGTCATCTTTCCGACCGCCACCTCGTCGCGCTCGCCGACGAGATGAAGCTCGCGATGACCGAGGTCTACGAGGTCGCGACGTTCTATCACCACTTCGACGTGGTGAAGGACGGCGCGGCGCCGCCGCCCGCGATCACCGTGCGGGTGTGCGACTCGATCGCGTGCGAGATGGCGGGCGCGCGCGCGCTGCTCGAGGGGCTGCCGGCCATGCTCGGACCCGGCGTGCGCGTGCTGCCGGCGCCGTGCATCGGGCGCTGCGAGCAGGCGCCCGCGGCCACCGTCGGCCAGCATCCGGTGCCCTGCGCCGACGCCGCGAGGGTCGCGGCGCTCGTGAAGCAGCGCGCGCTCGCGCATCCGCCCGCGAAGGACCGCGCGAAGTTCCGCCCGGAGGCGTTCATCGAGCCGCGGAACAGCCCCGGGGTCGTGCGCGAGCCGAGCCCGGACTACGTGTCCTACGCCGCCTACCGCGCGGGCGGGGGCTATCGCCTCGTCGCGGAGTGTCTCGCGGGCAGGCACGACCCGGAGACGGTCATCCAGAAGATGGAGCACTCGGGCCTGCGCGGCCTGGGCGGCGCCGGGTTCCCGGCCGGTCGCAAGTGGCGGATCGTGCGCGCCGAGCCGCAGCCGAAGGTCGTGGCGGTCAACATCGACGAGGGCGAGCCGGGCACGTTCAAGGATCGCGTCTACCTCGAGCGCGATCCGCACCGCTTCCTCGAGGGGATGCTGATCGGCGCCTGGGTGGTGCAGGCCGGCGCCTGCTACGTGTACCTCCGCGACGAGTATCACGGCTGCCGCGCGCTCCTCGAGAAGGAGCTCGCGCGGCTGAAGGCCGATCCGCCGTGCGCGCTGCCGCTCATCGATCTGCGCCGGGGCGCCGGGGCGTACATCTGCGGCGAGGAATCGGCGATGATCGAGTCGATCGAGGGCAAGCGCGGTATGCCGCGGCTGCGCCCGCCGTACGTCGCGCAGGTGGGGCTGTTCGGCTACCCGACCCTCGAGCACAACATGGAGACCCTGTACTGGGTCCGCGACATCCTCGAGAAAGGCCCCGACTGGTTCGCGGGCTTCGGCCGCAACGGCCGCAAGGGCCTGCGCTCGTTCTCGGTGTCCGGCCGGGTGAAGCAGCCCGGGATGCATCTCGCGCCGGCGGGGATCACGGTGCGCGAGCTGATCGACGAGTACTGCGGCGGGATGCTGGACGGCCACGCGTTCTACGGCTACCTGCCGGGCGGGGCCTCGGGCGGGATCCTGCCGGCGTCGATGGGCGACCTCCCGCTCGACTTCGACACCCTGAACAAGCACGGCTGCTTCATCGGGTCGGCGGCGGTCGTGATCCTGTCGGACCGGGACCGGGCGGTCGACGCGGCACGGAACCTGATGCGGTTCTTCAGGGACGAATCCTGTGGGCAGTGCACGCCTTGCCGCGTGGGCACCGCCAAGGCGCTCGGCCTGATGGGGACCGCGAAGTGGGATCGGGGACTCGCCGCCGAGCTCGCGCAGGCGATGGCGGATGCCTCGATCTGCGGGCTCGGGCAGGCGGCGCCGAACCCGATGCTGTGCGTGATGAAATACTTCCCGCACGAGCTCGCGTAGGAGCGCATTGACGATGGACCGACTGAGCACCCAGGCCACGGCGACGCTGCCGATCGAGTTCAAGCTGAACGGGCAGACGGTCGTCGGCCGCGCCGACGAGCTGATCATCGAGACCGCGCGCCGCCACGGGGTGGCGATCCCGCACCTCTGCTACCGCCGGGGCCTGCGCCCGGACGGCAACTGCCGCGCGTGCGTGGTCGAGATCAAGGGCGAGCGGGTGCTCGCGCCGGCGTGCTGCCGCTATCCGTCCGACGGCATGGAGGTGACCACCAACAGCCAGCGCGCGCTCGCCTCCCAGAAGATGGTGATCGAGCTGCTGCTCGCGGACATGCCCGAGCGCCGCTACACGCTCGACAACAAGGTCGACGCCTGGGCGAAGCGGCTCGACGTCGGCCGGCCGCGGTTCCCGGCGCGGCACCAGCCGCCGGCGGACGTCTCGCACCCGGCGATCGCGGTCAACCTCGACGCTTGCATCCAGTGCACGCGCTGCGTGCGCGCCTGCCGCGAGGAGCAGGTGAACGACGTCATCGGCTACGCGTTCCGCGGCGACCACTCCAAGATCGTCTTCGATCTCGACGACCCGATGGGCGCCTCGACCTGCGTCGCCTGCGGCGAGTGCGTCCAGGTCTGCCCGACCGGCGCGCTCATGCCGGCGCGCGAGGTGGGGCTCGTGAAGGCGCAGAAGCAGGTGGATTCGGTCTGTCCGTACTGCGGCGTCGGCTGCCTCCTCACCTACCACGTCAAGGACAACCGCATCCTCCACGTGCAGGGCAATCCGGGTCCGGCGAACCAGAGCCGGCTGTGCGTGAAGGGCCGTTACGGCTTCGACTACGTGCATCACAAGCAGCGCCTCACCAGGCCGCTCGTGCGCAAAGCCGGCGTGCCGAAGACGAAGGACTTCGTCGTCGATCCCGACCGCTGGCAGGAGGCGTTCCGCGAGGCGAGCTGGGAAGAGGCGCTCGACCTGGCCGCGAACGCCTTGCGCGAGATCCGCGACCGCCACGGGCGCAGAGCGCTCGCCGGCTTCGGCTCGGCCAAGGGCACGAACGAGGAGGCCTATCTCTTCCAGAAGCTCGTGCGCACCGGGTTCGGCTCGAACAACGTCGACCACTGCACGCGGCTCTGCCACGCCTCGAGCGTGGCGGCGCTGATGGAGGGCATCAGCTCCGGGGCGGTGTCGAACCAGGTCCGCGACGTGCTCAAGGCCGAGGTGGTGTTCCTGATCGGCGCGAACCCGACCAGCAACCACCCGGTCGCGGCGACCTGGATGAAGAACGCGGCGAAGCGCGGGGTGAAGCTGATCGTGGCCGACCCCCGCCGCAGCGACCTCTCGCGCCACGCGACCCACTTCCTGCAGTTCAATCCCGACACCGACGTCGCGCTGCTCAACGCGATGCTGTACACGATCGTCGAGGAGGGGTTGGTCAACCGGGCCTTCGTGCGCGACCGCACGAGCGGCTTCGAGGCGCTCCGCGACAACGTCAAGAAGTATCCGCCCGAGAAGATGGCGGCGATCTGCGGCATCCCGGCGCCGACGATCCGCGAGGTCGCGCGCCTGTACGCGACCTCGAAGGGCTCGATGATCCTGTGGGGCATGGGGATCTCGCAGCACGTGCACGGCACCGACAACGCGCGCTGCCTGATCGCGCTCGCGCTCGTGACCGGCCAGATCGGCCGGCCGGGGACGGGGCTGCATCCGCTGCGCGGGCAGAACAACGTGCAGGGCGCCTCCGACTCGGGGCTGATCCCGATGGTCTACCCGGACTACCAGCGCGTCGACAACCCGGAGGCGAAGCAGCGCTTCGAGAAGCTCTGGGGCGCGGAGCTCGATCCGAAGCCGGGCCTGACGGTCGTCGAGATCATGAACGCGGCGAAAAAGGGCGAGATCCGCGGCATGTACATCATGGGCGAGAACCCCGCGCTCTCGGATCCCGACGTCGACCACGCGCGCGCGGCGCTCGCGGCGCTCGACCATCTCGTCGTGCAGGACATCTTCCTCACCGAGACCGCCTATCTCGCGGACGTGGTGCTGCCGGCGACCGCCTGGCCGGAGAAGACCGGCACGGTGACCAACACCGACCGCATGGTGCAGATCGGCCGCAAGGCGCTCGAGCCGCCCGGCGACGCGCGCGAGGACCTGTGGATCATCCAGGAGCTCGCGCGGCGGCTCGGGCTCGACTGGCGCTATGCGCACGCGCGCGACGTGTTCGACGAGATGCGCAAGGGCATGGACTCGATCGCCGGCATCACCTGGGAGCGGCTCGAGCGCGACTCGTCGGTGACCTACCCGTGCGAGAACGAGGGCGATCCGGGCGAGCCGGTGGTCTTCACCGACCACTTCCCGACCGCGACCGGGCGCGGGAAGTTCGTGCCGGCGGACCTCATCCCCGCGGCCGAGCGGCCGGACGCCGAGTACCCAATGGTGCTCATCACCGGCCGCCAGCTCGAGCACTGGCACACCGGCGCGATCACCCGGCGCGCGGGCGTGCTCGACGCCATCGAGCCCGAGCCGGTTGCGAGCTTCCATCCGGCCGACCTGGCGCGGCTCGGAGCGAAGCCCGGCGAGATCGTGACGGTGGCGTCGCGGCGCGGCGCGATCGCGCTCTACGCGCGCGTCGACGACGGCACGCCGGCCGGCAGCGTGTTCATCCCGTTCTGCTACTACGAGGCGGCGGCGAACATGCTGACGAACCCGGTGCTCGATCCGTTCGGCAAGATCCCCGAGTTCAAGTACTGCGCGGTGCGCGTCACGAAGGGCGGGCAGACCCCCGAGCGCCTGAGCTTCGGCGGCGGGCAGACGCCGCTGCCCGCGGCCGCGGCCTAGGGCAAAGAGCAAACGCAAAGACGCGAGAGGATGCAGAGGTCGCAAAGAGACCGGTTCGAGTCTTTGCGCCCTCTGCGTCCTTTGCGCCTTTGCGTTGAGTCATTGTGCTCGCTGCAACCGAGGACCTCGTCGCCGCGCTGCGCCGCACCGGGTTGATCGCCGCCGGCGAGGAGTTCACGATCACGCCGCTGCCGGGCGGCGTCTCCTCCGACATCGTGCGCGTGGACGCCGGCCGGGGAAGCTTCTGCGTGAAGCGCGCGCTCGAGCGGCTGAAGGTCGAGGCCGACTGGCACGCGCCCGTGGCGCGCAACCACAGCGAGGCCGAGTGGCTGCGCGTCGCCGGCGGGATCGTGCCCGAAGCGGTCCCGCGGCTGTTCGCCGAGGACGTGAACGCGGGGCTGTTCGCGATGCAGTGGCTCGCCCCGGATGCCTACCCGGTCTGGAAGGCCGAGCTCCGCGACGGCAGGATCGAGCAGCGCACCGCCGCCGAGGTCGGTCGGCGCGTCGCGCTCGTCCACGCCGCGACCGCGGGCCGCGCCGACATCGCCGCGCGCTTCGCGACCGACGAGATCTTCCGCTCGATCCGCCTCGAGCCCTACCTGCTCGCGACCGCGGAGCGCCACGCGGACGTCGCCGGGGTGCTGCGGTCGCTCGCCGACAGCACCGCGGAGACGCGGCTCGCGCTCGTGCACGGGGACGTGAGCCCGAAGAACATCCTGGTCGGCGAGACCGGCCCGGTCTTTCTCGACGCCGAGTGCGCGTGGTACGGCGACCCGGCGTTCGATCTCGCGTTCTGCCTGAACCATCTGCTGCTGAAATGCGCGTGGCGCCCGTGGTGGCGGAGCCGCTACCTCGTGTGCTTCCGCGCGCTCGTCGACGCCTACCTCGCGGGCGTCACCTGGGAGCCGCGCGACATGCTGGAAGCACGCTGCGCGCGGCTGCTGCCCGGGCTCTTTCTCGCCCGGGTCGACGGCAAGTCGCCCGTCGAGTACCTCCTGCGGGAGCGCGACCGGGAGCGCGTGCGCACTTGCGCGAAGCGCCTGCTCCTGAACCCGCGGCGCCGGCTCGCCGAGATCGCGGAGGCGTGGCGGCAGGGCTGGGACGAGGGCTGAGATGAGCCGCACCGCCGTCGCCGCCGTGAAGGCCCGCCGGGTGTGGGACTCCCGCGGCCGGCCCACGGTCGAGGCCGAGGTCGCGCTCGCCGGCGGCGCGCGCGGCCGCGCGATCGCTCCGGCGGGCGCCTCGCGCGGAACGCACGAGGCGGTGGACCGGCGCGACGGCGGTCGGCGCCTCGGCGGGCTGGACGTCGCGGGCGCGGTCGCGGCGGTGAACGGGCCGATCGCGCAGGCGCTCTCCGGGATGGATGCGCGCGAGCAGGCGGCAATCGACGCCGCGCTCGTCGCGCTCGACGGCACCGCCGACAAGTCGCGGCTGGGCGGCAACGCGCTCGTCGCGACGTCGCTCGCGGTGCTCCACGCCGCCGCGGCGGCGGACGGCGCGCCGCTGTACCGGTATCTCGCCGGCGCGCGGCCGATCCGGCTGCCGCTGCCGGAGATCCAGATCTTCGGCGGCGGCGCGCACGCCGGGCGGCGCGTGGACATCCAGGACTTCATGGTCATGCCGCTTGGCGCCGGCGATTTCGCCGCGGCGCTCGAGATGACCGCCGAGGTCTATCGCGCGGCCGGCGAGCTGCTGCGCGCCGCGGGCCGGCTCGCGGGCGTCGCCGACGAAGGCGGCTGGTGGCCGGCGTTCGGCACGAACGAGGAGGCGCTCGACTGGCTCGTGCGCGCGATCGAGCACGCGGGCCTCGTCCCCGGAACCGACGTGGCGATCGCGCTCGACGTCGCCGCCTCCGAGTTCGGCCGCGGCGGCCGCTACCGGCTGGGGCTGGAAGGGCGCGAGCTCGACAGCGACGGCCTGATCGAGTGCCTGCTCGACTGGATCGGGCGCTACCCCATCGCGTC
>Ga0187892_10002164_pt1 | contig 41085 bp, 29 predicted proteins | sample MA1701073metaG_FD_139345 | JGI IMG/M metagenome (GOLD analysis project Ga0187892, IMG submission 139345) | Bio-ooze microbial communities from a basaltic lava cave in the Kipuka Kanohina Cave System on the Island of Hawaii, USA - MA170107-3 metaG ... | reverse complement strand
CGAAGTGGCCCGCTACTTCGGCTTCACGTCGCCCCGGTACCGGGTGGTCGACCTCTCCCTGGACCAGGTCCCGCATCGCTACGGACGCGGCATGGCCCAAACTACCGTCAGCGGCTCGTGGAAGGACGCCGACGTGCGGATCGTGTTCGGGAAGCTGAAGAGCCACCCGGTGGACGTCTTCACGCTTTCGCTCGCCGCCCTCGAAGGGCTGGGCGTGCGCAACGACGAATTCCTGTTCGCCGAACGCCAGGCCCAGCGCTCGACCGCGATCATGACGCTGCTCTCCGATTTTCCGCCCCACTTTGCGCTCGTCGACGCCTTCGACCACGTGCCCGACGGGATCCTGGGCATGATGGGGTGCCTGCACGCGAAGCGGCCGCGCCGGGTCTACGCGGGTTGCGACGCGCTGTCGGTGGACTTCGCGGCCGCGCGGGACCTGGGGACGGGCGACCCGCGCGCGAGTTCCTTCCTCCGCGACGCGTGCCACTGGTTCGGGGATCCGCAAGGAAAGATCGAGCGGGACGGGCCGCGCGACCCGATCCGCGGGTGGCGAGGGCCGTACGACAACGAGCTCTCGAGTCTGCTCAGCTCGTTCGCGTATCCCTTCTACACCTTCTTTACGGGCCGCGGCGCCACGTTCGTGCCGGAGATGGACGCGCGCGCGTTCCCTCCGCTCCGGGAGGAGGGCGTGTGTCTGCGCCTCACGCGCCGGGCCCTCCAGACGCTCCTCATCCTGAGACACCACCGGTGATCGCCGTCATCGGCGCCGGAATGGGCGGGCTCTCGGCGGCCGCCTTCCTCGCCCGGGAGGGCCGGGAGGTCCTGGTGCTGGAGGCCCGCGACGGCCCGGGCGGCCTCGCCTCGTCCTTCGAGGTCGACGGGCTGCGATTCGACGCCGGCCCGTACGTCCTCCTGGACCGGCCCGGGCTCGAATGGGCCTTCAACCAACTCGGCACGGACCTCACCGCCCACCTGGACCTGATCCGACTCGAGGACGTCTACCAGGTCGAGATCGAGGACGGCTCGACTGTCGTCATCTCCGACAGCGCCGAGAAGACCGCGGCGGGAATCGACGCTCTGGGATCCGGCGGCGGCGCGGCGTACCTCCGTTTCGTGGAGGAGATGGGGCGCGTCTACGGCGAACTCCGATCGCTCCAGTATGTCTCGCGGCCCGGCCTGGGATCGCTGCTGCGGGCCGGAGCGTGGAAGCGCATCCCGTTTCTCCTGCGGTCCCTCTCGAAGGTGATTTCGCGCGCCGGCCTCCCCGAGCCGGCCGCGCGGACGCTTTCCATCTGGACCCACGTGGCGGGGCAGGCGCCGGGAGAGGCGCCCTCGCCCATGGCGCTGGTGCCCGCGCTCATCCACGGCTACGGCGCCTACGTTCCCCGGGGAGGAATGGGCCAGGTGCCGCTCGCTTTCGAGAAGATCGCCCGGGAAGCCGGCGCGACGTTCCGATACGGGGCGCGAGTCCGAAAGATCCTGGCCTCGGGCGGGCGAGTGCGGGGCGTCGAGGTGGACGGCGAGAAGATCGAGGCCGAGGCGGTCGTGAGCGACGCGGGCGGGCTGCGGACGTACCTGGAACTCCTCGAGGGCACGCCCGCCGCCTTGCGCGCGCGGCTGGAAGCGCTTCCGCTCCAGACTCCCGGCGTGTGCGCTTATTTCGGCGCGAAAGGGACCCCCGCGCCGCCTCACCTCAAGTTCTTCCTCCCTCGGGAGGGGCTCTGCCGGCTTCTGGTTCTTCCGGGCCTGGTCGACCCCTCGCGGTCCGGCACGGCGCGGCTTCTCGGGCCGGTAGACACGGACTGGGCGCGCCGGGCGGGCCCGGAAGGGCAGCGCGCGTATCTCGAATCGCTGTGGTCCGAGCGGTGGTGGCGAAGGGGGCTCGAGGAGACCCGTCGGGTCGCCTCCCGCGTGCCGACCCAGTGGGGCGCGGACTTCAACCTCTATCGGGACTCCATGAATCCGGTGATGACGGCCCGATTCATGCGCGCGGGACGGCTGCCCCACCGGAGTCCCGTCGTAGGAGGCCTCTTTCTCGCCGGCAGCTCCACCCATCCCGGGCAGTGGGTGAGCTTCTGCGCGATCTCCGGGATCCTGGCGGCCCGGGAGCTCACGTGCTGAAGACGACGATCGAGACGCCGGTCCGGGGCCGGTTGCTGCGGGTCGCGCGCGTCGGTCGAGGCGAGCCCATGGTCTTCCTCCACGGCTACCCGGAGAACCTGCAGATCTGGTGCGAGCTCGCCCCGCGTCTGGCCGACGCTCACGAATGCGTCGCGTTCGACTGGCCGGGCATGGGCCTGAGCGAACCCTGGACGGGCGGCGCCACGCCGGCCGATCAGGCCCGCCGACTCCTCGCGCTCCTGGACGCCTGGAGGATCGATCGCGCCGTGATCGTCGGCCAGGACATGGGAGCGCAACCCGCCCTCGTCTTCGCGGCCCGCCATCCCGAACGGGTCCGGCGTCTCGTCGTCATGAACTGCCTGGCCTTCCCCGACGAGTCGACGTCGTGGGAAATCCGCCTTCTCCGCAAGTTCGGCTGGAACCGGACGATCCTGCGCCGTTTCCCGCGCACCGTCTTCGCCCGCGCGCAGCGGACGTTTCTGCCCCCCGGCCCGCGGCTTCCCGCGGACGTGCGCGCCGATTTCTGGGATGCGTTCCGGCGGCCCGACGTCCGCGACTTCATCATCCGGATGTGCGCGGGCTATCAAGGCAGCCTGCCCCGCCTGCCCGCCCTCTACGCGACCATCGCGCGGCCGACTCTCGTTCTCTGGGGCGAGCACGACCGCCACTTCCCTCCCGTCCACGCCGAGCGTCTTCACGCGGCGATTCCCGGCTCGCGGTTGAAGGTTCTCGAGGGCGGGGGCCACTGGATGGCCTGGGATCGCGCCGACGAAGTCGCCGAGGCCATCCTCGTCGCTATGGAAAGATCCTGACGAGCGCGAAATCGTTGTTCGTGCCGTTGGAAGAATGGCCCGCCGCCACGATCCTCCCGTCCGACTGCGGCGCTACGGCCCACGCCTCCTCGTCGCCACTTCCGACGGCGACCGTCACCTTCCCGTCGAGATCGAAGCTTGAGTCCAAGCTCCCGTCCACGTTGTATCGGACCAGGGCGAAGTCCTTGTCATCACGATGAAACGGGAGGCGGTCGCAGCCCGTGGATGAAAAAGAAGAGCGGCATCGCCACCGGCCCCGCGAGAACGATCGCCAGCCCCCAAGCCGCCTTGACGTGCGGCCGGATCTCCCGTTCCTGGACGAGCCAGAGCAAATAGTAGATCACGAAGAATGGGTACAGAATCGCCGTCATGAGCGCCGGAACGCAGGTGAGACAGCCGACGACGAACTCCGGAAGGGGCTTCGTCCAGGCGGGAACCTCGACGTCGAACCGCCATCGGACCAGGAGCCAGGCGGCCTGGAGGGAGATCGCGCACGTCAAGGACCCGAGCACGACCTTCCGCCAGAACCCCACGGTTCAGGGCTTTTGGCGGCGCGCTCGCGCCATCCCGTACGACACCGCACCCACCAGCGACGCCGCCACGCCGCCGGCGACCGCCGCCCAGCCCATGGCCCGCGCCGCGTACGCCCCGAAGGCGCCCGCCCAGAAGAGGGCCGAAGGCCACGGGTGGGCTATCCCGCGGCCCGCGGCGACCGCCAGCGCCACGCCCGCGCCTCCCAAAAGCAGGCGGAGGGAAGGCTGAAGGCCCGGCAGCCCCGCGGCCACGTAGACGACGAAAAAGACGCCGACGACGAAAAGAGGCCCCGCGAGCCAGGAAATGTCCCGCCGCTGAGTGCTCGCGTTCATAGGGTTGCTCGCACAGGCCTTAGGCCCTAGCTAGGCCTTTGGCCTTGGCAGATGGGTCCCTCCCCCTGCGCTCCCTCCCGGGGGAGGGGGTCCGGGGTGGGGAAGCGTTCTGCTAAGGCCTAAGGCCTCTTGGTCTCCTTCTCCAGGATCTTTCGGGCCGCCGCGTCTTCCAGCGCCCGCGCGCCGGGCGGCAGGTCCGTCCAGAAGGTCCCCGGCCCCGCGTAGCGCAGGTAGATCTTGAGGTCGTCCGGCAGCTTCGTCGCGAAGATGTAGTTCGCGTACGCCTCCGGGTCGCCCAGCGCCTGCACGTTCTTCTGGAACTTGTCCGCCTCGGCCTTCTGGACGAGCTCGATCACGTCGGCGTCCGCCTTGCCCAGGATCCGCTCGCGTTCGGCCTCCAACTCGGCGACCTTCTTCCGGATCTCGGCCACGGCGACTTCCTTCGACGCCGCGATCGAGGCGACCTTCCGCTCGCCCTCGGCCTTCAGGCCGGCCACCATCTTCTCGGTCTCGGCCGCCACCTCGCGGACGCCCTTGAGGACCTCGGACTTCAGCTCCTCGAGCTCGTTGTGCACGATCTGGGTCTTGCGCTGCTCTTCCTTGGTGAGCTGCTCCTCCGCGGCGATCTTGGAGTTCTGGATCGGGGCGCGGAGGTCGAGCGGCACGTCGATGTCCCGCACCAGCCCGATGAAGAGATCGATGTTGCGGAGCTTCGTCTCCTCGAAGAGCTGGTCCGTGAACGTCTTCTGGAACTGTTCGCGCGACGTGCCCTCGATGAAGTCCTTGGCGCCGTACTTCGAGCCCTCGATCCGGCAGATGGACTCCACCTGTGGCCGGATGATCTTCTGGATCACGGCCTCCGGGTTGCCGAACCGGTTCATGATGATCGGCACGTATTGGGGCAGCAGGCCCCAGACCACCGAGATGTCGAGCTGAATCGTGAAGCCGTCCCGCGAAGGGAAGCTCACGTTCTCGAGCGTGATCTCGGTGTAGCCGACCCAGATCTCCTCGACCTTGTAATCGCGCGGGTTAAGGTAGTAGATGCCGGGCTGGAGGACGTTCTTCTGGATGCCGCGCTGGTGGGGCTCCGCGAGCTGCCCCTCCGGGGAGTGCTCGCCGGAGAGCTTCGTGACGCAGCCGACGTAGCCGGGCCGGATCGTCGTCGCGGGCAGCGCCTGCACGCGGGCGCCGAAGGAGTTCACGCGCCATTTGCCCGGCGTGAGCACTTGCCTCTCGATTCCCTTGAACCCTTCTTCCGCCAGGAATTCGCCGGGGGGAAGGCTCTTGCCGCTCATCGACTCGACCAGGCCGATCTGCTCCGGCCCGATGAGGGTCGTCCTGGGCTGGACGTCCGTCTTGTACTCGATCGGGTTGTAGAAGTGTCGGCCCTCGCTGCGCACGGCCTTCCAGACGCCCTTCGTGCCGTCCGGCACCACGCGGTTGACGTCCGGATTGTCGTTCTCCTTGCCGAACTTCGCCGTGATGACCAGGACCTCGTCGGGGTCGACGTACACGCGTGAGACGACCCACTTCCAGAAGCCGACGTAGAAGAAGAGGAAGAGCGCCAGGAACACGGCCGAGGCCTTGATCAGCGTTTTCATACGTTCTTCCTCACTTCTTCTCGGGGGCCTTGGGCCTGCCTTCGAGCGCCTTTTTCAGGATGTCGGCGAACGGCCCGTCCGTATTCGACAGCACGTACTGGATCGAGGGGGCGAGCTTCTGGTTCATGAGGTACCGCACGTAGGTGTTCCCGTCCCCGAAGGCCGCCGCCGAGTTCTTCAGGCCCTGCGCCTCGGCCGCGTTCTTGAAGACGATCACGTCGGCCTTGGCCTTGCCCTGCGCCACCTTGGCCTGCGCCAGGTTCTGCGCGGCCTCGAGGCGGAGGCGGGCGACCTCCAACTCCCGGTTCGCCTCGATGAGCGCGACCTCCTTATCCTGGTTGCCCTTCGTGATCGACACGGCGACGTCGGCGGACGCCAGGGTGCTGAGCGTCTTGCGCTCTTTCATCTTCTCTTCCATGGCCAGCAGGCGCTGCTGGCGCTCCCGCTCCTTCTGCTGCTCGTACATCTCGCGCTTCCGGATGGCGATCTCGCGCTCCTTGATGGGCGTGGCGATCGCCTCCGGCGGCGTGATCTGCCGGACGAGGGCGGACTGGATCCCGATGCCCTGGGTCGCGCAGCTGCGCTTCACGCCCGCCAGGAACTGTTCCTGGAACTTCTCGCGCGTGATGCCGCCGATGAAGTCGCGCGCCAGGTGCTTGGACCCCTCGATGCGGCTGAAGGCGCGCGCGCTGGGAAGGATGATGTCCTGCGTGACGCAGGTGACGACGTCCCTCTGGTCCACGTACTTGGCGAAGACTTCCGCCACCCGGTTCGCCTCGATGTACCACTCGATCGTCCCTTCCATCGTGATGTCGAAGCCGTCGAGCGAGGGGAACTTGATGATCTTGTCTCCCGTCATGTCGAAGCGGTGGGAACGCGTGTCGATGGGGATGATCCGTTCGACGAAGGGATTGAGATAGTAGGTGCCCGGGGGGCGGGTGTGCTTCTGGATCCCCCGCTCGCCGTCCTCCACGAGGAACACGTTGGGGTTGACCGGATCGTTCCCCGACATGAGGGTGAGGACGCCCATGTGGCCCGGTTCCACGGCCACCGCTTCGTAGAGCTTGACGGTGACGGCGAAGGGGTTGACGACGTGGCGGCCGGGGCCCAGGGGGGTGGACAGGATGCCCTTCTCGCCGTCGCCCGCGACGACGCGTCCGGGCGGCAGCGGCTTCCCGAAGTTGCGGATCTGGACGCCGACCTTGCCCGCCGGGATTTCGACCTGGTCCACGATCTTCCAGTCCCACGTGTAGGGATTCCGCCAGTGCCAGCCTTCGGTCAGGGCCTCCAGACGAATGCCCTTCTGGCCGGGCAGGGCGATGATCTGTCCGGGAGGCAGATCCTTTCCCGTCTTCGAGATCAGGATCGCGGCCTTGCGGTTCTCCACCACCACGACCCCCGAGGTCACGAAGACCAGGAGCAGAAGCACGAAGCCCACGACGCCCCAGACGGCCACGTGCTTGCCCACCTTTTCCAGAAGGGGGTTGCGAGAATCGTCCTCATCACCCATCGCGATACCTCCTGTTCATCGATTGGACCCGGCCGCCGGGGGAACATTTCACGAAACCGGTCCGGGATTATACGGTAACACGGGCGGCGCGGCGCGTAATACAATAGCAAGGGCCGGCCGCGGAATTCGCGGCGCTAGTTCGGATGAGCATGCGTTTAATGAATTGAACGCGAGGGAACCTCATGACACGCCTTCTCTGCCTCGCCGCGCTCCTCGTGCCCGCCGCGCTTGCCGACCGGCCCGAGTGGATCTGGCTGGGCCGTTCCGCAGCCGAGGGCGAGGTCGCCTACTTCCGCACGACGTTCGCCCTCGCCGGGCGGCCCCAGTCGGCGCGGCTCCAGGCTTCGTGCGACAACCGCCTCGAGGTCTTCCTGAACGGGAAGCCGGTCGGGTCGTCGCAGGACTGGCGCTCGCCGATCGCTGCCGACGTCCTGGGCGCCGTCACCGCCCGCGACAACGTCCTCGCCGTCCGAGGCGAAAACGAAGGCGGCCCGGCCGGAATGGTCCTCCGCCTGGAGATGACCCTCGCCGACCAGTCGAAGAAGGTCGTGGTCTCGGACGCGACGTGGCTCGCTTCCGCCAAGGGGCCCAAGGGATGGGAAACCCGCGAGTTCGACGCGTCCGGCTGGAAACCGGCGGTCTCCCTGGGCGCGCTCGGCACCGGACCGTGGGGCAACGTGTTCGGCGGGACGCCCGCCGCCTCCGCCCCGCAGGCCGCCCCGCCCGTCTCGGGACTCGACGGCTTCAAGGTCGAGGCGATCTATACCGTTCCCAAGGAACAGGGCTCGTGGGTCTGCATGACGTTCGACCCGAAAGGGCGCATGATCGTTTCGCCGCAGGACGGGAACGTCCTCTACCGGCTGACGCTCGCGGCCGGCGGCGGGGAACCGCAGGTCGAAAAAATCCAGGCCAAGGTCGGATCCGCGCAGGGGCTGCTCCACGCGTTCGGGAGCCTCTACGTGACCGGCAACGGCCCGCAGGGGACGGCGTTCTACCGGCTCAAGGAATCGGGCGAAGGGTTCGAAGATGCCGTCTGCCTGAAGAAGTGGCCGGGCGGGATGGGCGAGCACGGCCCGCACGCGATCCTGCTGGGTCCCGACAAGAAGCTCTACTGCGTGATCGGGAACCACGTGAAGGTCCCGCCGGGCCTCTCCGACGCGTCGCCCCACAAGAACTATCAGGAAGACCTGCTGCTCCCGCGCATGTGGGACCCGAACGGACACGCGGTGGGCTGCATGGCGCCGGGCGGATATTTCCTGCGGACCGACACGGAGGGCAAGGAGTGGGAGATGTGGTGCGGCGGCTTCCGCAACCAGTACGACGCCGCCTTCAGTCCCGAGGGGGAACTTTTCACCTACGACTCCGACATGGAGTGGGACATCGGGACGCCGTGGTATCGCCCGACGCGCGTCTACCACCTGGTGCAGGGCGGCGAGTACGGGTGGCGCTCGGCGAGCGGAAAGTGGCCGGCGTGGTATCCGGACAATCTCCCCATGGTCCTCGACGTGGGACTCGGGTCTCCCACGGGACTCGTGTTCGGTACGGGCGCGCAGTTCCCCGCGAAGTACCGGCGCGCGCTCTACGCCCTCGACTGGGCCTACGGCAAGATCTACGCCATTCACCTCAAGGCGACGGGGGCCTCCTATGAGGGCACGCCCGAGGTGTTCGTACAGGGGAAGCCGCTCAATGTGGCCGACGCGGAGATCGGGCCGGACGGCGCCATGTACTTCGTCTGCGGCGGCCGCGGCACCCAATCGAGGCTCTACCGCGTGACCTACGTCGGGCCCGCCTCCGCCGGCAAAGAACTGGCTCCGGCGGGCAAGCCTACGCCTTTAGCCGCCGAAGCAGACCCGCAAGACGCGGAGGCGGCCAAGGCGGCGGAGTTGCGCGCCCTCCGACGGAAGCTAGAGGCCTTTCACGGCAAGAAGGACCCGAACGCGGTCAGGGTCGCCTGGCCGTACCTCAACCACACGGACCGCTGGATCCGCTTCGCCGCGCGCATCGCGATCGAGCACCAGGACGTCGAGATCTGGAAGCACAAGGCGCTCAACGAAACGCTGCCGGCGGCGTCGATGGAGGCGCTCCTGGCCCTCTCGCGCTGCGGCGCGAAGGAGCTGCTGCCGCGCATCTTCGAGGGCCTGGGGCGGCTGGGGGTGCCGTGGGACAAGATTGGCGAGGACGAGAAGGTCGCGCTTTACCGCGTCTACCAGGTCGCGATGTCCCGGCTGGGCGCCCCCGACGAGGTGTGGCGAAAGATGCTCGTCGAGCGCTTCGACAAGCTCTACCCGGCGCCGCGCGAGATCGAGAACCGCGAGCTCTGCCAGCTCATGATCTACCTGGGGGCGCCCACGGCGGTCCCCAAGACGCTGGCGCTCCTCGCGAAGGCCGAATCCCAGCAGGAGCAGCTCCACTACGCCTTCCACCTGCGCAACGTCAAGCAGGGGTGGACGATCGAGCAGCGCAAGGCGTATTTTGAATGGATCAATCGGGCGCTGAAGGGGCTGCAGGGCGGGCACAGTTTCCTGGGCTTCATTCGGAACAGCCGCAGCGAAGCGCTCGCGACCCTCGGCGAGGCGGAGCGGAAGGAGCTCGACCCGATCATCAGCGCGGGGTACCTCCCCCCGAAGTCGTCCCAGGCGGCGGCGCCCGTGGTTCAGAAGTGGACGATGGACGACCTCCTGCCCGAGCTGGACCAAGTATCCTCGGGCCGCAGCTTCAACCGCGGCCGCGACGCGTTCGCCCGCGCCCAGTGCCTGGCGTGCCACCGCTTCGGCGCCGAAGGCGGGTCGATTGGGTCCGACCTGACCGCCGTCGCGAGCCGGTTCTCGCGAAAGGACATTCTCGAGTCCCTGGTCCTGCCCTCCAAGGTGATTTCGGATCAGTACCAGAACACGATCTTCCAGAAGACCAACGACGAGGTGATCGTGGGCCGCGTGGTGAAGGAGGACCCGAACGCGGTTTACGTGCGGACGGACCCTCTCGACGAGAAGCTGACCGAGATCAAGAAGAAGGACCTCAAGGCATCAAAGCCCTCGCCCGTTTCCCCGATGCCCGAAGGCCTGCTCAACACGATCCGCAAGCCTGAAATCTGGGACCTGATTGCCTACCTGGAGTCCGGCGGCAACCCCAACCACCCCAACTTCAGGAAGAAGGAGTGAAACTGTTAAGAAAACGGCGACGCGGTTTTCTTAACAGTTAGTTAGTAGGCGGCGGCGTGGCGGCGGGCCTTGGGGTCGCCGGCGGCGTGCTTCTCCCCCGTGGCGGGGTCGATCGAGACCATCACGGGATGCCACACCGGGGCGCGGGTCGGGGAGACGTCGTGGCCGCGCGCCCGCAGATCCTCGAAGACCTTCTCGCTCACGTCGGATTGCAGTCTCAGGTCTCCCAGGTCGGGGGGCGTCTGGCGAAACGAGCCCGTGAAGTGGTGCGTCATGAAGCGCGGCGCGGTCATGGCGGCGTCGGGCGCGAGCCCGAACTCGAAGTGGTTGAGGAGAACCTGGAGCGTCACCTGATCCTGGCCGTCGCCGCCCGCGACGCTCACGGCCGCAACCGGCTTGCCGCCTTTCAGGACGATCGTGGGCGTCAGCGTAATCCGCGGCCGCTTCCCCGGCTCGATGCAGTTGGGGTGACCCTTCCAGGTGTTGAAGCTCTGGAGGCGCGTTCCCAGCCAGATTCCTGAGGCGCCCGCCACCACGCCGCTCCAGCCGCTCGGGGTCGCCGCCACGACGTTTCCCCAACGGTCCGCCACGACGCAGGTGGTCGTGTCGTTGGGTTTCCCGCCGAGCCCCTTTCGCGTTTGGGCTTCGCCCAGGAGCGCCTTCATCCCCCGCGGGTCCCCGGGCCGTTGGACGAGGGACGCTTTCTTCATGTCGATCAGCGGGCGGCGAAGGTCCGCGTACGCTTTGGACAGGAGCGTATCGATCGGGACATCGACAAAGCGCGGGTCGCCGTAATGGACGTCCCGGTCGGAGAGGGCGAGCTTCATCGCCTCGACCGTGACGTGGATCGTGTCGGCGGAATTGTGGCCCATCGCCTTGAGGTCGAACCCTTCCAGGAGCCGGAGCGACTCGAGCAGGTAAGGTCCCTGTGTCCACGGGCCGCACTTGAGCACCTGGAGGCCGCGGTAGTCGACCGAGACAGGCTTCTCGATCCGGGTCTCGTGCGCGGCCATGTCCTCGTAGCGGATGAGGCCGCCGTTTTCCTTCATCCAGGCCTCGAGCTCCCGCGCGATCGGCCCGCGGTAGAAATACTCGGAGACGGCGCGGATCTTCGCGGGCCGGTCACCGGCGGCCGCCTTTTCCGCGTCGACCAGGCGTCGCAGCGTCCGGGCCAGGTCCGCCCGCCACGAGGACGGGTCCCGGTCGAGGAGGCGGAGCGTCGGGGCCACGACCTGCTCGAGGCTCATCGTGCCGTACCGAGCCAGAGTCGTCGTGCACGCGCCAAGGGTCGCCGGCACCGCCGCGGGCTCCAGGCCGCGGGCGGGAATCCCCCCGCGCGCTTCGAAGTGCTCGCGCGTCGCGAGCTTGGGCGCCTCGCCCATCCCGGACACGGCCTCCACCTCGCCGCGCTTGGCCTCGAAGACGAGGATCGGGACCTCGCCCCCGAAGCAGAACTGCGTGTGGTCGGTGACGCTCAACGCGAGGATCGTGGCGACCGCCGCGTCGGCCGCGTTCCCGCCGGCCTTCAGGATCTCGATCCCCGCGGCGACCGAGCCGGCGCCCCCGGCCGCCACGGCGCCCTCCTTGCCCCGGGCGCTCCACCCGATCTCCTCTGCCTGAGGGACGACCAAGACGAGCAGGAGCAGCAGGCGGGCGGTCATCTAAGAAAGAAACGCGCCCCGCGACCTCCCGGGGGCCAGGATCTCATCGGACTTTCTTCCTCAGGAGATCGATGAGGACTCCCAGCGCGGTCGCGACGGGACGCGCTTCCTCGGGCCACAACTTCGGAAGATCGAAGTCCTCAGTTTTGCCCATGCTTCGTGTCGTCGTTTCATGCCACGTCCACCATTCCTCGGCCTGCCCCCCGTAGGCGCTCCGAAGCGCCGCCCCCAGCACGAACCATACCAGGAGGTCGGGGTCGTTGTACGAAAGCGTCTGCTTCCTCAGGAACTCCGCCGCTTTCGGGTCCTTCTCGCCGCGGAACATGGCCTTGACGAGCAGGTAAGCCGCCACGTCTCCGAGGTTCTCCGGCTTGAGCGCCGGACGCGCGTCGAAGACCTTGCCCGCCTTCTCGTAAGGAACCCCGCTGCCGTGCAGGTTCCCCAACCGCGCCGACTCCAATGCAAGTTGCGCCACCGCCGAGGTGACGAGGTCGCCCCAGCTTCCGTCCGCCTTGCGGAGCGAAACCAGGTGCGCCGCCGCCTTCCCCGCGGCCGCCCTGATCCCGGCGTCCTTCGTGGCCGCGTGATATTCCGCCAGACTGAGCGTCGCCAGGGCGTGACTGAGAACGTCGTCGGATAGCGAGCCCCCAGGAGTCTGCCGCGAACGAAGGTAGGAGAGGGCATCCTGGGCCACCGGGCCGAAGTAGTTCGGGTCCTCCCAGTAGTTGGAGTTCACCAAGCCCAGAAGGACGAGCCCGGTCGTGCCCGCGCGGCTGAAGGTCCGACCGCCCGCCTTCACGGTTTCGGGCCCGAAGGATCCGTCGCGGTGGGCCTTGCCTGCCCGCAGGAACCAGTAGAGGCCGATATCGAACTTGGGCCAGTTGTCGTTCAATCCCGGCACGAATACCTTTCCCGCTCCCCTCCAGGCATCCGTGGCAAAGAGATTTGCACCCGACGGCCGGGTCGGGGAGGCGGGCGCCGCGCCCGTCGTCCGGGGCGGCTGGTACTTTGGCCCCTTGCGCTCGATCCCGTGCTGGTCGTAGGCCGCCTCGCTCTCGAGGACCAGGAAGCTCGTGTAGGGCGTGGCGATGCGGTACTGCTTGGAGATCGCAACGAGTTGTTTCACGGTTTCGTCCGTCTCGTCGCTCCTACGGATCTCATCCAGGAGCGCCGCGATCTTGCGCATCGCCCAGAAGTAAGGGACCGCCGGCGCGCCTCCGGAAGTCTCGGGGAAGACGAGCTTCTGCCGGACCTCGACCGGCTGCGAGCCGGCCTGACCCTTCAGCGTGACTTCGAAGGTCCCCGCCTTGGAGTACCGCCCCGTCAGCATGAGCTGGGTCCCGGCGAAAAGGTCGCCCGGCGATTTGGGATAGAGCGCAGAGACCTGGGAGTCGCCCCAGTCGATCGAGAGGTTGGAGATGACGGGCGAGGCGACCTTTTTCTGGAGACGCGAGACTTTCTCCTCAATGTCTTCGGACTCCGCCACGAACTCGGCCACGGCCCGCGTCGCTTCGGCCAGTTCCTCGAGGAGCGCCTTGTTCAGGCTGTCCCCGACCCCGAAGGCAAAGATCCGGACGTTGGCGTCGTTGGCCGCAAGGACCGTTCGGACGATGGACTTGGGGTCCGTCACGCCGACCGTCGGCTCGCCGTCCGTGAGGAAGAGGATCTGGTGGGGCCGGGAAGCCTCCGCTTTGTGCCGGAGCGCGCGGAGGAGGGCGTCGCAGATGTTGGTGCCGCCCGAGGCGTCGAGCGAATCCACGAACTTGGCCGCCATCTCCTTCGCCTTCTCCGTGGCAACCGTCGGTTCGTGCAGGAAGACGTTGATTTCCGAGGAGAAGGCCACGATGTTGAACCGGTCGTCGGGCGCGAGCTTGGACAGGCAGAATTTGAGCGCCGCCCGGGCCTGCCGGATCCGATGACCTTCCATGGAACCGGAGGTGTCGAAGACGAAGGTCACGTCCTTGGGAATGCGCCGCGGGTTGGCCTCGGGCGTGATGAGGAGGAGGAACGTGCCGTCTCCATCCGCCGGCCGGTGGGCCGCGAGGTCCATCCCGTTCGCCGGCCTGGCCAGCCAGTACGTGATCTCCAGGTCCTTCGAGAGATCGACCTGCTTGCCGTCGTAGACGACTTCTCCGACGTGTTCGTCCCGGCGCGCGACGTTCACGGGGTGCGTGGGCGAGCTGATCTCCCGGAGGGGTACGAGACTCGCGAGCCGCCAGCGGAATTCGAACCGGTCAGTGCGCGTCCCCCCTTTGCTCCCGGGCACGCGGAGGGGGTAGACGTAGCGGCAGGCGCCGCCGTCGTAGTTCACGCGCTCGACATAGGTGAGCTCGACCTTCTGCTCCGAGTTCGGCAGGATCGGAAAGACGCGCACGCGGAACACGTTCGCCCCCACGTGCTCGAGGAGGCCCGGATCCTTCGATCGGCGCAGCACCCCCTCGTAAATCTGCCGGGCGCGGTCCTTTTCCAGAAGCTCTCCCCGCACGAGCTTTCCGTTCACGGTCATCGAAAAGTCGATGATCGTCCCGGCCTTGGGGACGGGGAAAACGTAATGGGCCTCAAGCTGGGCGGCGTGGTCGTTGGCGAAGACCTGCTCCACGCGGACGAGCGCGATTTGATTGTCGATCGAGACGTCGACCTTGTGGGAGGCGATGCGGAGCGGGCCGTAGCGCGAGTCGGTCGGGACGAGGTCGCCGGCGTACGCCGCCGCGGGAAACGAAAGGCAGACCGCGGCCAGGAGAGGACGGATCATGGCACCCCCCGTCCTGGCACGCTTCGACTATGAACGGGCCGGGGGCGCGAGGGTTCAGCCGGGTCTGGGACGACGCCTACCGTCGCGCGCGGGCATGGCTCATTCAGCCGCCCGAGCCGCCTGGAGGCCCGCCCCCTCCGTTACGAGTGTTCGTCCCTTTGGGCGACGTGCCACACATCGATTTTATCGACCCTGCAGAGATGATCATTGTATTCAAGAAACCGGACGGAGCACCGGCAGGAGGCGTATTCCTGGACATCCCTGGCACGTTTCTGGTTGAGGCTAAGAAGTCTATCGAGGGCTTGGACGTTCGACAGGGGAATATCCGGTGGGAGCTTGATATGCAAGGTACAAGGGACTTTTCCTTCAAAACCTTCATTCGCTGTGCGTGCGCCGGGGGTGAAGAAACTGTCGCAGTCATACGTTGGGACGCGACTATTTTCGCTCAAGCAGGATCAAGCCAGGCCGAGAGCTTCGGCTCTGCATCAGGTGCTTGCCAATTGGTTGCGCCAGTTCCGGCAGGGGACTTAGAGCAGCTTCAAGAAGCCCGTAACAAAGCAAAGCGTTTTGCGCAAAAACTGATCCAGAAGACGATCTACGCCGAACAATTCTAAAATTTGAATCACCTTTTGCGCTATGTTGTAGGAAGTAATGCGCAAGAGGCTAGCCCTCGGAACAGTGGTAGTTCTTGCTCTTTTGTTTTGTGCCTTCCTATTCAAGTCGCAGCTGCGCGATCAGAGCAGTGACCGACAGGTCGATCGCGACCCTATTCCTAGCCCCTCTGGAAAAGTTCCGCCTTCCAAGACAAATGAATTTCAGACTTCAGATCGCCCAGCTATCGAAAAACTCATCTCCGATCTAATGAACGAACTCAGGGAGCCCAAGTCTATTGCGCAGACCGTTAAGAAGGCTTCGGGGTTTGAGGAGATGCTTCAGCATGACCTAGAGATTCAAGAGGGAGCCAAGGCCGTTCTCTTGGACAAAGCGGCTCCGGTTTCGACCAGGTGTTTTCTCGCGCTGGCGCTTTTGCGATCGGCGAAGATGGACGACCGGAGGCGCTTGCTCGCTGAACTGAGGAAGGCGGAAGATGCAGTCCTCGTCTGCGCCTTTTACGGCTGCTCATTCCGGCGTTCTCCGGACTTCGAGAAGTCCGACCAGCGGGAGGAAATTTGGCTGGGTCTACTACTCAAACCCGAACTTCGCGAGTTCATAACGCCCCGATTCGCCGGGGTCTATCTGAGCGAGAGATTCGGCGTGACACTTGAAGAAGCCGGCCAGAAACCTCTTTCTTACAAACTGGGTTTCCCAGCTTATGCATCCCACGATATTGGTATCGAAGATTCCGCACTCATCGCGGAAGCGCGAAGCTTCGTTCTAGGTTCGGCTGATCTTGAATCGCGGCACCAAGTCCTGCGGCTCATTGCAAAGGACGCGCCTGAAGCAACTTCCGTTGCGGTTGATGTTTATAAAGCAAGCTCGGAGTCGATGCTTCTCCGTCGCGCCGCAGCCAACATGATCGGCTTCTCGAAATCGGGATCGAGGATCGACATCCTCATTTCCCTCTTGAGTCAGGAATCGGACGACGAGGCCCGTGCCCACCTTTGGAGTGTCCTTAATGCTCAACGACCTAAGGAATACAGAACGTTACTTGCGCAACGTGTGAATTCCGTCGACCGCAGCAGCAAGGAATATGAGGTTTGTGTTCGAGCGTTGGGAAGGACTAACGACCTGACATCCTTGGAACTAATGGTACGGCATTTCGATAGCGCTCCTGAGCCCACATCGCGTGGACTAATCCTGGAAGCGATTGCTGCGCCATCCAACGACCCTGGAATACTGGAAATAAAGAGGTCCCTTGTACTTCGGGGACTCAACGACTCTTCACCAGCGATTCGGCGGCAGGCCCTGAATTTGGCGAAGCAATTCGGCCGCGAGAGTTTTCTTGAGCAGCTCCGGCATCTCTCGGAAAAGGATCCCGATCCGGCCGTACGGAACCTAGCAAAGCAAACGTTGACCGATAGATGAAAACAATCCGTAGAGAGCGCGCGGAACAGCAGCCTGGCACGCTGCCCTATGAACTGCGGAGGGGCACGCAGGTCTAACCCGAGCCGTCACCTTCGGGCGCGCGCCGTCGCCCGAACAGGCTTTTTGACGCGGACCGCCTTGCCGCCGTCCATCCAGGTCCACTCGGGGAGGCGGAGGATCTTGCCGCCCTGCATCGCCGACTCGTGGGCGAGGATGCCGACGCAGGTGATGTTGGCGGACTGGACCGCGTTGGGGTACGGGTCGCGCCCGTCCACCAGGGCCGCGACCATCTCGTGCGCGAGGTGCGGGTGCGAGCCGCCGTGGCCCGCGCCCTGCGTGAAGCTGAGGTGCGTATTCTCCGCGAGGTCGTAGACGCCCTTCGTCGTGAACTTCCGGATGCCTTCCGGCAGGAGGTGCGCGTAGTCGGGGACCTTCACGCGCTGCGGGATCTCGGGCTCCGGCTTCTTGGCGGTGTGGAGGACCGGGTCCTCGCCTTCGACGAGCTGCCACTCGAACGACTTCTTCGACCCGTACGCGTCGAAGCTCTCGCGGTACTGCCGCGCGGTGTCGAAGAGCGAGCGGTAGATGCGCGCCGACACGTCGGAGTTGCGGAACTTGACGTGGCACGTTTCGACGGCGAAGGGAGAATTGTACTTTCCGACGAGGTCCTTCCGGATCGTCCCCGAGCCGAAACACGAGACGTATTCCGCCTCCGAGCGCATGAGGCCCAGGCACGGCCCCACGCAGTGGGTCGCGTAGTGCATGGGCGGCAGGCCCGGCCAGTAGTTCGGCCAGCCGTCCATGTCCTGCTGGTGGCTGGCCTGTAGATGCTGGATCTTCCCGAGCTCGCCTTTCTCGCACAGCTCCTTCACGAAGAGGAACTCCCGCGCGTAGACGACGGTCTCGGCCATCATGTACTTGAGGCCGGTCTTCGCGACGAGGTCGACGATCTCCTTGCACTCCTTGACGGTCGTGGCCATGGGGACGGTCGACATCACGTGCTTTCCCGCCTTGAGGGCCGCGACCGACATCCAGGCGTGGTCGGGGATGGGCGTATTGATGTGCACGAGGTCGACGTTTCTATCCTTGAGCAGCTTCGCGTAGTCGGCGTACCGCGCCTTGATGCCGAACGCGTCGCCGATGGCGTTCATCTTCTGCTCGTTGCGCTGGCAGACGGCAACCATCTCGGCGTCCGGGTGGTTCTGGTAGATGGGGATGAACTCGGCGCCGAACCCCAGCCCGACGATCGCCACGCGGACTTTCTTCTCGCCCATCGCGTCCTCCGTGATTGAGCCGACGGGCGATCCTACCGTCCCCGGCGGGCCGGCGGCCATGAGAAACGGCGAAAGTTTATTGAGATTTTTCACGACGGCCGCCTTCCTGCGGATGGTATCCTGTTCCCAAAGCAAATGAGAATCTTTACTCCGTCGACGCGGCGCGCAGGCCGGGGGGATCCGCGGGTCCATCCGCAATCCGAAATCCGAAAGGCGCAATGAGGAGGCCGCGCGCGGTCGCCCTCCTGATCGAGACGTCGAACGCCTACGCCCGGGGACTCCTGGCCGGCGTCATGGCCTTCGTCCGGCAGCACCGGCCCTGGTCGATCTACCTGCCGGAGCTGGGGCGGGGCGACACGCCGCCGCGGTGGCTGGCGCGCTGGCGGGGGGACGGGATCATCGCCCGGATCGAGACCCGCGAGATCGCGCGCGCCGTGCGTCGGACGGGCCTACCCGTCGTGGACGTGAGCGCGGCGCGGCACCTTCCCGGCGTCCCCTGGGTGGAGACCGACGACGAGGGGATCGCCCGGCTGGCGGCGGAGCACCTCCTGGCGCGGGGGTTCCGCGAGCTCGCCTTCTGCGGCGACCCGCGGTTCAACTGGTCGCGGTGGAGGTGCGAGCACTTCGTCCGCATGGCGCGGGCGGCCGGCGCGCGGGTCCACACGTACGCCTCGCGCGGGTCGCCGGAGCGGCCGGCCCCCCTGAGCCGGGAGCACCGCGACCTAGCGGCCTGGCTCCGGCGGCTCCCCCGTCCCGTGGGCGTCATGGCCTGCTACGACATCAAGGCCCAGCAGCTCCTCGACGCCTGCCGCGAGCTCGAGGTGGCCGTCCCCGAGGAGGTCGCCGTCGTCGGCGTGGACAACGACCCGCTGCTCTGCAACCTGGCGGCGCCGCCCCTCTCGAGCGTGATCCCGAACACGCACCGGACGGGCTACGAGGCGGCGGCGCTCCTCGACCGGATGATGTCCGGCGAACGCGTGACGACCGGGGCGCGACTCATCCCGCCCCTCGGGGTCGAGACGCGCCAGTCCACCGACGTTCTCGCGATCGCCGACCGCGAGATCGCCGCGGCCGTGCGCTTCATCCGCGAGCACGCCTGCGACGGCGCGACGATCGGGGATCTCCTCCGGGCGGTGCCGCTCTCGCGGCGCGTTCTCGAGAGTCGCTATAAGAAGGCCACGGGCCGCACGCCCCACGAGGACTTCGTGCGCCTCCGCATCGACCGCGTGAAGCAGCTCCTGGGGGAAACGGACCATTCGCTGGAGCGGATCGCGACCCTCGCCGGCTTCGACCACCCCGAGTACATGAGCGTGGCCTTCAAGCGCGAGACCGGCCAGACCCCCGGCGGGTACCGCCGGCAGGCCAGGCCGGACAGGCCTTAGCAGATGGATTTCCCCTCTTTCCCCCGGGGGGAGACGTTCTGCAAGGCCGCCGAGTGGTTATTTCTTCTTGTAGGCATCGTGATTCCAGAGATCCTCGGCCCACCCTTCGCCACCTTCCCGTCCGTCCTCGCCGAGGTTGTAGCGAACTTGGATGCGAACGGACATCCCGGTACACTGGCGGAGCGTATCCACACTGGACTGTACATGAGACCGCCCATCATCGCGCTTTTCGCGCTCGCCGCTTGCGCCTCGCCGCCGGACCCTGACGAAGCCGAGTGGCAGGCTTACCTGAAAGAGCTGGATCGGCTCGAGGAGCCCGCCAACCCGGGCAAGACGCCGAACCCCAGCGTCGGGGAGACCACGTGGTTTGATTTCTGTGTCTCCGCCTACGACCCATGGCTGGCCACCGGCTTGGGGCACTTCCCCCACCGTGCGTCGTGGCAGGCCCAGCGATGGCTGCTCAAGACGGTCAAGCAGCGTTTCCGCCTGCCTCGCCCTTTTTTCGACCTCGACGCGAAAGCTCCGAAAGTTCCACCGGAAGTCGTTGAGTTCCTCCGCCAGAGTCTGTCACACACCGACTGGACGGTGAGAAGCCTCGTCGCATTCGTGCTCGGCGAGGCCGGGACCGAGGCGGCCGCAGGTGAGCCGGAGCTCGTCGCCCGACTCCGCGACGGACACCTCATGGTCCGGGCCTCCGCCGCACGGGCCCTCGCTCGAATCGGCTCGAACCGCGAGGAGGTTCCCGGTCTGCTTCAGGTCGCCCTTAACGACGAAGAGTTCGTGCGTCTCAGCGCCGCCGTCTCGATCGTGGAACTGAAGGGTGAAAGGGGCCGCACTCTGCCCGTTCTCATCGACGCCATGAAGAGTCGAAACGACCTCATCCGAGCCCGCGCGACGTCCTGCGTCAGCAAGATCGCACCCGAGGCGCTCGTCGCTATCCCGGCCTTGGTCGACTGCCTGGGGGACTCCGACCACTGGGTACGCGGCAACGCCGCTTACGCGCTGGGCCGGATGGGCCCGCCGGCGAAGTCCGCGCTCGCCGCCCTCGAAAGGCTCGCGGCGGCCGACCCGTCCGAGGATGTGCGGAAGAATGCCGCAGAAGCGGTCAAAACGATTCGGGACGAGAAGTGATGCCCCCCTTGGCCATCAGCACGGACTCCCGACCGTACCAATAAAGGACTAGGGAAACGGTGTCTACCCGAGGGGAAGGCGCCATCGAGGGAAACGCCCATGAAAGTACTCTTTGCGGTCGCGGCGCTAGCGTGGCTCACCCTTCCGGACGGGGAACCCGTCCGCTTCTTGGATGAGTTCCGGTGGCGGGAGATCGGCCCGTGCAACATGGGCGGGCGGATCACCGATATCGCGGTCGTCGAATCCAAGCCCTCGCACTACTACATCGGCGTCGCCACCGGCGGCGTCTGGAAGACCATGAACAACGGCACGACGTGGAACCCCATCTTCGACACGTACGGCACGGCCTCGATCGGCGACCTGGCGTTATCGCCGACGCAGCCGGACCTCCTCTGGGTGGGCACCGGAGAGGCGAATGCCCGAAACAGCGTCACCCACGGGGACGGCGTCTACAAATCGACCGACGGGGGAAAGTCGTTCCGTCACATGGGCCTCAAAGGGACGCGCCACATCGGGCGCGTCGTGATCCACCCGGGCGATCCGAACGTGGTTTATGTCGCCGCGCTGGGCTGCATCTACGCCCCGAGCCGCGACCGGGGACTTTACCGGACGGTCGACGGCGGCGCGACCTGGGCGTGCGTCAACTTCATCGACGAGGAGACGGGGTTCATCGACGTCGCCCTCGACCCAGAGGACCCGAAGATCGTCTACGCCGCGGCGTTCGCCGTGCGGCGCGACGGCTTCACGTCGAGCGCGTCGCCCTCCCGCTTCACCGAGAAGGCCGGCCTCTGCAAGTCGACCGACGGCGGCGACACCTGGAAGCGCCTGACGAACGGCCTGCCTTCGATCGGCGTGGGCCGCGGCGGGATCGAGATCTGGCGGAAAGACCCGAAGGTGCTCTACGCGATCCTCGAGACCGCGCAGACGCCCCAGACGATCGGCGGCCCCTCCGGCGCGGGTGGGACGTTCATGGGGATCCAGGCCGAGGACCAGGACGCGGGCGTCACGCTCACGGCCGTCACCGACGGCGGACCCGCGCAGAAGGGCGGACTCCAGGTCGGCGACGTCATCGTCGAATTCGGCGGCAAGAAGGTCGAGTCCTACCAGGACCTCGTGGCCGACATCCGGCGCCGCCGCGCCGGCGACAAGGTCGACGTCAAGTTCCTCCGCGCCGGCGAGGAGAAGACGGTCCAGGTGGAGCTGGGCCGCCGCGACGAGGACCACTACCCCAAGGAGATCGCCTGGCAGCAGGACAACACCAACCGCGGAGGCGTCTACCGCTCCGACGACCGCGGCGAGACGTGGAAGCACCTTTCGACGATCAACCCGCGGCCGTGGTACTACAGCCAGGTCCGGATCGACCCGGCCGACGACCGCCGGATCTACGTGCTGGGCGTGCAGCTCCACGTCTCCGCCGACGGCGGCAAGACGTTCTCCAACAACGGCGCGCCCATGATTCACGTCGACCACCACGCCCTCTGGATCAACCCGAGGGACCCGGAACATCATCTCCTGGGGTGCGACGGAGGCATCAACGTCACGTACGACCGGGGCCGCTCGTGGGAGCACCTGGCGAATCTCCCCATCGGCCAGTTCTACGCTGTCGGCCTCGACCGGCAGAAGCCCTACTGGGCCTACGGGGGCCTGCAGGACAACGGCTGCTGGGGCGGCCCCACGCAGACGCGCGACGGGGTGATCGTGAACGAACATTGGCTTTCGATCAACGGCGGCGACGGCTTCTACTGCCGCATCGACCCGACCGACCCGGACACGGTCTACTGCGAAAGCCAGTACGGCGCGGCGGTGCGCCTGGACCGGAAGACGGGGGCGCGCAAAGCGATCCGCCCGCGCGGCACGGGCCACCGGTTCGAATGGAACACGCCCCTCGAGCTCTCCCCGCACGATCCCAAGCGGGTCTACATCGGCGCGCAGAAGCTCTTCGAGTCGGGGGACCGCGGGGACACGTGGAAGGAGCTTTCGGGCGAGCTCACCAAAACCAACAAGGGCTCGATCTCCGTGATCGGCCTTTCGCCCGTCGACGAGAACGTGCTTTGGGTCGGCACGAGCGACGGCGCACTTCACGTGACGCGCGACCGCGGGAAGGCCTGGGAGGAGATCCGGATCCCGGACATGCCCGAGCTCCTCTGGGTCTCGCGCGTCGAGCCCTCGCGCCGCGGCGCCGGGATCGCCTACGTGACCTTCGACGGGCGCCGGAAGGACGACCTCCGGCCCTACGTCTGGAAGACCGCCGACTCCGGGAAGACGTGGAAGGCGCTCGTCCGGGGGCTGCCCGCCGACGAGACGGTCTACGCTCTCCGCGAGGACCCGAAGAACCCCGAGTTGCTCTTCGTGGGCACGGAGCGGGGCGTCTACTTCTCGCTGGGCGCGGGAGCGAAGTGGCAGAAGCTCGGCCAGGGCCTGCCCGTCGTTCCCGTACACGACCTCGCCGTCCACCCCCGGGAAAGCGAGCTCGTGGCCGCCACGCACGGGCGGAGCCTGTGGGTCATGGACGTCAAGCCGCTCGAAGAGTCGACGCTGCCCGTGCTCCTTTCGGCATCGCACCTTTTCGAGCCGCGCGAGGCGGTGCTCTGGAACCCGGGGCGTTCGCGCTGGTTCGGCGGCGCCAAAGGGTTCCGCGGCCAGAACCCGCCGGCCGGCGCGACGATTTCCTACTACCTCCGGAAGGAGTCTAAGGAGCTTTTCCTCACGGTCGTCGACAAGGACGGCAAGACGGTGGCTACGCTCAAGGCCGACGGCAAGCCCGGCCTCCACCGCGTGAGCTGGAACCTGATGACGGCGCGCGGCCGGGTCCCGGCGGGAGAGTACGTGGTATGTTTCACCGCGCACGGCGACACTCAGATGCGCAAGCTCCGCGTGCTCCCCGACCCGCTCAGCCCATGAACTAACAAAACAAACGGTTTGTTTTGTTAGGGGACGCCGGACTTGTGGTTTCGGCTCACCTCGTCTCCGCTAAGGGCGCGGCTGTAGACGGCCACCAGGCGATACTCCCCCACCCACGGGCGTTCGTCCTCGATGTCCGGACCCTCCGTGGCCAGGCAAAGGCGGAACGCGTCGCTCCAGACGGAAAGGTCGCCGGCGCGCACCCGCGAGGCGCGCTCGACGCCATCGACGTAAAGCTTTTCCGCCCCCGACGCCTGGCGGCCGAACATGAGATGGGTGAGACGCTGCTCCACCATTCCTCGGGCCCCCACGAGCGGCGGGGCGCCCGTCGCATCCGTCGCCGTGGTCCGCAGCCACACGGCGAACAGGTTCAGCGAATCCGCCCGGTCCCCCTGGAGTAGAGTCAGGTTTCTGGCCCGGTCATCGTTCGAAAGGGCGAAAAGGCACCCCTCGAACTCGGAAGTCGACTTGGCCGGCTTGACCCACAGTTCGACCGTAACCTCCCGGCTCTTTCGGCACGCCTCGACGACTTTGGCGGCCGCGCCGGGAGAAGCCACGTAGGTGCGACCGTGGATCTCCAACCCGGTGGCCCGCCAAGTCACCGAAGAGGCCTTTCGAATGCGAAGGTCCAGCGGGGCGCCGACGCCCGACGTGTCGTGAACCTCGAGCCCCTGGCCTTCCGTGAACAGATAGAGCGCCTGCAATCCCGAGGAGACCCGCGACGGCTTCGCCGCCAACTCGACGCCGATGGCCGCGACGGCGTAGTGGCCGCTCATGACGTCGATCCCTTTCCGGTCGCGGGTAAGCTTTACTTTTCCTTCCTTGACTTCCAGGCGAGTCCTCGCCGAGTCGACCGTCAGACGGAGTGTCGTTCCCAAGACCGTCGCGTCGCCGTGAGGCGTGCCGAATGTCATCGGTCGGTCAGCCGGCTGCTTCGAAACGTCCGCTCCGACCTGGCCTTTGGCCAGCACGACTCGCTTTCCCTGCCGCTCGGAGAGTTCCGAAACCACGCTCTCGCCGGCCACCTCCAGGCGGGTCCGGTCCGGATACGTGATGAACGCCAAGCTCTTGAGGCCCGACGTCTCGACGCCTTCGTCCTGAAGGATCTCCTCGCCGCCTTTCGCCTGGACCCTCCCTCGTCTGGCGAGGAGAAAGACGTCCCCTTCGACGCGCTCGAGCTTGGCGAGAGCCGCTTCCGTTTTCGGGGGCGGAGGCTTCGGCGGCTCGGGGGGCGCCGGCTTTTCCGGCGGCGGGGGAAGCGGTTTCGGCGGCTCTTTCGGCGGCGCGGGGGGGCGCGGCGGCTCTTCCGGGATCCGAGGCGGAGCGTGTGGAGGAGGCGGCGGCGAAACCGGTTCGTTCGGCTTTACGGAGAGGAGAGGTTTGGGATCGTCGACCGGGGCCGCGATGGGGGTGGACGGGGAGCGCGTAACGGCCTTCGCGCCATCGGTCTTCCGGCCGTCGCCTCCGGAAAAGAGGACCAGGGCCGTGACAAACACGAGCGCGCCCGCCGCCGCGATGGCGGGCACGAGGTACGGGCGATCCGGGCGCGCGCGCCGGTACGCGGCGCCCGCCCGCAGGGCCACCGCTTTGCGCTTTGGCGGCCGGGAGGGACCCGAATCCTCCTTCAGCTGGCGTTCGGCCGCGGTGGACAGGACGCACTCCTCCCAGAGGGAGGCGTGGACGTCCAACTGATCGACGAACTCGTCCCAGTTCGACGGGTCGGCCTCGAGCCACGCGTTGAATTGCGCCTCCTCCTCGGGCGAGAGGGGCCCCTCGAAATAGGCCTGGAGGAGCTCGTCCGGAGTCATGGAGGGGCGGGCGTCCACTTGACCTCCTCGCCCTGGCGGGTCGACTCCATGCAGCGGGACAACAGGCGGCGAGTCCGGCATAGAAGAAGGCGCGCGGCGTTGATCGAACCCCCCAACGCGGCGGCGACCTGGGCCATCGAGGACTGCCGGGCGTATCTCAGTTCGACGGCGGCGCGCGAGCGCTCCGGGAGCTTCTCCAGGCACGCCTTCAGGAACATGCGGCGCTCATCGTGCTGCGGACCGAGCGCGCACAGGCGCTCGGCGAACCGGTCGGCCATCACATCCGTCAGCACCAGGCGGTCGCGCTCCCGGTCCCGCCAGGACCGCAGGATCTTGTGCCGGGCCACCCCGAACGCCCACCGCTCGAAACTTTCTCCGGCGACGAACTCCGGAAACCGGTCCCAGAGGACGACCGCCACCTCCTGCAACACATCCTCGGCCCGGTGAAAATCCCGCACATGGCCCAGGACGAACCGCCGGAGGGCCGGCTGGGCCGACGTGAAGCGCCTGAGGAAGTCCGCATGGCGGTCGTCCATTCCAGACTATTCTTTCCCGCCGCCGCGCAAAGATGTCGAACGGATGAAAACTTTTTCCGAGAAATGTTTTCCCGCCGCCGGTGAAGTCCTGGCATGACGCGCTGGCTCGTCCTGATCGGCTTGGTCGCCGCCCAGGAGGCACCGCGGGGCGTCGACGCCGCCAAGATCGACGCCGCGGTCGAGAAGGCCGTCCAGTTCCTGAAAACCGCCCGCTCGGAGAGTTTCGGGGAGGCCGGGATCTACCCCAATTCCGACGAGCTTCTCCTCTGGGCGATGTACTCCGCCGGCGTGCCGGAAACCGACCCGGCCTTCCGGAAGCTCTTCAAGGCCGTCCTCGCAGCGCCCCTCGAGCGCACGTACAAGGCGGCGGTCCAGGCGATCTTCCTCGAGGAGTTCGACCGCGTGGAGTACCAATGGCGGATCTGGCAGTGCGCGCAGTTCATCGTCGACAACCAGTTCCATGACGGCCGCTTCGGGATCGGAGGGCCGACGCCGGCGCTCAAGGGCGCTCCCGCCGTCGTCCCGGCCGAGAACGGCGAAGCCCCCGTGCCTGCCGCGCGAAAGCCCAAGCCCAAGGTCGTCAAGAGAACGATGGTGCGGCAGACCCGCACGATCGACGAGCATTACTACAGCGTCACGCTCTCCCACTACGTCGCCCTGGCGCTCCGGGCGTGCCAGGACGCCGGGGTGCACGTTCCCCAGAAAGTGCTCGTCAAGGCCGCCGAGTGGCTGCGGCAGGCGCAGCGAACGGAGGGAGACGACCGGGGAGGGTGGTGCTACGCCCAGAAAGCCGAAGAGCGGCTCTGGCAGTGCAAGGGCAAGACCCCCGGCCACGCGCCCTACCTTTCGACGACGCTCGGCGCGCTCGGGGCCCTGGTGACCTACAACCACCTGACGGGTCTGGACTCCAAGAAAGACCCCGCCGTGAAGGCCGGCATGGACTGGTTGAGCAAGAACTTCTCGATGACCGAGAACGTGGGAATCACGAAGCACGACCGCAACCACTACACCGGTCCCACGGAACACGTCACGCACCTGTTGTGCCCGGTCGAGCGGCTGGGAACGCTTACCGGCGTTCAGAGCCTGGTCTCGCACCCCTGGTACGCGGAAGGGGCGGAGCTGCTGTTGAAGACCCAGTTGCCGGCCGGCTCCTGGCCGGAATGCCGACGCGGCTCGGAGACGTGGAACACGTGCTGGGCGATCCTCTTCCTGCGCCGGGCCACGCGGCCCCTGGAGCCGATGAAGGTCAAATGAACGCCCTGCTGATGGCCGTCCTGATTCAGGCGGCCGACTACCAGGTCGGCGCCGCCAAGGAAAACATCACGCCGACGGAACCGATTCTCCTGGCGGGCTGGAAGGGCCGGAACCAGCCGATCGGCGATGTCGCTCAGCAGCTGTTTGCGCGGGCGGTGGCCCTCAGGGACAAGGCGGGGAAGACGGCCCTGGTCGTGTCGGTCGACTGCATCGGCTTCGGCGCCGGGTACTCGGACATCATCGCCAAGCGCGTGGAATCTCTGGGCGTGCCTCGGGAAAGGTTCGCCTTATGCTCCACGCACTGCCACTTCTCGCCCCACGTGGCCGGGTGGACCAACTACAAATGGCCCGCCGCCAACGCGGAGCAGCGAGCGGTCATCGACCGGTACACCCTGCTCGTCAGCGATCGGATCGTCAGGGCCTGCGCGGCGGCGATGAAAGGTCTGGCCCCCGCGCGGTTGAGCTTCGGGCGCGGCACGGCGACCTTCGCGCGGAACCGCCGAAACGAGACGGTCGTCGACCATGACCTCCCGGTCCTGCGGATGCAGGCGCCGGATGACAAAGTGAGGGCGCTCGTCTTCGCCTATGCCTGCCACTGCGTGACGGCGGACCGCAGCAAGATCTCCGGGGACTGGGCCGGTCTGGCGGCGGAGCTCCTGGAGAAGGAGCACCCGGGCGCGGTCGCCGTTTCCCTCATCGGATGCGCCGGCGACCAGGATTCGCAGCAGTCGACGCAGCAGTGCGCCGACGCGGTGCTGAAAGGCGCGACCGCGGTGAAGGATTTCCGCCCGATCCGCGGCGCCCTTCACGGAAAGTTCGTCCGGCTCGAGCTTCCCTATCAGCAGGCCGGCGTCAAGGGCTTTTCATACCCCGTCCAGACGTTGGGCTTCGGGGAAGACCTGACGCTCATCTTCCTCGCCGGGGAAGTCACGGTCGACTATTCGCTGAGGCTGAAGCGCGAGCTCGACCGGGAGAAGATCGTCGTCGTCGCGTACGCGAATGAGGTGGCGGGCTACATTCCGTCCCTCCGGGTCCTCAACGCCGGCGGGTACGAAGCCGAGGGCGCCAACGTCGGGGCCTACGGTCACCCCAGCAAGTTTGGGCAAACGGTGGAAGAGATCATCATCGCGCAGGTCCGGAGCCTGGTCTCCCCCAAATCCCCTCGTACCCTCAAGAAACAAGGAGGAGTTCGGTGAAAATCCTGCTCTGGATGCTGAGCACGTCCCTTTCCCAGGCTAAGGAGGAACCCGCCAAACCTTGGCTTCACTCTTACGGCACGCCGGCGCGCACGTTTTACGTAGCCCCGGAGGCGACGGGTTCCGGCGCCTCCAAGGCGGAGCCGATGAGTCTGGCCTCGGCGATCGAGTCCTCCAAGGCGGGGGATCTCTACTGGCTGCTGCAAGGAGCCTATAAGGGGCCCGTCAAGCTGGCGAACCCTGGGACCAAGGAAAGTCCCATAGTCTTTCGGGCCTTCCCAGCCCACCGGGTGGCGGTCGTCGGCCAGGTGGTCGTCAAAGGAGCCTACACCTGGGTGTGGGGACTAGAGGTTACGGACCCCGATGCCGGCGGTCCCGTGGGGGAGTCGGGGAGCCTGCATGCCGGGGCCCCGGGCGTCCACTTCATCAACAACATCGTCCATGACACCTGGCACGTGGGGATCGGCGGCTGGCAGACGGGCCCGGATCACGTCTATTACGGCAACATCCTCTGGAAGGTCGGCCAGCATCCGGTGGACCGCCAGCGCGCTTATCCGATCTACACCCAGAGCGACCACGCCAAGCACGGCTTCAAGTACATCGTTTCCAACGTGTTCCTGGACACGGTCACGGACGTCGGCGGCCCCGGCTTCAATTTCCATGCCTACACGCAAGGGGGCCAGCTCACGGGCTTTCATCTGGAGAAGAATGTCAGCCGGGACGGCCACTTCCTGATCGGCGGCAAGAACGAGGCCTCGGTCCACATTCGCGTCATCGAGAACTACTTTTACAAGTCCGCGGTCCAGCTTGGGTATCGCCGCCCGATCCAGGCGGAGTTCAGGAACAACTACCTGGGCCGATCGGCCCTTCAAGCAAGGCAGTTCTACGGCAAGAACGCCGGAACCGGAGTGAAACCGTCGGAGGACAAGCCGGGGCCGAACGTCTACACGGGCAATACGATCGTCTTCCCCGAAGGCCTCCACGTTATGTGCCTCACGGCCGGATATGTCTCCGGAAACCGGCAGGAAGGCACGACCCTGCTGGACCCGGCCGACGCCTGGGACGGCAACGCGTACTCCGCCCCCTTCAGAGGGATGCTGCGGGCGGGCGGCAAGGACGTTCAAGCCGGCGACCTGGCGGCTTGGCGGGCCGCGACCCACAACGCCGGCAAGGCGTTCGATGCCCGGTCGCAGGAGATCGCCGGCACGCCCCCCAACAAGGCCGTCCTCATCCCCAACGACTACGAGTCGGGCCGCGGGCATCTGATCGTCTATAACTGGGACAAGTCCAGGGCGATCAAGGCCGATCTCTCCCGCGTCCTCAGTCCCGGGACTCCCTACAAGGTCGTCAGGGCCAAGGACCCGTTCGGCGCCCCCGTGACGTCGGGGACCTACTCGGGACCCGTCCCCGTTCCCATGGAGGCTCAGGAATTCGAGGTCTTTCTCGTGCACGCGGCAGGGAGGACTCCATGAAACCCGCGTTCTTCTGGCAGGCGTTTCTCGTCGCGTGGCCGCTCGCCGCGCAGGACAAGGTCAAGCCCCCGTCGGCAAAGGAAGTCCAGATCCAGGTGGACGCCGCGATCGATAAGGGCGTGGCCTATCTCAAGAAGCAGGTCGCCGGCCTGAAGCCCTTTTCGTGGATCGGGAAGATCCAGTACGACGAGCTTCTTCTGTGGACCTTGCTTCACGCGGGGGTCCCGGAATCGGACACGGACTTCCAGAAGCTTTTCAAAGAAATGCTGGAACGGCCGCTGGAAAGGACCTACGCGGTCGCGCTTCAGGCCATGGTCCTGGAAGAGGTCGAGCGGGTGAAGTACCAGGCGCGGATCGCCCAGTGCGCCCAGTTCCTGGTGGACAACCAGTGCGCCGACGGCTCATGGTTCTACGGGACCCGGGTGCTCTCCGCCGACGCGCCGCCGTCGACGCCCTCCGAAGCGCCCCGGAAGGACGTCGCCTCCCGCGGCGAGGCCAAGAACGGGGCGGTCGTGAGCCGGAAGCCGGCGGTGCTCTCCAAGATCACGGTGAAGAAGACTCGCGACGCGCCCGGCAGCGGGGACAACTCCAACTCGCAGTACGCGGCGCTGGGGTTGCGGGCGTGCTTCGAGGCGGGCATCGTCCTGCCGGACGAGGTCCTGAACCGCGCCGTGAAGTGGTGGCGGGAGCACCAAAAGAAACCGGAAGGCAACGAAGAGCTGCTGAGGTTGGAGAGGCCGGCGGCCAGGTCGTCGACGAGGGCGACCGTGGAGGGCGCGGTGGCGGCGCCGCGCGGCTGGTGCTACGAAGGCTTCTCACTGAAGAACGGCAAGCACGCCGAGCACAAGGGCTACGGCTCCATGACCGCGGGAGGGGTCGGGAGCCTGTGCATCTACAAGTACATCCAGGAAGGGCCCAACAGCTGGCGGCAGGACAAGAACATCCAGGAAGGCCTGCAGTGGCTCTCGAAGAGTTTCTCCGTGACGTCCAATCCCGGCCCCCAGGAGCCGGAGCACAAGTTGGGCCCGAACGCCCTGATGTATCACTACTACCACCTCTATGCGCTGGAACGCGCGTGCATGCTGTACGGCACCGAGGTCTTGGGGGCGAGCCGGTGGTACCCCGAGGGGGTCCGCGCGCTCCTCCCGCTGCAGAAGCCGGACGGTTCCTGGCAATCGCCCGTCCGCGAAGGCGACCTGAACGCGATCTCGGATACCTGCTTCGCGATCCTGTTCCTTCGACGGGCGACGCGGCCGCTGGAGCCGGTGGCCAGCCGGGATCCCTTGCACAAGAAACCCTGAACGGAGGAACGGCCGTGTGGAACCGTGAGCTGAGGCCGACGAGCCCCGAGGAATCCGACGAACTCATCGGTCTCATGAAGGGGCTGTCGGGCAGGGGACGCCGGGCGTCGATCACGTTCACGTCGGGCTGCCTGGCGGGCACCGTCCCGGCCTTGATCCTGCTGCTGACGGGGCTGAAGGATTCCGTATCGCCCGCCGCCTGCCTAAGTGTCATTGGCCTTGCGGCCGGGATTGGAGGGGTTGTCGGCCTGCGGCTCGCCGGCAGGCCCGACGGCGACACCCGACGGCTCTGCGAAGAGCTCAAAGGAGACCTCCGGCAGGGGCTGGTCGAAGAAATCCACGCGACCGCCGAGAGCGCCGCAAAGATCGCGACCGCAGGCTACCTTCTCCAGGTGGGCGAGGGAGAGCTCATGTTCGTCGAAATGCGCGTCTGGGACGCGGCGACGGACTCTCCGTCCGACGGCTTCGACGAAGTCTTCCCCTGCCCCGAGTTTCACCTCGTGCGCGCTCCTCGGAGCGGCGCGGATCTGGGAATCTCGTGCCGGGGGCCTCGCTTCGCGCCCTCCTGGGAGGTCGATCCCGAAACCGCGGCGCTGGCGGATGGGTCCATCTCGGACGGCGACGTCTTCCCCGGGCGCCTAACAAAACAAACCGTTTGATTTGTTAGATTGCAGTTTCTGGACTTCGGAGTTCCTCCATTGCTAGACTCGGGATCCCTTTCCAACATGGAGGATCCCGCCATGCCCTACGGAATGAACATGCTGCTCTGGACCGCCGACTGCACCGGCGCCGAGTTCCCGCCCCTCTTCGAGAAACTCAAGAAGATGGGGTTCGACTCCGTCGAGATCCCGATCATGGCGCCCGACTCCAAGACCTACGCCAAAATGGGCAAGCTCCTCGACGGGATTGGCCTCAAGCGCACGGCCGTCACGGTCCTTTCCAACGACAACAACCTCACCGGCGCCGACAAGAAGCAGCGCCAGGGCGGCGTCAACCACCTGAAGGCCGTCCTCGATTCCTGCCAGGCCCTCGGGGCGACGCTCCTGGTCGGCCCCATCTACGCGGCGCTCGGGGTGTTCAGCGGCAAGGGGCCCACGAAGGAGGAGTGGGGGTTCGCCGTCGAAGGCCTCAAGCAGGCGGCCGAGCACGCGAAGAAGACCGGCGTCACCCTGGCCGCCGAGTACCTCAACCGCTTCGAGATCTACCTCATCAACTGCTCCGCCGACGCCACGCGCCTGGTCAAGGACGTCGACCACCCCAACTTCCGGATGATGTACGACACCTTCCACGCCAACATCGAGGAGAAGAACGTCGCGCAGGCGATCCAGACCTGCGCCGAGGTGGTGGTCCACGTCCACGTCTCCGAAAACGACCGGTCCACGCCCGGCAAGGGCCAGGTGAACTGGAAGGACACCTTCGCCGCGCTCAAGAAGGTCAAGTTCAAGGGCTCCCTCACGATCGAATCTTTCGGCCAGAAGCTCCCCGAGCTGGCGGCCGCCACCAAGATCTGGCGCAAGATGTTCGAAAGCGAGGAGCAGGTCGCCCGGGACGGCCTGGCCTTCATGAAGTCCCAGTGGGAGAAGTAGTGAAAACCGACGCCAACGGGATCAGGTTCAACTACGAAGTCGCCGGAGAGGCCGGCCCGACCGTCCTCCTGGTCCACGGGCTGGGTGGCAGCCTCCGCCAATGGGGAGCGGTCGCGTCGCTCCTTTCGCCCGTCTGCCGCGTCGTCATGCCCGACTTGCGCGGGCACGGCCGCTCGGACAAACCCGCCGGGAGCTATTCCATCAAGCTCTGGGCGGACGACCTCGCCGCGTTCTGCAAGGCGGCCGGCGTGGAGCGGTGCGTCGCCGTCGGCGCGTCGGTCGCGGCGGCGATCGTCATCCAGCTGGCCGCCGACCACCCGACGCTCGTCCAAGGGCTGGTGCCGGTCGGCGGCTTCCCCGCACTCGCGGCCGCGGGCAAGGAGCGGATGACGCAGCGCGCGGCGGCGGTCGACGAGAAGGGCATGGAAGGCGTGGTGGACGGGGTGCTCGCCGCCGCGCTCGGGGCGTCGACGCACGCCTCGAACCCCGGGGTCGTCGCGCTCGCCAAGGCCGGCCTCCTCGAGAACGACCCGAAAGCCTACGCCGCGGCGACGCGCGCGGTCGTCGGCACGGACGTTAAGGAAGCGCTCGGCAAGATCAAGTGCCCGACGCTCATCGTCTTCGGCGTGGAGGAAAAAGTCGCGCCGCTCGGGGCCCAGACCGCACTCAAGAAGGGCATTCCGCACGCGACGCTCCGCGCGATCCCCGGCGCCGGCCACCTTCCCTTCCTGGAGCAGCCCGGCGCCTTCACGGGCGCGCTCCTGGAGTTCCTCGCGGCCATATGACGAAATGGTCGCACCATTTCGTCATATTTAGAAGCCGCGCTTGGTGAGGTAGTGCCCGGGGAGGGCCATCGAGCGGGGCCAGAGGACGGCGCGCTGGGCGTTCACCTTGGGACGGATCTCGTCGCCGGGCTTCACGGCCTGCCCCTTGGGCGTGACGATGTGGACCTCCGTGCCGGCCCAGTGGACGAGCAGCGTCCGCGTCGGTCCCATGTCTTCGACCACCTTGACCGTTCCCGGCGCCGCCCCGCCGGAGGTCTCGATGTCCTCCGGCCGCGCGCCCACGATCATCTCGCTCTCCCGGCCTTCGGCGGCGGGCATGACCGGGACGCCGTTCTCGGTCACCCAGCTCCCCTGCTCGCGCCGCACGTTGATCAGGTTGATCGCCGGCTGGCCGAGCTGGCGCGCGACGACCGGCGAGACGGGGTTCCGGTAGATCTCCTCCGGCGTGCCCGACTGGAGGACTTTGCCCTCCGAGAGGACGACGATCCGGTCGCCCATCGACAGCGCCTCCGCCTGGTCGTGGGTCACGAAGACCATGGGCGTCTTGAGCTCGCGGCGCAGGTGGACGAGCTCGACGCGCAGCGCCTCGCGGAGCTTGGCGTCCAGGTTCGTCAGCGGTTCGTCGAGGAGGAAGATCTTCGGGCGCCGCACGATGGCGCGCCCGATCGCGACGCGCTGCATCTGGCCGCCCGAAAGGCGCACCGACTCGCGGTCCAGGTGCTCCGTGATCTTGAGCACCCCGGCGGCCCACTCGACGCGCTTGCGGATCTCCTCCTCGGGCAGGTTCCGTCCCGGCGCCCGCAGCGGGAACTCCATGTTCCGCCGCACGGTCCATCGGGGGTAGAGCGAGAAGTTCTGGAAGACGAGCGCGACGTCCCGCTCGGCCGGCGGCCGGACGGTCACGTCCTGCCCTTGCATCTCGACCGAGCCGGAATCCGGCATCTCCAGGCCCGCGACCGTCCGGAGGAGCGTGGTCTTCCCCGCGCCCGTGGGGCCGAGCACCACCAGGAGCTCGTCGGACCCGACCTGGAGGTTGACGTCCGCCAGCGCCTGGATTTTTCCGTAGCGCTTCGAGATCCCTTTCAGGACGAGGAACGGTTCGGCCATGCTAGAGGCTCTGTCCCGTCTGGGCGTCGAAGATGCGGATGTGGGCCTGGTCGAGCCCCAGCCGGACCTTTTCGCCAACGGCGCGCTTCTGGTCCGACGCCGCCCGCATGACGACACGCCCGCATTCCGTGTCCACGTGGACACTCCGCACCGACCCCATGTACTCGTCCAGGAGGACCTTCCCTTCGATCGGGCCGGAGAGGTCGGCGCGCACGTACTCGCACCGCACGCCGAGCGTGGTCCGGCCCGGCCGGACCTCGCGGCCCAGAGGGATCGAGGTGTGCGCGCCTTTCGGGTGGAAGGCGCTCGACACGCCCTCGGCTACGACCTCGCCCTGCATGAAGTTCATCCCAGGGCTGCCCACGAAGTTCGCCACGAAGAGGCTGGCCGGCTTGTCGTACACCTCGGCCGGCGCGCCGACCTGGCAGATCAGGCCGGCGTCCATGACGACGATCCGGTCCGCCAGGCTCATCGCCTCCTCCTGGTCGTGCGTCACGTAGAGCGTGGTGACCTTATTGTCGAGCTGCTGGCTGCGGATGAACTCGCGCAGCTCGATCCGCTGGTCGGAGTCGAGCGTCCCGAGCGGCTCGTCCATCAGGTACACTTTCGGACGCCGGATCATCGCGCGGGCGAGCGAGACCTTCTGCTGGTCGCCGCCCGAAAGCTGCTTGGGGTAGAGCCGGAGGAGCTTCTGGAGGCCCATGCGGTCCACGACCGTCGAGAGCCGCTGCTGCATGTCCGCTTCCGAAGTGTCCACGCACCTGAGGGGAAAGAGGATGTTCTCCCGCACGTTCATGTGGGGGTAAAGCGCGTAGAACTGGAAGACCATCCCCACGTCGCGCTCCGAGGGTCGGAGCGTCGTCACGTCCTGGCCCGCCATCCGGATGCGGCCTCCCGTGGCGATCTCGAGCCCCGCGATCATGCGAAGGGTGGTGGTCTTCCCGCAGCCCGACGGGCCCAGGAGGACGATGAATTCGCCCTCGCGGATGGACAGGTCGATCCCTTTCACGGCCGGCGTGCCGTCGGGGTAGGTCTTGACCAGCTGTTCCAGGACCAGGAAGCTCACGACTGCTCCGGCTTGCGCTTATGGGAAGTCAGAATATGGAAGAACGTGAACACGAGGCAGATGAAGAACGCGATCCGGATGGCCCACTGGCCCACGGGCAGGACGTAGAGGGCGAGGCCGAAGCCCAGCCCACCCATGGCCAGCCGGTCCAGGGCCTTCCATTTCCCCTGGCGCGGGTCCGCGGGCGGCGGTTCCGGCGGCACCGCGCTACTGCTTGATGGTTCCAAAGGTCATCCCCCTCAGGATGTGTTTCCGCACGATCACCGTGAAGATGATGATCGGCACCGCGTAGAGGAGCGCGCCGGCCGCCAGGAGCGCCCACGGGACCCCGGTCGTGCGCCCCAGGAAGTACTTGAAGATTACCGGCGCGGTCATCGCCTTCTGGCTGTTGTTCAGGATGAGCGCGAAGCCGAACTCGTTCCAGGCCGAAATCAGGCAGAAGACCGCCGTCACCGCCATCCCGGTCGCGGCCTGCGGCACGATGATCTTCCAGAACGCCTGCATCCACGAGTAGCCGTCGACGAGCGCCGCCTCCTCGTAGGCCTTGGGAATCTCGTCGATGAAGCCTTTCATGAGCCAGACGGCCAGGGACAGGTTGAAGACCGTGTAGAGGAGGATGAGGCCGAACATGGTGTCCGTCAGGTTGAGCGTCCGGTACATGATGAGGATGGGTACCACGACCGCCAGGGGCGGCAGGAACCGCGTCGAGAGGATGAAGAAAAGCCAGTCCTTGTCCCCGGCAATCTTGAACCGGCTGAAGCCGTACGCGCACGAGGTCCCCAGGGCCACCGACGCCAGCGTGCTCACGAACGCCACGATCAGGCTGTTGATGAAGTAATGGATCAGCGGGAACTCGGTCTGGGCGTAGGCCTTGTCGTTGAGGAGGAGCCAGCTCTGGCCCACCGTGGGGGGGAACGTGACGGTCGGCGCGTTCTTCGGCGTCGCCGGGTTCGGGATCCACTTGACCTTCTCGGCCGTCACGTCGATGTCGTACTTGATCGACGTGACGAAAAGCCACACGAGCGGCACCGCCGCGACAAGGAGGTAAGCCGCGATGAAGACCCAGCGGACCGCCTTCATGACTTTCCCTGCTTGCGCTGGATGTAATCGATGTACCGCGTGAAGAGCGTCGACAGAGCGATGACCGCGACCAGGATGACGAAACCGTACGCGGCGCCCTCGCCGACCTTCTGGCTGGCGATCGCGCGCTGGTAGAGGAGGACGCTCAGGGTCTGCGTCTGCGAAAGGTTCTCGCCCACGAGGGCCATGACCAGGTCGAACTGCTTGAGCGCGTCGGTCGTCCGCAGGAGGACCGCCAGGAGCAGGATCGGCGCGCACATGGGCAGCGTGATCCGCAGGAAGACCGTCCAGCGGCCCGCGCGGTCGATCTCCGCCGCTTCATAGATGTATTTGGGGATGGAGTTGAGTCCCGCAAGCGCGATCAGCATCATGAACGGCGTCCACATCCAGATGTCCACGATCATGACGGCCACGAGGGGCGACCGCTCGAGGATCGCGGGAGGGTCCTGCATGCCGAGCCCGTCCCGGAGGGTCAGGTAGAAGAGGCCGAAGTTCGAGTTCAGGATGAGCTTCCAGAAGAGCGACACCACCAGCGGACAGAGCATCATGGGGATGAGCAGGGCCGTCAGGACGACGTCGCGGCCGCGGAAGGAGTCCCGCAGGCAAAGCGCCAGGCAGAATCCCAGGACGAGTTCGACGGCGACCACGACGACCGTGAAGACGGCCGTGGTCCGCATCGCCTCCCCATACATGGGCTTGTTGAAGACGGTCCCGTAGTTCTCCCCGCCCACCCCCTTCATGCCGGACAGGTCGGACTCGGCGTCCGTGAAGCTGAAGTAGATGTTGGAGAAGAGGGGAAAGATATTGAAGGCCACCAGGAGGACGAGGGCGGGGCCCACGAACCCGTACTTGAGGAGGAAGAACGACGGCACCTTCCGTGGGCCTTGGTCCAAAGCCGACCTCGCTCGCCCGGGCGGGACCTAACAAAACAAACCGTTTGTTTTGTTAGGCGCCCGGTTGCTAACCCGTTTGTCTCCTTACTCGACCGTCCAGCCGTTCTTTTTGAAGACGGCCGTGAAGTCCTCGGCGATCGCGTCCAGCGCGGCTTGAGGCGTCTTGCCTCCATCCAGGGCCTCCCCCAGATACTTCTGTACCGGCTGGAGCAGGTCGTTGAAGAAGGGCTCGTTCGTGAAGTCCTTCAGGTGGTCGAGCGAGTCGGCGAAGACGGCGTTCCAGGGGTCGGCCTTCCGGAATTCCTCGCTCTTGAGGACCTCAACGTTTCCCGTAAAGCAGCCCGTGTGCTTGACCCACTTCTTCTGCGTGTCGGTCTGGAGGAACCAGGCGATGAAGTCCTTCGCCAGCTCCTGCTGGGCCTTGGGGACCTTGCTCGACACGCTCAGGCCCTGTCCGCCGAGGGCGATGACGCGGGTGTTTCCCTTCTTGGGAATCATCGCGAAGCCGGCTTTGTCTCCCATCTGCTTGTGGATGTAGGGGAAGAAGGCGAAGTAGTTGGCGCACATCGCCGTCGTCCCGTTGTTGAAGACCTCCATGCACTGCATGTAGTCCAGCATGGCGGCACCCTTGGGCCCGAACTTCAGCAGGTCCTTGAAGAACGTGACCGCGTCGGCTGCCTCCTTGGAGTTGACGACGCCCTTGATCTTGACCTTCTTGTCTCCGGTCACCTTGAACCAGTCGGCCCCCCAGGCCCAGAGGTTCTCCTCGAACCCCATCGTCAGCGCGTCGTAGCCGCGGCCCGTCAGGACCGACCAGCCGTAGCGGTTGTCGTTGGGCCGGTAGAAGAACTCGGCGACGTCGCGCAGCTCCTCCCAGGTCTCCGGGGCCTTGAGGTCGCGCTTGTACTTGGCCTTGAAGGCGTCCTTCTCCTTGGGGTCCTCGAACCAGTCCTTGCGGTAGGCCAGGCCCATCGAGTCCGTCTCGCAGGGCGCCGAGTAGAACTTGCCGCTGCCGGTGGGGTACTCGGACAGGTACGTGGCGGCCTTCGGGTGCAGCGTGCTGGAGTGCTTCTTGACGAGGTCGGTCAACTCAATGTACCAGCCTTTGGTTGCCCCGAGGCCGACCCACTGGCTGTCGCCCACCACGATGTCGAAATCGGTCTTGTTCTTGCCGGACTCGAGGCTCCACTTCGTCTGGAAGTCCGTCCAGGGGATCTGGACGACGTTGACCTTGATGCCCTTCTGGGCGCCCCACTCGTCGCCCAGCTTCTGGAGTCCGACCGCGGGGTCCCACGCGGCCCACCAGATGGTCAGGGTGCTGGGCTTGCTCTCCGACGGCGAGCAGCTCGTCGACAGGGCGGCCAGGCAAGCCAGCACGGCCAATACACGGATCCTCATCGGGACACCTCGAAAATGAACCAGGCCTTTCCCTTCCTCCAAACTTCGGTCGATCCATCTAATCGTGGCGCGCGGGGTTGTCAAGAAAATTCACAACCCAGGGGCTGCTAATTCGAGCGGAACGGCCCTTGTGCGCCGCCGTGTCACAAAACATCCCGGTTGTTTCGTGACGCCTTACTTCCGGCGGCGCATGGCGCGCCGGCGCGCGATGAGGCCCAGGATCGCGGCCGCGAGGATGGCTTCCGGCGCCATGAGGCCGCACCCGCCGCAGCCGCCCCCTCCGCCGCTCCCGCCCCCGCCCGCCGGAACCGTGCCCGTCACGGCGAACGATTGGCTCGTGAAGTTCCCCGCGCTGTCGAAGACCGTGATGACGATTTCATTGGTCCCGGCAGCCAAAGGAATGCTGGCGACCCACGAAAGCGTCCCCGATGCGTTCGCCGACTCGCCGGTGGTGAAGTTGGTCCAGCTCACCGAGGAAATCGTCCCGCCTGACGCTGTCCCACCGAGGACGAGCGGGCTGTTCGCGGACGTCGGGGCGCTGAAAGCGAGCTGCAAAGGGCTCACTATCAGGCTGACGGATCGTGCGGTCGTTTCGGCCGGAATTGCCGTGTTCTGGAACGTCACCGTCCCCGAATGGATGCCGTTGGTCGCCGGCGCGCCGATCAGCTGCACGTTGACGATCTCGCTCTGCGAAGGGCCGAGGATCGCGCCAGGAGTACTCGGCTGGATCCAGCCCTGGCTCGGCGTGACGGTATAGCTCAGCGGTGCGATGCCGGTGTTCGTGACGATGTAGCTGACGGCCGGCGGGCTGACGGGCCCCGCCCCTGTGCGCGAGGCGACGTAGGCCCCGGTCGGGATGACGCGCATCTGGGGCACAACTCCGGTCACCGCCAGCGTCACGGCCCGCGTCGTACTCCCGAGGCCGCTGGTCGTGTTGCGGAAGATGATCGAATCGCCGTAGTATCCCGGAACCAGGGCGCCGGCCGCAAAGGAGATATCGACCGTGGTGCTGGAGTTGGCGGCGATGGACCCGCTCGGCGGCGTGACAGTAATCCAAGGCTCGACCTTCGAGACGCTCCAGTTGATCGAACTGGTCGGATTCAGATTGACGAGGGTGTAGGTCTGTTGTGCCGGGCTGAACGACCCGCCCGCGGGGCCCGACGAGACGAGGCCGGTCAGCGGGCTGACGGACAAACCAATGCACGAGACCGGCGCAGGGCCGCCGATGCGGAACGCGGCCGCCTGACCGTCCGCCCGCAGCAGGTCGATGCCGGTGGGTGTCGGGAATCCGGAGGGGATCTCGACCCAGATCTCGGTGCTCCCGGCGTTGGGGAACATGTACAGCGCCGCCTCGACAACTTGAGTGGCTCCGGGCCCGTACAAGACGGGAGTCAGCACCGTGTCGAAGCCCGTGCCCGTCACGTGGACGGCCGACACGCCCCCGTACGTCCCGACCGTGGCGTTCGAGATCGTAAGGGACGAGGTCAGGGGCGGGTGGGGGTTCGTTCGCACTCCGCCCGAGATCACCTGGTCTCCGGCAGGAAGGGTGAATTGGAGGGCGTCCGTCTGGTCCGAGTCGCTCGTCTCGCGGAGCCGGTTCAAGGGGTCGATGACCCCGATGAGGGTATAGGTCCCCGTGGGCAGGCCGGTGACGTCGATCTCCTGTCCGGGTGTTCCCGTGGCATAGACGTCCTGCCAGCCGTACGAAATGGCCTGATAGGTCTCGTCGCAGCCGGGGCTCACCGAAGGTACCGCTAGGAGTTGGTCTACGTCCGTCAGGCAGAATGACCCTTTGGGTCCGCGGCGAATTTTGCGGAAACCGACGCCCGGCTCGTCTCGCCAGAGCGCAAAAATCGAGTACTGGCTCAAATGGAAGTGTTGGTGGCCCAGCGAAGGGTCGTAAAACATGAAGGACCGGTCCATGATCGATTGGGGGTGTATGCCGATGATCATGTGCACCCCGCTGCTGCCGACGTTGCTGCACCCCCACGACCACTCGATCCGGTTTCCGTTCCGGACGAATTGACGACCCAGCAGGGTGCTGCCGAGTTCGGGGGGATCGCCGTCGGCAGCGGTCGTATCCGGGTAGGTGTTCGGCCAGCCCGTCGGGGCCGGCGTCGGGTGCGTCGTGACGAACAAGTCGTCGATCGTCCAGCCGGCATACTGGTTTCGGGCGTCATCCACGGAATCGAAGATGAACTGAATGCGGACGACTCCCCACGCCGGATTGAGGAAGATGCGGTGCCGGTGCCAGGCCGTCACCGGAGCCAGCGTTTCCTGGTCGACGTAGGCTTCTCCACACGGCCCCGGTCCGCCCCCCACCAGCGTCCCGCCCGAGAAGGCGTACCCGACCGAGGCCAGCTGCCATTGCGCGTGCAGCGTCGAAAGAGCATTGTCCCGCACTTCGAT
>Ga0187892_10002163_pt1 | contig 41099 bp, 38 predicted proteins | sample MA1701073metaG_FD_139345 | JGI IMG/M metagenome (GOLD analysis project Ga0187892, IMG submission 139345) | Bio-ooze microbial communities from a basaltic lava cave in the Kipuka Kanohina Cave System on the Island of Hawaii, USA - MA170107-3 metaG ... | reverse complement strand
GTTTCTTCACCGCATTTGTACGACAAGAAAACTTCGGCCTCTTCGCCATGGCGCGGATGCGGGCCATAATGAATTTTCACCACGCTTCTGGCGAAACGGGCAGTATGTAACTCGTTCCAAAAAGCCCACCGATAAAAAATCAGCGGGATTCTTCAATCTGTGGGAAACTTGGAGATGCTAACTGTTGGGCAATTTTTTAATCTTTTTTAGTTACGGCTCGTCCGGCTTATGGAGAGCAATACAAGTTGAAATTTGGCGCTAACTGCCGGCCAACACTTCCGCCAGATGCAACACCTCCAGTTTACTTCCCCGCGCTTGCGCTTCCTGGCGCATTTGCATGACGCATCCCGGATCATTTGAAATCACCGTCTCGACGCCGAGCTGCTCGAATGTTTCCAGCCGGCTTCGCGTCATCGCCGAGGCGATGGCTTCAAATTTTATTGAAAACAATCCGCCAAATCCGCAGCAAACCGGCTCGCCGGGCGGCGTGATGAGTTCCAGTCCGCGAACGTTTTGCAGCAGCGCCAGCGGCTCTTGTTGAATTCGCAGCTCGCGAAAGCTGTGACAGGAATGATGAAACCCGGCTTTGCGCGCGAGCGCGGCGTTAACGTCGACGACGCCGAGTTTTTTAACCAAAAATTCGGAAAATTCAAAGACGCGCTGTCCGAGGGCTTGCGCTTCTGCAAATTTCGGATGCCCGGCAAAAAGCTGCGGATAAAAATTCCGCACCATCGCCACGCACGAGCCGGAGGGCGCAACGATCATCTCCGCGTCACGAAAAACTTCGACAAAATGTTCCGCAACTTGCAAAGCTTCATCTTTATATCCCGAATTGAACGCCGGTTGGCCGCAGCAGGTTTGTGCAGCGTCATACTTTACTTTCACCCCGACCCGGCGCAAGACATTTGCCATCGCCAGCCCGATTTCAGGATAAACCTGATCGACGAGGCAGGGGATGAAGAGGGAAACGATGGGTGAAGCTGATTGTGTTTGGGTCACGAAATCATGCCTTTTCGAGCTTTAGTGTTTAGGGAAGTAATTGTGGTACTAATTTCTTTTAAGATTTATCAACTCCATCCTCGAATGTGATTGGCTTGTTTGATATAGTCAATGTGCGGCCTATCATTTACAGATGGCGGAACTTTGATGATTGGCTTTAAAGCCTTAATGAATCTTGGCAATTCTCCATCATGGCCGGATTTTTTTAGTTTTGTCAATTCTTCCTGGTTCATTATAACTTGATATTCTTCATTTAGAGTAACCAATGCTTTGTCGAATGCGCGATGATGAAGCGCACATAAAGCAATGCCATTGCAAGTCTCATCCGAGCTTTTCGGATAACTAACGGGAATAAGATGAGCTGCATCGATTAATTTCAGTTGAAGACCACAAAATGCGCATTCAAAACCGTATGCGGTCAATACACGAGACTTGAATGAGGTGTCACGAAGTTTTTTGTTGATCGTTGATGCAATAATCTTGCGAGGTGGGCTGACTTGATCAATCAGTTTGTCGTTTACTCTTTCTGGATTTTCTAAAATTTTTTCAAGTATGGCATAATCATTATCAGATTCGCCAAAATTATGTAGATCTTCCAAACTTTCGACATAATGCACAAAAAAATCCGGTCGGAATGCTACAGCAATCTCTTTATTGCCCTTGTTGATTGTGGCGACTCCATTAATATGCGCTTTGCGTAATGCTTCCTCACGAATTTGTATCGACGGAGAAAAACCCAAAGTTCCGGAATGTCTTGCAAAATCAAAACCCGCAAATACCTTACCCGCCTCCCACCAGCCTAAAATAAGAGTTTTCTCGCCTTGAAGTTTGTCAAATTTTTTGATTCCAGTAATTTGAATACGATATTCATCAACGGGCCTTTTAGCACCTCCTCCATGAGTTAAATGCCAAATATAAACGCGAAGCAAGTAACCTTTATCAGATTCATCGTTGTAGATTTTAAGCAAAAATGGATGTTCTCGAATATCGCCAATATAGAGCACATTCCAATTGCAATCTCTAATCGCCTGAACGATGGTATTGAGCAAATCAGATTTTCTATGCCGTGCCATCTTTTACAAACTGTGAAAATAGGGTTGGAGATTCTTCAAATCTAAGTTTGCTTCCTCGCAGATACTCTTCGCTTAATTCAAAGGCAACCCATCGACGCCCTAAAATTTCCGCCACATAGCCAGTGGTGTTGGAGCCTGCAAAAGGATCCAAAACCAAGTCATCTTCATCCGTAAGAAACTTAATAAAAAACTCGGCAAACTCTTTCGGGAATCGCGCCGGATGTGGTTTAACACCTGCTTGCTTGCATCTTTTCATATAGGAACTGTTAGACTCTGTATTGGCTATAGTTAAAATATTTGGAGGAATGGCACCGTTATTGTCCCGGCCAAATTTCTCAGAAATGTCATGGCCGCTTGGCCTTAATTTAGCGTCGTAACCGTTTTTGAGCAGTTGTTTCATGCTATTGCTATAAGGTTTCAGGACTTTCTTATTGTCCGCTTTGGGGAATTCTGTTTTTGACAGCCAGAAAACCAAATTAACCGAATCTTTCACACGAATTCGCCGTACATTGACCCATTCCGTCGGAGAGGGAAGTCTTGCCGGATTATAATGAAAGAATTCCTGCGCCAAAAAGAAGCCAACCTCCTTGCATAATCTGGTTAGCAATTCGTATTGATAAATGCTCCTCACCGGCAGGCCCGGCAGATAAGCCCCTCCGAGGTCTAAAACAAAGGATCCATCTTTCGACAAAACACGCTTGAATTCATAGGCAAAATTCAGAAACCAGTCCACATATTCTTCTGAAGACTTATTTCCATATTCTTTCTGTCTCGTCAGAGCAAAAGGAGGCGAGGTCAGAATTAAGTCGATACTCCCATCATCCACTGCTTTAATTAATTTCAAACTATCACCCAAGTACGAGGCACCCAATTGAGTTTTGTAGTAAGTTTTCAACTTGCGCAACATTTTATCGCCTCAAAACTGTTTTCCACCAACCACTCGACTGTTAATTAAGATATAACAAAGAAAAACATTAAAGCAAATATTTGTTTGCAGACTGCGTCGGTGTCTTTTAGTATGACGCCTACCGCTTCCCCTTCGGCGAGGACAGCAACCCGATCAGCGCCACAAATAGCGCTGAGCCGATGATCGACCAGATGAGGGGAAAGGGCTTGTTGCCAATGTGAATCACGAAGAGTTCCGGCAGATCCAATTTCTGCGCCAGCCAGACGCCGATGACGGCGCCAATGAACCCGATCACGATTGAAACCAGACAGCCGCCGCGCGAATACCCGCTGATGGCTTGCCCTAACGCGCCGCAGATTCCTGCCACCGCCAGCAACACCAAAAAGTCGAGCACGGTCATTTTCCTTCCTCCTTCTCTTAAAATATGACTGTAAGATTTTTTTGCTTCCGTCCTGTCAAAATACAGAAAAACAAACAAAATGTCCACAACTTTTTCTAAAAAGAGCTTGCGAATTTCAGGTTTCTGCTTTAAATTTTCGGTACAAGAAAAATTTTGACGGGATCAGAATTTGCCGGCAGAATCTCATGAAAACGATTTCCGAAAACTTGCTGCAAGAAATCACGCAGCGTCTCGTTGCCGAGCTTAAACCGGACAAAGTCATTCTCTTTGGCTCGCACGCCTGGGGCAAGCCAACCGACGACAGCGATCTCGATTTGCTGGTCATCGTGCCGGAGAGCAATGAGCCGCCGGCCAAACGCGCGACACGCGCCCATCGTAGCTTGATTGGAATGGGGGTGCCGAAAGATATTTTGGTTTACACGCGCGCTGAAGTAGACCGCCACAGCCGGGTGTATGCGTCGTTAATTAGCGAAGTGTTGGAACGAGGGAGAGTTTTATATGGATGAAACCAAGCGTGATTTACTTAAAGCCTGGCTGATCAAAGCGCAACACGACTTAGCCGCAGCACGCAAGCTGTCTGCGGAACCAGACTCCTATCTTGATATGGCTATTTACCACTGTCAACAAGCCGCTGAAAAAGCGATCAAAGCTTTCCTTGTTTTTCATGACCAACGGTTTGATAAAACGCACGATTTAGAAGTATTGATCGGATTGGCGCAGAAGTACGAGACAAAGTTTTCAACTTTCCTTAACATTGCTGTGTTGCTTACGCCTTACGCTGCCATGTTCCGCTATCCTGGCGATTTCATTGAGCCGACGCGGGAACAATTCGATGAGGCGCTGAGCGCCGCTGACAGTGTGTGGCAATTCGTGCTTTCGGTTTTACCGGCGGAAGTTCATCCGTAGTTTATTGAAAATCTCGCCAGAGCTACTTCCCTTCCACCACCTCCATCAAAATCCACCCGCTCGGATCGATTTCCAATTTCGGATTGCCGGTAAATTGATAGCGCTGCCAGCTTGAATTGACGTCAATTCGCTTGACAGAAACTTTGTCACCAACCGTGGCGCGCACTTCAACCGGCAGGCGGAAGCCCTCGTCGCGCCAGCGGATTTCCAGCTCCGTCGAGGCGTCGGGCTTGCGGAGAATTTTGTATTCCAGCGCCGGCGGTTTGGCGGTGTAAAGATATTGTTGGAAAAACCAAGTCAAATCCTGGCCGCTTTTGCGATTCACCAGATCGATAAAATCCTGCGAAACCACGCGGTTGTGCAAGGTATAAGCCGGATCGGTGGCAAAAGTTTTGAGGACATCCAACAGCAGCGAGTCGCCGATCATGAAACGCAAAGTGTGCAGCACCACCGCGGCTTTGGCGTAAATGTCGCCGTTGTACGATTCGCTCGTCGTCGCGTCGCGCTTCGGCACGATGGGCTGGCGGTTCGCAATGCGCCGGCGCAAATTCTCTTTCACGTATTTGTGATAGGCCGCGATGCCGAACTTGTCATTGAGAAACAACGCTTCGGCGTAGCTGCAAATGCCTTCGTGAATCCAGAAATCCGCCCAGTCGCGCGCGGTGACGTAATTGCCCCACCATTCGTGCCCCATTTCGTGCAGCAGCAGCCAGTCATAACCGTTTTCGTTATTCCGAAAATGATTGCCGTAGGCATTGATCGTCTGATGCTCCATGCCGAGATAATGCGTGTGCGCGAGGCCGAACTTTTCTTTGATCCACGGATACTCGCCGAAATATTTTGCATAAAACCGCAGAAACTCTTCGGCCATTTCCACCAGCGCCGGGCCTTTGGCGGAATCCGATTTTAAAACGTAAAACACAATGTCCATCGTTCCCATCGTTCCGTGATACGGGCGGCGCACGATGGCGTAATCGCCGATGTTGATCGAAACGTTATAATTGTTGACCGGATAACGCGTTTTCCAGCGAAACGTCTTCCACCCTTTTTCGGCGGGAACGACGGCTTGCAGCAGGCCGTTCGTGGCGCAATAAAGCGAATCCGGAATCGTGATGTTGATGCCGACGCTGTCCGGCTCGTCGCTCGGATGGTCTTTGCACGGCCACCAAATTTTTCCGCCCTCACCTTGACAGGACACGCCGATCCACGGCTTGCCGTTGCTATCTTTGCTCCAATTAAAGCCGCCCTCCCACGGCGGACGGATGGCCACTGGCGGTTTGCCGGCGTAATGAATGCGAAAACTCGCCTGCTGCTTGGCGGCCAATTTCTCGGCGAGCGCCACTTTGATTTTGTGATTCCGGTGCGCAAACGGCAGTGTTTTTCCGGCGCGCTCGATTTTGCTGATGGCAAAATTATCGATTAAATCGAGTTCGAGCGTGTCCATCGCCGGAACCACACTTTCGACCCGCACTTCGACGTAGCCGGAAAGCTCTTGTTTGGCCGGATCGACTTTAAGATTAAGCTCGTAGTATTTGACATCGTACTTCGCCTGGTTGGGACTCAGCGCGCCGCCGGAAGCGAAGGTGCCGAATTGGCGGGCATGGGTGAATGTTGCCAAAACGAGAATGCAAGAGATAGAAATGAGAATAAAAGGAGACCGAGTTTTCGCATTCACAGTTGTCATAAAATTTTCTCTTTTTGGGTTAAATTTTTATTGCAGCAAACAACTGCAACCTTCGCTGCGGCTCAATAAAACATATCGCCAACTTAAAGTCAAGAAAATTTTTTGCCCAACCCGTTTCCCAACCCGGTTGCAACTTGCGCTTGCTTTTCTCTCAAAACTTGTTATCTTTGAAAAGTCAACGAAAACTTGCCCGCAATGATCCGGAGTGCGAAAAGCGATCCGTCATTTTCGCAAGGAAAATCATCAAGGAGGCGGCCTGAAAGGAGAAGTCGTATGAAGAACATTTTGGTTGTCGAGGACGAAAAACACCTGCAAATTCTCTATGAGCAGGAACTGGCGGCTGAAGGTTACCGCGTAATCACCGCCAAAAACGGCGACGAGGCGCTGGAAAAGGCAAAGCAGAATCCGATTGATCTGGCGATACTCGACATCAAACTCGAAAACGAAAACGGGTTGGATGTCTTGAGAAACATGATGGAACAGCAACGCGGCCTGAAAGTCATTTTGAACACGGCCTACCCGAATTTTCGCAATGACTTCAAAAGCTGGTCGGCGGAAGACTATATCGTCAAGTCTTCAAATCTCGACGAGCTGATTGCAAAAGTCCGCGAACTGGCGCCGCTTTAACTGGATGCTGGTCGCTGGTTGCTCGTTGCTGGATGATGCTGATGAGCATCAAGCATCCAGCATCGCGCATCCAGCATCAAGCAACAAGAAAATGCCCAACTGCCCAAACTGCCATCAACAAATTCCGGAAATTTCCGAAGGGAAATTTTGCCCTTTCTGCGGGGCGGCACTGACATTAGAAACTACGACACCCGCTGACATTTCCGAGCCGGCGGCTTCGATCCCGACGGGCGCAGCCGATCCCGAGCCGCATCAAGCCGCGAGCGGCGCAACGCCCGGCGTGCCGTGGGAAGATCGCCGGCGCCTCGGTTTTTTGCCGGCCTTTAGCCAAACCTGGAGCGATTCGGCTTTGCGCCCGACGGAATTTTTTCGCCGCGCGCCGAAAACCGGCAACCTCGGCTCGGCGCTGCTGTACGCCGTCCTGATCGGCGTCGCCGGCAGCATGCTGTCGCTTTTCTGGACGTATTGGTTTTGGGAGTCGTCGCCGGAGATGGAAAAACTCCAGCAACTTTTCGGCGAGGAATTCAACCGCGACATGCTGGGTGTCGCCGCGTTGGTGGTTCCGGTGGCAACGGTAATCTGGATTTTTATCGCCGCGTTTGTTTATCATCTTTGCCTGCTGATCACCGGCGCCAACAAACACGGTTTCGAGACGACGCTGCGGGGATTTTGCTACAGCTACGGCCCGCAACTGCTCGCGGCCATTCCCCAATGCGGCAGTATGCTGGCGTTTCTCTGGCAATGCGTGTTGCTGGTGATTGCCTGGCGCGAGATGCACGAAAGCACGACCGGACGGGTGGTGACCGCGGTTTTATTGCCGCTCATTTTCTGTTGCGGCCTGATTATTTTATTCGCTTTCAGCCTCGCCGGATTTCTTAGCCGGCTGAGTTATTGAAAGTTTTCATTGACATGCCTATTGCGACTGCAAACGCCGGCCATCACCAAACGCCACGCTCGGTTTCACGCCGGTTGGACGCGGGTCTCGTCATCCTGCCGCTTTTCCTGCTCGGTTTTTTGTTGGCGAGATTTGCGGCGCCGATTTTTGCGCTGCTTCCTTCGTGCTGGTTTCGCGCGGCGTTCGGCCTGCCCTGCCCGAGCTGCGGCGCAACGCGGGCCGGATTAGCGTTGGCGCGCGGCGAACTGCTCACGGCTTTGGTGTATCAGCCGCTTTTTGTTATTTGCCTCGGCGTTTTATCAATTTGGAGTTTGCTGCGGCTGCTTGAAATCTTCAGCGGCAAAGAGATGATGGAAAAAATTTTAGAAAAAATCGGCGCCACGACCGGCCAGCGCCAGATCAACTTCCGGCAACGCGTGAGATGGCTGGCGCTCGGCGCTATCGTGCTCAATTGGCTCTATTTGATCATATCCGAATTATAAGGAAACTATCATGCAAGTTGGTTTGACCATCAGCGGCTTTGACGGCAGGCGGCCCGGCGAAATTCTCGCGCTGGCGCGCCGTTTCGGCGTGCGCTTCGTTGAATTGAATCCCTTCGTCATGAACGACGTGGACGGCATCATCGGACAAACCGAAGAGATCGCCACCGGCTTTCATTTGCCGCTTTTTAATGAACACGGGTTTGATTTTTCCAGCCTCGAAGCCAAGGAAAAAATCGACGACACCATTCACTTCATCAACAGCAATCGCCACCGTCTCAACCTGCTTTACTGCGTCGCCCATCCGCCGGAATCCGTGAAAGACGGCGACATCGACGAGGCGCTGGAGTTTTTGATTGAAAATTTGCAGCGGCTGGAAGTGCCCGTGCTGCTGGAAAACACCGAATACTGGTCGGAGCGCGAATTTGACAAGCTGGCGGAAATTTTTCGCAGCCACTTGAAGAAAAAACTGGCGGGCTATTGCTTCGATCCGGCGCATGCTTACTTGCGCGGCGAAGACATTTTCAAGCGCTTCAGCGCCATCGCCTCGCAGGTTCGCTGCATTCATCTCTCCGACTGCTCGCAGGGAAAAGATGCGCATTTGCCGTTCGGGCAGGGCGAATTGCCCGTGACCCGCTTTTTGCGGCACGTCGCCAAGCATCGCTACGACGGCGTCATCAACCTCGAAATTGTCCCCAAATCGCTGGCCGAAACCCGCGCCGTGGTGAAAAGCTATCTCGCGGTCCTGCGCGTTTTCAAAAAAATGAAATTTTTTGGCACGACGGCGAAGCTGCTGGTGCGGGGCTTGCCGGAGATGGCGTGAAAGAAAACAGCGCCTCGATATGAACGACATCGCCTAAGTGTAAAAAACGCCTTGACAATCCTTCGCCAATTCTCTATCTTGGTTTGAGCAATCTTAATTTATCCAAACCAACAGCCATGAAAACAATCAAAAGCAGTTCTAAAAAAATATTCAATACCGATAAACCTCGCCGTATAGATAGGCGGAAAATAGACGTCGTCGTCAAACAAATTGCTGAGAAATTCCAGCCGGAAAGGATCATTCTTTTTGGCTCTCATGCTGATGGCAATCCCAAACCTGAAAGCGATGTGGATTTGCTCGTCGTCATGGAGACCTCCTTGCATAACAGCGCGCAAGCCGCGTTGATCGCCCGCGCTATCGATTATCATTTTGGATTGGATTTGCTGGTCCGGAGGCCGCAACAATTAGCCAAGCGCCTCAAATTAGGCGATTTCTTTTTGCAAGAAGTTATGGCGAGGGGAAAAGTGCTCTATGAACGCACTGACCAAAGAATGGGTTGACAAAGCCGAGGGCGATTTCGCCACGGCATGCCGGGAAATGCGAGCAAGGAAAGCGCCGAATTATGATGCGGTTTGCTTCCGCTGCCAACAGTGCATAGAAAAGTATTTGAAAGCGTATTTGCAAGAGCGCGGGCGGCGTTTCCGCCGGATTCACGATCTCATCGAGCTCCTGGAGCTTTGCTTACCATTTGACCAGACTTTTGAATTACAACGGGACTTATTTAAAGATCTCACCAAGTATGCAGTAGAATTCCGCTATCCTGGAGAATCTGCAACCAAAGAAATAGCTCGTATCGCGCTTCGTGAAACTAAAGCGATGCGCACCTTCCTGCGTCAAAAGCTTGGACGTTGAAGATTCGGCGCGCGAAGTTTGCCAGATCGACGAGCTGCTGCGGGCCCGCCTTTGCGGGCTTGACATCAAAATGAACTTTTCAGCATCCTCCCAGGTGATCCCTTGGCATCAACTTTTAAAAGAATTCAGGACAGAAAAATGTAGGGCGAAAAATATTTACGGCTTATTGTTGCCGCGCTGCGGGTATTTTTTGATGCACAATTCCAATGTTTCTGTTTTTCATTTTTCCCTCATTGCTTTTGAATGATTTTGTCCGAATCGTTTTGTCTTTCTAAAAAGTTAGCAGCATTGTCCAGGTGATCAGAAGCTCAAAAAAAGCGCAACATGAATGTTGCGATACGATTATGTTGTATTCCAAATTTAATCAAAAGGAGGGTTTGTTATGGCGAATCATTTTGATGTCATCGTGATCGGCAGCGGATTTGGCGGCGCGGTTGCGGCTTGCCGGCTCGCTGAAAAGGGCATGAAAGTTCTCGTGCTCGAGCGCGGCCGCCGCTGGGAGGTGAAGGATTATCCTCGCCAGCCCGGCGACGCTTGGCTTTACGACGCCAAAACGCCGGAAAAAAGGAACGGCTGGCTGGATTTTCGGTTTTTTCCCAACATGGTGGTGGCGATGGGCGCCGGCGTCGGCGGCGGCTCGCTGCATTTTGCCAATGTCTCGGCGATTCCTCCCAAACAACGATTCGACGCCGGCTGGCCGCCGGAGATCACCTACGACGAGCTGCTGCCGTATTATCAAAAAGTCGGGCAGATGTTGAACGTGCAAAAAATTCCGTACAATCAGCTCACCCAGCGTTACCATCTGATGAAAGAAGCCGCTGAAAAACTCGGTTATGCCGGCCGGCTCGAGCGTATCGATGTCACCGTCGCGTTTGATCCGGATTTGGATCAGAACCGGCCTGATCCGATGAATCCCAAATGGTCGAAAAAGTTTATCAACGCCCAGGGTTTGGAGCAAGGGTATTGCATCCACCTCGGAAATTGCGTGGTGGGCTGCGAGGTGAAGGCGAAGAACACGCTGGATTTGAATTACATTCCGGCGGCCGAGAAGCGCGGCGCCGAAGTGAGGCCGATGCACGTGGTCAAATATTTGAAACCGGAAAACAACCGCTATCGCGTCTACTTCGACTGTCTCGAAAACGGCAAGCGCATTTCCGGCAGCGTGACGGCTGACAAAGTGGTGCTGGCGGCGAACTCAATCGGATCGACGGAAATTCTTTTGCGCTGCCGCGACGACTATAAAACGCTGCCCAAAATCAGCCGCAAGTTGGGCCACGATTGGAGCTGCAACGGCAATTTTCTCACGCCGGCTATTTACAAAGATCGCGCGATTTCTCCAACCCACGGCCCCTCGATCACGGCGGTGATGCCTTTTCTCGACGGGGTGATTGATGGCGAGCGCTTTACGATTGAAGAAGGCGGGCTTCCCAATTTTTTCGGCAATTATCTCAAAACCTTGATGGCCGAAGGAATTAAAAACCGAAGCTATCGCAAATATAAAGTTGTGTTGGACGCGTTGGCCGATGTGCTGCATGCGGATGATCCGTTGCGCAACGTCATGCCCTGGTTTGCCAATGGCGTCGACGCCGGAAATGGGCGGCTGTCGCTGGGCCGCGTCTGGTACGCGCCGTTCAAAAAACGGCTGAAACTCGATTGGAAGCTCGAGCGCTCGGAAAAAGCTTTTAATACGATTGTCGACATGCACAAGCGGCTGACCGAGGCGACCGGCGGCAAACCCTGGCTCTCGCCGACGTGGACGCTCTTCAGGGATTTGATCACGCCGCATCCTTTGGGCGGCTGCAAAATGGGAACGTCGCCGGAGAACGGCGTCGTCGATCATCGCGGCCAGGTGTTTGGCTATCCGAATCTTTACGTGGCGTGCGGCGCGATCATTCCTCAAGCCATCGGCCTCAATCCTTCGCGAACGATTGCGGCGGTAGCGGAGCGGGTTGCGGCGCTGATGGAAAAATAACGATTTTTCCACAACGCGACGGAGCTGAATGTAAAAACTTATTTGCTCACGAAATGGGAACGGCTGACGGAAATAAAACTTCGAGCGCCAAAAACCATTACAAACAGAGCAAATTTACGCCTACAGAAACGAACTCCCACAGAATTGAAATTCAATAACATTTCTGAGGGATTTCAATTCTGTGGGCGAGGTTTTCTCGTCGGTTGCGCCGGTAAGGTTTGAGGTGTAGGCTTCGTGCGTGAGCCAAACTCTTCACCTTTTTATTTCACCTTCACCACCACCAGCGTCAAATCATCCGACTGCGCGGCCTCGCCGGCGAATTGCAGGACGGCGCGGTAGATCATGTTGCGGAGATTCTCCGCCGAGCCGTGGCGATGCCGGCGAATCACTTCGCAGAGCCGCTCGACGCCAAACTCCTCCCAGTTGGCATTGGCGGCTTCGGTGATGCCGTCGGTGTAGAAAATGATCACGTCGCCGGCGCGCAGCGGCACCGCATGCTCGTCGTATGTGATGCCTTCGCGCACGCCGACGACGAGATTGCTTTGCCGGAGCTCGCAAATGTCGCCGTCGTCGCGGCAAAGCAGCGGATAGTTGTGGCCGGCGTTGGTGTAGGTGAGTTTTTTCTCCGGCCAAAGAATCGCATAAAAAAACGTGGCGTATTTTTCGACCGTCGTGCTGCGGGTGATTTGATTGTTCAATTCTTCCATCACCTGCTTGGTCGAAGTGCTGCGGATGGCGGCGGCGCGTCCGGTCGCTTGCAAATTCGACATCAGCATCGCGCCGGGAATGCCCTTGCCGGCGATGTCGCCGATCGCCACGCCGATCACGCCGTTGCGCAAATCGACAAAATCATAATAATCCCCGCCGACCTCCTGCGAGGGCACGTTGATGGCCGCAATGTCGAAATGCTTGCTGTTCGGCATTTGCCGCGGCAGCAGCAAGCGCTGAATTTCCCGCGCCAAATGCAGCTCTTCATCCAGGCGTTGTTTCGTCAAACGTTCCTGATAGAGCCGGGTGTTTTCGAACGCAATCGCAATTTGCGTCGACAGCAGCGAGAGCAGCGTCATGTCCTCATAGGAAAAACGCCGCTGCGTGATTTTTTTGCCGACGGCCAGCACGCCCACCAGCTCCTCGCGATGCAGCAGCGGCAAGAAAAGCTGCGCGCGCAAATGCGACAGGTTTTGCCTTTCAACCGGCAGATTGATTTTATCCAGAACATCCGCCTCCTCGACCGGCGCCTCCATGTGCGTCATCAGCGAAATAAATTGGCCGTTCGGCTCGAAGCGCAGCTCGATTTCCGCATTCTCCTGCGGTGGCGTCGAGGGGTTGCCATTCATATTTTGATCGAGCCTCGGCGTCCGGCGCACCGTGGTGAAAAAAACCGAATGGGAGGAAGGTGGCGATCCCAGATTTTGTTGCAGCGCCATCGCGGCTTTGGGCAGGATCAAATGCGCGCTTTCGACCAACATCGCTTCCTGCAAGGTGGAGGTGATTTTGTTGCGCAGTTCCAGCGGATCGACGATGCCGAAAATCTCGCGGCTGAGATTCTGCAAAGTTTGCTGGTAATTTTGCCCGCCTTTGAAGAAAATCCGCTCGACCACATCCTCCAAAAAACTGAGCAGCGGCTGAAAGACGATGACCGCGAAAGTGAGAAAGAGAATTTCCACCAGCGGCACGCCGCCGGCCGCCGAATCTCCCAGCGCGGCCTCGACGATATTTTTGGCTTGGGTATAACCCAGCATGTAAATGCCGACCAGCAAGCCGGAGGTGATGGAAAACACAAAGCCGCGCCGGATGATGAAGCGAACGTCGAGGAATTGGTAACGAATGAGCGCCCAGGCAATCACGCCGGCGCCGATGAGCAGGCTGAGGATCGTGAGCGTGTATTCCACTTCGCGCCCGAGCGCCAGCGGCGACAATTTCGGCAGGAGAAAGGCGATGGCATACAAGCCCATGCTGGCGCGAATGCCCCACAACACCCAGCGGACTTGCGTGATCAAGCGCGGATTGTTGAGGCGATGGCTGCCGACGTACATGACGATGATCGCCGTCAACACGTAAGCGAGATTGATGGCGGCGAAGTAAGTTTCGCGATACGTCACCATCAAATCCAGCGCCGCCGTCGCCAGGCTGAAGAGAATTTTGAACGGATGAAGCAGCAGCGGCCATTCGCGATTCAATCCCAGCCATTGGCCGAGCGCCTGCACGTTTTCGGGGCGCGGCAGAAATAAAGCCAGCGCCAGATTCAACGTTTGCGGAATGTAGAGAACAAAAGGCAGGTTGGGATGTTTTTTTAAAACCGGATGTTCGGTGGGAAAGACCAGGCTGAACAGCACCAACTGCGGGAAGAAAAATTCCCACACCAGAAAGAGACGATTGAGCAGATCGACGTCGACGTTGGCCGGGGGTTCAACCTGTTGGAGCAGCAACCCGAAGGCGCCGAGAATCGGGCCGAGCGCGACGAGAAACAGCATCGCCGCGGTGATCCGGTTGAGGCGCTGGCGAGCATCTTCGCGAAAGATCAGCAGCCCGAGCAGAAAGATGATGATGCCGCCGATGAGGTAGATGAGCGCTGTGAAGTGTGATAGATTCATGAGGCAAGTTGCAAATTGCAAGTTGCAAGTGGCAGGTGATGATTTGAATTTGCTACTTGCTGCTTGCCGCTTGCTTTCTTCTTTTGACGATCGTGACTTGTGAGCCGCCGTGGGAAAAGTCGTAGGAGACTTCGTCCATCAGCGAGCGGACGATGAAAACGCCTCGTCCGCTTTCGCGCAACAGGTTTTCCGGATCGAGCGGGTTGCTCAACGTCTCAGGATTAAAACCTTTGCCCTGGTCACGGATGGTCATGCGCACCTCGGCGTCGACGACATCGATGTTGACGAAAACTTTTTTGCCCGGATCGCGCTTGTTGCCGTGGATAACGGCGTTGTTGGCGAGCTCGGTGACCGCAATCGCCAGGCTATCCTGCTCTTCCTGATTGAAGCCTGCCTCAGTGGCTGCTTCTGCAGCCAGCTTTTCAATGTCCTCGATGGCTTCGGGTTTGCTTGCTAAAGTCAACTGATAATTCTTGCCAGATGAGGGGAGCATGGGCACCTCGCTTACGGGTTCGGCAACTTATAGCGTTTTTCAAATGGATGAATAAATGTCATTCCGAGGAGCGTAGCGACGAGGAATCTGTTTGTAAACAGATTCCTCGCTGGCGCTCGGAATAACAACCTACTACGCTGTTACCATAGTTTTTGTAGTCCCGGCCCCCAACGGGCGTAGCCTTGTGGGCCGCTGTCGAAGCTAATACATTCGCGGTTGCAACAATGCCCCGCAAGGGGGCAAGACTATGAAATTAAAGTAACAGTGCACTACTCACGCAATCGAAAAACGCTGTCGAGTGTTTTAAAAATTTTGCAACGAAAAGGGAACTGCAACGAAAAAAATATTCACGCAAAGCTCTCGCCGCGGCGGGACAAAGACAACGCAGAGAAAAAACTTTGCGATTCTTTGCGTCTCCGCGTCTTTGCGTGTGCTTTTATTTTTTGGATCGTCAATGGCGTCGTATTAAATCGACCATTGCACGGTCAAACGAACATTGTTGATCGACGAAGTTTGGCCGCGATCGTGATACACCACCTGCCGTCCTGCCGAAAAAATGAGCACGGCGGCGGGCGGGCGGATGTAACTGACCGACAAAATCGGGCTCCAAATTTTTTGGCCGCTGCTGCGCGTGCGCGCATAACCGGCTTGGGGCGCCAGCTTGTACGTCCAATCCTTTTGCCGCTGAAACGTGATGCCGGGCGCCACCTGCCAGAACCGCGCCGGGCGATGATCCAACACCACCGCCAGCCAGTGCTCGTGGCGGTCGAACCACGGTCGCTGCCGCCAGCGCGCCCAATCCAATTGCCCGCGTTCTTCGAGGCGCAGGCGATACTGCGCCGTCGCCTGTGTGCGCCGGCTCAATTTAATCGACAGCGAATCGGTGACGAAAAAATTTCTAAAGACGTTGCTTTGTCCGAGCGCGAACGGCTCGGAAAAATCGTAAGCGATGTATTGCGCCAAAACGCCGAAGCCTTGCTTCAAATAAAAGCCCGGCGCGAAATCGAAAACAAAGGACGGTTGCAGCTTGAACACGCGTCGCCAATTGTTGCCGGCCGAGTGGCTGCTTTTCAAATAGACGTGATGCTCGAGATACGTGCTCGCTTCCCACCAGAGGTGAAAGGCGCGGGAAAAGCGGTGACCGTAAAGCACGTTCGCCTGAAAGGTCAGACGGTCGAAATTATCCTGATTGCTGCGGTTGCCGGTTTCGTGCGCCTGGCGGATGGCGCTGCCGAACCAGCGCAGCGAATCGTTGTTGCCGATCCGCCAGCGCAAACGATGGCTGGCGCGCAAATGCCAGTCTTCCGAATCAAAACCGGCGCCGGCATAGCGCCGAAACAGCGGCGAAGAAACCGCTTGCTCCGAGTAATCGATGCTCTGTGAAAAAAATTGTACGGAAAACTCATTGTAAAGATTCGGCCGCCGCCATTGCAATCTCGCCGCGTGGCGCGTGTCGAAATCGGTATGCTGAAACGCGCTGACTTCGCGCCGGTTATTCTGCGCCGCCACCCGGCGTCCGAACTCCACGTCCGATTGTCCCAACTCGGTGTGCAGCGCAAATCGCCACTCGTCGTTGATGCGATAGTCCAGACGATTCTCCAGCGCCCGGCGGTTGCGATTCAACAGATCGACGTACAGGGTTTCGATATCGGCGAAATAATTGTCGCGGCGCAGATGCGAAAAATGCAGAAACAGCGAATCGCTCGTCGCGTTCTCAAACTGGCGCGACACGCTGTAACTCAGACGCAGATCCTCTTGGCGCCGTTCCGGAAATTTGACCAGCTCCGCCTCGCCGTCGAAACGATGATAATAATTTTGCCACAGCGTCGGCGCCAGCGCTGCGCTGAGCCTGGCCGTCGGGCCGTGATCGCGGCGGCCGAGCAAATCTTCGAGCCGGTAACCCGCTTGGCCGCTCACCCACAGCTTGTCGCGCAGTTGCCGCTCGAGCCGGGAATAAAATCCCGACAAGGCAAAATCGTTGTTGCGGGTTTCAACCGTCAAGCGCGAAAACTCGTCGTGAAAAATTTTGGAATCAACCCCGAGCTGCCACTGCCAGCCCGCGAGCAGGCTGTTTTCGCCCCACGGCGCGCGCCGCAAAATCAATTGCGCCGCCTGATCGTCCTTCCAGCGATCCGGCTGCCGCTGCAGCGTCGAATTGAAATTTTCAATGAACGTCAATTGCCAGTTTGAGGACAAGCCTTGTTCGAAATTGATGCGCGTCAGCCAATTGTAGATCGCGATGTCGTGCCAAAAAAGTGTTTCGACCGTCGTCGGAATTCGGGATCGAGAAGAAATTTTATTCGTCGTGGTGGAGTCATTCACAGCCGATGAATCGGAAGGCGTAGGACAGGCTACGCCCGTCGGGGCAGCCATGCCTGTCGCAATGCCAGAACTCCAAAACAAAGCACACGCCAAGACGCAGAGACGCAAAGAATGCGCAAGGGCTGCGCCCGTCGGGTGTTTTTCTTCGCGTGAATTATTTTTTTTCACGTCGCCTTTTTCTGCAAAGTCTCGACATGATCGCGCGTGAGCATCATGTGCGGCTGCTTGCGGCCCTTCGGCGAAGCCGTGCCGCCGGAGATGATCAAGTGCAGCGCGTCTTCAATCGGCATGTCCACCTCCACCACCTCGCTTTTCGGAAAAAAAACCAAAAAGCCGGAAGTGGGGTTGGGCGTGTGCGGCACCAGCACCGCCACAATATCCTCGCCGAGCGCTTCCTTGACGGCCCGGGCCGGCTCGCGCACGATAAAGCCCAGGCGCCACATGCCCTTGCTCGGAAACGGCACCAGCACGGTTTTCTTGAACACATCGTGGCGCTCGCCGAAAAAAGCCTGGCTCACCTGCTGCACCGTGCCGTAAATCCGGCTGATGAACGGAATGCGCGTCACCACGCGGTCGCCGACATCGACCAGCTTTTTGCCGAAGTAACTCCGCGCCGCCATGCCGGTGCTGAGAATGAGCAGGAAAAGCGTAAGGAAGCCCAGGCCCGGAATCGGCTGGCTGATCTGCACGCCAAACCAGCGGCTGATCATCACGAAGATGACGCCTTTTAAGATGCCGTCGATCGCCAGAAAAAGCTCATAAATAATGTAGACCGTCAAGCTGATCGGAACCAAAACGAGCAGGCCGGTTAAAAAATAACCTTTGAGTTTGCTGGCAAAATGATGTTCGGGGGTTGGCACCAAAGCTGTGGTCATGGTTTTTCCGGCTTGACGATCTTGTAAATTTTTTCGCCCGGCTTGCCCATTTTGTAGCGTTCGCGGGCGACTTTCTCGATGTACGCCGAGTCGGTCTGCAACAGATGAATCTCGCGGCGCAGGCTGTCTTGCTGTACTTGCAAGCGCATCACTTCGCGGTCGAGCGCGACTTGGCGTTGCTTCAAACGCCAGAGCTGAATCAACCCGTAGCTGCCGCCGAAATACGAATACGCCGCGTAAATCAAAACCCCGAGCGCCGCCCACATCATCAGGCGCACGCCCGTCCGGCTCTTCTGTATTGAATACGATTGACGTCGTGACGAAGATTTGCGAAACATGGTTCCTTGATACTGGATTCTCGATGCTTGAGGCTAAAATCTTGATGCTGGATACCCGAGGCTTGATTCTTGATACTGTATTCTGAATTCAATATCCAGCATCAAGCAACCAGCATCCAGCCAACCAGCAACGAGCAACCAGCATCAAGCATCCAGTTTGATTTACGATTTTTTGGGGAAAAAGTCAACAAGCAAAATGGGCAAAGGCATAAAAAGTAAAGCGCAAAACGTAAGTTTACGCCTTACGTTTTACTTCTTAACGTTTTCGGTTTTCGTTGTTGACAACCATGCCGGTTTTTATTATCTTGTTTTCATATTCGGGAGAAATCGTTTTATGCGCATCACGTATGATTCCGAAGTTGACGCCCTTTACATTCGCTTTATTGAAGCCCCGGTTACGACTCAGCATGTTGCCGAAGGAATTGCGGTGGATTACACGGCTGATGGCAAAATTGCCGGCATAGAAATCTTGGATGCCCGCAAACGCTTCGATGCGCCGGAAGTTTTTCGGCGCGTGATTTTGGAAGACATCGCGTTGGCAGAGGCGGTTTAGAGCGTTCGCAAAACCACCATTTTCACGTAGCCCTCGCCCCCTACGGGCGTAGCCTTGTGGGCGACTGTTTCAATAGACAAATTCGGTGATGAAACAATGACCCACAAGGGGTCAAGACTACAAATCTATACGCCATTTCAGGGATAAAAATGGGAAAACACCTCTTCATCAGCTACTCTCACCAACAAGGCGATTGGGTGTGGAATGATCTTGTGCCGTGCCTCAAGGCCGGCGGGGCGGAGGCGCATATCGACGTCGAGCGTTTCAAAGCCGGACACGATTTGACCGCGCAAATGGATGCCGAACAGGATGCGTGTGACCTCAGCCTGCTCGTGCTCTCGCCGGATTATTTTGCCAGCAAAAATTGCCAACACGAAATGCAGCGCGCCATGGCAAGCGATCATTTCGTCGTCGTTGTGCGCGTTGATTGCGCCGTGCCCGATACATTGAAAACCAAGCTTTATGTTGATTTGCGCGATGACAAGAAGGCTGATAAGTGGGATTTATTGCTGCAAGCCTGCGACGCGGATTTGGGCGCCACTGTACCAGATTGGCTCTATGCCCGTGATGAGATTGTGCGGCATTTGCAACGGAATGAATCGGTAAATATGATCGTGCCCAAAACGCCAGGCTATTCGCGGCCCAAGTGGCGTGAGCTGATTACACATATTCAAAAAGACCGTCTCACCGATCTTGCCGTAATAAATTTGGAAGACGGCGCCACCTCAACACGGCAGGGTTTGGTGAAAGAAATGCTTAAAGCCGCCGGTTCCACTTTAGTTGTGCCGAACGAGCCTGATGATTTGATCACTTTATCCGAAGCTTTGACGGGCCTCGCAAAACCCGTCCGCATGACATTGATGCATTTTGATATTCTCGCTGATCGTGTGCGCCGAACCCCGAGTTTCAATGTCGATTTGTATGCCGCTTGGCGGGATTTAATGACTGAAAAACGCAAGCTCGTTTTATTGATCCATTCGCATGCGCCATTCATGCAATTATTGCCGATGGGCCACCCGCTTTCCTCAATCACCGATTTAAAAACCGTTGAATTGCACGGCCGGCCATGACTCCCACACCGCTTGACAAAATAGGCTGGCGCTGGCGCGATCATAAATCGGCGCTATGGTGGCTGGGCCTGCTTTATCGGCGGCCAGAGCAATTTAATAATGCATTAAAAAGTTTATCACCCTGGCAAGCCGGCAAAAGTGGATCTACACTTTATTTGCATACTCTGATCTATCTCATTTTGATTTGTATAGTCGGTCGCTTGATTGTTTTTGGTTGGTTTGGAATTCCAGCAGCAAAAACGTTTGACACGACCTTTGCGATTTTACAATATCACATCGCTCAAATCGCCGTTGGAATCGCCGTTGGAAGCGCCGGTGGAATCGCCGGTGGAATCGCCTTTGGAATCGCCTTTGGAATCGCCGTTGGAATCGCCGTTGGAATCGCCTTTGGAATCGCCTTTGGAATCGCCGGTGGAATCGCCGTTGGAATCGCCTTTGGAATCGCCGGTGGAATCGCCGGTGGAATCGCCGTTGGAATCGCCATTGGAATCGCCGTTGGAATCGCCGTTGGAATCGCCTTTGGAATCGCCTTTGGAATCGCCATTGGAATCGCCGGTGGAATCGCCGTTATTATTTGTTCTTTACGAGTCTATTATCATCCTTTTTATTGGTGGTTGACTTGGCCCAAACCGCGTGACCGTTTTTATCCCTATCATCCGGTGGCGTGGGATGATTTGTGCAGTGTTCCATTTCCGCGACTGGATCGACTGCTTGTTGCCTATACAGAATTTGCTCCAGAAGCTGGCAAGCAAGAGATTGAGCGGTTGATTCAAAGTTATCCCAGTCAGAGACACGCGGCACTGAAGGCGAAAACTATTCTACTCGCGCGTCAGGCTGCTTATGAAAAGAATCTAACAAAATTAGCGACGCTGTTAGAGCCGTTGCCCGAAGGCAAAAAAGGGTTTCTCACGCAAACGCCCCGCTTGCGTGAAATGGTGGGTGAAATTGCAGGAATACAAATGCGGTTGAACACGGTTAATCGTCCCGTCCTGCGCGAGCCTATTGCCCAGATGCTGCGCGAGCGCATTGAAAACTTTCGCCATCAAATTGGCGGTTTTTCGGAACCCTTGGCGAGCGAGTTCCGCCAGGCGGCGACCCACTGGTTGGAAGTGGCGCAAAAGCAGGTGCAAGAGACGCAGGCCATTTTAACCAAAGAACCCAGCCCGGTGGTGTTTCGCGCCGGTGACCCGGTCAATCGTGAGCAGGAGGCCTTTGTGCCGCGCTATGGCGTCGTGGGCGATCTGGACAAACAAATTATGCTCAGCACCGGCTGCCCCGGCCTGGTGCTCTATGGCCGGCGGCGGATGGGCAAGTCAACGGTTTTACATAATTTGAATGGCTTTTTGCCCGATACGGTTATTCCGGTGGTTATTTCCATGCAAGATCCGCAGGCCTTTACCTCGCTCGCGGATTTACTGAATTTGATTTCACAAAAGCTCACGCCTGCGGTTGGGGGCGAAACCGGCAATGCGGTGGCAAATATCAACCTGAATCTTTTTATGCAACTGCTTTCGCAGAACAACGAAAAATTGAAAGCAGCCGGTAAACGCGTGTTGTTAGCTATTGATGAATATGAAAACCTCGATCGCAAGTTGGGTGAGCAAATTTTCCCGGAAGATTTGCTCGTCACCGTGCGCGAATCCATTCAAACCCATCGCCACATCACGTGGATTTTTGCGGGCAGTCACGACATTACGGAGTTGAAACATGCGGAGTGGCCATCGTATTTAGTGAGCGCGCGCACCATCGAAGTGCCGCTGTTCACGCCGGCAGAAACGCGGCTGTTGCTTACTGAGCCCATGAAGTTTTCTCCACTCTGGCCGAAAGATGATCCCAAGCGTCCCCGCTTTGCCCCGGAGTTTTGGGGAGAAAATGGCATCGAGCGCATTCACCACGAAGCCGGCGGCTGGCCGCATTTGGTGCAGCTCCTCGCCGAAACCATTGTCGATTTGATCAACGACGAAACCAAACGCCAAGTTGATGCCGAGCTGTTTGAACGCGCGTTGAACAAGGCGATTGTGAGCGGCCACAATGTTTTGTACCAGCTCCTGCGCGGTGAGTCTGTTTTACCCGGCGAGTGGGAATATCTCGCCGCCTTCCGTAAACGCGAGACGCAACCGCCGCCGGATGACGAGAAAATTTACACCTCGCTGCGTCGCCGTTTGCTGGTGGAAGAAGAAAATGGCGCTTGGCGCTTGCGCGTGCCGCTCATGGCGCGGTGGCTGAAAGCGCGGGGATGAGTTTGAGAAATTTCGCTAATACGCGTTAACGCCGTCAAACTCAGAAAAAAAATTTGAAAATTTAATTCCCCACCGATTGAAGAACCCCACCGATGAAAGCTTTATCTGTGGGCTTTTTCAATCAGTGGGTTTTTCAAGGCTGCTCAAAGAGCTTTCGTTCCAGCTTGTCTGAAAACGAGTGTAGACATTTGACTCCCTGCGGGCGCAGCCTAACGGAGTCCGGTCAACCTGAATTTCAAAAATTTTTTGCGTGCCCACACGGTTATTTTATTGACAAAATCCCCATTTTTCCCTACCTTTCATCCATATTGAGCGGATGAATGTCATGAAAAAAGTCATCTTCGACTCCAGCGCCTTGATTCCGGCGAGCAAGTATGCAGTCGACGGCAAGCTGATTTGCGAGTATCTGGCCGAGTCGGTCGAAATTCACATTCCCGCCGCGGTGCGGAACGAGACGGTGGTGCAGCCGGAAAAATTTGCCGGCGAAGCCGCGCTGCAAAAGCTGATCGCGCAAGAGAAAATCATTGTCGGGACGATCAAGCCGGCGGACCTGGCGATGGAGCTTCTGGCCCGCTATAAACTGGGGCTGGGCGAGCAGGAGGCGATTTTGTTGTACCTGCAAAACGAAGATAAATTCGACGGCATCATTTTGGATGATTACGTCGCTGCGATCGTCTGCCGGCGATTGCAAATCGGCGCGATGCTGCTGCTCGATTTGATCGTGCAATTGGCGCGCGAGCATCTGCTGCCGCAGGATTTGGCCGCGGCGATGATCGCCCAAATTGCGCCGCGCTATCATGTCGGCTTTATCGAACACTCGCTGGACATGCTCGGCGAGCCAAAGAAGATCGCGGAGCCGCCGCCGGTTTTTGTCAAAGAAGATTTCGACCGTTACCTCGCCGGAAAATTTCCAGGCGCGCGCGAAGCGGATTGGCGGCAGCGTTTGGCCGAGGCCTACCGCGATTATTCGGCGGGCGTGATCAGCCTCGGCTGGCTGGCGCAGCAGCTCCGGATTTCCATTCGGGAAATCGACCGGCTTTTCGATGAAATCAAATTGCCGGCCAGCACCGGCTCGAGCGAGCTGGCTGAGCTGTGGGAACCGCAACGCGCCTCAAGCCGCTGGCTCAAGCTGGCGAAAACCTCGCAGCGTGAATGAGAAAAAATTAAAGCGACAAAATAATTAGGCTATGCTATAAGACGTTCAAACTCAGAAAAGAATTCTGAAAGTTTAATCCCCACCGATTGAAGAATCCCGCCGATGAAAGCTTTATCAGTGGGATTCTTCAATCAGTGGTTTTTCAAGGCCGCTCAAAGAGCTTTCGTTTCAGCTTGTCTGAATATAAAGGTAGGCTATTTTGTCATCAAAATGTTTTGAAGAAACCGGGAAATAAATTGAGCCTCATCGCCATTTTGTTGCATTACGACACCTGCCTGTTTTATTTTCTCAATCATCTCATCGCGCATCCGGTTTGGGATTGGTTTTGGGTGACGATCACGATGCAGAAAAATTGGATCCTGCCGCTGCTGGCCGTTGTGATTTGGCTGGTTTGGAAAGGAGGAGGGAGAGGGCGCGTGGCCGTCGTGCTGGCGCTGCTCGCGGTCGGCGCCAGTGATGTGATCAGCGCGCGCGTGCTCAAGCCCGGCGTCGGCCGCCTGCGACCGTGTCACGAGCTGGAGAACGTGCGGCTGCTGGTTTCGTGCGGCGGCAAACATGGTTTTCCCTCGTCACATGCCGCCAATTCTTTTGCCGTGGCCATGACCCTGGCTTGTTTCTATCGCCGCTATGCCAGCCTTTGTGTGACTTTGGCCTCTCTCGTCGGCCTATCGCGAATCATCGTCGGCGTTCATTATCCTGGCGACGTGCTCGGCGGATTTATTCTGGGCGGCCTCGGCGCCGGTTTTTTTGTTTTTTTGTCGCAAAAATTGACATGGGTTGGACTGGCCGGTCGCCCATAAGCTGAAATTTTCTCATTGCACTTCTACTTATATTTTCTTATTTTGGAAAGTCAACGTTCGTACACGTCTTTGAACAAGGTTCGCTTTTTGCCGCCCGAATCATCTTTTAAACAACTTTAACGCGGCGCGAAGGCGATTTTTATATGAACAGCTTAACTATGCAACAACTTCGTTTGATGCATGAGGAGGATGAATGGACACTCGAGCACGAGCTTCTTTAACCTACCGTATCCTCACTGAGGTGCTCGGCTTGGCGCTGGTTCTGGGAGCGTTTTCATTAAGTTGGGTTCAGGATTACACGGTGGCGATGCTCATTCGCAATTTGGCTCTTTACGCCGTCATTTTTGCCGTCATCATCGTGATTTGGCGCCGTCTCGGCAGCATGTTCGATCTCGGCATTTTGGGCGGCAAAGTGAGCTCGCTGATCGGCATGGTAATCGCGCTTCATGTCGCCCTGGCGCCGGTATTCTTGAAAATATTAATTTCGGATAACGAAGCGATTCAGGTTTTTGCCGCGAATTTCCTGGCGGCGGGCTTTGGCCTCACCATGCTGCTCTTGATGTTTTTGGTGCGCCGCTCGCATGCCTACAAATCCAAAGCGCATTGGCGGCTGGTGCATCACACGCTGTTGATCGCCGGCGGCATTTTTCTGCTCTCGCTGCTGATGCCCCTGTCATTCAAGCCGTTTGCGGATATTCCGGGACGCTTTATGCTTTGGGCGCTTGCGCTCATTGCCATGCCGCTGTTTCAGCGCCTGGGTTCCGGCATGGTGGCCAACCCGGCGCAGCCGCAGAAAGGCCAGCCGGCGTCTGCCGTCTCGTCTTCCAACGCGCCGCCAAGCTCATCTTCATTCCGTTCTACGGAGCATGATGAGGACGACGACAAGGGTGGGCGTGAGCCGCATAGCCGTCCACAACGGCGCCATCATCGCGGCCGCTTTCGCCGCCACTCCGGCCCCTCGCGGCGGCGCATGTGATTTTTGTTCCAGTACAAATTTAGAAAATAAAATGAGTCATTTATTTTAAGGAGAAGGCGGTTTTATGGCAGCAGTTTCAGAATTTCGCAATGGTATGGCGATCATGCACAACGGCGACATTTGGGTCGTCGCGGAGTTTCAGCATTTTAACCCGGGCAACTGGCGCGCGATGATCCGCACCAAGCTCAAGCACGCCAAATCCGGCCGCGTCGTCGACCATACCTTTCGCATGACCGACAAGATCGAGGAAGTCCGGCTCGATATGAAAGATATGCAATATCTCTATGAAGCCGACGACAATCTGTATTTCATGGACACCGAAACCTATGAGCAAACCTTCATTTCCGGGGATTTGCTGGGCGATAACAAACGGTTCTTGAAGGAGGGCAATCTCTGCCACATCATGTTTCACGAGGGCAGCGCCATTTCGGCGGAATTGCCGTTTTTCATCCAGGTCAAAATTATCGAAGCCGACCCGGCGGTGAAAGGCGACACCGCGACGGGCGTGATGAAAAACGCCGTCATCGAAACCGGCGCCAAAGTGCAGGTGCCGCTTTTCATCAAGGAAGGGGATGTCATTAAAATCGACACGCGGACTGGAAAATATCTCGAGCGTGTGAGCCAATAAAGATTTTTGGCGCTCAAAATTTTAGTATTATGAAAAGACCACACGGAAAATGCGATCGAGTTCTGTGTGGTTTTTTAATCAGGAAACTAAATTTCTACACAGAACTGTAATCTCATGGCCGAGCTTATTCCTTATCCCTTCGCCTCGCTGGTGCGCCGCATGTTTCGGGAATATGAGAATGAGCAGAAAATTTTCGATCTCCCGAAACAAAAGTTTTACCGCAGCAACGGCGGGCCTGATACGTCGGTCGAGTTTTGCGGGATGAAAGCCGCAACCTCCGTCGATGATACATTTGATTAGTTTAAACGTATATGAAACTTTGTAATAAGTGTAAGAGTTTCAATCATTAAGATTTGGGTAAAGTTTGGGTCTCCCCTGTTGTAAAAATAAAATAATGGGCTCTATTTTTAAATGTTTTAGGATAAAAAAGTCAAAGGAATTGTAATGACTGATGACCTATCTTCAAGGCTTTTACTATCGATTGAGGGTAATCGATTAGTAGTCTTATGTGGTGCAGGACTATCGATGGCCAATCCAAGCAATCTACCCTCAGCGAGGCGATTGGCAGAAATTTGCTGGCAAAAGTTCCAGAGAATCACAGGACATACTCTCCCAAACAACACGAGGGATAATCTTGAAGTTCTCGCGAAACATTTCTGGCAGAAAAGAAACAATGAATTTGTTGCTGTGTTTATTCAAAAATTACTCGGAAGTTTCTGGCAAGACTTTAGATATGATCCGAATGTTGGCCATCAAGCAATTGCAGATTTTCTTGCTTGTGGTATTGTAGAATTCGTCATAAGTACCAATTTGGACATTTTAATAGAAGTGGCGGCGGAAAACCTTGGAGAAAAAGACTTCGTTGCAGCAATTGAATCTCACGACATGGACCGTACAGAGATTCATCATAAACCTTTAATCAAGCTACATGGTTGCTGTGTTCGTACTAGAGATGAGACTGTGTGGTGTGATGATCAACTTAACAAAGACCCAGTGCGTAAAAGGATTAGGGGGATCAAAAATTGGGTAAAGGGCAGACTACCTGAACGTGATTTGTTGATTATTGGTTTCTGGTCGGATTGGGCTTACTTAAACAAAATTCTTTCGGATTGTGTAAGCCAAATAGAACCTCGTTCAGTTGTCTTAGTTGACCCTTCAACAGATTCAGAACTTCAAGCAAAGGCTCCAGAATTATGGAAATGGGCAAACGATCACAGCGGTTATTTTGAGCATGTGCGTCAATCTGGTGATATGTTTCTAGACGAGTTGCGGTATTGTTTTTCCGAACGGTTTCTCGTTAGACTTATTTTGGATTCGGAATCAGTCTATGAAAAGAAATGCGGTAAACACTCAAAGCCTGTTGAACTTGATAAAGCGCTAAAGATTTCAGATCTATATGCTCTCCGCCGAGATTTTACAGGAGAGCCGACAACCAGTATTGTCCGAATAAAACGCCATTCTCAAGAACATCAATTAATTGGACTTTACCATCTTCTGCTAATAGGAAATGGTGCAAATTTGACAGGGCCGTATTATCAATGTAACGGAAAGACTATTAGACTCATCCATGCTGCAGGACAATTGCTTAGTAGCATAAAGGAGAGATTCTTAAAAGAGCCTCCGCCTCCTACACAGCCTGATCTAATAGCTTGTGTAGGTGCTGATGATGACCCCACCCCTGCACACCTTGTCAGGAGTGGTACAACGGGTAGCATTATACGCCCTGGGTGTACTGGAAAATGGATTACCCATCGCGAGCTTTTTGATGAATTAGGAGTTAAAGTTCCATGAACCTTATATTTGATGCGCGAGCAGTCTTACAAAATGCTGGATACAAAACTGATTTGATCAAACAGTCTGATGAAAAATTTTATTTTGAGGATGCTAGTTTGCTCGGTTTTGTCTCAGTGCATTCAAATATAGATGGCATTATTAAGAAATGGAAAGATCAGCAAGATACCTTCTTGCGAGAATATGCACCACAACTCCGAGCTGAACCTAACAAAGCTTGGAATATTTACTCTGTATATCTAACTCAAGACGATTGTCCTGTTGACATTCGCCATAAAATCTATGATATTGAAGAAGATTTTCGCAGCACGAGAAAGGTTGTTGGTTTCAACATTCAAACTCGTTTAACTCTTGAGCGAGCTTTGTTGCCTCTACTGCAAATACAAAATCTTATTGTATTGCAATCTGAAGATATTACTTCGAGGATACGTGAAAGAATCAGTAGAAAAGAAATCTTCGGTAACGAAACTGCGGGTGAATTGGCTCGCCGTTTAATGGAGGAAAAATGAGAATTTCTTATTTGAAAATTGCAGGTTTTAGGGGCGTTAAAAGTAACCTTGAATTAGAATTTCCATCTGGTTTCACAGTGATTTGTGGCCGTAACGGATCTGGAAAAAGCACGATTTGTGATGCGTTTGAATATGCGTTAACTGGACAGATTCGTCCAAACTCAAGACATACTGAAAAAGGTGAGTCGATAATGGACTATCTTTGGTGGCGTGGTGATGGAAAATCTAATGAATGTTATGTATCACTGGGTATAATAGATTCTGATGCTAAAAAGTTAGAAATTGTTCGGTCACAATCAAACCCAGCACAAATGAGCAATGAACAAATTAAACAATATCTTTGTGACGAGACAATCTCCCCACCTAATTTCCTTATTCAATTATGTCGGACACTGATCCTCAGAGATGAAGAAATTACCCAACTAAGCGTTGACTTAAAAGAAACCGATCGCTTTACTTTCGCACGAGATGCAATCGGAACAAGTGATTTTCGAAGCGTTGAGGAAAAAGCTAGTGCAGTACTTAAAATCTTAAAAGATAAATCAATAACGATCCAGCGCGAGTACGAACAATCCCGCAATCGAATCTCTGAATTAACAACACGCTTAAGTGAACTTAAAGCGGAGGCATCAAAACAGGGTGAGGTGGGCATGGCGGAAAGAATTATCAGCGAGATTTTAGGCAATTCATCTCTACCAGTTACAGCTATTTTGAATACAGCAACTTCTAAGCTTGCAGAATTTCGGGTCAAACTAGACACCCTTATTCGTATTTATAAATCTCTCGACGAACTTAATAATCGTCGTACAAAAATCGAAACAGAAGAATTTGCTAAGCGTCTACTTTCTATCCAAAATCGTGTTGATCAGCTTCAGCCTGAATTCGAGCAAATCAAGCTGAAAACTACGGAATTGGATAAGACTGTAAATGAACAACAACGTGAACGCCCACGTTTTGCGTCGCTTGCGGAACTTTATGAACACGGACGCCGTGTTGGGCTTGAAAATGGTTCTTGCCCTTTGTGTGGTTCGAAAATATCACAAACGGATTTTGAGACTCACCTTATCGAATTAGACGCTCGTATCAAAAATGCGTCTCAAGTATTGGCTGAAATAGTTGCAAAGCGAGTTGAGTTGAATAAACGACAACAGGAAATTGAAGCTGAATTAGTTATTGCCCGAAACGAGTTAACTTCGCTTTCTCAAGCCTCAAATACGATTAAAGAAGATGTTCAAAAACTTATATCGGAAGCTAATAAACATGGATTTACTGTATCTTCCCTCCAAGATTTTAATTTAAATTCTATTTCCACTGAAATTGAATCTACCAGTAATAAAATCGAAAGACTTGAAAAAGCATTAGCCATGCTTGAAGCTTCAAAGGCTTATGAACGTTTGACAGAAATTGAAAAGCAATTGAACGTTGCTCAAAATATTTCTGAAAATCTTTCTAAGGAAATGCAACGAGTCAAAGACTTGGTATCACAGTATGATGATGCTTTGTCAGTAATACGCCGAGTTAGTGGCGAAATTGTAGATGAGCGCTTGGCGGAGCTTACACCTCTGATGGCTGAATTATACTTACGCCTTCGTCCTCACCATGACTGGCAGGAGCTTAATTATCATCTTCGAGGCGATGTCCGTCGATTTCTGAGCTTAGAAGTTGGCGAAGGTTTAAATCCCAATTTCATCTTTAGTAGTGGTCAGCGCAGAGCGGTAGGTCTTGCTTTTCTTCTCGCCGTACATTTATCACGTCCTTGGTGCCGTTTACAGACTTTGGTTTTAGACGACCCTGTACAGCACATTGACGACTTTCGCACTCTTCATTTGACAGAACTACTCGCTGCAATTCGGAAATCGGGAAGACAAATAATTTGCACTGTTGAAGACCCCGTTCTTGCGGACTTGCTTTGTCGTCGATTACGAAGCGTTTATGGCGATGAAGGATCGTTAGTAAACCTAGCCTACAGTTCAGGCATAGGAGTGCATGTAGCTTCTATAAACTCTATTCGTCCCCTGGCCTCGCAAGTTCTCTTGGCTGGTTGAATCTAAATTCAATCTAAACCTGCGATTAGTTTGCCTAAGAAACTAACAAAGTGCTAACCTATGGCCGAGCTTATTCCTTATCCCTTCGCCTCGCTCGTGCGCCGCATGTTTCGGGAATATGAGAATGAGCAAAAAATTTTCGATCTCCCGAAACAAAAGTTTTACCGCAGCAACGGCGGGCCTGATACGTCGGTCGAGTTTTGCGGGATGAAAGCTGGCACGCCGGTCGGCCCGGCGGCCGGGCCGCAAACGCAAATGGCGCAAAACCTCGTGCTCTCCTGGCTCGGCGGCAGCCGCATCCTCGAGCTGAAAACCGTTCAAATTCTCGATCAGCTCAACATCTCCCGGCCGTGCATCGACATGACCAACGTCGGGTATAATGTCGAATGGTCACAAGAGCTGCGTCTCGATCAATCGCTGCGCGAATATGTTGCCGGCCATATACTCATTGAAATGCTGATCGCTGCCAACGTTCTCGAGCAAAACGATCCGCTGGCTAAAACCGACACGATTTTCGATGTGAGCGTCGGCTACGATCTCAAAGGCATTCAAAGCCAGGAAATACGAAATTGGCTACATGCCATTAAAGACGCAACCGCCGTCGTCGAAGAATTGCGCCAACTGATTCCCGCCGAGTTTTCCCGCTATCGCGATTTTCCTTTTAAAACCAAACTTGCCAAGAGCATCACGCTCTCCACTTTCCACGGCTGCCCGGCGCAGGAAATCGAGAGCATTGTCGATTTCCTGCTCACTGAGATGGAGTATCACGTCATCATCAAAATGAACCCGCCGATGATGGGCAAGGAGAAATTGGAATATCTCTTGTATGACCGGCTCGGCTATCACGATCTTGAAGTCAATCCCAAAGCTTATCAAGTCAACATCACTTTTAACGAGGCGGTGGAAGTCGCGCGCCGTTTGAAAAACACCGCAGATCGGTTGGGCAAAACTGTCGGCGTCAAATTCAGCAACACGCTCGAAGTTGTTAATAAAGGAAAATTTTTCTCCGACGAGATCATGTACCTTTCCGGCCCGCCGCTGCACGTGTTGGCGATGGCCTTGGTGGAAGATTGGCGCAAAGTCTTTGGCGCGGAAATGCCGATCTCGTTTTCCGCCGGCATCGATCAGCACAATTTTCCCGACGCAGTCGCCGCCGGGCTCGCGCCGATTACCACTTGCTCGGATTTGCTCAAGCCGGGCGGCTATGGACGGCTGCACAAATATCTGTTGAATCTCGAAAACAAGATGAGAGAAATCGGCGCGGCGAATGTTGATGATTATATCATCAAATGGGGTTCAAATCAAAATGACATTGGCGCCGCGATGGTCGCCAACACCGGCATCTTGATGGAAAAAATTTTGTCGGACCCTCGTTACACCCAAAGCAAAAACAAATCCGTTCCCCGCAAAATCGACAGTCATCTGGTACTTTTTGATTGTATCAACTGCGACAAATGCATTCCGGTTTGCCCGAACGACGCCAATTTTTATTACGATCTGCCGCCGCTCGAAGTCGAGTACGCCAACTATCGCCTTGGGCTGGAAGGCGTGGTTGAAGAAATCCCCGGCGGGGTTTTGCGCATCGCCGAGTCGCATCAGATCGCCAATTACGCGGATTTTTGCAACGAGTGCGGCAATTGCGACGTGTTCTGCCCGGAGCATGGCGGCCCGTACATTATGAAGCCGCGTTTTTTCGGCTCACGTGAATCATGGGAGAAACTCAGCGGGCACAACGGCTTTTGGATTGAAAAGCGAGAAAGCGCAATCATCCTGCATGGCCGCATCGAAGACAAAATTTATGCGCTGCGGGTTGACTCGACGCACCATCACGCCCATTTTCTCGATGAAGCTCTTGTGGTGCAATTAGAATGGCCGAGCCTTGAAGTTATTCACGTGGAAAATTGCGAGCCGGGGATGGTGGGTCACGTTTTGGACATGAAAGTTTGCCATCAGATGGCGGCGCTGTTGAAGGGTGTGCGCGATGACAAACTGGTCAACTACGTCAACGTAATTTGCGCTTGATTTTGATGGCAATTAGAGCTAAAATAACTTGAAAAGGCAGCGGTGAGCAAAAGTAAGCGGAGGAGGGAAAGATCATCGGAAAATCTGGAACAGAAACGTGGAAGCCTTTAAACCGCGAGCAGGCTTTGGCGGCGCGAGATTTTTCCAGAGCGGGAGAAACGTTCATTGATTACAATGGTCAAGTGAATGAGATTCTGTACTCGATCTTGTCGCCCGTGGGTTATCACGCTTATGTCTCGGTACAAAAGCTTGAGCACATCGAGAAACATCCTGTTGCGGTGAGACATAAAAATGAGATTCCGTATATTTTGAATAATCCGGATCTGGTGACGCCAGACTCGGAGTTCCCGAATGTACATATTTTTTATAAGACTTTTTTCGGCAAGATACTTTTTGCTGCGCCAGTTCATATCAAAAATGGCATCAGGTTTGTAGCCACAATGTACAAAGCGCCATATATCAAAGGCCTTAAACAAAATCGTCTAACGCCAGATGAGTTTCTTTATTTACGAGGTGGATTCAAATGGAAAAAATGGAAATAAGAATAGCGGGTGGCGTGGTCGAGTTTATCTTCGGCCCTTCGAAGCGCATCATGTTTGGTGATGAGGAGCAACCCGGTCTCGAAATAGGCCGCGATAGCAGAAGCAAGAAAGTCGTTGCTTACATGAGCATACACTTTCCCGGCCTTTACCGTCGCATTCTCAAGGGACTCAAAGAAAAACCGATTGCGAAAAAATTTTCCGTAGAAGTTGTCGAAGATTACGAGAACATAACTCCGATTTGCGACCCGCGTGTTAAAAACGCCACGCTTGCCGAAATCGTGCGATGGGTCTGGGAAAAATATTATGCCCATCTTGAACAGGACGCACCGGTCAGCGCCCGTGTATAAAAATTGAGGAGAACGAAATAATGAAGGACGCTCTCGTTGTCAGGACGCTTCGCGCCTCCTGCTTTCGGCGCGAAATTATTTTCGCTGTCATTTTAACGCTCGCCATCTCTGCTTTCGCTCAGAGTTCGCAACAACTTTCTTCCATCGATTTCCGCTTTCATTTTTTGCAGGAAACGGCAAAATTATCGAAACAGGCCGCAACCGCGATGCCGGCAACCATTCGCTTTCACCGGCCGCCGTCGAATCAGCTTCTCGAGACGATTGAACAACTCGGCGTTACATTCCAATGGCAGAACACCATCCGTTTGGGGTCGACGACGGTTTTTCCGGTGAATTTGCGTCACGATCATCTCGCTGCGCTCGCGCGGATGCCGGAGATTGCGGCGGTGCAGCCGAGCTGGCGACCGGTTCGCGTGCCGCCGCTCGACGGAAGCCGGCCGCAGATTCAAGCCGAGGCCGCCTGGAAGCTCAAAGACAAGCAGGGCAAAGCCCTCACCGGCAAAGGCGTGCTGATCGCGGATTTTGACACCGGCGTGGATTTCTTTCATCCGATGCTATGGTTTGCCGACGGTGACACGTTGAACTGGCTCGATGTCAATGGCAATCAAACGTTCGACCCCGGCGTCGATGGCGTCGACAAGAATCGCAACAACGCGCTCAACGCCGGCGAGATTTTGCGGTACAAAGAATTTTTGTATACCGGCGCGAATACAACCAACGAGTACGATACTCATCTCGATTTTCTTTATAACGATGCCAACAATAACAGCGGCCGTGATTTCGGCGCTGCCGCTGGTTTTACCGAATCCTCGCCGACGTATGGCGAACAGTGGTTCATCGCGCTTGACGGAAACAAGGACAACCGCTTGAGTCCCGGCGAAAAATTAGTCGGATTGAAAACGAGCAAGATTCGCGCGATTCGCGAAGTTGACGGCACGGTGCGCCGGCGTGGCGTCGATCTCATCATGGCGAATCCGGATAATGGCCCGTTCGGCGGTCATGGCACCTCGGTCGCCGGCATCGCCATAGGCGGCGTGCCCGGCGTGCATCGTTTAGCCGGCATCGCGCCGGATGCCGAGATGATTTTCTGCTCGATCAACTACAATGCGTCGCCGCGCTTTTTCACGGCGCTGCCGGGCATGATGGCGTGGGCGCAGGCGGAACGCGCCGACATCATGCTTTACGAAGACGGCGAATGGGTGTGGGAATATCTCGACGGCTCCTCCAACGAAGAGATCATGATCAACGAGATGGCGGCGAAAGGCATTCTGCAAGTGGCGCCGGCCGGCAATCTCACCGGCGGCCGCATGCAGAAGATGTTGATGGTCAATGCCAATGATTCGACCGTGGCAACTTTTACCGGTGGCTCTTCGACCGAGGTTTGGCCCTCGGTGCGATGGTTGGGAAATATGAATGACGTGATCGTGAGATTGCAAGTGAATAGCGGCAACTTCGTGACGCTGCCGGGCAACGGTTCGACGATAACGATTGGCGGCAAGTCGGTTTACTCGAATAAAAGCGTTTCTTCGCGCGGCACGGCGATGATGGTTATTCACATCGCGGCCAGCGGCGGCACGACGTACAATCTTCGCCTCATCAATAAAGCCGCGGCGCAAAGGCGTGTTGAAGGCATGCTGGGAGACAACGGCTTCAGTTGGACCGGATTGGCGCGGTGGCAGTCACCGTCCGAAGACAATACGGTGACGTGGCCGGCGACTGCCGATAGCGCGATTGGCGTTGCGGCTTACAAAAATAAATCTTCCGATACCAACATCAATGTCTTCAGCGGGCGCGGTAGGCGAATTGACAATCGCCGGCAAGTGGATGTGGCGGCGCCGGGCAGTACGGTTTACAGCATCGGCTTGAATGATCGTTACGTCGCGTTTGGCGGCACCAGCTCGGCAGGCCCGCACGTGGCCGGGGCGCTGGCCCTCATTCGTCAGGCCGATAAAAATTTGTCGCATGGCCGAGTCCGCGCGTTGCTGCGCGCCGGCGCGATTGCAGACAGCTTTACCGGCAGCGTGCCGAATGAAACCTGGGGTTTCGGCAAGCTGCGCATTGAAAATTCTTTAAAACTGTTGCTCACCGCTGTAAAAGATGAAAACTCGCAGCCGCCGCAAACCTGGCTGCTCGCGCAAAATTATCCGAATCCGTTCAATCCCAGAACGCAAATCGTGTTTCGTGTCCCGAGCGCTGAACATGTTGCGTTGAAAATTTATGACATGAACGGCAGAGAAGTGGCGACGCTGATCAACGAAGTGAAAGCGCCGGGAACGTATAACATCATTTGGGAAGCAAACGGTTTTGCCAGCGGCGTTTACTTTTATCGCTTGAGCGGCGCGACGTTTTCGGCCACAAAAAAACTCGTGCTGGTTCGATAGAATCCGGCAACAAATTTACGCAGGCTATGTTCGATCGTCGATTCCAGCGAGTTGTCGTCGTTGGCACAAGCTGTTCGGGCAAAACGACGTTTGCCCGTCAATTGGCGCAAGCGCTGAGATTTACTCATATCGAGCTGGACGCGATTTACTGGAAACCGAATTGGCGCGAAAGGCCTGTCGAAGAGTTCCGCGCCCTGGTTGAAAAAGCGGTTGCCGGGGAAAGTTGGGTGATCGATGGCAATTACAGCAAAGTGCGTGATATCGTCTGGAATGGCGCGACACACATCATTTGGCTGAATTATCCATTCTTTCTCGTGTTTCGCCGGGCGATTCGCCGAACGGTGCGGCGCATTGTTTTTCAAGAGGAACTTTTTTCCGGGAATCGTGAAAACTGGCGGCAGGCTTTCCTGAGCCGGGATTCGATTCTGTGGTGGGTGATCACAACTCATCGCCGCCGCCGGCGTGAATACCCCGCATTTTTTAAACAAATGGGAAAACCTCATCTTGCTTTTATCGAGCTGCGGTCGCAACGCCAAGCCGATGCGTTTTTCCTGGCGCTGAAAGAAAGGGCTGCATGAAGAAGTCCGACTTGGCAGCACAATTTTGCAAAATTTAAAACATCGTCGCGCCAAGTCGGACTGCGTTTGCGGCTCTATTTTCTGCCTTCGTCAATCTTGCCTTCCCGCGCACTCAAAACTTCCATCTTGTTTTCAACTGATTTTTTCTGTAGATTATTCTTGACTGAAAGGCTGCGCCCGGAGAGGAGTTTCGGGCTGTTAAAGGAATCAGATTCCAAATTTCCCTTACAACTTGCGAACCATGGAGCGCGCCATGCAGAATCAAAGGCGAAGCATGTTAGACACCAACCGCCTGTTCGAGCTTGCCCGCAACGGCGAAAATTCGTTCGTTGAATTCAAAGACGAGGCTGCTGCCAACGAGAAGCTGGCTCGCGAGATTACGGCCTTTGCCAATCATCGTGGCGGGTATTTGTTCCTCGGCATTGGCGATGACGGAGCAATCTTGGGAATAACCCGCCCCGACAATGAAGAGCGCATCATGAATCTTTGCGCCGATTTGATCTCACCTCCTCTGGCGCTCTCATATTATGAGCTGACGGTGGACGAAAAACGAGTCGGCGTCATCGAAATCGAGGCCGGACATAATAAACCCTATGCCGTCAAAGAAACCGCCGCGATGGGCGGGAAGAAGAAGAAAGTTCAAACCTATTATCTGCGATACGGCAGTACTTCGCGCGAAATTGCCGCGCGCGATGAATTGCAGCGCCTTTTTCAAGCTTCGGGAAATATTCATTATGAGATTATTCCAGCCGCGGGCGCGAGGGTGTCTGATCTGGATTTGACCGCATTCGCTGAATTTATGTTGAACTCCCGCAATCTGGACGTAGCTCAATTCGACGAGCCCTCTTTGCACCGCTTGCTGGAGAATCTCAATCTCGCCGTGCAAACCGATTCAACTTTGCAGCCGACGATTGCCGGTCTTCTACTCTTCGGCAAGAACAAAGTCACGCGCTGGCTGCCGCAAAACGGCATCGACTGCGTGAAAGTTCGCGGCAACGAAATCAGCGATGAAATCGACGACACGAAGTTTTTTGAGCGCCACGCTTTCGCCAATCTTGAAGACGCCATGGCGTTTCTCTATCGTTATAATACGCACAGTTTCGTTATCGAGGGCTTGCGCCGGCATGATACTTTTGATTACCCCGAAAAGGCGCTGCGCGAGTGCCTGGTCAATGCCTTGGTTCATCGAGATTACATTATTGCCGGCAGCAGGATTCGCGTTCACGTTTTTGAGAATCGCATCGAGATTCGCAGTCCCGGTGGAATCCCGAACTCGCTTTCCCTGGAAAAGATCAAGCTGGGACTGACCTATCATCGCAACCCGGTATTGATGCAGTTCTTCTATGACGCGCGTCTCTCCGAGCGCTTGGGACGAGGCATTCCGATGATCTTTCAGCAAATGAAAGAGAACGGCAATCCGGAGCCGGTTGTGCATGATTTGGAAGAGGAGTTTCGCATCATTCTTTATAAAAGACCCGCCGCTTAAAAGCCGTTCAAGTTTTAAAAGGGAGCGCGACATGAATAATCATCAATCCATTCAATTCATCCTCAACGGTGAGCCGCGCGAAATCAGCGCTGCTTCTGAATTGTCTTTACTCGATCTTCTACGCGAAAAATTCGACCTCACCGCCGCGAAAAACGGTTGCAGCCCGCAAGGCTCGTGTGGCTGCTGCACGGTTTTGGTCGATGACAAAGCCGTGGTCTCTTGCGTGACCCCCGCCGCAAAAATCGCCGGCAAGCGCGTGCAAACGCTCGAAGGTTTGCCGGAGCAAAATCGCGAGATGCTGGCAAAGTCTTTCGTTCACGCCGGCGGTTTGCAATGTGGCTTCTGCATCCCTGGCATTGCCATGCGCAGCCATTGGCTGCTGCAAAATAATCCCACCCCGACTCGTGACGAGATCGCCCGCGCGTTAAATAATCACATTTGTCGCTGCACCGGCTACACCAAAATTGTTGACGCCATCGATCTCGCAGCCAAAGCTTATCGCGGCGAGCCTCTTCCCGAACATGATAACAGCGGTCGCGTTGGCACGAGTTTGTTGCGCTATCAAGGTGAAAATCTCACGCTCGGCGGTAAGCGTTACATCGACGACATCAAAATGCCGGAGATGCTGCACGGCGCGGCGCTCTTCTCCGAGCATCCGCGTGCGAAAATTCTTGCCATTGATACTTCCAAAGCCGAGCAGCTCAAAGGCGTGAAAGCCGTCATCACCGCCAAAGATGTTCCTGGCAATCGTTACGAAGGTTTGATTGAAAAAGACTGGCCGGTGTTTGTTGCGGTTGGTGAAGAAACGCGCTGTGTCGGCGACATTCTTGCGGCGGTCGCCGTGACCAGCAAAGAAATTGCGCGCGCTGCGCTTGATCTGATTGAAGTGCAATACGAAGTGTTGCAGCCGATTAGCACAACCGATGAAGCGCTCAAGCCCAATGCGCCGTTGATTCATCCCGAAGCGCGGCGCAAATCCAATCTGCTTTCAACCTCTGTTATCAAACGTGGTGATGCCGACAAAGCTTTGGCAGAAGCGGCTTTTGTTGTCACTGAAACTTTCAAGACGCAATTAATCGAGCACGCCTTTTTAGAGCCGGAAAGTTGTTTGGCTTATCCGGAAAATGGTTATCTCAAAGTTTTGAGCCAGGGCCAAGGCGTGTTCGACGATCAACGCCAAATCGCTTCCATTCTCGGCGTGCCCGTCGAGCAAGTGCAAGTCGAGTTGGTTTCCAACGGCGGCGCGTTTGGCGGCAAAGAAGATTTGAGCATTCAAGGCCAAACCGCGCTGCTCGCGAAGATCACCGGCAAGCCAGTAAAGCTCACGCTCTCGCGCGACGAGAGCATTCGCTTGCATCCAAAGCGCCATCCGATTCGCATGACCTACACCGTCGGCGTTGATAAAGACGGCCATCTGCTCGCCGTCAAAGCGCGCATGGTCGGCGACAAAGGCGCGTATGCCTCGGTCGGCTCGAAAGTTTTAGAGCGCGCCGCCGGCCACGCCACCGGCCCGTATCGCGTGCCGAATGTCGATGTCGAAGCCCTCGCCGTTTACACCAACAATCCACCTTGTGGCGCCATGCGCGGCTTCGGCGCTAATCAAGCCGCGTTCGGCATCGAAGGCATGCTGGACATTCTCGCCGAGAAAGTTGGCATCGATGGGTGGGAAATTCGCTATCGCAACGTCATGGATGCCGGCGACACCTGGTGCAGCGGCCAGGTGTTGGAAAAAAGCGTCGGCATTCGCAAAACGCTCGAAGCGGTGAAAGATATTTATCGCAACGCCAAATACGCCGGCATTGCCTGCGGCATCAAAAACGTCGGCATTGGCAACGGCATGCCGGAACATGGCCGCGCCTGCCTGCGCGTCGAATCGCCGGAGCGTATCACCATTTACACCGGCTACACCGAAATGGGCCAGGGCTTGTTTACCGTGCTCATTCAATTTGCCTGCGAAGTCACCGGCCTGCCGGCAAAATATTTCGATGCGAAAGTCGATACGCATCGCGCGCTCGATTGCGGCATGACCACCGCCTCGCGCGCCACCGTGCTCGGCGGCAACGCCGTAAAAACCGCGGCTGAAAAATTGAAAGCGGATTTAGCAAATGGAAAAACACTCGGCGATCTCGTCGGCAAAGAATATTTTGGCGAAGTGCTGATTGATTATACAACTAAGTTGGGCGCGAAAGTGGCAAAACCGATCACGCACATGACGTTCGGCTTTGCCACGCAAGTTGCCATCCTCGATGACAACGGCAAACTCGTCAAATTTATCGCCGCGCACGATGTTGGCAAGGCCATCAATCCAATTTTGCTCGAAGGCCAAATCGAAGGCTCGATTCACATGGGACTTGGCTACGCTTTGACGGAGGATTTGCCGGTGACGAATTGCGTGCCGGATACCTACCAACTCCGCCGCCTCGGTCTCATTCGCGCCAAAGATATGCCGGAGATCGAAACGATCATCATCGAAGAGCACGAACCCGAAGGCCCGTGGGGCGCAAAAGGCGTGGGTGAAATTGGTTTGGTGCCCACTGCCCCCGCTGTTGCTGGCGCATTGTACGCGTATGACGGCGTTCGCCGAACGAGCTTGCCGATGAAGGATTCGCCGGCGGCGCGGTTTGCGATGGGACGTAACGCAGACGGCCCGTTTGAAAAGGCTTGAATTTAAATAAGACTTTTTCAACAATTGAGGCAAAAGAATATGATTGTTTTCGTTGACGAGGCTGGTGATACGGGATTCAAGCTTAATCAGGGTTCCAGTGAGTTTTTTATTATTACTCTGGTTATTTTCGATCAAAACGATGAGGCTGCAGCTTGCGATCAACGCATCACGTTGCTGCGACGCGAGCTCGGCCTTGCGAAAGAGTTCGAGTTTCATTTTAACGAAACGCCCGATTTTTTGAAACGAGCTTTTTTCAAAGCAATCGTGCCTTACAATTTTTTCTACGTCACGACGATTATCGACAAGAGAAATTTGTATCGCGAGGCATTCAAATCCCCAAATGCTTTTTACAAATATGCTTGCAATTTGGTTTTTGACAATGCCAGACAGCATTTGGAGCGGGCTATTGTCGTGTTTGACGGCAGCGGCTCCCAGCGATTCAGGCGGGAATTGGCAAGTTTTTTGCGCAATAGCCTGAACAGCGAAACGACTATACGTGTGCAAAAAGTTAAAATACAAGATTCAAAGAAAACAAATCTCATTCAGCTTGTCGATATGGTGTGTGGGGCGGTGGCGTTGTCACTAAAATCGCAGAAGGAGAGGTTTTGGGAATATCGCCGTCTGATCGGGCATCGAGAGTTATTGGCAAAAATTTGGCCGCCCCCAATGCTTGTCGAAAAAGATGAAACTTGAAACAAAAAAGGAATTTGCGAAAAATGACCCTTCAAAAAAAGAAACCGAAACCCTAGCCCCGCGGAACGGGGCACGCGCACCATAAAGGGACAATTCGGGTCTCGGTCAATTATAGTTTTAAAACAAAAACAACCGAAACCCTAGCCCCGCCAAGCGGGACACGCGCACCATAAAGGGACAATTCGGGTCTCGGTCAATTCTGTAGATAATATAATAAAATGCGATTGGAAAGTCAAGAAAGTTTTTCAAATTTCAATGGGAAACGGAACATACATCGTACCCCCCTGCTGATCCATGGGAAGTCAGGGGGAGATGCTGTACGCACCTGGTGGCAGCAGCACATGAGGTAAGTCCGCCGTGAGCGTAGCGAACAAGGAC